>Ga0316189_10005570_pt1 | contig 12078 bp, 9 predicted proteins | sample LowCovwburrow_MG_FD_204930 | JGI IMG/M metagenome (GOLD analysis project Ga0316189, IMG submission 204930) | Coastal sediment microbial communities from Maine, United States - Lowes Cove worm burrow | ecosystem: Environmental > Aquatic > Marine > Coastal > Sediment | place: USA: Maine... | reverse complement strand
ACTTTTCCTCTTGGGCGTCGTCCATCTGCACGTCCACCCGCTGGACCCGCGGCTTGGGCAGCTTGATCCCGACCTCCTCGGCGGTCCGAAACTCCGAATAGCGATCGAGGATCCCGCGCAGCTCGTCTAGGCGGCGAAAGCCGACGACCGCCGACTTGCGGACAATGTCAAAGTTGGAGTCGAGAACATCACGTCCCTCGATCTTTAGGTAGCGGTCGACGAAGTCCTCGGGGTCGTGGATCCCGACCATGGAAAAGGCGTCGTGATCGACGTATTGGAGGATGTTGTAGAACTCGAGCGGGCTGTTCTTCGCGGGGGTCGCCGAGAGGAGCACGACCCCGCTGCCGCCCGTGCGCTGACGGACGAAGCTCGATCGAAAGTCGAGCTGCCAAGCTCGTTTTGAGCCGCCCGCGGGGAGGCCCATGTACTTCGGGATGCCGCCCTCGCGCGCCTCGGGGGCGTAGAGGTTCTTGAAGTTCTGGGCCTCGTCGACGATCAGGAGGTCGACTCCGAGGTCTTCCCAGCGGATCCCGGGATCAAGCTGGCGGCGCTCGTCGACCTCGAGTCGCTCCAGGATAAACCCCTTGACGCCGGTCTCGGCGATCGCCTTCTTGCGCTCGCTCTGCGGCTTCTTCTTTCGGGTCCGTCCCCGAGTATGCTCATTGCGCTCTTGGAGGCTGATCAGCCGCCGGATCGCGGGCGTGTTCTCGGCGTAGCGGAGGATCGCGTCGAGGTCGACCTGCGTCAGCTTGAGCGCCTCGTAGCTGAGGATCACCGCATCGTAGAGGCCTGCTTGAAACGCGGACCACTTGGTGGCGCGCTCTTCGGGCTTGTCGGCCTTGGCGACGGTGATCAGCTGCTGATACTGGTCCTTGGTGATCTCGCCTTGGGCGAGGCGCTCGGCGGCCGCGTTGACCCGCTTGCCGCGGGTGAGCTGGCGCCGTGTCGAGCCGATGACGGCGACGCGGTAGTCGGGGAGACAGCGGGCAAAGTCGCGGTGCCACTTCCACACCAGGCTCGGCGGGACGAGCACGACCGGCCGCCGGCCCCAGCCCTCCTGCCGCGCACGGGCGAGAACCCCGAGGCCGGTGTAGGTCTTGCCGACGCCGACGTCGAAGGCCAAAAGTCCGCCGCGTGCCTCGATAACGCGCCGTGCGGCCGCGTTCTGGTGGGGCGCGAGTCGGACCTGACCGCCCCAGCGGGCGATGTCGAGCGGCTCACCGGAGTACTCGCGGCGGACGTAGCGACGAAAGCCGCGATTGTAGGCGTCGCGGATCGTCTCCATCCGCGAAGGCTCCTCGCGGACCCAGGCGTTGAAGCTCTGCGTCCAGGCGCGCTCGTAGCTCGCGCGGTAGTCCCAGATCTTGAGCTCGTTGAGGCCCGACGAAGCGCGGACCTTCTCGGCCTCGGGATCGTTGTGGTGAAGGTCGTTCGGGCCGAAGAATGTGTTGTCGTGGTTGACCCAGCCGACAAACCAGAGCGTCTCTGGATCCATCGGATTCTTCTTCATCGTCTCGTACTCCGCATCGACGACGCGCACGAGACCGCCGTGCCGCTCAAGCGCGACAGCGCCAAACCGGCTGTTGAGGGCCTCCGAGACCCACTCCGCGATCATTCCGAGAGGGATGTAGCCGTCGCGCGGGGAGACATCGCCGATGTCCTCGAACTCGACCGGCTTGATCGCGGCGAGGAGTCGTTGTTGTTGGAGCTTGAGCTGCGCCTCGGGGATCCCCTGCGCCTGTGCGATCGCCCGCGGAGCCGGAGCCTGCATCCCGGCCATCGCGAAGGCGTCGGCCATCGCATGATCCATGAGGCTCTTCGGGTTCTCTCGCGATCGCGAGCTCGATCCGCCGAGCGACGACTCAACGCGATCGAGCTTCGGCCAGAGGTCGCCGGTGACGTAGTCGCGCAGCGGGACCAGCTCCTGCATCAAATAGCCGTCGACGCACCACTCGGCGCGGAAGAGCCGCATCAACGCTTCGTCCTTGGCCGTCGCTCCCCCTTGATCTTGGTGGAATTCGAGCAGCTCATCGATCGCGATCCGTCGCCGGCTTCGGTAGAGAAACTCGGCCTGCCCGAGCAGGTCGCCGGGCTCGCCGCTATAGCGCTCTTCGATCGTCGGCTCGGTCGTCAGGGCAGCCGTGAGCTCGCCGGCCTTGGAAAAGGCGTTGAGAAAGTGCTGAGCGCCCGGCGTGTCGGCCTCGGCGAGGTGGCGCAGCTCCATCCACGACCAGGGGTTGACGACACCGAGCTCCACGACCTCCGGCGCGCGCTGAAAATCGCGCAGCGACTGGAGCAGCTCCGGCCATAGCTCGACCGCCCGGAGACTCCCCTGAGCCCGCTCCGCGAGGTAGTCGGCGATGCGTCCGCCCAGGGTCAGCGCCGCGGCGAGGAGCGGCGTCAGCTCGTCATTGGACGCCGCCTTGCGGACGAGTCGGCTCGCGTTCGCGGCTGGAAACGCGACCGGTCGGACGATGCAGGCGGAGCACAGAGTCCGCTCGGCCAGGGGCGGCAGGCCCTCGAACTCGCCGAGGACCCTATGCTGGTAGCGGCCGCGGGACGTGCCGGGAGAGTCGTCGCTCTCGTCCTCGCCGCGGCCCTTCTCTTCGCCGAGAACGTAGTAGGAGAACTGATCGAAGTAGCGGCCCTCGACGATGAACGCGTCGGCCTCGTCGACCTCGGCCAGCTCGCCGCCCCGAGCCCGGAAGAAGATCAGGTCCGTGACGAGGTTGGCGCCCGGAAATGTTGCGCTCGGCAGGCGGTAGGCGGCCATCAGGTGATGTCGCCGAAGAACCCGCTCGCGAAGCTCTCGCCGCGCAGCGCTGATCCCCGTGAGAAAGCCGGCCGGGAGCAGAAACACGCCGACGCCGAAGGGCGCGAGAAGGTCGAGGCCACGTCGCAGGAAGTACGCAAAAGCCTCGCGCTCGGCGTACTCCGGGGCCTGGTCCCACTTCGCGGTCAGGCCGCGATTACCGTAGGGCGGGTTGGTGACGAGAAGGCGGAATTTGCCCTGGTCGCGAGCGGTCACCTCGACGCCCGCCGCGGGCAGGCCCCGGCGGTTGGTCTGGCGGTGAAGCCACTCCTCAAAGCTGCCGGCGTAGATGTCGGCGCTTGGAAAGAGCTCTGGGAGCATCTTCGCGGCGATCGTCGACAGCTCGATCGCCGTCCAGCGGATCGGCGGAGTCTCGCCCCCGGTTTGGCTAAGCGCGCGCATGAACCGGCCGATCCCAGCGGCGGGCTCGAGCGCTCGGATCACACCATCACGACCCGCGAGGTCCGGGAGGAATGGAGAGAGCGCGTCGGCGACCGCGACCGCGAGCTTGGTCGGCGTGTAGTACTCGTGGACGAGGCCGAAGCGATCGGGATCCCAGCCCTGGGGAAACTGGTCTTGGTACTTGTCGATCGAGAGCCCGCCCCAGCCCGAATAGCCGAGGAGAGTGCGCCGCTCGAGGTCCGTGAGCTGCGCTTCTCCCTTATTTGCGAGGACCTGCATCGCCGCAAGGTTGGCCTTGGCCCTGCGCGCCGGCGTCCACTGGTCGACGGGCGCCTCGATCGCAGAGAGACGCTCAGCACGTTGGGCGATCAGCTGATCGAGGATCGCGATCAGTTCGCCGCCTCGGCGATCGAGGAAGCGAGCGAAGAACACCTCGCCGACCTCAGCGACCGCGGTCGGACGCCAGAGAGGGACTAGTTTCTCGAAAAACGTCGCGCCATCCATCACATCGTCTCCATGAGCTGTTTTGCGGCGCTGGCGAAGGAGCCCACCAGGCGGTCCTCCTTCTCCCGGTCGCTTGCTTTGTTCGTCTCTTGGGGTTCGTCCGATTCAGCGACCGCGGTCGGCCGCCTGAGCGGGACCTGTTTCTCGGAGAAGGTCGCGCTATTCATCACATCGTCTCCATGAGCTGCTTTGCTGCGCTGGCGAAGGAGTTCGTTGGTTTTGGTGCCCGCAATCGGCAGCCAAAGTGGGACATGTTTCTCGGAGAAGGTTGCGCCATCCATCACATCGTCTCCATGAGCTGTTTTGCGGCGCTGGCGAAGGAGCCCACGAGGCGGTCCTCCTTCTCCTGGTCGCTGGCCTCGTTCGTCTCTTGGGGCTCATCGGCAGCTTCGTCGGCAGCGTTGTCGGCAGCGTCGTCGGCAGCGTCGTCGGCCGTCTTCGACTCCGAGGTCGTTGCCTCTGACCGCACCTCGTCCTCGCGAGGACTCTCCGGCTCGTCGCTCACCTCGGCGAGGAGGCTGAGCGCTCGCAGCTCGAGGTCCTCGCGCGTGCCGCAGCCGAGCGTATCGAAGGCGGTGTCGCCCTCCCGGACGAAGACGAGCACAAACGAGCCACCATCACTCTCCATGACCCTCATCTCGCCTTCTCCGGTCGGCGCCACGCAGAGCTGTCGGCCGTCCTTGATCGACTCGCGCCAGGTCAGCTCGACATCGCCCAGGCGCATACGTTTGGGCGGCGGGCAGGCGGCGACGCTGCCACCATTGGCGCGAAACACCTCGGGGTCCGGTAGACCGGCAGCGGCGAGCTCGCGGGCGACCGCCTTGAGGGAGCTGATCTCGCCACAGCCGTAGCTGAGGAGACGATCGTCGTCCCCCTCGTAGAAGAGGCCGTGGGATCCGCTGATCATCGGCACGAGCCGAAACGCTCCCTCCTCGAAGCGCGCGACCAACGTGTCACGCCCCTGGAGCTCCTGTTTGCGCCACCTGAGCCGAACTCGCTCTCGTGGCGGGGCGACGACCTCTGCCTTGGGGGGCGGGGTTTCGTCGGCCGGCTCCGGCTTCGCCTCGCTTGCGTCCGGCATCCGGTAGCGCGCCCCAAGCCCAGCGCCCCGCTTCTCGATGAGACCGCGATCGACGAGTCGAGCGAGGCCACCGACCACCTGCATTCGGTCGCCGCCGACCACCCTGCGAGCGGCGGCGACCGACGTCGGCCCCTTCTGGACGACCCCGAGGATTCGCTCGTCGAAGGCCTCTCTGGCCTCGATCGTGGAGAGATCGAGCGCCTCGGAAGTCTTCTTCTTGGGCGTCTTCTTCTTGGTGGTCGCCTTCTTGGTGGTCGCCTTCTTGGCGGTCGCCTTCTTGGAGGTCGCCTTCTTGGCGGCCTTCTTTTCTGCGCTCGTCTTGGACGTCTTGGACGACGCCTCAGCACTCCGCGCATCCTCAGCATCCGGGTGCTCCGGAGCCTCCGGACTCGGGTCCCCGTCCCTAGGCGACGAGGACCCCTTTGAGCCTCTTCTTGTCATCGCCTCGAGATCCTCCGCTGAGCACGGCCAGGCCGCCCCAGGAGCGAGCTCCCGTCGATGGACACGACCGCTCGCGCGATCCTTCACCTCTACTGTGATCCTGGAGATCTCGAGTTCCATGGTGACCTAGGCCTTCTTCCCGCCGATGCCCTCTGTGCCGATCTTGGGCGGCTCGCTCGCCTTGGGGAGGGCTTTGCAGGCGCAGGGTTTGTTGCGTGAGCCGATCTTGAAACCGATGCCGAGGGCCGCCGCGCTGCTCGCGACGAGACCGGCGATCGTCCACCAAATCGACACTTTCTCGTGACTGTGATCGTGTGTTGCTTCCATTTCGTTCATCCCTTCTCCATCTGCCGGGCGAGGGCGTAGGCACCCCCGCCCAGCAAAAGTCCTCCCGCGACCTTCGCCGCGGTCTTCCATCCCCGCCGAGAGCGGTCCTCCTCAAGCTCCGGGACGTCCGCCCACGCGAGCTTCCCCTCATACAGAGGGAGCTTCGGCGGCGGCTTTGTCGGGGGCTTCAGGGTCCCTGGCTGCCGTCCCCCTGTGGTCCGCGTCCCCGAGTACATCAGCGGATGCCGCTTGCGAACACCCCTGGCGATGAGCTGCTGCTTCCAGGTCTTGCCATCGCCCGGGAGGCCGGGCTCGTCGTCGGCGACGTCATTGAGCTCGACCAGCATCCGGTCGGGATGCTCAAGGAGCAGCGCGCGAGCTCGCATAAGCGTATCGCGCATCTTCGGGTCGAGGAACGCGTCAAAATCGGCGCGCACATAGGCTGAGACCAGCGAGTGCCAGAGAAAGTACTTCTGGCGACGTCGAGCCTCGTCGAGCACCTTGCGGATCCGCAGCTCGTAGACGGTAAAAAAGCAGGACTTGCCGTCCGCATGCGAGCCCATGCTCGGGGGGTCCATCACGCAGCCGATCGACTCGCGCCCGCGTCCGTAGCCCATCATCGCGTCGCCGCGTACGCCGGGCTCGAGCAGCGAAAAGCCGTTGCCCTCGGGCCAGCAGCGCCACACGCCGATCGCACAGCCGATCGCGCTTCCGGCGATGTATCCCGCCGTACCCGAGAGGACACGACCTTTGCCGTTGTTCTCCTCCCAGTCACGGGCATTTTCCTGGAGAAACCGAAGTCCGCCGTCGCAGTAGCGCTTCCACCGTTGATGGAGGACCTTGGTGTCGATCTTGTAGAGATCCGGTGAAGCGTCGGCCTCGGTGGCCCAGGACCAGGCGATCGCGGCGAGGCGGCCGGTGTTGACGAAGAACTTGCCGACGTCGGTCACGGTCTCGGGACGGACCGGCCAAGTCCCCCCATCCCAGGCGCTGAGCTTTTCGGGATCCACGCCGACTTGGATCACGCTCGTAATCTGATCGAGGCCGGGCATAAAGCCGATCCCACCGGCCGCCTTGAAGACCTTTCGGCTATCGCCGAGCTCATCGACCCCGTCGAGCTCCTCTCCGGGCGCGAGGGCGACTCCACCATTGCGAGTGATCGCGACCCACTCGTCCGAGTCAAAGCGCGGCGAGAAGATCGCCGACCACGACCCGGTCTCCATCTTCGCCTTGAGAACCGCGTCGACATACCACGCGTCGACCTGCGTGTCAGGCTCCTGAAGGGGCGGTAGCTTGGCGTAGGCGAGCTTTCGCCGCCTATCCTCGTCCATCGTTGCAAGGTCCTTGCGCTGCCTGATGATCTGGACGATCCCCCGCGCGAAGCCTGCGACCGCGGCCGCGATCTTGCCCCACGGACCGAAGGCCCCGAGCGCCTTCATCCCGATCGCGAAGGCAGCATCGGCCAGAAAGCGCTGGACGTCCTCGTTCGAAGCGCGTGATGGGATCTTGACCTGACGCATGACATCGACGAGGCCCTCGGTCATCGACGTCATCAGCCCATTTCCCGGCAAAGAGAGGGTGTCTCCCAACCGCGACACCGCCAGGCGCGCGTGCATCATGTACTGGCTTCCGAGATGGAGGTCCTTCAGGCCCGCTGTGTGCAGGAGCCCCTCGGGCCGTGCGTCGCCGATGATCTGGTCGATCACGTCAATGCGCTTGCTCGGATCCGCGAGGCTCTGAACGAGCAGCTTGTGCGGGGGCAGACGGCTCTCGAAGGGATCATTGAGAAAGTCCCGAAAGCCGAAGAGATCCTTGTACTTCTTGGTTCCGACCTCGATATACATGGCGGCCTCGTCAGGCTCCCGCGTTGGCGGCGAGGCCTAGGCTCAGGTTCAAGTGTTGACGGAGACAGGGGTCCGGGTTCGCGTTGAGCAGGGATCGGAGCTCGCTGGGGAGTTTTCTCTTTCGCGCTCGGACAAGCGCCCTGCGCATCGCGAAGAAGGCCGCAAAGCGCCGCTGAATGAAGTTGTAGGCGTCCGCGCAGATGAAGCCGCGGGGCCCGTTGAGCCCCACGAGCTCGCCCTGGCCCTCGCAGGCTTCGAGCAGCTGCCCCGAGCGAACCAGGCACTTCGTCGCAGGGGGGTTGTCGTTCGACTCCGGGAGGGCCGCGACTAATTCGCGCGTGGTCGCTCGCCAATGTCGCCAGTGACTCACGACCTGGCGGGCGTCCTGCCGGAGGTTTCCCCTCGGGTGCCAGAGCGAGGCTGCGATCTCGAGGGCCAGCGTTGCCGGGAGCCGCTCTCCAAAGCTCCGCCAAAGAGCGCCGGGCGCAGGCGCCTGGAGGCGATGGCCGTACACCCAGGGAAAAGTCCCAAGGGACAGTCGGAGCGGTGCCTCCTGCCCGCAGCGGGGGCGGTAGTGGAGAAGGCGAGGCGCGGGGTCCCAGAAATAGCTAGGCCCGCTATCCGCGAGGAAGACTCTACGGGGCTGCTCTCGACCGCCGCTTGTTCCTGGTCTTGGGCGTCCTGGTCCTGGGCGTTCGGGTCCTGGGCGTTCGGGTCCTGGGCGTCCTGGCCCTGAGGTGCCCCGAGAGGACGGCTCAGGCGGCTTTGGTGGCGCGCTCGCGGGCCTGCCAGCGCGGAGCGGCCTCATCGGACGACTCGCCCCAAAACAGACTCCAGACGGCAAGGAGGCGACATCCACCTCCACGCGCCACATGTCCGCCGTGCGACCTGCGAGCGTCATCAGGGCCTCCGCTCGCACCCGCGCTCGATCCGCGTTTCCCCTGTCCTCTTGGTCACGTTGGGCGATTACACGGAACGCCGCGAGCGCGACGGCGGTGCTCTGCGCCATACCGAGCCGGGAGTGCCGAACCCGGTCAAACGCGGAGGCAAGCTCGTCAGACCATCCCATCGCCTCCGCGAGCTCCATCCATTGATCAGCGATCCATGCTTCGCGCTCTACGGTCGAGAGATAGTCGAAGTCCCCCGCGAGGTCTGCGAGTGTGTCGATCTCCGCCCCATAACAGTCAAGAATGTTCACAGTTCACCCGCCGATCTGCGTCGGCAGCTCACCGACGAGTTGTTCAAAGACCGAGGTGACGCCCGGCCAATCCTTCACCACGAGGTTCGCGGGGATCGTCGAGGTGTCCTCAAGGTCGATCCCGAGCACCTCGGCATCCTCGAAGAAGCGCGTTCGGACAGCCTGGTAGGTCGACCCTCCGCGGCCGCTCCGGAGCAGAGACGGGCGGGCCCAGCCGACCTTGATGTCGGCGTGGTCATCGATCCGATGGTTCGTGATCACCCGCTGCATGTAGACGACCGCTCCGAAGGCGGCGACGCGCGGCAAGAACATGATCTCGGGTCGCGAGCTCAGCAGCGGCGCCCGATCCTTGACCGCGACGACGCCGGTCCAGAGGAAGTACGGCGCCAGCGCGCCAAAGAGCCCTCCGCTGCCGAATTCAGCCGACTCAGGCCCGTACTTCAGCGGCTGGTTGCGCTCCTTGGCGTTCTCGTAGGCGAGGCGCGAGGCGGCCACCTCTTGCTTCGAAGCGTTGTGGGCGCTCGCGACGAAGCCCGCCTCCCGCTTCGAGATGATCGCGAAGATCCGCCCGGACCCCGCGATCCCCGAGACAATCTCCATCAACGCAAAGAGCGGCCGAAGATCGCCGGGGGTCTTCCCCCAGTTGGTCGTCAGATCGAAGCTCGGGACGTCCGCCGGCTTGGGCAACGGTCGGACCTTCGTCCATGTGATGCCGGCCGTCGTGACGGTGCCTGACGTGCTCGGCTCCCCGCCGCTCACGGGTTCATCGTCCGATGTAGCGGCGTCTTCCTGCCGACTCTTCTTCCAGAGGTAGGCACCGGCCGCGAGCGCCCCGGCGGCCGCGAGCCCGCCAAGCGCCCAAAGTCCGACGGGAGGATTTTTCTTGGGCACGTAGACACCGTGCTTGTTCTTCTCCATCTCGATCACATCACGGGTCATCACTCCACCTCTTTCTCTTTCTCTTCCTTGCGCCCAGCCGCGAGCCATAGCGCCGTCCCGACGACCCCGATGCCTCCAGCGGCGAGCGCCCAAGGCCACCACGTCCTCGTGACGGTGACGCTCTCTGGAAACACTAGAGCTCCACCTGAATCCTCTTCGCCCTCTTCGCCCGCGTTTTCGGGTGCCGGCTCGGGATCAGAGCCAGAGCCAGAGTCCGAGTCATCCTTGGTGTCGGGATCCCCGACCTCGGCGGGCACTTCTGCGAAAACCGCGTCGAGGTCTTCGAGCCTCCATCCTGACGGTGTCAGGACCTGGTCGAGCAGATCCCAATCCCACGCACGAATCGCCTCTAGACAGCGCTGAGCAGCTTCGCTCTCCGCGTCGAGGTGATGTGCCGCGACGCCTTCATCGCCCATCGGCGTGGTGTCCAGGAGCAGCTCGGCCGCCGGAGGGGCGAGACTCTCCGCGTCGTCGTCTGATCCCCGCGCCCTCACAGCGACCCAGGGCATTTTGCTTGCATGCGCGCCGACAGCCTCCATAAACCGACGCCGACCGGCGGCTCCGGCCGCGCTCCACAGCGCCTCAAGAAACACTCGCACCTCAGCCTCGCGGGCTCCGAGCTCGGTCTCGGAGCCCGACTCCGCCAGAGTGGCGTATTCGCCGAGTAGCAGCACCCGTGACGGATCAATGTTCATGATGACGACCTCTCAGAGTCCTCGCGCGTGGCGTTCACGCAGCCGTTCGCCGGGATCTATCCAGACCAGCTCCAGATCACAGACGACCGCCTTGCCGTTACCGACGGGGCCTGGCGATGACAGACCGATGAGATCATCGCGGCCGACAAACACGACCCTCGACCACTCACCGCTCTCGAGGGCCCCCTCCACCTCCGTGGCCTCGCGGAGGTGCCCGTCGACCACCAAGAGCCGGCCGACACCGTCGCCGATCCCCGAGTAGCGAACGCTGAGAAGACAGCCCTCCGCGCGCGGCGACATGTAGAGGTCGCGCGCCGGGATGACCCCGTTGACGACCTCATGCCCGATCAGCACACCGCTTGATGGATCCCAGCTCAGCGCTGGCTGCCAGGCTTCTGTCGTCGGCTCGTGGGAGAAGCCGGAGCCGCCCGTACGGATGATCCGAACACGCCGCCCGCTGGCCTCTTTTGAGACCATGCTCGCGAGCTGAACGTGGTCTCGGTCAGAGAGCTCCGTCACCACAAGCTCGAGGCTGTTGCTCCCGCTCTCATGGGTGACGATCGCGAGCCTGTCCCCCGCGAACACCGGCACGTGGACCATCCGCGGCGAGAGTTCGACCTCCTGGCGGAAGACGTCGGGGGTATCCGCCGACAGGACCCGCAGGACCGAGAGCGGGTTCGAGCTCGACGACGCGACGCCGACGAGCTTCGGCGTCAACGCGCTGAACACCCCGAAGAAGTCGGCCGTGAGCGTCCCCGCCGGCGCCTCGAGGGAGCCGACGTAGTAGCGCTGATCGAAGACCCGGAAGTCTCCCCGCTGCAACCCCACCGGGGTCACACCGTCCCAATCGACCGTGTTGTCGATCCTGAATGCGATCGGTTCAGAGGCCATCGTCGTGGTCTCCTAGCGACACGCGCGGTCGGTGCCGCAGGCCGCGTACCAGCCCTGAGCGTTGACGCTCGCCGCCGCGAACGCGCTGACGAGGTTGTTGGATGGCCCCTGGTGCTCGATCTCGATGACCAGGTACTCGAGCGTGCCGATCGTCATCGGCATGTTCTTGTAGGTGGGAAAGGGCTGCGGCGTCGGGATCCCGTCATTGTTGAAGAACTGGAACCCGCGATACTCGCCGCCGATCCCCTCACCGAGGTCCCGCGGATCGGTCGTCACGTAGAGCCGGATGGCGAGGTCGAGGTGGTTCTTGCCGTCGTTGGCGAGGTTCAGCGCCACCGTGACCAGCTTCGGCGAGTAGCCCGGCCGCGCCTTCTGGACCAGCCGGATCTTCTTCTTGGGCGGTACCGGATAGGCATCGACGTAGTCACCGCCCAAGCCCGTGACGATCTCCGAGACGGTGACCTGCGTCTCCTTCGAGAGCCGGTCCACCGTCACGGCGCTGACGTTCATGTTCGCCGGGCAGTTCACCGTGCTGAGGAGCTTTTCTAGCGCCGCGCAGCGCTGGGTCAGCTCGCGGCAGCTGCTCTCCAGCGTGGGGACCCGGCGCGCACACTGGGCCATGAGCGCCAGCTCCTCGGGGGTGGATCGCAGCCCCTGGCAGAGGCGCCGATGGACCTCGTCGTCGACGTCCACGACGCCGTTGTTTGGAATGCTTACAATGCTCTCATTCATCACACATGTCTCCATTCCCGTCTTTCGACGGAGTTTTTCCAATCAAGTCATTCTCTCTACCCAGGAGGGATGTATCCCTCCTCTTCGCAAACTCAGCGCAAACTCAGCCTTGCCTACGGCAGGCCGATCAATGCGCGAAACTCTCGCTCAACACGCTCGTCGACCCTGCTCTCGGCTTCGGTCTCGGTCTCGGCCTCGGTCTCAGCCTCGGC
>Ga0316189_10005569_pt1 | contig 12079 bp, 11 predicted proteins | sample LowCovwburrow_MG_FD_204930 | JGI IMG/M metagenome (GOLD analysis project Ga0316189, IMG submission 204930) | Coastal sediment microbial communities from Maine, United States - Lowes Cove worm burrow | ecosystem: Environmental > Aquatic > Marine > Coastal > Sediment | place: USA: Maine... | reverse complement strand
TTGATGCTGGCGGTGGTGATGGTTTTTGTCATCAGCACGTCAGCCCCAGCCTTTGCCACACCAGAGCAAAAGCGTGCCGAAATCCAAGAGATTTTAAAACTGACGGGCAGCTTTGCTATTGTTGATCAAATCATGCGCGTGACCAGTGATCAAATGTTTGAGGCGATGGGCAAACAAAGTGGCCAGACACCGCCTGCTGGATTGAAGGTCGCAATCCAAGATGCAGGTTCAAAGGTTTTACGTCGTCATTTTGGAACGTTTTTGGCAAGTCTGGTTGCCGTGTATGACAAGGCTTATACGGATGAAGAAATTTCGGCTATTTTGGCTTTTTATAAATCACCAGCTGGCATCAAATCCTTAAAGCTCATGCCGCAGATGTTGCAGGCTAGCCAAATTCTCGCACAACGATGGGTGACGTCCTTTCAGTCAGAATTGCAGTCTGAAATTACGGGCGCCATTGAACAATTTCAAAAAGAAGCGGGTTAAGACTTCAACCGTTTCTCTATCGCATCCCAAATTTGGCCTTCTAAAGCCACACCGTCAAAGGTGCGGATTTCTTGCAGGCCTGTCGGCGACGTGACATTGATTTCGGTTAAGTAGCCGCCAATTACGTCTATGCCGGCAAAGATCAGGCCACGGTCTTTAAGGTCTTGGCCGATGGCTTTACAGATTTCAAGATCGCGTTCATCCATAAGGCTGGCTTCGGGTGTGCCGCCTGCATGCATGTTTGAGCGCGCTTCCCCTTCGGGCGGAACGCGGTTGATGGCGCCTGCGGGTTCTCCGTCGATCAGAATGATCCGTTTATCCCCTTGGCGCACGGCAGACAGATACGCTTGAACCACCAACGGTTCGCGTGATCCGGCCATGTGCATTTCCAAAAGCGTGTTTAAGTTTTCATCATCGGGCTTGATGTGGAAAACACCCCAGCCGCCATTGCCATATAACGGTTTGACAATGATATCCTTGTGCTTGGTGCGAAAGGCTTTGATGGCGGCGATATCGCGGGTGACAAGCGTCGGCGGAACCAGCTCTGGAAATTTCGCGATATAGAGCTTTTCAGGATTGTTGCGAACTTCGGTGGGATTGTTCACCACCAAAGTCGATGCGGGCAGCATTTCCAACAGATACGTGGTGGTTAAATACGCCATGTCAAAGGGGGGGTCTTGACGCAACCACACCACATCCATGGTGGACAGATCAACCAATTGCGCGTCGCCCAATGTGTAATGATTGCCTTTTTCATTTCGCAATTGCAAAGACCGTATCCGCGCCTTGACTTGGCCTTCGTCATACATCAAGTCGTCGGGATGATAATGAAACAATTCATAGCCCCGCGCCAACGCTTCCATGGCGATGACAAAGGTGCTGTCGGCGGTGATGTCGATGTCTTCGACCGGGTCCATTTGCAGGGCGATTTTAAGGCTCATGAGTTTTTCGTATCCTTGCGGGTTTGCATGTCTTGTAACAATTGCGAAGCGCTATAACGATGTTGATCAGGCCCCGGCAATTCTAAAAAGTGTTGGAGCGCCGAAATTGAAGGCTCAAATTGATCGAGACGAGCGTATAGCACACCCAATTCACGCCACAGCCGCGCTTCGTCAGGGGCTATGAGGACCGAGGCTTCCAATGTGGCAATGGCGGCTTCGGGGGCATTGTTGCGCAATAAATGAAGTTTGCGCTGATCTTGAAGTTCGATCAAGGCCATACGTTTGTCGAGGATTTGCAGATCAAAAGGCGAGGCATTTTGGTCTGCTTTTAAAAGTTTGCGCAGTTTATTGGTACTGACAGGCCTGGCGCCATCAAAGGGATCTAAGTTGAGATATTGTGAGTGTTGAAGGACGCGAACCAGTGGGCGCAAGGGGAAATTGACGATTTCAATTTGATATCCCAACTGTTCAAGAACATGGGCATACAGAAGACATAATGCCAAGGCACTGCCGCGCCGATTTTCAATGACCCGAGCGAAATTTGTTCCCTCAAGGCCAATGTCGTCGGAGATTTCGGCCGTGTAACCGTATCTTTTAACGATGATCTGGCGAACGGCTTGGCTCAGGATTTCAGGGTCATCAACATCGTCACCGATAAACGCGCGCGCATCAGACACGAGCATCTCGATATGGCGTTGGTAGACACAAATGTCTAAGGTCGAATCAAAAACTTGGGCGAGACTTAAGGCCGCGTTACCAAGATGAATATCCGAAGTGGCTTGTGCGCCTACACGCTGAAGGTCGGACTCGGCACCCATTTACAGCCCCCCTTGTGTCTCGACAGGGTGAGCAGGCTGAGGTTGTGGATCTTTAATGCGGACGTGGCTAATGATGTAGCGCACATACGCAATGGACTTGGCTTGGTTTTTCACACGATCAAGTTCGTCTTGGTTTTGGGCTATACCCATTAAATAGACGGTCCCACCCACGGTTTCGATGGTGTAGTTGATGGCCAAAACCTTTTCATCAAAGGTCAGCTTGGCTTCGAGCTGTGCCGTGATCCAAGTGTCGCGTGCGGTGTCTAGGAAATTACTGTCTTGGGTCACATGAATTTCATTAATGACGTCTTTTGTGCCGCTGGCCGTCCAAGCCAAACGCACGGCTTCGGCGCGCAGGGATTCGGTTTCAACCTGACCCGTTAACAAGACGCGGCCTTCATAGACTTCGACTCCGACTTCTTTTAACAAGATATGATTGGCCCGGGCAAATTGATCAAAAACAAGAGATGATATTTTTAAATCTCTCGCCACGCCATCGACGCCGCGTTCTTGATAGGCCGCCACGCCTGTTGCGGCGCCTGCACCCATGACAACGCCGACGGGTCCACAGGCCTGTAAGGAAAATAAAATGAAAACAACAGATGCGAAAACGGGAAGTGATTTATGAAACATGGCGCACTCATCAAATGAATTGGACGACGGATCTAAAGTTTAAACGGATGTTCGTTAAAAAGTCTTAAGGTCTCCACGCGTCATACAGAATATGGATAGATAAAGGTCCCGTCACAAGGGCCACATCGAAACGCATATCACAATTGTTTAAGTCCGGCCTGTGGCTCATAAAGGCGACAGCCGCGCGTTCTATGCGTTGTTTTTGCTTTTCACTGACGGCGTAGGCGGCATCTTCGTGAGTTTTACGGGCTTTGACTTCAACAAATCCGATGGTATTTGCTTTTTTGGTGATGAGATCAATTTCGCCAACCTTGGTTTTAAAGTTTGCGGCAAGAATGCGGTGTCCAGAGGCCATGAGCCTGATCCGCGCCAAGAATTCTCCATAGCGCCCCCACTTTTGGGCACGTTTTTTCTGAGGTTCAATGAGATCAGGCGGTTTACTCATGCGTTGGCTCCCGTTAGGCTGCAGTTTATAAGGTAACAGTTTTTTGAAAAGGCTCTAGGGTCAGATGACACGAATGGTAAAATTTAATTTCCAAGGGGCTTGTAAAGTTCTGGTGGCCAGCTCCATTTTGGTGCTGATGGCCGCATGCCAAAGTGTACCCACGAAACCGGTCTTGACCAATACGCCGCCACAGCCTGTTGCGGCGCCGAGCGCACCTGTTGAAGTCGTCGAAGACGCGCCCGTTGAAGTGGCGCGGGTGTATCCTCAACGTCCGCGTTTGCAAACGGGCATGCTTCCTCCCGCTCAACCGCCGATGGGCACGCGCCCGCCGATGTTGCCGTCGTTGGAAGAACTTTTGGGCCGTATGCCGCGCACCGAAGCCGGAACTTTCAGCGAGCCGCCGCCCCTGCCCATCATGCGCGGTCGTCGTGTGGCGATTTTGCTGCCTTTGACGGGGTCTAATCAACGCGTCGGTTCGGCGCTTTTGAGTGCGGCGCAAATGGCTTTGTTTGACTTTGCCGACGATAATTTTGAACTTTTGGTTCACGACACCCATGGCACATCCGAAGGGGCGACCGAAGCCGCCCGTTTGGCCATTGGCGATGGGGCCAGTTTGATTGTCGGTCCTTTGTTGTCATCTTCGGTTCGTGCGGTCAGCGACACCGCACGTGCAGCATCAGTTCCCGTGATGGCCTTTTCGTCAGATCGCACCGTGGTGGGTGACGGCGTTTACACCATGGGCTTTTTCCCCGGAGATGAAGTTCGTCGCGTGGTTCAATTTGCGCGCAAAAAAGGCGCACTCCGATTTGGCCTGTTGGCCCCGCGCGGTGCATACGGGGAAACGGTGCATGATGCTTTGCAAATGCAAGTGGATGAATTGGGCGGCGAAGTGTCGATGGTTCAATTTTATGCACAGAATGAAACAGACTTCACCTATCCGGTTAAACGACTTGCGAATTATGATGAGCGCCGCCAAAACCTTTTGGATCAACGCAAAATCCTAGAAGAACGCGGTGATGATTTTGGCGAAATGGCCCTGAAACGCTTGGAAAATTTAGAAACCTTGGGCGATCTTCCGTTTGACGCTCTTTTGGTGGCCGACGGTGGCAAGCGTTTGGTGGCGGTGGCGGCGATGTTGCCGTTTTATGATGTTGATCCCAAAAAAGTCATGATCTTGGGCACCGGACAATGGGATGAAAAAGGCATCGGCGCAGAACCCGCTTTGTTGGGCGGTTGGTATGCGGCACCCGACCCGGCGCGTCGCAGTGCATTTTCCGATAAATATCAAGCCGTCTTTGGGTCCCGCCCTCACCGTTTGGCGACCTTGGCTTATGATGCCATGGCCTTGGCGGTGGTGTTGGGTGCGCAAGACCGACCACAGGTTTATGGGGCAAATATTTTAACCGAACCGGGCGGTTTCACCGGACGCGATGGCATCTTTCGGTTTGGCTATGATGGGGCCGTTGAACGGGGATTGGCGGTGATGAAAGTCGAACGCAAAGATTCCAAGGTCATCGACCCGGCACCGATGGCCTTTGAAAACTAGACCAAAAGCTTTTCAATAATCGCACTTAACAGCAAGCGGCCTTGGGGCGTGACCTTGAGGCACTGTTGATCAACGCTCACCAAGCCTTCGTCTTGCAACATCAGCAAAGCGTCTTGATCCACAATGTCTGCGATGTCTTGACCTGTTTGTTGTTTGAATACGATGCGATTAATGCCATCGCTCAGACGCAGCCCGGATAATATGCGTTCATCCATGCGATCTTGGCTTGAAAGTAAACGGGCCCCGGCGGTGCCATGCCCTTGAGTTTGGATTTGCGCCTGCCACCGTACAGGATCGGCAATTTGATGGCGGGCGGTGGTCTTGCGGTCTTGCGTTAAACGCCCATGGGCACCGGGACCAACCCCTAAATAATCGCCGCCTTGCCAATAGGTCAGGTTATGACGGCTTTCTTGTCCAATTTGCGCATGATTGGAAATCTCATAAGCGGGCAAACCAGCCTCACCCGTGACCTCTTGGGTCAGTTCGTAAAAGTCCGCGCCCGCATCTGCTGTGACTTCAACAATTCCATTGCGAAAGAAGTTCGTTCCGGGCTCGATCGTCAGTTGATAAAGCGATATATGTCCGTCGGCGAGGCCGAGGGCTTGATCCAATTCATCGTGCCATTCTCCTAACCCTTGATCGGGGCGCGCATAAATCAGATCGAATGTGAAACGATTGAATGTGGCACTGGCAATATCTAAGGCGCGCAGGGCCTCTTTGACGGAATGCTCTCGCCCAAGCTGTTGTAAGGCCTCATCATTTAAAGCCTGAATCCCCACCGAAGCCCGATTGACCCCCGCATCGCGAAAGGCTCGAAATTTTGCCGCTTCTACGGATGTTGGGTTGGCTTCAAGGGTGATTTCACAGTTTTTTTCAAGGCCCCAAAGATCATCTGCGCATTCAATAATATCTTGGACGGTGGCGGGGTCCATCAAGCTTGGCGTGCCCCCGCCAAAAAAAAGACTACTGAGGGTCCGGCTTTTCGTTTTGTCTGCGAAATATTTAAGCTCCGCCAAAATCGCCGTGCGATAATCCGCTTGGTCTTCAGCCCCCGGCGAATGCGCCCGAGAATTAAAATCACAATACGGACATTTCGACAAACACCACGGCCAATGCACATAAAGTGCTAAAGATTTCGGTCCGGGGGACAAAATGCTCATGCGCCGTTAAAACAAGCCGCGACCAGCTTTTTGAAAGCGTTGGCGCGGTGGCTCATGGCGTGTTTTTGTTCTGGCAACATGTCGGCGAAGGTGATGTCGTGGCCATTGGGCATAAAGGTCGGATCATACCCGAACCCTTTGGCCCCCGATGGCGGCCAGGTCATGGTGCCTTGGACTTGGCCTTCGAAACTTTCCATATGTCCATCGGGCCACGCCAACGTTAAGGCACAGGCAAAGTGCGCGCTGCGATCCTCGGTGTCGGCCTCATTAAGCGCCTCTTCAATTTTTTGCATGGCGACTGTGAAGTCTTTTTCGGGTCCGGCCCAACGTGCGGAATAGACGCCGGGATCATTGTCGAGGCCATGCACGCAAAGCCCGGAATCGTCGGCCAAGGCGGGCAAATTTGCAGCCTTAGCCGCCGCCAAGGCCTTGATTTCGGCGTTGGCGATAAAGGTCGTGCCGTCTTCGACGGGTTCTGGCAAATCCAAATCCCCAGCCGAAATCACCTCGACCCCAAACGGCGCCAACAACTCGCCAATTTCACGCACCTTGCCCGGATTATGACTGGCAATCACCAGTTTTTCACCATTGAATGCGCGTGCCATGTTTAGTCCTCCAATCCTAAAGCTTCACGTTGCAACTCGACCAATTCCAATACGCCTTTTTTCGCCAGACCCATCAGTTCCATGAACTGGTCTTCACTGAACGGATAGTCTTCGGCGGTGCCTTGGATTTCGACGATGCCTTTTTTGCCGGTCAGCACAAAGTTGGTATCGGCTTCGGCAGCGGAATCTTCAACGTAATCTAAATCCAGCACGGCGGTGTTTTTATACAAGCCACAACTGACCGCGGCGACGTGGTCAACCACCGGAATGGTTTCGATCAAACCGCGTTCCTTGGCATTTTGCAAAGCCAGATGCAGGGCAACAAAAGCGCCGGTGATGCTTGCGGTGCGGGTGCCGCCATCGGCTTGAATAACGTCGCAATCCACCGTGATTTGAAGTTCACCCATGGCTTCTAAGTCGCAAACGGCACGCAAAGAGCGCGCGATCAGGCGTTGAATTTCTTGGGTGCGCCCCGATTGCTTGCCCCGTGCGGCTTCGCGGTTCATGCGGGTATTGGTGGCGCGCGGCAACATGCCGTATTCCGCCGTGACCCAACCCTTGCCGGTGCCTCTGATCCAAGGCGGCACGCGTTCTTCCAGCGACGCATTGCACAGCACATGGGTGTCGCCAAATTTAATCAAGCACGACCCTTCGGCATGCTTTGAAAATCCGGTTTCTAACGTCACGGTGCGCATTTCATCAAGGGCGCGTCCAGAAGGTCTCATATTGTTTTATCCTTAATTTGAAGAGAAAGATTGAATGTTGGGCGTAAGCTATCATACTTTTGATCCATGATTACAGACCTGAACGAACGTTCGCGCGAAATATTTCGGCGCATTGTCGATGGCTACTTGGAAACCGGGGTGCCCGTGGGTTCGCGCACACTGAGCCGCCAGCCGGGTTTGGACATCTCGCCCGCGACCATTCGCAATGTCATGGCGGACTTGGAAGACGCCGGACTTTTGTTTGCCCCGCACACGTCTGCGGGACGTCTGCCCACCGAGGCGGGTCTCAAGCTGTTTGTCGATGGATTGTTAGAAGTCGGGAATCTCACCAGTGCCGAGCGCCATTCTATTGAGGGCGAATGCAAGTCTTCGGGTAAATCGTTGGAAGGCTTGTTGGAAAATGCCACCCAAGCGTTGAGCGGATTATCCCATTGTGCGGGCATGGTGGTGGCGCCGAAAACCCAAGCCCCGCTCAAGCATATCGAATTTGTCGCCCTGAACCCGGGCCGCGCACTGGTGGTGTTGGTGACGGAAAACGGCGTGGTGGAAAACCGCATTATTGATTTGCCCGTGGGCGTGTTGCCATCGGCCTTGGTCGAAGCCACCAATTATTTGTCCGCGCGTTTGGTGGGCCGTACCTTGGATGATGCGTTGCTCGCCATGAAAACGGAGTTGGCCCAACACAAAGCTGAGCTGGATGTCTTGACGCAAAAGGTCGTTGAAGAAGGCATTGCCGTTTGGGCGGGTGGACAAGATCGAGCCCAAGACGGGGCCTTGATCATTCGCGGTCAGGCCAATTTGCTAGACGATGTTCACGCCCAAGCCGACTTGGAACAAATTCGCGCTTTGTTTGAGGCCTTAGAAACCAAAGAAACTTTGTCCAGCCTGATTGCCAGCGCCGATACCGCAGACGGGGTGCAAATCTTCATTGGATCAGACAACACGTTGTTTGGATTATCGGGCTGTTCCATGGTGGTCGGCCCTTATCAAGACAGTCAACAACGCATCGTCGGCGCCATCGGCGTCATCGGCCCAACGCGTATGAACTACGCCCGCATCATCCCCATGGTGGATTACACCGCGAAGTTGGTGGGGCGGTTGATCGGGTAGGCTAGGCCTTTAAGGTTGCTTTTGAACCACAGAGGACACAGAGGGCACAGAGAAGAAGATAAATAAAATTCATATGTGGGTCATTGTGCGCTTGCTTAAGCTACTCAAATAATAAGGTTATTTAATAATGATTTTCGGTTTCTTTAAAAAAGCCAAAAAAATTAAAGGGCTTATTGCTTACTTTAATTTATCTGATTGGTGGCAATTAGAGTTATCTGAAAGTGACAGAAGTAGGATCATGGAAAAATACCAGCCCATGGGATCAGGTAGCTCGGCCTTAGTCGACGGAAATATTTCAAGCACAAGTCAAACCTCCATTGGTTTGCTTTTGGGAATGGTGGGCTGGTTTGCAAAAGAAGAAGATAGACATATTGCATATAAACTTTTTGAAAAAGCAGAGGGCTTGATTGATTTAAATAGCCATGTTTTAGACATTCATTTTTTGTATGGAGAAAAAGTTGCGATATCATACAAGGATAGAACACGAGTATTGGACGGATTAGAGAAGGCGATTAAAGCGTGTGAACAACAAATATTCTTTTCAAAAAAATCGGCAGGAGCGTTGTTAAAAAAATACGAAGGAAGTCCTTTGCCAAGCCATAGAGGTTTTTTACAACTCGCTATTATACGAGAAAAACAAAAAGAATTTGAAAAAGCTATTATACTTTGTAAGCAGGCTTTATCAGACGGCTGGTCTGGTGATTGGGAAAAAAGAATAGTGCGTTGTAATCGAAAAATGAACTTATAATACATTCACTTAAACTCTTTCTTCTCTGTGTCCTCTGTGGTTCAAACCACAACTTCAAAACTCCCGGGCTCCGCGCTTTATATTTGCCCCCTCAGACGCCGGGCGGGGCGGAGCCCCTTGGGCTTACGGACTGCGTCCGGGGGCTGGGGCGCCCCTAGTCCTGACCTTCGGTCACTCCTCCTGACTGTGAAAAAGGGTGCTTTTCGCCCTAATCCCTTGCACCTTGCCCAAAATAGGCTAAATACGGGTCTAACAGTCATTTTTGTATATAAAGAGCGACAGATTTCATGAGCGATCAAACAGAAAACCCAGAACAACCCGATCCGGCCCTTGATGCCGAAGTCGATAGTGCGGCCCTTGAAGCCCAAGAAGCCCTTGAAGCCGAAGACGCGCCTGAGCCCCTTCAATTTGATGCGGACGGCCCAGACCTAGAAGCCGAAATTGCCGAGCTAAAAGACCAAGTTTTGCGCGCCAAGGCCGAAGTCGAAAACACTCGACGCATTGCCACGCGGGACAAACAAGACGCCATGAAATACGCGCTGACCAACTTTACCCGCGATATTTTGCGTGTTGCCGATAATTTGGGCTTTGCCATGATGAGCGTATCCGAAGACGCGCGCAAAGCCGATCCGAACTTAGACAATCTGTATGTCGGCATCGACATGACCATGAAAGAATTGCTGAGCGTGTTTGGCGCGCACAACATCAAACCCGTGGCCGCCGATGGTCAGGCTTTTGATCATAATGTTCACGAAGCCGTTCAACAGGTCGAAGACGCCAACATCCCCGCCAACACGGTGATGAAGACCTTGCGCGGTGGCTATACGTTGCATGATCGTTTGCTGCGTCCGGCCCAAGTGATTGTGTCCACAGGTGGGCCTAAGGTTGAGGCCGCTCCAGTGAGCGAACCAGATGCCCAAGCCGACGCAAGCGGCCCCGGTCAGCACGTCGATCAGGAAACATAAGAATTTCGCGTCCAAGTGTTGCGATCTCGCAAAGTTGGGCATATATACGACTCACGCATGAAAACATGTGTTGTAAGACTTAAATGTACGGGAACCGAGACGGTGCTATTTAGGCCGTCAGATGTTCGCCAAAGACGGAGTAAAAAGATATGAGTAAGGTTATCGGTATTGATTTGGGCACCACAAACTCTTGTGTCGCCATCATGGAAGGCGGCGAAGCCAAGGTTTTGGAAAACGCCGAAGGTACACGCACCACCCCTTCGATGGTTGCTTTTACAGAAGACGGTGAACGTCTTGTGGGTCAGCCTGCTAAACGCCAAGCGGTGACAAACCCAGCAGACACGTTGTATGCGATCAAACGTTTGATCGGTCGCCGTTTCAATGATCCCCTCACCAAAAAAGATATGGACTTGGTTCCCTATAACATCGTCAAAGGCGACAATGATGATGCTTGGGTTGAATCGTCCGGCAAAAAATATAGCCCGTCTCAGGTCTCTGCCTTCATCTTGCAAAAAATGAAAGAAACCGCCGAGAACTACTGTGGCGAAACCGTGACCCAAGCGGTCATTACGGTGCCCGCGTACTTTAACGATAGCCAACGTCAAGCCACCAAAGATGCGGGCAAGATTGCCGGTCTTGAAGTCTTGCGCATCATCAACGAACCAACGGCTGCTGCACTCGCCTATGGGCTTGAGAAAAAAGAAGGCGGTATCGTTGCGGTTTATGATTTGGGTGGCGGTACGTTTGACGTGTCCATCCTTGAAATCGGCGATGGCGTGTTTGAAGTCAAAGCCACCAACGGCGATACGTTCTTGGGCGGTGAAGATTTTGATGCAACGATCATTGAGTTTTTGGCTAAAGAATTTGAAAAAGACCAAGGCATCGATCTGCGCAAAGACAAATTGGCTCTGCAACGTTTGAAAGAAGCCGCTGAAAAAGCCAAAATTGAATTGTCCAGTGCGACACAAACCGACGTGAACTTGCCGTTTATTACGGCTGATGCGTCCGGGCCTAAACACTTGAACGTTAAAATGACCCGCGCCAAGCTTGAAACCTTGGTTGGCGATTTGGTCAAACGCACCATCAAACCTTGCGAAGCTGCTTTGAAAGATGCGGGCCTCAAAGCCGGCGACATCGAAGAAGTGATCTTGGTTGGTGGTATGACCCGCATGCCAAAAGTTCAAGAAGTGGTCAAAGAATTCTTTGGTCGTGAACCACACAAAGGCGTGAACCCTGATGAAGTGGTCGCTATTGGTGCGGGTATCCAAGGCGGCGTGTTGAAAGGCGACGTGAAAGACGTTCTGTTGTTGGACGTAACTCCATTGAGCCTCGGCATTGAAACCTTGGGCGGCGTGTTCACACGCTTGATCGATCGCAACACAACGATCCCAACGCGCAAGTCTCAAGTGTTCTCGACCGCCGAAGACAATCAAAATGCTGTGACCATCCGCGTGTTCCAAGGCGAACGCGAAATGGCTGCGGATAATAAAATCTTGGGCCAATTCGATCTGGTTGGTATTCCACCGTCTCCGCGCGGCATGCCACAAATCGAAGTCACCTTCGACATTGATGCCAACGGTATCGTCAACGTGTCGGCCAAAGACAAAGCGACGGGCAAGGAACAACAAGTTTCGATTCAAGCCTCTGGCGGCTTGTCAGATTCTGACATCGAACAAATGGTTCAAGACGCCGAAGAACATGCGGAAGAAGATAAAAAGAACCGCGAACTGATCGATGCCAAAAACCACGCCGAAAGCCTGGTTCACGACACCGAAAAGAATATTGCTGAATATGGCGATAAGGTTTCAGACGAAGACAAAACGGAAATCGAAGCCGCCATCCAAGCCAGCAAAGACATTCTTGAAGACGAAAGCGCAGACGCCGAAGCCATTCAGGC
>Ga0316189_10005568_pt1 | contig 12080 bp, 9 predicted proteins | sample LowCovwburrow_MG_FD_204930 | JGI IMG/M metagenome (GOLD analysis project Ga0316189, IMG submission 204930) | Coastal sediment microbial communities from Maine, United States - Lowes Cove worm burrow | ecosystem: Environmental > Aquatic > Marine > Coastal > Sediment | place: USA: Maine... | reverse complement strand
CGGCCACGGCGGGATCTGGCCGCGTCGCTCGACTGACGGTCGCTCGACGCTGATACGTGCGGACGTCGTGCCTGAGCGCGCCGTCAAGCGCCGCCCCCAGAGCTAGTCGGCCGTGGGCGCCGCCGGCTCGGCAGGTGTGAACTCGACGGTGACCCAGCCCATGTCCTCGACATGAGAGCTGGTGAAGAGCCGGAGGCTGTGCCCAGAGCGCTCGAACCACGCTTCAAAGGGCTCAGTGCTGGTCTTGTCGGTCCGGCTCCAGCCCTTGCCCTTGAGCTGATCGTAGAAGGCTCTATGGCCTGCCTTCGGCGAGCCTCCGACCTCGTAGCTCCGCGACCACTCGAGCTGCATCTCCTTCTCCTGAGACATGCAGCCGACGGCCTCGGCGGGGGGCGCCGCCAACGTGTCCCAAGGTTTCGGTAGGGGTCGATCGTCGCGCATCATCCCGAGACCGGAGCACGGTCCGCTCTTGCAGCCGCTGCCGACGAGCAGCGCAGAGACACCACAGGCCACCACCATCGCCCCGACCCCGACCAATCCACGCCGCATTCCTCCAGCATACGCCCGAACGACAACCGGACCACGCTCTCTTCGCGCCGAGCGTTCCGCGACCCCGCTGACGTGAACACGCGAGAGCGCGAGAGCGCTCTCCGGCCGAGACCAAGCGCCCGCGAGTTCGCCGACAAAACCCCCCTGATAGACCCCCACCCGAGAGCGCCCGCGAGGCGCCAAAGCTCGACTGCGCCGAGCCAGTGACACTGCGACGTAGGAGCGAGCCGCCCGCGCCCACCCGCACCAAGACCGCTCCGCGGCGAGGCGCGCCGACGCGGTGAACCCCGCTCCGCTAGCCGTTCAGATCGCGCTCGAGATCATCGTAGAGCGCGTCGCTGAGGATGAAGGACGCCCAGTCGCGCTCGACCTCGGCGAACCCGCGACGGCGCTGATAGGCGACCACATCGTCGAACTCGCCGTCGTACCAGCCCCAGAGGAAGCGGATCCGCATCACGTCGAGGTTGCGCGCGCGGAGGACCGCGACGACCTCGCCCGTGTCCTGGTCGTCGAACTCCTCGACGATCCCCTCGATCTCGTCGATCAGCAGGCCGACCGTCTCGATCCCGCGCTCGGTCAAAACGTAGCGTTGGCGGCGTCGATCGATCGCCACCAGCCCCTCGATCGCCATCGCCTCGAGGAGCTCGTCGAGGGGCGCGAGATCAGGCGGCAAGAGCACCGGCAGGTCGACGCCCCCCTCGTCGACATCGAGGTCGAGCTTCTTGAGGACGTAGATCGTGGCGTAGTAGCGCTTCTTGGCGTCGCTGGTCGGCATCATGCTCCTCGCGGTTCATCGTCGCTCGTCATCGGCTCGTCGCTCGTCGTCCGTCGTCCGTCGCTCGTCGTCCGTCATCGCCCGGCGGGTCAGGGGATCTCACGCCAGCGTTCGGCGACCAGCTGCACGCGGATCTTGCCCCGCTGGATCTCCTCAGCGCCGAGCTCAGCGTCGAGCTCCAGCTCGGGATCGATCTCGAAGTAGGCGACGACGTCGCCCTCCGCGTAGAAGATCGGCACGTCGACCCCGATAGGACGAGACAAGCGGGCACGGTAGGGATTGCAGAGCGCGAGGACGAGCGCCCTCGCGCCGCCGAGCAGCCCCTGCGCCCGACGCTCGAGAAAACGCGCCAGCGAGACGACGATCGCGGTCTCATCGTCGACCCAAAACTCGAGATCGATGTCGTCTGGGTAGGCCTCACCGTCATCCGCCGAGTGGAGCGCGAAGAGCCGCGAAGCCCCGACCCGCAGAGGAGCCCTCTGGCCGTCGCCCTCACGCCCTCTCTCGCTGTGCCCGCGGGAGATCAGCTCGACCATCGGCAGGGCCGCGTGACCAAAGGCGTCATACTCCATCTCTGGCTCGCTCCGCGCCGGATCGAAGCCGAGCAGGCAGAGCGGCTCGACCTCCGGGAAGGGGATCTCAGCGATCCCGTCGATACGGGTCGCCCCCGGCTCCGCCGCGATGTCCTGTGGCTCACCTGTAGGGGAGGACGCCCGACCGGTGCCGAGCTCTTCGGCCAGTCCCTCGACGAGCCCCGCCGCAGCCCCCTCCGCGACCTCTCCCGCGCGTCCGTCGACGAGCCCCTCCGCGACCTCTCCCGCGCGTCCGTCGACGAGCCCCTCCGCGACCTCTCCCGCGCGTCCGTCGACGAGCCCTTCGACGACGACATCGGCGCGTCCGTCCGTGGGCCCCGCGACCCGCTCAACATCCCGACCATCGGGCTTTGTCGGGGAGACCTCTTCGCTCATGACCAACCTCGCCGCGACCTAGCATCTCGTCGTGCTCGTCCCATGTTCTCTCCGGCCATCATCGCCCTAGTCGACCGCTCATGACCGACCTCGCCGCGACCTCGCATCTCGTCGTGCTCGTCCCATCATCGTCCTACGACGAGGCCGCTGCGCCCTTCCTCCTGCGGCCTGGTCTGACCCAAGGGCGCGAGGAGCACCGCCGACAACGGAACCTGCGACGGCCTGCTCCACCCCACGGCCTCAAAGCGCCGGCTAGACGTGCAAGCGGACCCGTTTACGAGCGCCCCGATCGCCGAGGCCAAAGCGTCCGCCGCCGAAGGAGCGGCTCCGAGTCCGGGTCCGGGTCCGGGTCGGCGTGCTGCTCTTCGAGCCCCATGCGCCGCCCTTGGAGCCGTACGAGCGGCCCGACCTCGAGCTCCGGCTGTATTTTCCGGGGTTCGCGGCCCTATGGGCGCTGCGCTGGGTCTGGAGCGACGAGACCCGAGAGGACGGGGTCGTGTAGGCCGCGGTGTACATCGGCCGATACGAGGGCATGAAGGCCCGCGACATCATCGAGCCGAGCATCATCCCCGAGGCGATGTCCCACATCGGCGAACGATAGCCGGCGTAGTGCCCGTGCCCCTGGACCTGGACCTGGCCCTCCCCCTCGCCGACGACATCACGCTGGATCGAGAAGATCTTCTCGCCGTCGTCGACGATGCCGCTCTTGTCGCGATCAAAGAAGCCCGTGACCACCTGGGTGCTCGCGTCCTGGTCGTGGACGGAGATGCTGATGATCTCGTCGCCGGTGTAGATCTCGTTGACCCGGCGCTCGAGATCCTCGGGCCCCTCAGCGGCGAGATAGGCCCTGTGGACCGCGTCCCAGTCGATGTCGACGTTGGTGTTCTCCGTCGTCACCCAGCGCGCGTCCCCCCGCCCCGGCGGCTGACAGGCGCTGAGTCCACCAGCGCCGATCGCCAGGGCCGCCGAGATCGCCAAGGTGCGGAAGGGGAGCGGCCAACGCCCGCGCCTTGGGAGCGAGAGCGGGCGAGAAGGTCGGTCTACAGGGTCGGACATCGTCAGGGCTTCTTCTCTCGTGGAGTCGCGTCGGAGCGTCGGGGCTAGGACCTGGGATTCGCCGCGAACGAGCGAGGTTTCGCCGGCAAGAGCGCCCCTCATCCGCCGATGCGGGCTCCGCATCACCCTCGCCGACCGACGGGGAGGGACATTAAGAACGCCTCCGGGGCCCGTCAAGGCGGCGCCCCTCCCCCCGAGGACTCAGTCTTTCCACTCGGCGCGAAAGACGTTGGTGTCCCCGTGCTTGGCGCCGCCTCGGTTCGAGGCGAAGACCAGGTGCTTGCCGTCCCGGGAGAACATCGGAAAGCCATCAAACGTGTCCTCGTGGGTGATCTGCTCCAGACCCTCGCCGTCGAGGCCGATCATGTAGAGGTCAAAGTTGCGACCCTTCTCGTCGTTCATGTTCGACGCGAAGATCACCCGCTCGCCGTCAGGATGGAAGAAGGGGGCGAAGTTCGCCTTGCCGTTCTTCGTGATCTGCCGCTGGTTTTGGCCGTCTGCGTCCATCACGAAGAGCTCGAGGCGGGTCGGCCGGACCAGGCCCTTGTCGAGGATCTCGCGGTACTTGGCGGTCTCCTCCTCGCCCTCCGGGTGGTTGGCGCGGTAGATGATCTTCGAGCCGTCGGGGCTGAAGAAGGGGCCGCCGTCGTAGCCGGGGGTGGTCGTCAGCCGCTTCACGTCGGAGCCGTCGATCGCCATGGTGTAGATCTCGGGGTCGCCGTCGCGGGTCGAGGTGAAGACGATCCTGTCGCCCTTCGGCGAGACCGTCGCCTCGGCGTCGTAGCCTGGGCTCGCGCTCAGGACCTGCGGGTTGCCGCCGTCGGCGTCGGCGACGTAGATGTCGAACTCGTCGTAGATCTTCCAGACATAGCCGTGGGAGCGATCCGGCGGCGGTAGGCAGCCGGGATCGGCGGCGTGGGTCGAGGCGTAGACGATCTTCGTATCGCCGGGCAGGTAGTAGGCGCAGGTCGTCCGCCCCTCGCCGCTGGAGAGCATCTTCGTCGCCCCGTCCTTGAGGTCGAGCGAGTAGATCTGGTCGCACTCGCGGCCCTCACGGGTCGACTGCAGGATCAGCTTGTCCTCGGCGAACGAATAGTAGGCCTCGGCATTCTCGCCGCCGAAGGTGAGCTGCTGGAGCGCGCCGAAGTGCCCCTCGCCCTCGCGGATGAGCTCCTTGGCGTCGCTGATCCCCTGCTTGACCGGGGTCGTGTCGCGCTCGGGCGCAGCTCCGTGTCCGCCGTGTTCACCGTGTCCTCCGCCCGCACCGTTGGCGTCTCCCTTCGGCTGGATCCCCAGGGGGCCAGCAGCACCTTTCGCCTCGTCGCCCTTCGTGGCCGCGTCGACCTTGGCGTCCTTGTCGGCGGCGGGATCCGCAGCGCCCCCCGAACAGCCGCTGGCGGTGAGGCAGAGGGCAACAGCGAGATAGAGGCGGCTGGAGACGATCATGCGGCGCGGATAATACCCCCCCTCCCCTGCGACTCCAAAGGACGTCATCTAGGGCCGTAGAGGGGGTCTAGGCCCCTCCTCGCGGCCTTCGAGCTTCGCTGCGAGAAGCATCGTCCCCCACAGAGGCCCTCCTGCGGGCTCCTCGCAGACTCCCCGGGGGGCGACCCGGTGAGGGCTCTGCTGACCGCCGAAGCCCTGCAGCCCCGTGCTCCCGAGGTCCCCAGGCCGCCGCCATCACCACTCGCAGAGGGATGTGTGGCAGGCTGGCGACGATGGCCTCGCCGCTCCCGCGCTCGATCGCCGCAGGCTACGGGCTCGGCTCGCTCGGCACCGGCATGTACGCCGCGGTCCCGGGGATGCTCCTCCTCTACTATCTGACGGACATCCTCGGCGTGACCCCGGCGCTCGCCGGCCTGGCGCTCTTCCTGCCGAAGATGTGGGACGTCGTCAGCGACCCGCTGATGGGCTCGATCAGCGACCGCACCCGCTCCTCCTGGGGCCGCCGTCGCCCCTACCTCCTCGCCGGCGCCCTCTCCCTGCCGCTCTGCTTTGGCCTCCTCTTCAGCGCCCCCCAGCTCGGCGCCGGCGGGGCGTTCGCCTTCACGCTGGTGATGTACACCCTCTGCGCGACGACCTTTACGGTCTTCCAGGTCCCGTACATCGCGATGCCAGCGGAGATGACCGGCGACTACCACGAGACCACCCGGCTGATGGCCTACCGGATGGCCTTCATGACCGCCGGGATCCTGATCGCGGGGGCCGGCGCGCCGATGATCATCAAGGCCGCGGGCGGCGGTCGAGGCGGCTACGCGGTGATGTCCTGGTCGGTCGCCGCGATCTGCATGGTGGCGATGCTCGGCTGCTTCTTCGGCACCCGCCGCGCCCGCTTCGCCATCGGCGAGGAGCCCTCGCCCCTGCCCCTGCGCGAGCAGGTCGCGGTCGCCCTGAAAAACCGCCCCTTTCGGATCCTCCTCGGCGCCTACGCTCTCCAGCTCTGCGGCGTCGGCTGTCTCTTGGCGGCGGTCGTCTACTTCGCGAAGTACATCCTCGGCGGCGGCGAGGAGACCGTGACGATCCTCTTCCTCGCGCTGATGCTGCCAGCGATCGTGACGATGCCGCTCTGGCTCGCGCTCTCGAGGCGGCTCGGCAAGGAGCGCTGCTACGGGATCACCCTCGTGATCTTCGCCGTCTCCTCGCTCGCCCTGTGGTGGAGCCCGGCGATGTCGATGGCCCAGGCGGCGTCGATCATCGCGGTGATGGGGGTCGCCTACGCTGGCACCCAGCTCTTCCCCTTCTCGATGCTCCCCGACACGATCGCCCGCGCCCGCGAGGACACCGGCCAGAGCCGCGAGGGGATCTTCTCCGGGATCTGGACCGCGGTCGACAAGGGCGGCCTCGCCTTCGGGGGCCTCGCCGCCGGGCTTGTCCTCGACACGACCGGCTTCGTCGAGAGCACCGGAGCGCTCGTCCCCCAGCCCGAGCGCGCGCTCACCGGGATCGTCATCGCGATCTCCCTCGCCCCTGGGCTGCTGACCGCCGCCTCGGCGCTGGTCTACCGCTACTACGATGTCGACGCCCCGCAGGGGACGGGGCTGGTGGACGCGGCAGAGGAGACGTCGGCATGAGCCCAGACCACGTGCAGCAGCCCGGACCTTCTGGCGCCAAGGCCGACGCTCCAAGACCCGCGAAGACGGCCAGGCCGCAGCGCTCCGGCTGGCTCCGGCGTGCCCTCCTGGCCCTCATCGGGGCGCTCATCCTCCTCGCTGTCGCCCTCGTCATCGGCGCCCTGAGCTCGACCTCGGTCCAACCCGAGCCTGAACCGGCGGCGCCGCTCGAGATCGGCGGCGACGCGGCGATCGAGCACCTGGCCGCTGCGATCCGCCTGCCGACGGTCTCCGTCGAGGACCTCGCCGACTTTCGCGGCGAGCCCTTCCGCGGCTTTCACGAGCTCCTCCTCCGCGCGTACCCCTGCGTCCATCGGGTCGCCAAGCGCGAGGTGATCGCCGACTACAGCCTCCTCTTCGCCTGGGAGGGGAGCGACCCTGCGCTCGCGCCCGGGCTCTTCGTCAGCCATAGCGACGTCGTCCCGGCCGAGGATCCCGACGCCTGGACACACCCCCCCTTCGCCGGTGAGGTCGCGGACGGCTACGTCTGGGGCCGCGGCGCCCACGATGACAAGGGCGGGGTGATCATCCTCTTTGAGGCCGCCGAAGCCCTCTGCAACGCCGGCTTCGCCCCCGCGCGCACGCTCTACTTCGCCGTCGATCACGACGAGGAGACCCGCGGCCAGGGCGCGAAGGCGATAGCCTCGCGGCTGCGCGCAGCCGACGTCCGCCTCGAGTTCATCATCGACGAGGGCCTTGTGATCACGACCGAGATCCTCGAGGGGCTCGACGTACCTGTCGCCCTGGTCGGCATCGCCGAGAAGGGGCTCGTCACCCTCGAGCTCCGGGTCGAGATCGCCGACGGCCACTCGTCGATGCCACCCCGGGAGAGCTCCGCGGGGATCCTCGCCGCCGGCCTCACCCGCCTCGAGGGATCTCCCTTCGCCTACCAGCTCCGCTCACCGCTGCTGGAGATGCTGGCGACCCTCGGCCCCGAGCTGCCCTTCGCCCGCCGGGTGCTCCTCACCAACCTCTGGCTCTTCAAGCCGCTGGTCATCCGCGCCCTCGCGGCCAGCGACCGGAGCCGGGCCTTTCTCCACACGACCACGGCGATCACCGTAGTCCGGGCCGGGATCAAGGAGAACGTACTGCCGCGGCAGGCGAGCGCGCTGGTCAACTACAGGATCCTCCCCGGCGACAGCGTCGACGGGGTTCTCGCGCGCACCCGCGAGGTGCTGGACGATCCGCGGATCGAGCTGTCGCCCCACGACACCATCGACCCGAGCGAGCCCTCTGCGATCTCGTCCACCGACTCGCCCGCGTTCGCGGCGATCGCCGCGGCAGTGCGGGCCGTCCGCCCCGAGTTCATCGTCGCGCCATCGCTGATGATGGCCCGCACCGACTCGGTCCACTACGCCGACCTCGCCGAGAATATCTACCGCTTCCGGCCGATCCAGCTCAGCAAGGACGAGATCGCGGCGATCCACGGCCGTGACGAGCGCGTGCGCACAAGCGCGATCCTGGACGCGATCCTGATCTACGCGGAGCTTCTCCGGCGGATCGCCGGCTCGAATTAGCGGTCCGCGGTGGACGTCCGGTGCGCCCCCCCGGCGCGGCCGCTCCGCGCTCCGCCGACGAAACCATCGGCCCAGGCGGCGTGTCATACCGCTATGCCCCGCCGCGCACGAGCCGACGGACCGCTCGGCCTGACCGGCCTGACCGGCCTCACAGCCAGCTTCGTCATAGTCCTCGCCTCAGCCTGCCAGGACACCGCCGAGACCAGCGCCAGCGAGACATCCCCAGCCCCAAGCTCGACCACTGCGAGCACAAGCGGGTCCTCGAGCGCGGCAGCATCGACGGGCGAGACTACGGGGATGAGCACATCGTCGACCATGACCGCGACCACGGCGATGACGACCGGCACGACCACCGGCGCAGCTCCTGCCGAAGAGCTCCTGGTCGCGGACTTCGGCGGCGACGCGGTCGCCCGCTTCGACGCGGCGACCGGCGAGCCCAAGGGCACCTGGACCCAAGCGCCCGAGCTCGACGGCGCCCTGGGCATGACCCTCGGCGACGACGGGGCGGTCTACGTCGCCAGCGAAGAGGCGAACTCCGTGCTCCGCTTTGACGGCGCTAGCGGGGACTTCATCGACGTCTTCATCGGCGATGATCCGCGGACTCAGGTCGACGAAACAGGCGGCCTCCAGGGGCCGGGCGCGGTCCTCTTTGGCCCCGACGGTGCCCTCTACGTCTCGAGCTTCGACGGCGACGCCGTGCTCCGCTACGACGGGGCGACCGGCGAGTTTATCGACGTCTTCGTCGCCGAGGGTGCAGGCGGGCTCAACGGTCCCGACGCCGGGATGGTCTTCGGGTCTGACGGCGCTCTCTACGTCCCGAGCTACTACTCCGATCAGGTGCTCCGCTTCGACGGGATCACCGGCGACACGCTCGGGGCCTTCACCCCCGACGACGGCTCGATCAAGCGGCCCCGCACCCTCCTCTTCGTCGGCGAGCACCTCCTCGTCACCTCCGAGGGCAGCGGCGAGGTCGTCCGCTACTCCGCCGAGAGCGGGGCCTATGTCGACGCCCTCGTGCCCAACTCCGCCGGGCTCCTCGCCGAGCCCGCAGGTATGGCCCAGACCGCAGACGGGACCCTCATGGTCGTCAGCCTCGGCGACCGGACCGTCGAGGCCTTCGACCCCAGCACCGGCGAACACCTCGGGACCCGGGTCAGCGCCGACAGCGGGCTCAATACGCCGACCCACCTGATCGTCCGCCCCGCCGACTAGCGAGCGAGGAGCGATCTCGGGACTCTCGCCTAGCCCCGACGCCCGCGCTCCCCTCGGCCCTTGCTCCCCTTGCCGCGACCGCCCTTGCCCCCCTTGCCGCCGCGACCGCCGTGCTGCTCGAGGCGCGCGACCTTGAAGGTGATCACGGGGCGGAGCTGGGCCAGGACCCGGCACAGGCCGGCCTCGACCAGATCGCTGACGACCCTGTCGATGTCCTTGTAGGCCTCCGGGGCCTCCTCGAAGAGGAGATCTCGATCGTCGCAGATCACCAGGCTGCCGAGCGCGGTCTGCTGGAGCTGGTCGGGGCGGTAGCGGCCGCGCAGGCGCTCCCGCGTCGACCCCCGCTGCCAGCGTCGACCCGCCCCATGGGCCAACGAATAACCGCTCTGGCGACCATCGCCCGTCGGCTCGACGAGGTAGCTCATCGCCCCCCGCGAGCCGGGGATCACCACGGGACCGTCCGAGGAGGGAGCCGCGCCCTTGCGATGGAGCCAGCAGGCGCAACCGCGATGCTCGAGCGCGCTGACGGAGTTGTGACAGACGTCGAGCAGGGGCCGGAGCGAGCCACCGATCGCCTCCGCCACCCGATCCGCGATCACCCGCCGGTTGACCGTCGCCCAGGCGACCGCGCTGTCATGACGCTGGCGATAGGCGATCCCGTCCGCCCCCTCCGCGTCGACCCCTGCCGCGCCGAAGCGGCCGACATGCTCGCGGAGGATCGACTCTCCGAGCCCGCGAGAGCCGCTGTGGACCAGCACATAGAGACGATCCGCCTCGACGCCGAGAGCGGCGCACGCCTCCGCGTCCTCGATCGACTCGACCGCCTGGAGCTCGGCGAAGTGGTTGCCGCCGCCGACGCTGCCGAGCGAGCGGTCGGCCTCGCACGGGGCCAGGCCGACGCTCTCCAGCCAGGGCCCGGGGTCCTCCCCCCAGGGCTCGCTTAGGCTGCGCAGCCGCTCCGCCCAGCGCTCGCGCTTGACATGCTTGAGCCGCCGCTCGCTCGCCCAAAGGCCCATTCCGCAGCCGATATCGTTGCCGACGAGGTGGGGGTAGAGGCGACCGTCGGTGATGTAGGCCGCGCCGATCGGCGAGTCCTTGCCCGGGTGAAGATCTGGCATGCCGATCGCCGCGCGCATCCCGGGGAGCTTCGCTGTGCGCTCTAGCTGCTGGACAGCCTCGCCCTCGATCCACGAGTCCGCGCCGGCGATCACTCGGACCTCCGCCCCCCTCTGCTCGTCGCCCTCAGGCCTTGACTCCGCCATGCGCCCTATCATCGCCGCGTCGACGTGTCAGCGCCAGACGATCCGAGCGCTGCCCCGGACAAGGCCGAGCTCGACGCCCCGGAGGCCGCAGATCGCTCCCGAGAGCTCGCCAAGGCCGCCCTGCGGCTGAGGATCCACATCCCGAAGCCGCCGACGAGCAAGGTCGGCAGGAGCCAGGCCAGGCCGAGCTCGCCCCAGTCGACCGCCTCGTCGACGTCGCCCGCACCGTAGAGGGCGTACGCCGCGATCCCGCCGACCGTCACCGCGACCGCCGCGACGATCCCGATCGCCCTGGCCTCGACCGGCGCCGCTCTCGGGAAGATCGGACCCTGTCGCGATCCCCGGAGCGTGTCGAGCATCTCCGACGCCGTCGCTGAGCTCGACGCGCTCGCCAAGCTCAGCGCCGCCGACCCCGACGCGCTCGCGGAGCTCGACAGGCCCGACCCGCTAAGCGAGCTCGACGACCCGGACCCCGACGCGCTCGCGCGATGAAGCCCGCTCCCGTCGTGACCGACGGTGACCGCCTGATCGCTACCGCCGACCGTCTCCCGCTCGTCGACGTAGGGATCGTCGACGAGCGCCTCCAGCGGTCCCTCAGGGACTGGCCTCGCCTCGCGCCAGGTGACCACCGGCCCGGTATCGCCAGGGCGGGGCGGCCGCGGGATCGTCTGGTCCGGGATCGCCTTGAGATAGAGTTCCGTATGCCGCCGCACTCGGGCGAGCTGCCCCGAGAGCTTGCGCAGCGCCTCCCGCATCTCCTCGGCGTTTTGGAAGCGCTCGGCCGGGTCCATCGCCAGGGCCCGATCGAAGAAACGGTAGTACGAGATAGGCAGGTCCGGGACCCGGCTTTGGAGCGAGATCGCCGGCTCGGTCGCGATGCTAAAGACCAGCGCGTGGACCCCGTCGCCGCTGTGGGGGACCTCGCCGGAGATCATCTCGTAGAGCACGACCGCCGCCGAGTAGAGGTCGGTCCGCAGATCGAGGGGACCGCCGCCGGCCTGCTCCGGCGACATGTAGAACGGAGTCCCAAAGAGACCATCTCCGCCGCCGTCGCTCTCCGCCTCCGGGTCGAGGAGGATCGAGGCGCCGAAGTCGAGCACCTTGAGCTCGGTCCGCAGCTCATCGGTGTTGATGTCGCGGACGTCGGCGAACATCAGGTTCTCCGGCTTGATGTCGCGGTGGATGATCCCCCGCCCGTGCGCAGCGATCAGCGCTGAGAGCACGCCGTCGAGGAAGCGGATCGCCTCCTCCGGCTTGATCGTCTTCACCTTCTTCAGGTGGTGGCGTAGGCTCTCCCGCGGCAGCAGCTCCATCGCCATGTACGGCACGTCGGCCGAGGAGGGGGAGACGTCGTAGATGCGGACGATGTTGGGATGGCCGAGCGCGCCCATCAGCCGCGCCTCCTGCCAGAAGCGCTCGATCGCGGTCTGTTTGCCGCGCAGGCGATCGATCAGGATCTTCACCGCGACGTCACCGGACATATGGGCGTGGGTACAGCGCCAGACCTGCCCCATCCCGCCGCGACCGATCAGGACGTCGAGGCGATACTTGCCGTCGAGCACCATCCCCACGCGGAGGTCTACCGTCGCCGGCGCGACCTCGTGGGGACCTTCGTGCTCCTCACCGGGCTG
>Ga0316189_10005567_pt1 | contig 12082 bp, 10 predicted proteins | sample LowCovwburrow_MG_FD_204930 | JGI IMG/M metagenome (GOLD analysis project Ga0316189, IMG submission 204930) | Coastal sediment microbial communities from Maine, United States - Lowes Cove worm burrow | ecosystem: Environmental > Aquatic > Marine > Coastal > Sediment | place: USA: Maine... | reverse complement strand
TGCATCGGGTTGAAGGTGACTTGGGAAATGCGCGCTACTGGTATGGGCGTGCCGACGCGGAGTTGCCTGACAACACCTTGCCGGAAGAGTGGGATCGCCTGTACCGACTTGCGGGCGCCGAGTGACGTATTCCTAAAGCGGTCGGCTCCCGGCGTAGAAACGAGTGCCGGGGCTCACACGCGTCTCTTCGACCGTTCGGCATGTCAGCGGTGCGAAGCAAGCATCAGCACCCTGTTTTCGAGTCAGGATGTGCGCATGGACGGGAATAGCAGGTGGCGCGGCGTTTCCTGGCCACTGTGGCTCGAGGCCGATCTGGAGAAGTGTTGAGCGCGGGCAGCATCGTAGACATCACGGTTGAGGGTCTGGCCCGACCCCTGGGCGTCGCCAAGGCGGGTTTTTGGGACCGTGATGCTTACGAGTGTTGCAGTGTCTCCGACGGAAACTCGCCGTAGAGCTGGCGATATCGACTCGCGAAGCGGCCGAGCTCCCATTCTCCGTGGCTAAAGAGAACCTCGGTGACGGTGTCAGCATCAGGATCTGCGGAAAGCAGCGCCTGACGCACCGCCTGGAGACGCCTGAGAAGCACATAGCGTCGAGGGCTTGTGCCGAAAAACTCTCTGAACGCAGTGTCCAGCGTTCGCGCCGACACGCCTGAAGCCGCCACCAGGTCGCAGACCCGGATCTGCGCCAGTTGGTCATTCTCGAGCAACTCCTGGCAACGATCCAGTATCTCCCGACGCGGTGCGACCGGTCGGCCGTTGGTGCCGCTAGACGGCTCAGGCGCAGTCTCGCCCACGATGGCGGAAACCAGCCTTGCAGCCGCAGAAGCGGCATCTCGCGCCGCGGGTGAGCCCTCGAAGGCTTCCGAGGCTGCGGATGCAGTCATGATAGCGTCCACGATCGCGTAGAAACGCCTGGCGACCGCGGGATGTGGGCGGCTGGCCCGGCACTTGGGCTGGCGAACGCTTGTGGAGCCACCGTCTTCGTGTCCGCTGGTGGGCATTTGGCTGGCTTGAACAGAGATGGTGCACCAATCGTGGGGCTCGGCGGTGCTAATACAAAACTCGCTGCCGGGATCCAGAACCATGAACGACTGGGTGTCTATGGGACGGCCGTTGCACAAGTATTCCCGTCTATCCGATAAGGGAAGATAGACACCATAGCCATCACTCCTCCACTTGCCTTCCACGATGTTGCCGCTTCCGAGGCGTCCACGCTGCAGGTGGGCGCCAGCGACCTTGGTTTGCTCGATGAGCCAGAGCCGATTTCTTGGATTCTGAAGCATCATGGTCGCGTCGATGTCGCCGACCGTGTCTGCAAAGGCATCAAAATCTCTATAAGTCTGCGTCTTCATCCGCTACCACCCACTTTTTGCGCGAACTGCATATCGACCAAGGGTCGCGTTTTCGTACCCTAACTCAAGTTAACGGACTTCGCCGGAAGTTTTCCCAAGCGGTGGTTGCGATCGAACCCAGACCTTAGGTGTCGATTTCGCAATCGACCAGCTCCGCCTTGCACCTAGACTCGGAGGTCCCTGATCCATGAAGCGTAGAGAATTTGTCAAGACCATGCCGTTGACCGCCCTGGTCCCGGCCGGGCTGGCTGTCCAGACGGGGGCCGCCCTGGCCGAGAATGCCCCGGCCGCGGGGGCTCCCACTGGGCAGGTCCCTGCGCCCGCGATCTCCGGCGGCAGTCCGGGAACAGGCGAGGTTCCGGGATTCGCGAAGTATATGCTGACCAGCGACATGAACGGCCTCGGGCCCGACGGCAAACCGACCGGTCAGAAAATGACCTTCACCGGCGCCTCCATGGCCGATGCGACGGCGGACGCTGCCAGCGATCAGTTGACCCTGACCGAGGAAGAGCAGGCGATCCTCGACGGTAAGGAGGGCCCGGAGAAGGCCAAGCTCATGAAGATCCTGGTTGCGTTCGGCAACGCCTTCGGCGCCGAAAAGCTGGTGGACCTCGGCGGTGCGCCGCACAGCAATCTCTTTATCGGCGCGCCGTACATGGAATCCATGATCGACATGCTGAACGAGTGCGCGGACGCGGGTCTCAAGTCATATGCGCCGTACACCGTCAATCCGCGCCCTTACGACGTCTACAACGTCCAGAACAACGCCGAAGAAATGGGGCTGATCTACCAGGGCTATCCGCTGCAGGCCAAGCTGGACTACGTCCACTCCAAGCTCGGCGCGCCCGACCTCAACTACCGCTCCTGCGCCTGCTACCTCCCAGAGGTCGGCAATGCGCCGGAGTCGGGCACCTATGTCGCATGGTGTGAGTCCTCGGCCGTGAACTACGGCAATTCGGTCCTCGGCATCCGCACCAACCGCAACGGCGCCGGCATGGACATGATCTGCGCGATGCTGGGCAAGGCGCCGCTCTTCGGTTTGATGACCGACGACGGCCGCCAAGCCAAGTGGCTTATCGACGTCAAGACTTCGCAGGAACCGGACTGGGGAACCCTCGGCACGGCGATCGGCCGGAAATGCGTGGAGGACGTTCCTTACGTCGCCGGTATCGATACGTATTTCGAGGGTGGCGAGGTGACGCCGGACAACCTTCACAAGCTGAAGGCGATGGGCAGCGCAACCGCCTCTTCCGGTGCCGTTGGCCTCTACCACGTGGAAGGCGTCACGCCAGAACCCAAGGAGAAGGGCCGCGATCTGCTGGTTGAAGATTATCAAACCTATGTCTACGACGACGCCGAGCAGCAACGCATCATCGACACCTTCGAGAACCTCTGGGAGGACGCGGACGGGGACCCGACAGCCGCCTTCATCGGCTGCCCGCACAACACCTACCACGAGGTTGTGAAATGGGGAAAGCTGGTCACAGAGGCGCTCGTTAAGGCCGGCCAGGAGCAGGCTGCGATCCCCGTCTACTTGTTCTGTGTCAACAAGGTGCGCGATCGCCTGCTCATGGAAGAGACGGAACTCGCAGGGAACATGTTTCGGGCCGGGATGCATGCCACCAACATGTGCGCCGTGGTCTACTCGGGCATGAAGGGCTTTGGCGGGCGCGTGCGCGGGATTACCAATTCCGCCAAGACCCGGAGCTACTCGAGTATCCGCTACTTCCCGGACCAGATCCTCGTCAACACCATCGTGACCGGCAAGATCAAAGCCTGAAACCTCGCCACGGTGATCGGCCTCAGAAGATCCGGTGACCTGCGCATCAACTCGATTGGAGATTGAGAGATGGCAAAAACATTCAAAGGGCGTCCGGTGCTGCCCGGAAACATCGAGGGCGAGGCACTCGTCTCGAAGCAGCCGTTCAACACGACGGCTTCCTACTTCGAGAACATGTTCGCTGGCAACACCGAGACGGCACCCTGCACGGATGCCAACAACGCAGAGCTCACGGGCAAGGATCTGAAGGGCGCGATCATGTGCACCCCCCAAACCGTTGGCTCCACGATGGGCGCCGGCGCAATCATGGGCATGAACGGGATCGGCGTAGGTTTCAAGGCGATGCTGTTCTCCTCGCATATCGACAGCATCGCGGCCGGCGGCGTGATCATCGATTCCATCTGGAATGACCGCACCGTCGTCACCATCGACATGCTCGGCGACGAGTTCATGGAGACCGTCAAGACCGGTGACAAAATCAAGATCAGCGAGGACGGCACGGTCGAGGTTGGCTGATCTGCGGGTCAGGAGGGCTGGTGGACGTGCGCGCCGAGTGGCGTGTGCGCCCCCTGGAAGGCTCACGTCGACTGGTAGCGGACAACCGCAACCTCCCATGGCGAGACGCGTGAGCGAAGGTTCGATGTCAGAGCGAAACACCCAGCACTAAGAGGAGACAGTTTCCATGAAGCGAAGAGAGTTCGCAAAAGTCTTGGGCGCTGCCGGCGCCACGCTGGCGGCGAGCCGAGCGGTCGCCGGGCCGGCAACGTCCGGGATGCGTAGCAACTTCGCCTTCAAGAAGGAAGACACGCCGGTGATCCTCGAGGTCGCGATCAACGGCTCGACCACTAAGAAGGTCAACCCCGCCGCGCCGGAGACGGCGGCCGAGATCGCTGGCGAGGCGATCAAGTGCCTGGATGCGGGCGCGACCATCGTCCACGCCCACAGCGGCAAGCCGAGTGAGAACGTGGCAGAGGCCGTCCAGGCCTACGTCGACGCCTTCACGCCGGTCCGCGAGAAGCACCCCCTAGGGATCCTGTACCCGACGGCGAACTTCGACCCGGCGGTCTATCACAAGAACCGTACCGTCTGGATGCCCGAGGTCCAGAGCGGGCACTACCGGCCATTGGCGGAGGCGGGCCTGGCCAACATGATCCTGCTCGACACAGGGGTCGTCCCGCTTGCGGTCTATGACGAGAACGGCCTGATCCCGGAGAAGGGCTTCTGGTGGTACGGCTTCTGGCCGGGTGACAATAAAATTGTCATCGACACCTGCAACGAGCTCGGGTGCGGGGCGTCGATCTCGGTGTTCGAGCCGGGATGGATGAAGAACGTTGTCGCCATGGCGCACGCCGGGACGCTCCCCCGTGGCTCGAAGCTCAACATCTACTTCGCCGACTACGGCTTCGCCGGAATGCCCCCACCGATCCCCGAGGCGTTGCAGCTCTATCTGCATATGATCGAGGGGCTTGACCTAAAATGGTCGGTCGGTGTGGTGGGCCATGACGTCATGGAGACGCCCCTTGCCCAAATGGCGCTCGAGCGCGGCGGCAGCTTCCGCGTCGGGTTGGAGGACTGGGCGACCGGACCGAGCAATCTGGAACAGATGGAGCGGGCCAGGGATCTGATCAACAAGGTTGGCCGACCCATTGTCGCAGGCGCCGAGGCAATCGACTACCTCGACATACCTTTTCCGGCGACGCGACCAAAGTCAGCGTAACGCGTATGTTGGAATGCCAACCGCAGCAGACGCAAGGGTTGCACCAAAAAAGGCCGCGGCGCCGCCCCTCATCGCTATGCTCTTCCGCCGAGTAGAGGGCCATAAGGTGCGTCTGCGACGCGTTGTTTCACGGTAAAAACTGATCAGCATAGAGGAGACCTAGTCATGACCTCAGACACGAAAGAACAGGATTTGGGCGGCATCAGCCGGCGTGATTTCGTGGCGGCGGCGGGGACGGCCGGGATTGCGGCTGTCGGCTTGGGGATGAATTCCGCACTGGCACAGTCAGAACCGCCGGCAGCGCCAGGGGAAAAGCTGAGGACAAACTCCAAGACCGGTATACGCACCGCCATCGTCACCGATGCCCAGTTGAACATCGGGCCATACCTGGCGGAAGAGTTCGCCCGGCGCAAGTACAACCTGGTCATTGCCGACGTCCAGGAGGGCCTGCCCGAGAAGCTGCGCCAACTCGGCGCGTCGGACGTCCTGGAAGTTCCCGGGCTGGAGCAGGAGGGGCCCAACAACGAGGGCGTGGCGGGGGCTATCCAGAAGGTGGTCGACGCGGCGATGGACAAGTTCGGGGGCTACGACTCGGTGTTCATCCGCACCGCCTGGCATGGCGGGAAAAACATCTTAGAGGAGACGCCCGAGAACATGCAGCTATCTTACGAACAGAACTGCCTGGCGGTCATGTACGCGCTTCAGGCGGTGCTCCCGCCACTGGTGGAGGCCGGCGGCGGCCAAGTCGTCGTGCAGACCAGCGCCACGGGCGAGAAACCGGCTCCGGGCCTCATGTCCTACAGCGTCATGCGCGCGGCTGCCAACATGATGTGCCGCTGCGCGGCGTTGACGGTCGCAGACAAGAACGTCTGCGTCAACGCGGTCGGAACAAACTTCATGAACTACCCGGGTTTCAAGCACACGCTCGGCGCCGACAAGGACCCGAAGATCTTGGAGGCTCTCCTAGAGGAGATTCCGGTGGGGCGGCTAGGCGAAACGCGCGAGGCTGCGCACTTCAGCATGGCTCTGCTCGATGGCTACAACATGTACACGACCGGCAATTTCTACCCGGTTGCCGGCGGCTTCAACGACGCCGGGATGGAAACCTGATAAACCACGTTGTGAGGCAGGGCCTGTTGATGTTTTGGTTTGGCGTTGGCAGGGTTCCCTTTGCCGGGAACCTTGGTGTTACTCGATCTTCTCGTGCGAGACCTCTAGGGAGCCTTATATTCGTGAACGTGCATCGTGGGACTGAATTGCGCAGCTCCATCGTTGCAGATCTTGGCAATAGAACATCTGCGCCCTTGTGGACCGAAACGCGATTCGTATCAATTGATCAGACCTTCCCTAGGCCGACAACCAGGTTTCACGCTTCAGTAATCGACTGATTGCCGAAGAATCAATTTCTGCGGAAAAAGTGTGTTATCGCCCGTGGTGAATTCTGTGCAACGGTTCGGAATGGTGGGCTATTTGGTTGCGGCGCTTTTGGTGCCCGGCGTCGCCTGTGCGGCTTCGGACACTGAGTCGCCTACCTACGCTGGCCAGGATAACTTTGGAAGCCCATCAGAACCCTCCAATCTTCTACCGGAAATCACCCAGCGCAGAAAGCAGAAGGATTCCATGTTTCCCGCGTCGCCACTCGGCTGGTTGCACGACAGCACCGGCAAAGCGAAGCAGGGAATCAAAGACGCCACCGGCCTCAAGCTAGGCGTCGTGTTTGCGCACCTCTTTCAGGGCCTGTCCGACACCATCGACGGCGACGACAAATCGGGCATGGCAACAACCTTCGATATGCTCGGGACCTGGGACCTGATCGACGAAGGTGAACCTACGCAGGGACAGGCGGTGTTCCAGGTGCAATCTCGCTGGGACTATGGAACGACAGGCCCAGAGGATCTGGGCGCCAGCAGCCTGGGGAGCCTGATCGGCACGGGTGATACTTTCGCGCGTTATCCGCGAGCACTGGTCCTGAGGAATCTATATTGGCGCCAGGGCTCGCCCGAAGCCGGGTGGTCCTATCGGCTCGGCAAGATCACCCCGGACGGGATATTGTCCGCTTCGGCCTACCTGGACTCACAACAGACTTTTCTTCCGACCGGCAGCGTAACCTCCGGCGCGATCGCGTTTCCGGATTCGGGGCTGGGTGCCGTAGGCGCCTGGTACCTGAGCGATCGCGCAACCCTGGTAGGCCTCGTTTCGAACGCCAATGCCGACCGATTCAATGTCTTCGGCTTCGACGAGGTCGGCGAAGGCGATGTCTTCGCTGCCGCGGAGTTCCACATGAAGATCGCCCCGAGAACTGAGAAAGCGCCCTGGTCGAAACTGACCGTTTGGCACACGGACGGCACAGAGGATGGGGCTGGGGTAAACGCGATGACCGGCAAGTCCGGCTGGGGTTTCTACCTGCTGCATGAGCAGGAGTTGAGCGCCGACGGTCGTGCGATCGGGATCGCGAGGTACGGAAGAAGCTACAACGAATCTGCGGTGTACGAGCAACAGGCTGGGGTCCACTTCCTGCTCTACGATCCGGGTTTCGCGACCAATCTCAAACACGACGTCGTGGGGACCGCCTTCAACTGGGCGCGCTCTCCCGAGGTAGACACTCGCGACGAATACAATCTGGAAGTCTTCTATCGATTTCCGCTGTTTCCGAATGTCGACACCTCGTTGAGCTATCAGTACGTCATCAATCCTGCTTTCACCACGGAGGTCGACAGCTCTTCAGTTTTCAGTTTGAGATTTCGAACTGTGTTCTGAACTCAGCTGTGGCTTTCGAAGGGGTGTGTACCGACGACCGGCATTATACTTTGTAGGGGAATCTGCAGACCTTCCTTATCTGCGATGCATTCGGGGCACGATGAGGCACCGGCTGTGCGTAGGCGGTGTGGACTTCCCATTGGTCCGGTTGAGCTGGTGTCGCGTTCATAGGCGACCTTCAAAGGCCGCCGCGGGGTGAGGCCCTGGCGATTGAGGTACTTCCTAAACGTACGCGCCGCCATCGCCACACCGACGTTCTGGCGGACATGCGCGATGCCGGGCAGGTGTTCGGCTTGCAAACCAGGCCTGGTTCAGGATGTTCCACGGTTGCCTTTGATTACTATTGCGCAGACGCTTGCCAGGGACCAGGGTCGACTCAAGCCGCATGGTCCAGAGGAGTCTGCGATGTCAGTGACCGAAAATCCAATGGCGGGGCTGCCGCGAGCGTTTGCAATCGTGTTCGGGTTTCTCCTGCTGCTGACGCTATCGGCCCAGTCGGCGGTCGCGGAGGGGAATGCTTCAGCACTCGACCCCTATCCTCTGAGGCCCGCGAACACCTCAAGCCCCCGGGATACGCTGCGGAGTTTCAGTGCAAGCGCTGATGAGGTTGAGCGTGCCTGGCGGTCACGGGCGCCTGAGGAGGTCATTCAGCGGTCGGCACGGCGTGCGGCCGAGACACTCGACACCAGTCAGCTCGCCGAGCGTGGTAAGCGTGCCAAGGTGATCGAGAGCGCGCTCTTGCTCAAGGAGATCCTCGATCGGATCGAGTTGCCGGAGGACGGAGAGATTCCAGGCGATGAGGTGCTGACAGAGGGCGAGGAAGTCGTCACTCGTTGGACCATACCCAACACAAGGATCGCCATCGCGAGGGTCGAAGAAGGCCCGCGAGCGGGAGAGTTTTTGTTCACGGCCGAAACCGTCGATCGTCTGGAGGAGTTCTACGAGGACGCCAAGCATTTGCCCTACAAGCCCGGCGCCTTAGTCGAAAAAATGGAGAGGTATGCCCACCGACCGGGACGAATGGTACCGCGATCATGGGCGGAGGCGATTCCCCGGTGGGCGAGAACGGTAGTGCTCGGAGAGACCTTGTGGCAATGGATGGGATTCGTCATCACGATCATCGCAACGTACTTGGTGATTGGCAGGCTCTTCCGTTGGGGACACGGCTGGGATAAACGACATCACAGCGCCAGAGCACTCATGCGGTTTGGGACGGCGCTGAGCTTGGTCTTCAGCGTTCTCGTACTCTACGCGAGCGGGGTTTTTCTCCTCGATCTCATGCGGTTTGCGAGCGACTGGAGGATCGTTGTGTCCACCGTTTATTGGGGGGTGATCTTTCTCGCGACAGGTTGGCTGATTATTTTGCTGGCCGAGCGCATCGGTGAAGCCGTGTGCGACGTCCTGAGAGTCAAGGAGACCAGTACCGATGTCCAGCTCATAAGTACGCTATCCCGCCTCTTCAGCTTGATTTTTCTGATCTTATTGGTGCTCTATGCCACCGACTTTTTTGGGATGCCTCTCACCCCCCTGGTGGCCAGCATCGGTATTGGCGGATTCGCCATCGCCCTGGCCGTCCGCCCCACCATGGAAAACATTATTGGCGGACTGACTCTGTTCGTGGACAAACCCGTTCGCATCGGCGACTACTGTCGTTACGGTGCAGATTTCGGTACGGTCGAGGATATCGGCCTGCGATCGACCCGGGTCCGCTTGCTCGATGACACGCTGGCCAGTATTCCGAACTCTGATTTCTCGCAGCGCGAGCTCGTGAACTACGCCCGGCGCCGCTGTATTCTCTATGAGACGACGCTGAGTCTGAGGTACGAGACCACGCCTGAGCAATTGCGCTATGTGATCACCAAGCTTCGGGAGATGCTCATCGGTCACCCGGAGGTCTCGCCGAAATCACTCTACGTCCGTTTCCACAGCTTTGGCGCTTATTCGCTGGGTTCTACCCCGATTTCACGGACACTTCAAAGAAGCCCGATAATGGGCAAAAGGAGTGTTCATGTCTAAGCGAAGAAAGTACAGCCCGGAGTTCAAGCAAGAAGCCGTTGCATTGACTCGCCAGCCAGGGGTGAGTTGCCGCCAGGTCGCGCTTGAGATCGGGATCAATCCCAATCTACTGAGCCGCTGGAAACGTGAGGCCGGTGCGGTATCTGGCAAAGCGTTCAGCGGCTCCGGCACACCTCGGGATGAGGAGGTTGCCCGGCTCAAGCGCGAGTTGGCGCGGGTGAAGAAGGAACGGGATTTTTTGCGCGAAGCGGCAACGTTCTTTGCGAAGGAATCGTCCTGAGGTATCAGGCGATCCAACGTTGTCGCGTTAACTTTCCTGTTCGTCTTATGTGCCGCTGCCTGAATGTTTCATCCAGCGGGTATTACGCTTGGGTATCACGCAAGACGAGTCCTCGTGAGTCGGACAATGCGCGTCTTCTGGTACGCATACGCGAGATCCACGACGACAGTGGTGGCGTAATTGGTGCGCCACGTATGCACGAGGATTTGGCTGCCGAGGGTGAGACAGCCAGTTTGAACCGTGTTGCACGCCTGATGGCATCCCACAGCATACAAGGCTGGCCACGGAAAAAGCCCAAGCGCTGGAAAGGTTCCAGTATGCGTCCCGCGGGCGTTGAGAATCATCTGCGCCGAGACTTCACGGCATTGGAGCCGGAAAGCAAATGGGTCACTGACATCACGGAGATCAAGACATTAGAAGGGAAGCTGTTTCTGTGCGTCGTTCTCGACCTGTTCAGCAAGCTTGTCATTGGCTGGGCGATGCATCATCGACAGGATCGGCACATGGTCATTCGAGCGGTTGAGATGGCTATCTGGCAGCGCCAGGAGGCCACAAAGGTGATTTTACATTCCGATCGAGGCTGCCAATTTACTAGCGGCGACTACCAGCAGTTCCTGGGGCAGAACACTTTGATCAGCAGTATGAGTGCTGTAGGTCATTGTGGCGACAACGCCGCGTGTGAGGGATTCTTCGGGGTACTCAAACGCGAAAGGATTCACCATCGCCGGTACCGCACCCGGACTGAAGCCAGGGCTGATGTGTTCGACTACATTGAGCGATTTCACAATTCCAGAATGCGGCGTAGAGTTGCTGCACAAGATCAGAAGTTTTCAGCCATTTTAAAACCGTCCGTGGAGACGGGGTAGAACCCCATCACCGCCCGAGCAGGTTGCGGACATGCCACCGTCGCTGGACTCCTCGCTGGAGTAGGAGTCCGTCCCGAATTGCCGTAGGGCTTCAGCGGGGCCGCAAGGTGTTCACGCTGCGGGCCTGAGATGAGCCGTTCGGCGAAGTGCTGAGTGCGGGCAGCATGGCAGATATCCCAGGTGAGGGCGCGGCCCGATACCGAGGCATCACCACGCCAGGTTTTGCCACTGTGGTGTTTACACGCGTTGCAGCGTCTCCGAAGGCAACTCACCAAATAATCGGCGATATCGAGAACTAAACCGACCAAATTGCCAGACCCCGTTTTCCACGTAAATCTCAGAGACACTTCTGGCGTCAGGATCTGCCTTTTTCAGCGCACGGTGCACTCGATTCATTTGGCGCAACTGGAGGTATTGATTGGGCCCTACACCGTAATACTGATTAAAGGCCGATCGCAATGTTCGTTCCGAGACGTTTGCTATCCGTGCTAATTCAGTTACAGTCTTTGGAACGTCCGGCCGCCGTTCGATTGATTCGATGCATTTGTCGATGATTTGCCTTCTCGAAATGACTGGACGCCCTTGGGGTTGCGGTTTTGAGAATATTTCACGTACAGCGACCGCCGCCGCGATTTCTAAAAACTCTTTCTGAGCACATCGCGCCGCTGGTGCGAACTCCAGAGCCCGTTCTCGACCTGCGGCATCGAGCAAATCGCCAACCGCGGATCTGAGCCGGTATGCCATGCGCTGATTTGGAGCTGTAACCCAACACGTATTCAGGCTACGACCCGCCCGGCTGATTTCATGCGTCGGTACAAACACGGTGCACCAGTTGTGTGCGGTGCTTGAGGTGAGAGAGAAGGTACAACCCGGTTCCAGAACCATAAAGGAATCTTCAGGTAGAAACACACCGTTCGCCGAGTAAACGCAGCTGCCGGAAAGCGGGAGGTAGAGCAAAAAGCCATCTGCCTGCGCCTGCCCTTCGACGATATTACCACTGCCCAATCGGCCGAACTGCACATGGACGTCGGGAAGAAACACACGGTCAATGGTCCATTTGCGATGTTTTGGGCTGTGCATGATCATTGTGCAGTCAACATCACGTACAGCGTCCTTAAACGCATCGAAATCGCGAAAAGTGGCTGTTATCATCTTTTGACCGCCTCAGCAGGGACGCAGGACCTCTTAGGCAGGCCAATGGGTTCTCAGCTGTCTTCCACTGGCCCGCACTCGGTCGATTCACTAGGGAGCCCCTGATTTATTCTGGACGAAGCAGATTGGAGGGTGAAATGTGCAGATTCAAGGCGCAGAT
>Ga0316189_10005566_pt1 | contig 12082 bp, 13 predicted proteins | sample LowCovwburrow_MG_FD_204930 | JGI IMG/M metagenome (GOLD analysis project Ga0316189, IMG submission 204930) | Coastal sediment microbial communities from Maine, United States - Lowes Cove worm burrow | ecosystem: Environmental > Aquatic > Marine > Coastal > Sediment | place: USA: Maine... | reverse complement strand
AGTCGTCACTGCGGAACACGTCAAACAGCCGCACTGATTGCAACAACCCGCCCGCTGCGGAACCCAGTGTGCGGATGACGTCGGTTACCGGCACCTCATCAGCGACCACAAACGCCAAATCGAGTTCGCTGGCCGGATACCGCGACACACGAACATACTTGGCTGGCGTGGACATGGCCGCGACCAACGGATCCACGGCCAGCGTCAGCCATCCGACCCGACCCGAGACCCCATAAGCCTCCAACACTCCAGGGTCGACTTCGCCGACATGACCGATGGTTTTGCCTCGGAATACGATCTCAGCGGCCCGGGTGGGGTGCATACCAGCAACTGCCGCATTCACCACCGTCATCGATGACAATCCCAGATCCGCTTGCAGCCGATGCACCAACTTGGTGGCGTCGACCGCGGCCGTTCCATCGGCACCGTAACCGGTGAGAGCCACCCCGATGTACTCGTTTTCGTTGGGAAGTTCCTCGCTGGAAGCCTCGTAGGTATGCCCAATCTCGAACAGTTTCACCTGATCGCTGTGATGCGACTGGTTGTAAGCGATGGCCTTCAACATCCCGGGCAGTAGCGACGTGCGAAGGATCGATTCCTCTACCACCAATGGGTTGACGAGGGAGATGCCTTCGTCAGCGAACCCAGCCCGCCGCAAGTCGCCGGGCGACAAAAACGGGTTGGGCATCGCCTCGCTGTAGCCGGCACCGAGCAGAGCTCGGCGCAGGCGGCGACGAGCGATTTGCGTGGCCGTAAGCCCACCAAACTGGGCCGGTCGCGGCACTCGTTTCCCTGATTTGGCGTAGCCGTGATGACGGGCGATTTCCTCGATCACATCGATCTCTCGTGTCGAGTCGGGACGCCATGACGGGATCGTCACCGTAACTTCAGTGTCGTTAGCCTCAACCGCGGCACCGGCGTTCACCGTGTACCCAATGGGGTTGAGGTACTGGGCGATGTCGGTGGCATTCAAGTCGATGTTCAGCAGAGCATTAACTCGTGCGACCCGCACCGTCACCGGCGGAGTCGGTGTGTAGCCGCCTTCGGCGACAATAGTGCCTGACGCGATCTTGGCTCCGCAGATCTCTTGGGCAAGTTCGCAGAACCGATCGAGGGCCCGCTCGATCCCGTTCGGATCGACGCCCCGTTCGAATCGAGACGATGCCTCCGATCGAAGCCCCAGTCGGCGCGAGGTTTTGGCGACCGGGATCCGATCCCATACCGCGGCTTCGAGCAGGACAGTTGTGGTCGAGTCGCTGATCTCGGTGGAAGCACCACCCATTACTCCGGCCAGTCCAATGGGTTCGTCGTTGCGATTCACGATCACGCCATCAGCGGAAGTGAGCGTCCGGGTTTCGTCGTCGAGGGTCTGTAGGGTTTCTCCGTCTCGAGCCATTCGCACCCCGAGGTACCCCTCGGGCACGAGTTCGAGGTCGTAGGTATGGTTGGGTTGCCCCAGCTCAAGCATCACATAGTTGGAGATGTCGACAATGGCACTGATCGACCTCATCCCGGAGGCCTCCAGGCGCTGCACCATCCACGCTGGCGACTGAGCAGGGGAAATGTTGGTGAGTACCCGGGCCCCAAAGCGGAGGCAGAACTCTGGCTCGTTGATAACGATCGAAGCGAGAGAGGCAGCTTCTTCTCCTCCTTCGCTGAACTGGGCGACCCGAGGCCTCATTTCCACCCCCAGTTTGGCCGCAAGGTCGCGTGTTACCCCATACACCGACAGAGCGTCGGGACGGTTACCTTCGACGTCGAGATCGAACAGCACATCGCTGTGATCGCCGAACACTTCGACGATTGGGGTTCCGAGGGTGAGGTTTTTGTCGAGGATGTGAATCCCGTCGGCGTCAGCGCCGAGACCCAGTTCTTCAGCTGAACACAACATCCCGTTCGACCATTCGCCCCGCAGCTTGCGGCGAGCGATCTCCATGCCGTTGGGCATGACGGTGCCGAGGGTGGCCAGTGGCACCAGATCACCTTCAGCCATGTTGAACGCGCCACAACAGATCTGCAGATCCTCCCCGTCTCCAACATCGACATTTACGAGCTGGATACGGTCGGCCTTCGGGTGTGGCCGCAAATCGCGCACCTGGGCCACGATGATCCCGTCCCACGTCGACCCGATGGTTTCTGTGCTTTCCACCACCATGCCGAGGTCGGTCATGGCCTCGGCGAGCTCGGCAGGGTCGCCCTCGATAGGGGCGAACTCACGCATCCACGACAATAAAACCTTCACGACTTAACCCTACTTCACCTTGTGCTGTTGCGACTTGTACTCGAACTAGAACTGACTAAGGACACGCGTATCGTTGGAAAACAGTTCGCGCAGATCATCAACCCCGAACTTCATGAGAGCCAAACGGTCGATACCAAACCCGAACGCAAACCCGGACCATTCTTCGGGGTCGATCCCACCCGCTTCAAGTACGTTGGGGTGAACCATTCCACAACCCCCGAGTTCAAGCCATGACCCGTTCGGCATCTGGATATCAAACTCCGCGGACGGTTCGGTAAACGGGAAATAGTTGGGGCGTAGTCGAGAGGAAAAACCCGGGCCGAAATATGCTTCGGTGAACGCCTCGATCGTGCCAGCCAGATCAGCCAGCGAGATGTTCCGGTCGATTACCAGCCCCTCAATTTGGTGGAACACCGGCATGTGGGTGGCATCGGCGGTGTCGCGGCGGAACACTCGACCGGGAGCGACGATGTAAATCGGGGGTTCCTGCGCCAGCATCGTCCGGATCTGCACCGGCGAGGTGTGGGTACGCAAGAGTGTGCTACCGGGTTTGCCATGATCGACATAGATCGTGTCGAACCCGTCGCGGGCTGGATGGTCAGGTGGAATATTGAGGGCGTCAAAGTTGTGCCAATCGGTTTCCACCTCGGGCCCTTCAGCCACCCGAAACCCCATACCGACGAAGATGTCTTCCAACGCTTCCCATGTTTGGGTCACAATGTGAGCGTGGCCGACTGCACTATCGGTTGGCACCTCGGTGAGGTCGAGTCGTTCCCCCTCAAGCTGGTGGGCTCGTTCCACCGCACGGAGCTCGGCGAGCCGGTCGGCGATGGAGGCTTCGATTTTCGTTCTCACCTCGTTGACCGCCTGACCAGCCGCTTTCCGGTCTTCCGGCGGGAGCTGAGCGATTGAGGCTCGGGCGCTAACCAACGCAGACTTCTTGCCGGTGAGCGTTCCCTCCAAATTTTTGAGGTCGTCCGACGTTGCCGCTTGCGCAATCGCAGATTGGGCGTTGTCGAGAAGCTGGCTGAGATTGTCGATCATTATCGTCTAGCCTCACAGGGGCACAGGGGGTTGTCGAGTGATTAAAGTCGAGGGAGTATTCGGCGGTCACGGACGCTGGCCCGTGCTCCGTTCATCGATCGGTTCACGTTGGCGTAGCGCCTCGAAACACAACACCGCGCCGGCTGTGGCTACGTTGAGCGACTCGGTGGGCCCAGCCAAGGGTATCGTCACCACTGCATCGGCCCGATCTATTATGGCCGACGATAGTCCGTGTGCCTCGTTGCCAAGCACAATAGCGGCGGTGGTGAGGTCGTGGTGGTAGTAGGGTGCTGCGTAGGGCGCCACTGATGTGGCCACCACTGAACGTCCCGCCGCTACCATCGCCGCCAATACCGCATCAAGGTTGGGTTCAACCACCACCGGCAGCCGCAAACGGGCCCCGGCCGCGGCCCGCACCACCTTGGGGCTCAGGGTGTCAACACATGTCCCAGCGGCCACCACGGCGTCGGCCCCGGAGGCCTCAGCGGTGCGAATAAGTGTGCCCATGTTTCCGGGATCGGCGAGGTCAACGACCACTACCACCGGGCCAGTTGGTGAACCCTGGTGACCGCGTTGGGCCCGGATTGGAGCGGCCAACAGATCCAAGCCGCTCGGCGGTTGGGGCACCACGGCCGCTACGGCCTGGGGGTTCACTGTCGACAGGATCTGCCGCAGCACCCCGGGAGCTACCGGGTGGACCATGACACCGGCTTCTGAGGCGAGTGTGGTGAGGTGCGCCGCCCGTGTGGAATCAAACTCAGCGTCGATAAAGACCCGCTCCACCGGGCCCCCGGTCGGCGCACTCTTGGGCTTGTTTCCAGCCAGAGCTTCGGCCACCTGCACCGGGCCTTCCACCACGAAGACCCCCTCCGAGGAGCGGGCCTTTCGCTGGTTGATCAAGCGCCGAAGCCGCTTGATCTGGGAGTTGTTAGAGGCGAGAACGCTGCCAGCCACGGCCGCTTAGGCGGCTTCAGCGGTGTTGTCTTGCGCCACTTTTACCAGCGCCGCGAAGGCCTCTGGATCATTAACGGCGAGATCGGCCAGCACCTTGCGGTCGACTTCCACCTCGGCCAACTTCAGGCCGTTGATGAAGCGACTGTAGGGCATACCGTTCTGGCGGCACGCAGCATTGATGCGCTGGATCCACAGTTTGCGGAACTCGCCTTTGCGGGCACGACGGTCGCGAAACGCGTAGTTGCCCGAGTGCATCACCTGCTCATTGGCTGAACGGAATGTGCGACTCTTGGCCCCGTAATACCCTTTGGCGCGCTCAAGCGTTGTGCGGCGCCGCTTCTTTGAATGTACACCTCGTTTTACACGAGCCATAGAAACATGCTCCTTTAGCTAAGTCTTTGAAACCTGGAAACGAATGAATGGAAAAGAGACGAGATTGTGGTTCGCTGCTAGCTGGAGAGCAGTTTCTTGATTCGCGGGGAATCAGCAGGGGACAGTTCGAAATCGCCAGTGAGGCGCCGCTTGCGACGGCTCGACTTCTTTTCGAGGAAGTGGTTGAGGTTCTTGCTTCGGCGCGTAACTTTGCCGGAGCCGGTTACCTTGAACCGCTTCTTGGCTCCCTTGTGACTCTTCATCTTCGACATCGGTATCTCCTGACTTGGCATGGCAAGCCGCCGCCCGCAAAAGGGGCGTCGGCTCGCGACGTCACGTTCTTCCGTTGACCGTGTGGCCTACTACTCGGCGGCGTCGCTGTTTCCGTTGAACGACGCCGGACCGGGATCCTCAGAACGCTTCTTTTTCTTCTTTTTGCTGTCGGGCCCAAGCATCATCGCCATGTTTCGACCGTCGAGTCGAGGGTACGACTCAACCTTGGCGTGGTCTTCAACCCGCTCGGCGATCTGATCGAGGATCTTTCGTCCAAGCTCAGTGTGAGACAGTTCCCGGCCTCGGAACATGATGGTGATCTTCACCTTGTGTCCCTCTAGCAGGAATTTCTCCACCTTGCGCGTCTTGGTTTCGAAGTCGCCCACCGAAATGCGAGGGCGATACTTCATCTCCTTGACGACGATGTTGCTGGCTTTCTTCTTCGACTCTTTGAGTCGTTGCGCGGCCTCGTACTTCCATTTGCCGTAGTCCATGATCCTGACGACCGGCGGGTTGGCCTTATCGGCTACCTCTACCAGATCAAGATCAAGTTCGCGAGCAAGCGAAAGTGCTTCGGGGATCGGCTTAATCCCGAGTTGGTCACCGGTCGGACCGATAACCCTGACCTCCCGGGCCCGGATCCGATCATTGATCCGAGGCTCCTGTGGTGCCGCAGCTATAGCTGATCACCCCTCATGCAGATACGATTTCTCCTCGCTAGTGAACACAATATCAACCAGCAAGGGGGATAGACGGATCAGCGTGTGCTGCCTGCCTCGGAACACCACAGAAATTGCGGTGCGTTCGAAAACCGTGTACCTATGCGCACCTTGTCGGTGGCCAGGTGGGGCGTAACCCTCTTGCTTGTTACAACTCACTACACTAGCAGCAGTTTTTTCGTTCTGTTGCGCCTGCGCCGCAATGCACCCGCCATACGTCATGATAACGTAACGCTGTATGACGCTTTGGACCCCTGACGGTGAATATTCGGTTCCCCCAAAGACCCCTGCGGACGATCAGGCTACTACCCAGCCTACCGGCGCCGACGCCCCTGAAACGCACGCCAGCGATCCGGCGGAACTAGCCGACGAATTCGCCGGAACCGAACTCAGCCCCGAAGATGAAGAACGGGCCCGGGCGATGGCCCACGAACTGGCTGAAGCCCGCGCCAAACTCTTGGAGGCTGATGTCTCAGCCGTCATCGCCAATCACGCCATCGGCATCTATGAACTCGCCGCTATTCATGTCACTGCCGACAATCCCAAACTCGACCAGGCAAAACTGGCGATCGACGCGCTCGATGCCCTGGTAATGGGAATGGAGGGCCGCCTCGGAGAGGCCGAAGCTACCCTGCGCGACGCGTTACATCAGATCAAGCTGGGATACGTTCAGGCGTTGGGCCAAGCGGAGTAGCCGCCTATCCCCAGTGGCGGCACGAGTCTTCCGCCAATCGTCGACCCCCAGTCTTCACAGCTAGGCTGTTACCTCTGCGGTGGAGGCGTACCCCGGACGAAGAAATTCGTGGTTGTCGGGAGCCTCAGGGCGCCCGACATAAAACCCTTGTATACGGTCGACACCGCTCGACTTTGCCGCTTCGGCTTGTACTTCGTATTCCACGCCGGTGGCCACCACTATCAAGTCATGTTCTTTCGCCCGATCCACGATAGGGGCGAGTTCATCGGTGTCGGCCATCAAAACACCCACCTTGATGGTGTTGAGTCCGGGTAGTTCCCACTGCCACCGAGGGGGCATGGTGTCAACCCCGTCGAGTGTGATCGCCACCCGCGCCATCTCAAGGCGCCCGCAGCGCTCCGCCACTGTTTCGGGATGGGAGAAGGCGAGGTCCTGGCTCACCTCGACCGCCAGTTGATGGCGTTCCAAGCCCGCGTCACTTCGCGCCAAACCAAAGGCGGGGGCGAGACCGGGCCACTCCAACGCCAACCGATCGACGTTGACCGCCAATGACCGGGTGGAATCCTCGGCGAGCCATGCCGATACGGCTTCGACACTGACCCCCAAGACTTGTCCGGTGAGTTCTGGGGCCAAAGCCGCTTCGGCGGCCAGAGGCACAATAACATTGGGCAACTGCAGCCCGCGGATCGGATGCTGCCAGCGCACCAGAGCTTCCAGCGACACCGGGACGTTCTGCTCGATATCGACTATCGGCTGCAGGTACGCCTCAATCGCGCCACTATGGATCGCGTCGGATAACTCGGATACCAATTGGCGGCTGGCGGCTCGCTGCTGCTCGTGTTGAGCCCCAAACAGCACCACTCCGCCACCGGCGATGCAGGATTCCTTCAACGATTCTTCCGCATCGCGCAGCAAACCCTCAGCACTATGGTCAGACCGGGCCCCGATGGCTAGGCCTGCCGCCCAGTTCACACTAGCCACCGTGTCGAGCCGGTCGATGATTCGGTTAGCGATACGCCGCAGATCCTCCGCGGTGCGAAGACGAGACGCCAGCAGCACCCACTCACTTTCGTCGAATTGATACCAGCCGTCGTCGGAATCGGTGATCGCTCGAACGGAGCGATCCATCTCGGGGGCGATGCCATTGGGGTCGGCACCAGCCTGCGGCAAGGGATGCCGGGGGCGTAGGCGTACCACGCCAACGAGTCGCCCACGTTTGCCGGTTTGCAGGCGCTGATGGAGTTCATCCACCACCACTACCCGGTCTCGCAGCGCCTCGATCGGGGGCGGATTGTCAGAGCGTCGACGACGGATCCCTACGGATCGGCCGTGCCCAACGTCGCGCTCCCCTCTTTGCACATCATGTTCTGAGGAGGCTTGACCAAGCGATTCATGTAGCACCGGCTCCCCGTCGGCAGAAATCCTCGCTGATTAGGGGCTACTCCGCCGCCTGGGTGTTTTCACTTACACTTTCACCAACTCGGCGACTTCGACCGTGCCGAGCCCGATGGGGCGAACCTGGCACGAAACCACCTGACCGACACGAATATCGCGGGTCCCGTCGGCAATAGCCGTGGTGTGGAACAATAATCGGTCTCCCGAACGAAACTCCACCTCCCCCAACCCCACATCTCGGTCAAAGGCCACAACGGTGCCTGCTTCTATCACCATCAGGCGTCGCCTGCCGTTGGGTCAAGGTCGAGGATGTGCCCCATCCGAGCTTGTTTTGTGCGGAGATAGGCGATGTTTTCCTTGGTCGGGGTGGGCTGCAGCGGCACCCGGCCTACGATCTCTAATCCGAAGCCGTCGAGCCCCCCATATTTGGCTGGATTGTTGGTCATCAATTGGATTTTGCGAGCCCCGAGATCTACCAGAATTTGAGCCCCGATACCATATTCCCGGCTATCGGCGGGTAAACCCAGCTCCAGGTTGGCATCGACGGTGTCGCGTCCCTGGTCTTGCAGGCTGTAGGCGCGAATTTTGTGACCCAATCCAATCCCGCGGCCTTCATGGCCCCGAAGGTACACCACTATTCCTTCGCCCGCTTCTTCGATCTGCCGCAGCGCCAACTGCAGTTGAGGCCCGCAGTCACATCGTTGCGACGAGAAAATGTCGCCGGTAAGGCACTCAGAATGCACCCGCACCAGTATTTCCCGGTCGGGCGAAGGCGTCCCTTTTACAAACGCCACATGCTGTTCCCCATCCAGTTCCGACTCGTACACATAGGCTTCGAACTCACCGTAAGGGGTGGGAATTGGAGCTTGGGAGAACAGGTGCACCAGCTTCTCGGTGCGTCGGCGATAACGGATGAGATCGGCGATCGAAATGAGCTTCAGCCCATGGGCCCGAGCGAACACGGTGAGCTCAGGCAAGCGGGCCATCGTACCGTCGTCGTTCACCACCTCACACAGGATTCCGGCATCATGCAAACCCGCCATCCGGGCCAGATCTACGGCGGCCTCGGTGTGCCCTGCTCGTTTCAGCACCCCACCGGGCCGAGCTCGAAGCGGAAAAATATGGCCCGGCCGAGCGAAATCGTCGGCACCGGCGTCATCGTCCACCAACTTATTGATCGTGAGCGCCCGATCGGCAGCGGATATTCCGGTGCTGGTGCCAAATCGGTAGTCGACCGACACCGTAAACGCCGTGCCCATGGCCTCGGTGTTTTGTTTCACCATCAGGGGAAGCTTCAGCGTCTCGGCCCGTTCGTCGCTCATGGCGGCACAGATAATGCCCGACGTATAACGAACAAAAAACGCCAACGACTCGGGAGTGGCGTGTTCGGCCGCCATGATCAGATCGCCTTCGTTTTCACGATCTTCGTCGTCTACTACCACGACGATTTCGCCGCGACCGATTGCGGCTACCGCCTCGTCGATGGGATCGAAGGGTGATTCCTCACCCGGTTGCGCCGCAGCAGAGTTGTATGATTCGGGGGCAGTCATGATCCGCTATTCTTCCTCGGCCGAAGCCTCATCAGAGATGTACCGCAGTGCATCCCGCATTTCTTGGTCGGCGTCACCGAGATGGGCGGTAAGCAAACGTTCGGCGTATTTCGCCATCACATCCACCTCTATATTGACTTTGTCTCCCGGTTGACGCACGCCCAGGGTGGTAACTTCCATCGTGTGAGGGATTACCGCCACAGTAAAACCGTCGCTGGCCGGATCTACCACCGTGAGGCTTACCCCATCAACCGTTACTGACCCCTTCTCCACCAGATAACGATGGAGGGGCTGTGCCACCAGAATTTTCAGATCGGGGGCGGGGCGCACCACCACCCCAACCGCATCAACATGCCCCTGGACCAGATGTCCACCAAGACGGTCAGCGAGACGGACCGGGCGCTCTAAGTTGACCGGGGCGCCGGCTTCGAGCTCACCGAGTTGGGTGCGGTCGTATGTCTCCTGGGTAACGTCAACATCAAACGTCTCGGCTTCGGCGTCCCAAGACACCACGGTGAGGCAGCAGCCGTTCACGGCAATCGAAGCGCCCAACTCCACATCATCGAGCAAGCCGGGAGCGACGATGGTCATCCGCTCCCCTTCGCGTCGTTGCACCGAGCCTAGTTGCTCGACGATTCCTGTAAACATCGGTACCTACTTTGGTCTCGTGCGCCCATGCGTCTCGAACAATCGGCGGCGTGAGCACTACTGTACGCAATGATAATAACTATCGGCTAGGAAGGCAGCCGAACAAGATCTAGGCGCACATCAGAACCCAATTGTTTCATCGCTGCGAACGAAAGGCGCTCCATCTCCGACAAGGTGGTGACACCCGGCCCGTGGAACAACCCGAGGCCGTCGCTGCCCCCCATGAACGCCGGAGCCAGATACACCACGTAGCGGTCGACGAGACCAGCCTGATGGAAACTCGCAGCGACGGTGGCACCTCCCTCCACCATCACCTGCACAATCCCCTGTTTTCCCAGCTCATCAACAATCGCTGGAAGATCACCCGTCATCTCCTGGCAGGGGTGCACCGCGGCCGTTTCGGGGGCCCGCCCCAAAACTACTCGTAGCGGCGATCGTGGCGGCGTTCCGTCAGCGGCCACGATATTGCGCGCCGTGAGTCGGGGGTTGTCGGCTCGTACCGTGCCCGCCCCCACCACGATGGCGTCAGATTCGGCTCGGATTCGGTGGGCGTCGGCCCGAGCCGCTTCTCCTGTGATCCACTGGCTGGTGCCGTCGGGGGCCGCAGTTTGGCCGTCCACCGTTGCCGCCAATTTCAACACGACGTAGGGTCGACCAGTTCGCCGGTGATGGAGATAAGGGGCGAGTTGTTGCTCGACTGCGGCGGCTTCCACGCCCACATCCACCTTGATGCCGGCATCACGCAGCGCAGCTATTCCGCTGCCCGCTACGTTGGGATCGGGATCGAGTACCCCGACCACCACGCGCGACACCCCCGCTTCGATGATGGCGTCACAACAAGGTGGGGTGCGCCCATAGTGAGAACATGGCTCGAGGGTGACATAAAGAGTGGCACTGTGGGCCACATCTGGGCCCGCCTCTTTGCGAGCGACAGCGAGCACATGAGGTTCGGCGTGCCGCCCCCCTGGGCGCTGGGTAAACCCCGTGAACTGTTGGCCGTCGGTGGCTACAAGACATGCCCCCACCCACGGGTTGGGTGGTGCCAGCAGGCGGGCGCTCGTGGCGGCCTCGACCGCAGCGGTCATGGCCCTGCGATCATCGTCGTGGATGCTCACCCCGGCTAGTGGGGCCGGTGGCCGGCCATCAACTCGATGGCGTGGGGAACCACATCGAGGACCGCGTCGAGAGTTTCGATCACACCCTTGGTAGAGCCGGGGGTGTTCAGAATGAGGGCTTGGCCCCGAGTACCGGCCTCCGCTCGGCTGAGACGACCCAGGCCATTGGGGTTCACCAGCCGCATGGCTTCCGCCATGCCGGGAGCCGGGCGTTCCAATACCGCCCTGGTGCCTTCAGGGGTAAGGTCACGAGGCCCAAAACCGGTGCCGCCGGTGGTGACGATGAGACCAACAAACCCGTCAGCCAGTTCGATCAGGGTGTCTCGCACCGAGTCGACGCCATCTTCGATTTGGCGGCGCTCGACAATAGACCACCCATGACTTTCCAGGTGTTCGGCCAGCACGTCGCCCGACCGGTCCGTGCGGGTACCAGCGATGACCCCATCAGAAACGGTCACGATCTTCGCCGCCAGCGAAACGGCAACGCCTTGATGATGCGAAGGTGTGTTCACTCCCCTATTGTGCCACCGAATCGCCAGGCCCCACCCCAGCGTTACCTGGGCTGCTGATGGATTTCACCGCATTTAGGTTATGGTTTTGGAGTCACAAGCCCTTGGCCTAATTCCCGCGACGATTGAGTGAGTGCCCATGACGAGAGTCCATAATTTCAGCGCCGGCCCAGCCACCATGCCAGTCGATGTGTTAGCTGAATTGGCAAAGGAAATGCCCGAATACCGATCGGCTGGGCAATCGGTAATCGAGATGAGCCACCGCAGTCCCGACTATGAAGCTATTCACCGCGATGCGGTGGATACCCTCCGGCGGATTTGGGCGATTCCCGACGAGTTCTCCGTGCTGCTTTTGCAAGGTGGGGCTACGTTGCAGTTTTCGATGGTGCCAATGAACCTTCTTGGTTCATCCTCAGTAGGCAATACCGATGGTGCGGGTCATGCTGGTTATGTGCTCTGTGGCTCATGGGCCGACAAGGCCTACAAAGACGCACTATTAGTAGGCAACGCCTACGAGGCCTGGAGCGGAGCCGACAGTGACTTCGGCCGAATGCCCACCCCCGACGA
>Ga0316189_10005565_pt1 | contig 12083 bp, 9 predicted proteins | sample LowCovwburrow_MG_FD_204930 | JGI IMG/M metagenome (GOLD analysis project Ga0316189, IMG submission 204930) | Coastal sediment microbial communities from Maine, United States - Lowes Cove worm burrow | ecosystem: Environmental > Aquatic > Marine > Coastal > Sediment | place: USA: Maine... | reverse complement strand
ACACTTTGTATCCACTGCAAATGGCCAGCATCCATCACGTAAATTGCGCCATCCAAATCCTTGGAACTCGATACGGCAAAATACAGCGCTGCATGAGGAGATTTTGACCAGTCAAGTAACCGAGTCGGAGCGGAGTGGTGTTGCATAATTTCCCACCAAGACAATAGGTCATTTATTCTTAAAGACTCACAAAAATCGTCTTTGATACGATAGCGCTTCTGGAATTCGATTAATAGCTCATTTTCAACGAGCATTGCGGTTTTTGTGTCAAATCCGTTTTCATTGCAAATACGGGCTAAACTTGGAACCAACTCCCAGGAAGCATCCGATTGACCTCTGTATATATTTGGGCCATATGGGCCCTCGGCAGTCCATCTATTAGATAGTTCTTCAAATCTTTGCCAGCTATCAATTGGTTTTGGTGTTATCATTCGATGGCTCTACATTTTTTCTCATAACCAGATATTTCACATTAAGGTCGCAAATGAGGTGTCTTCAAATTTCAGATTCCTTGCTTTATGTGAAATTTCGTAAAAATTCATATATGTTATTGATATCATTAAGTTAAATTTACTGTTTAAATTACAGATACATAGCAGATAGCATCACCAGCAGCCAGAAAGCCCGGAAAATTGATATCATAAAATTTTTTTGACAATTGATAGTTACAACTTTATTGGAGCTATCTTGATTTCTATTCGCCACAATTCCAGTACAAATAGATTGATCGTATCTTGATAAAAAGCGAAAAAGTCGAACCACAACATCTTGTAGTTGGCCATATTGGTTTTGGATTAATAAAAAGAATCGATAGATAGTAGTAATTGTTACCAATAGACTGCCAAAGATTTAAATGTGTATTTAATCATTTGAACGGCGTAATAAATAGAATCTATAAAGTAGTTCAAGACAAATAATATTTTTGTTTGTCTTTACCATGTTATTTGCATTTAACAATCGATGGTAATCGCTCATCTGTTGTTATCAATAAAATCTGAGGGGTCTAGCCCAAGTACTCAATATCGACCTGGGTAGATTAAATGATGACAAAATCTACTATGAACTGGATAAAATTCACCAAAACCATTTTGCCATTGAGAACTACCTTTTTAAACAGACGTATTTAAAAAATTCAGCTTCGTACCAATACATTGATTATGACCTGAGCACCTCCTACTTTGTTGGCTATACCTGCAAATTGTCCGCCTTTGGTAAAGGCAAAATCGAATGTCGAGGCAGACGTCAGGTGTTATTGGGCGTTTTAATCAACAATGAGGGATACCCCTTTAAGTGGGATGTATTTCCCGGCAACACGGCTGAAGTCAAAACACTTAAAACAAATATCGATGCCTGCAAAACACGCTTTAATTTAAGCGGTGCCAATGTCACACTGGTCTTTGATCGTGGGATCATCTCTGATGACAATGCCCAATTGATTAAAGATGCAAAAATGAAATACATCTCGGCGTTAGACCGCAATCAGATTGCTGGTTGTGGTATCGATTTAGACCCGTTTAAAAAGATATCCAGCGAGGATGTTTCTCCAAAGCCTGATGGGTTTAAAAAATATGATGATCAACTTTATTTCTATGACCACGGCGTAATCGATGATAAACGTTTTATCGTCGGCTTTAATCCAACTTTATTTGCCGAAGACCGTAAAAACCGTAAAGAGAAGATTGACTTTTTTGAAGTCTATCTGAAAAACGAAAACAAAGCTCTAAAAAATGCCCAAAGGGACAGAAAACGTCAGGCGACTGAAGGCCGCGTACTTAACGAGTTAAAACGACTTAAGATTAAAAAGTACTATGAGCATCCAGTCCTGTATCCGCTTGTTGTTAAAAAACAGTTGAAGAACGGCACCGTAAAGAGCGTTGAAAGCTTTAGAGTCCAGGTAAATAAGAAGGCCGATATCATTGTGGCCGACAAACTGCTTGACGGTGTCTGTGTTTTTATTACTAACCACATCGAAAGACAGGGACGCGGATTTAAAATTAGTCCCAGCAAAGTCATCGGCGCATACCGCAACAAAACAAAGATTGAAGATGTATTCAAAAACGTGAAGTCATTTCTTAAAATCAGACCATTTTTTGTAAACACGGAAAAGCATGTCAAGGCAGTTTATACGATCTGCATACTAGCTTACTTTTTGAACAAATTTCTCGCAAATCAAAGAAAGAGTGCCGGTGAAAAAGATTATCTAAATTCTAAAGAACTCTATGCTCCGTTTAAGAACATCGACTTTGTAACCCTTTTTGACCCCATATCCGGTCAAAGCGCTATAAAGTCAGTTGAATTACCGAAGGAGACAAAAAACATATTGGAAATAATTGGAATGTCTCATGTCTTCTCAAGTCAATAAAAATAAGGCTTTGGCAGAGAGTGTAGTCTCAGAAACTTATCTGGCAACTGTTTGATATAATTTACTTATCTTTTATGAGTCCGGAACCTGGGATATAATGAGCAGTAACAAAGGTGAATAACAACTTTTTTTTTATTTGTTCTTAGCATTTTATCTGCTGGGCCCGTTGCTACCCAAAAAAGGTTTTTATGCTCTTGTGGCTGTATCACAGTGGCTGATGATGGTACCCAGTAATGAAAATCAAACGTGTTTGGATCAGGTAAATTGAGCACTTTGGAGAAATCTCTCCAATTTATAATAGGTTCCCCATCAACCGTAACTTTAAACCATTTTACAATCGCTGGGCCTAATCCAGAATTACCCATTTTCCATCCACTACCACTTTCATTAAGTGCGCCGGATATTGTCACAAGTGGTCTAACTGAAATTTTATAATGATTCCTTGTTAAGATTCCTTGCCATATTGAAAATATCAAAGCACAAAGAGCAACTATCATCGCTGATAGGGAAATCCATTTGTCAGCATCCCAATTTTTAATATGTAATGACATAGCTAATTATTACCCCAAAAGGACGCTTTGTAATTAGGTTTCAAGTACATGTATCTTTCAAGTACATGTAATTCGATGATCATCGAAACATATGATGATAAGTTTTGGATATCCCAAATGCAAAACCCCAAATTTCTAAAAGAAATGGGGTCCTATAATTCAACCATGGCAATCTCCGGTTTACCGTTGGCTTAAATGCAAATGAATTATATTTCAGTATCAGATCCGATATTTCAATGTCAAACAGTTTGTCTTATCGAGCGTCTCAGACGCCGATATTTGAACGATCTCAAAAAAGGAAGGGATAAGTACATAAGTACCTGATTATCATCAAGAGCTTGCGTATCAATCCATACACCCCGGCTATGTCCATTTCCGTTGCTATCTATAACCTGATATTATTGAATATTTAATAATCATGATATTTATTACTTGTTTAAATAGGATGACAAACTATCTAAAATATATTAATAATATGGTATAATAAAAAAAATTGAGGATAAATCATGATATTTGAATCGGGAAGGGGCGGTTACAGACCAGGCGGCGGGAGGCCAAAAGGCTCGACAATGCCGGTTCATCTTAAACGGGTTAAGCTCACACCCTTTCGTCTCCCGCAGTGGATTGTTGATTGGATTCAGCGACAGCCAAAAAGCGGCGGAAGGGTGATCGAAGAGGCTATGATGCACTATTACAAACTGAAACCACCAGACAAATGAAAGGAGGTAGCTTATGGGATCGATCTTAGCAGAATGTCCGTTGTGTCACAAAAAACAGGCGACCAAAAACAAAAGCTGTAAATGTGGTCTTAACCTGGATGACGCCAAGAAATCAAAAAAGATTCGTTACTTCAAAACCGAATGATTCATCTTGAACCGGAGGACACTAAAGATAAAGAACGAAGAAACATTCCAATTTGTGATGAGCTTTATGAAATGCTTGTGTCATTACCAAATAGAATCCAAAAAACCGACAATGACAATCATGTGTTTCAATTTAATGGTAAGCCCGTTGGCGATTTCCGCACCGGACTAAAAAAGGCATGCAAAAAAGCAGGGATCAAATATGGACGGTTTGTGAAAGGTGGATTCATTTTTCATGATCTAAGGCACACCTTTAACACCAACATGAGAAAAGCTGGTGTTCAAGAATCTGTGATCATGGAGGTTACCGGCCATTCAACCCGAGAAATGTTTGACCGCTATAATTCAATCGATGAAGATGATACCCGACAAGCCGTTGACCAGATGACCGCATTTTTAAATTCTGTTGACCATCCTGTTGACCATGCTGGTAAAATTGAGCAAAAAAAATTAATGAATCCCTGTAGAGTACATTTAAATATACTATTTATGAGCCTATATTTCTTTAAAGCTAATAAAAAAAGGGCTCAGAAAGAATCAATCCTTCCAAACCCCCATTATTTCTGTGGTGCCGAAGGCCGGATTCAGCTCAACTGTTGATTTTATTAACAATTCTCGATACGGCGGGCCAAGCCTAATGTTTTTAAATTCATTTTAAGTATTTTTAGTAATTTTTAATGGCCAAGCAAAAAAAAAGTCAATTGAGTAGTGGGAGTCGAACCTGCGGCATAACCTGATACTGTAAGGTTTAGAGAGGATGCGCTACACCGACGCTACACAACGAATACTTGATCATAGGCCATTACCCTAATTTCGACAACCTAAAAAATGGAGGAATGTACGGAAATAAACGAAAAATAGCCTTTATAGGCCAAACAATGAAATTGCAGGCCACATGGCCAGGCAATTATAGGGAACACACTGACAAATAGCCGAAATTTTGAAATTGATTCAGACTAACCGGCACGTCGATAGGTGTTTCGACTCAACCTTCTAACTTCCAAAAGAAAGAGGTGTATAATGAGCGAAATACCTAAAAATAACAAAATCAAAATTCTTGGCTACAAACCAATAAAGGCAACCATAACTAAAAAACCACGCAGCAAGATTAAACTCCCGCCCATTCAGGATCGCTTCAATCCCAGTGTCGAGGATGACCTGACTATGGATCAAATCGAAGACACACCAATCCCTGCGCTTTATTGCCCGACTTTAGATGAATTCTTTGTTGTTGAGATGTTGGATATATTTATTGAGGGCACAAAACGAAAAGTCAAAGAATTGACCCTATTTGTCATTGGTGAGATAAAGCAACCCGATGATTCGGCAATCCCCCGGTTACAATACATTTTAAAGCCACACAAACGTTTTCATCCCCTTGAAAAGGTTCGTGCCATCGATCAAGCCAAAAAACTCAATTATTCTGATTGCGGGGTTTATGGGTATGGTGGTGACCGTCGTTCTGCAAAGGCATCAAAAAAAGTAAGATTGAATGACAGGCTAAAGCAGACCGTGCCGTACTGCAAGCAGTACGAGATAGAGGCACTTCACAGGTTTGGCGACCATATAGGTCCGGTAGGAATTGAGGGATTATATCGCCTGTTAAAATATAGCGGTGAAGACCTTTTGATCAGTAAGATTCATGAAAAAAATCCGAAGCTTAACCGGATAGGGTTGCGGGGAAAAATCGATGCAGAAATTGATAGACTCAAAGGAGCGAAGCATAATGATGATGAAATCAAGGAGGCCATTGGAATAATGGTTCACGACGCTCTTTTTGAGAAAGACGCCCAGCCAACCCCTATGATCTTAGCACCTAATATAGCAGACGGTGGCGGTGATGGCGATGGGGATAATACTGGGTCAGGCAAGAAAAGACGAAAAGCCCAAAACCATTGTAGCGCAAAGGATTCGGGCGGAAAAGATGGAAACGGCAACGGTGCTAATTCTGATCCAGTTGGCGGTGATGAGGATGATGAGGAAGATTCAAGTATAGCAGAATTCTATCCGGTCAATCGGAAAGATCTCACGAGAGCAAAAAAAATGCTTCGGCCCGTTTGTAAAAAAGTTAACAAGATTGAAAGTAAGTATAAACCCATGCGTGAACTGTCGTCTAATGAAGCCGAAGAACTATGGGAGGAAATTGACGATCTAACCACACTTTTATCAAAATATAAAATGGTGCTTTTTAAGGCAGTATTTGGAAAATGATAACTTAATTTTGTATGGCCAAGAGTCTGTTAGCTTTTGGCCATTCAAAGGAGGAATAAAAATGGATAAAAAAGAACTTGAAAGACTGAGATATTACCCCTGCGCGCCAGAAAGTGATGCCAAGGCTCTGCAGCTAACAGGACGTTATTTTGACAATGCAACTCGACCAGACCCTTTGAACAATCATGCAATATCGGAGAATAAGGATAATTGGTGCGATTCCGGGGGTCTTCAAAGCTTAAGAGCTGAGGAGGAAGGGAAAATACCTATCATCGACCCTATCATGAGGACCAACATCAATGATCCGGATTTTTTTATATTGGGTTCGGTTTACCAATGTGGGGAATATGGCCGCAGGAAAAGTTCAAAGGCCATGATGATTGATCTACCTACTTGGGATGAAGATGATGAGTTGGCTTATTTATGGAAATTTACCGAGAGTCGTAAGGCAAGGGATCACATGCTTGAATGGAAAGAACTATTATGCTCTGACACTCAGTTTGGTATTGTACTCCAACCGAGAAATCCTTTGGAGATTGCGGATTATTTTTTAGATATTTTCACACCCAAAGTGGGTATCTATGCCTATCCAATTCGAAATTTTAGAAACGCACCTAAAGATTCCCGAGGCAATGCCTTTGTTTTATCTTTTCTCAGCGACATGGGTGTCAACCGTGTTCACTTTCTGGGATCTAGTGCTCCTACGGTCATATTCCTTTTGGCACACGCTATATCACTGGACCTTTTTGAGCAGGCAAGCTTTGATTCCCTGACATGGCATCAACCTGCTTGCTCACGTTCCATTAGATTCATAGATCCTGAAACACTAACTCCAATGCCAAAGAACCGAGGATTACATCCTCTTGACAATTTGAGGACTGTAACGGCTAAATTCAACGGGCTTTTTGATTATCTACTCGGTTGTTTTAATCCACCTAAATTAGCGTTAGCCAAGGAATGGGCCGGGATATTCAATATCAGGATGATAGAGGAGTTTAAGAACCGAGTTTTAGAAATTGCACTGACTGATACTTTGCGGGATTTCATAAAGCAGTTTCCAAAATATAAAGGACAGAAGGAGAAAATAATAAAAGCACTTGATTTGCTAGAGGAATCTAAGGATTTTGGACATGGCTTCATCAAGCAGAAATACGAGTCAAAAATAGAGGAACTTTATTGTTAATTTACAGGGGCAAGTATTATCAAAATATTTCAATGTATGCTTGCCCCTGATACTTCCCAATTTTATCCAGCATAAAATACGATAAATACTGCCAATTCCCCTTTAATCAATTCTTTTCGATCAACCTAAAGCTGTCAATTACAAGATAGTAACAGAACCCTACCGTATGTGTGATGGCACATTTGGAAGGAAACCTGCAGTACCGCAGAACTATTCTATTACTTCATTTCAAATTCGTACTTAAATCATAATATAAACAAATCAATTTAGCAATTGATTATTACAAAGCCGTGATGTCGTTAAAGAAGGATAACGACTGGATAACTGCGGATCATAGTGTTTATCAGGGCCGGGTAAGTCAAGTAAACATAATAATAATATTTACAATCAAATCAATGTAAATGGCAGTCTTGATCCAAGCCGATCTTTGAGCTGATTCACCATCCAGTCATCAGTTTACTTCTTCATGTCACAGGGCTGAAGGTCAAACAGGCTGACTCGTTCGTGTTTATAAAGGCTGGCCGGTTTCAGTTCAATAAATAACAATACTGAAAGGAGTAAGGAGAAATGGAAGCAAGAGTAAAGTTAGACAAATTAGCACTGTCCGCCAGGGGAAAAGGGCAAATCTACTATCCATACCAAGACGGTCTGCCCAACTACCACTATGACGGCTTTTTCAATCCGAATGTAGATAAGGTTGAAGACAGAACAGTGTTTAAATATGAGAACGTTGTCAAGTTTAAACACGCAGAAAACGGTAATAGATTGATAGTTTGTAACAAACGAATAAAGGATGCACCGAATGCCTCACCGTTGTACCTCATCTTTTACACAAATTATGATCACATAATCTCGTACAGTGATGTCCATCTGGTTGTAAAACACTTCCGGCAATTCCATGTCAATCTGCGTGTATCTCAGATTCATTTAGCTACAGACCTTATCAGTGATCAGAGAGCCGGGCTGTATGCCTCAGTAATTGGTGCCATTAAACCCGGTTTTAAAAGGCAGCCTAGTCGGATATATGATACCAGCGTGTATTTTGGCAAAGCCATCTCCTCCAATGCCCTAATCGTTTACGACAAGCTTGTGGAATTGGCTAAAGAAAAGGGGATACATTTACCTGGGGATGTGTGCCGTGTTGAGACCAGATTAAAGCCTCCCAAGCTCTTCAACTTTGTGCAAACCATTGAGGATTTGGTGGTTCAGGATTGGTCCTTTGTTTACCCCAAATACTTCTCCTTGCACCAATTAAAACCTGAACTCGAAAAGGGAATGGAGTCAATCGGTATTGAATGTGGAAAGCCTATATGGGAATTGCGGGATAAAATGGAGGATAGGTTCGGCATTATGTCATCCAACTTCTATCGTGATTACCTGATGGATCACTCTTCGTTCTCCGGCCCAGTCCGCGATGCTTTGTCTGATTATCGATGGTGCCTCAACTACAAACAATTCCAATCATAGTTTTCTCCAATGTACCTTTATAACAATATGGAAGGAAAAGTTATGTTTAAACCTTATAAAGAACAACTCATTGTCATTCATTCAACTTCCGACAGAATCCTTCTCAATGCCGGACCTGGTACCGGTAAAACTACCGTGTTGAGTTGTTTTGCCATAAAGCACGCTCTTGAACTGCTTCAAAGCAAAGTACCTTGGGCGGATAAAAATGCAAAGGTTTTGTTGATCAGTTTGACCAATTATGCAGCTGATAATTCAAAACTATCTATCGAGACATTAATGAGAGATAACCTTGTGAATGCTGAAATCGGCATAATCGATGATGAACAAGCCACTCTCAATAGAATTCTCTGTTGCACTGTTCACAGTTTTGCTTTCCGGCAATTAAGACATTACACAAAGGCAAGTGGCTTTAACGGGTTTATTGTGGATAACGAATGTAATGAGGAAATATTGAATGACATATTGGAAGATATTAAACCAGCCTGGAGGGATGATATGTCAATTATGGCAGGCTTGTTGGACACTAACCACTTGCATGTTAAGGATGCTGAAGAAATAGCAGATGTCATTCGAAATAAATATCCTCAATATGTCCGTTATACCAAAACCTTCATCGAAATCCTTGAGACATTGGAACAGAAAAAGCGAGAGGACAATATCATCACCTATGACGACATGGTGCACCGGTTCTTTAAGCTTTTACATAATCGAAAAATAAGGGAACAAATATTCAGGAAATATCCAGTGATTATAGTGGATGAATTCCAGGATACCGGTAGCTTGCAGTGGAAGGTAATAAAGAAAATGGTTGGTCCCAAATCGAAATTGTTGTGTGCCGGAGACGACGGACAGACAATATTCACATGGGCCGGCGCGTCTTTCTATCGTTTCAAACATTTTAAAACCCATTATCCTAATTGTGGTATACGCAATTTGACTATAAATCGAAGAAGTACGAAACAAATTGTGACCTTGAGTAATGCGTTGATGGCTCAAAGTGTCTTTGCCACCAACAAACATTTAACGGCCGAAAGTGATGGTCGGAAGGTCAGTATTAAAAATCATCCCGATCGACAAAAGCGCTACCAATATATCAAAAATCAAATTGATCGGTTGGTTAAAGAAGGTGTCCCTTGTAAGGAAATTGCGGTCATATACCGATTTTATCGAGACCTTTTGGACTTTAAGGAATTCTTATCAGAATCGGGGATACCATATCAAATATTTAGGGATAAAAGTAAAAGGGATCGGCCCATTATCAAGGTTGTTTTCGCTTTGATCAAAATAATTGAGGCATCGGCGATTCAAGAAGCGGAATGGCGAACGGTGCTTATGTTTTTGGAGGGAGTTGGCAAAAAGAGGGTTTATCAGATCATTAATTGGTTAGCGACAAAGAAACCCGAGGAAACAATTTATCCGCGACCTTATCGGTTTGTCGAACATTTACAGCACCTGCTTATATTCGTTAATGCCTGGAAAAAATCATCCGGATCCAACCCTGATAGGCTTTCGGACATCATGGAATATGCCCGCATATTTCCCAAAGTAAATAGTTCCATTAAAGACCATATACGGCCAACGCTGCTTAAGCTCGCCCATGAATGTAATTCCTTGTCAGATATCATCAATAAATATAACGATCGTTCTTACCCTTTGTGTTACCCGGCTAAGGATGAACCGCCTTATCCTGATTCATATATAACGCTTTCAACCATCCATGGTATCAAAGGTGGAGGATTTCACACGGTTTTTTATTTGGGAACAAACGATCATCTTTACGAAAAATATGGTCTGTTCAAGAGTAAAAAGAAAAAGGAAGGCGAATTACAACTGATGAATGTGGCTATCACCAGAGCCCGCCGGGAGTTACATCTGCTGTTTCCAATTGATATGGAGACATGGAGGAATAATGAGGAGGCGTCTAATCCATGGAGTTTTGTGAGGGATGTTCATAGAGACTCTTTCGATACCGGTGATTAGCAAAGTGGTCAGCTGTTAACCTCGCGGGACTGCTAACCCAACTATATATTCATTTTCAAGTTGAATGCATTCAATTTGAAATGTCGTAACTTTGCCTTTTCTTAATTTTCATTATCCGGATAAATCACGATGCACGGCGGGAAATAGCATTTTCATTAACAACCGCGATCTGGAAGGGTGCTTCTGTATAAAGTATCGGAAAGTGCTGCAAACCATCATTTTGCATCTAATTTAGCCCGTAGATCCTTTATAAACCCCGCTTTTTGGCGTGTAATTTTGATATTTTCATCAACATACTTTCCGGATCCAATGAACCACAACAATCGATCGACAACCGCCGGCACCTCATTATTGATCCTGCCCATCCGAATCATTGCTCTATACACCACATAATTATCCTGACTTTGCGTGACTCCGGTTCCATATAAAATATCAATGGTATGGGTATCTGGTTTGCCGTAATCGCCAAAGCCCATCTCTTTTAGCCAGTCACATCCCAATGGAAATCCCATGCCATATATCTCCTGATCCAACAGGATCGGAAGCGCGGCAATTGATATGTCGTTAAAGGCAAAACAGTTAACAAATTCATCAAAAGATTTATAAGATTCAAACCGGGACAGGAATTCAGCCCCGGATAGAATGCCCTTACAAAAAATAGCCCAATAGCTATTGGATTTATTTATATCCATAGGGCCGGGTGGGGTATGATTTGCCTTAATGTCTGCAAACAACTGTTTCCAATCATCCTGGTAATGGGAACAGGTTTGCCATGGATCAAAGCCAAACAGAAAAGGTTCCAATGAGTCGATGTTCCCAATGGTTGCTCGCATCCCCACCTTATTGGTGAGCGAATTCACCAAATGCCAGAACACATCGTGCAAGTTGTCGACCTTATATTGGCGATAGTGGTTCAGCTTCTGTTCAAGTGCGACTTTTCCGATTTTGGATTCAAGATACTCGTAGGCAGCGGCATACAACAATTTGAATTTTCGATTCGGGGTCATGTGCTGTTCTCCATCAAAAGGTGAGAAATGTATCTCAGAAAATACAAAAGGAAGACCGTTGGCCTTCCCATTCGCAAAAAAATATCATGATTTTTATTGAATTAATATCAAAGAATATTTAGTTTGTCAATATGTAATTAACTGATTTATTATAGAATAATAACCCATTTCTGGTACAGCTTTAGAAGTAGTTTAGGCAAAATAGAGCAATGCAAGGGGTTTTGTCTGGATGGGAATATTTGGAGATTTCGGAGAAAGGGGTTTGGTTAATGGCATTGCGTATTAGTAAGCGCAATCGAATACTCAGAACACGGAATGCGGATTGTGTAAGCATAGCCGAAAACACATCATTCAGCCATATTCTATTTTGCGTAGTCTAAAAATATGGGCAATTAGTCATTTAAATTTGAAACGCTCAATTTGGATTTGGATTATTTAAAAGCTTTGCGAAGATTATCA
>Ga0316189_10005563_pt1 | contig 12084 bp, 11 predicted proteins | sample LowCovwburrow_MG_FD_204930 | JGI IMG/M metagenome (GOLD analysis project Ga0316189, IMG submission 204930) | Coastal sediment microbial communities from Maine, United States - Lowes Cove worm burrow | ecosystem: Environmental > Aquatic > Marine > Coastal > Sediment | place: USA: Maine... | reverse complement strand
ATTTCCTTGCGCACGATGGTCTTGTATCCGACCCACATCAGGTTTCCGCTCATGTTTCTGCCCCTTCCTGCGCATTACCCGTGTCCACCAGGCCCATGAACAGTTCCTCGAGCCGGTTGGCCTTGTTACGCATACTCAGAACATGAATGCCCTGGTTGCCCAGTTCCTCAAACAGGGTGTTAAGCGATTTTTGCTTCGGTAGCGAGGCCTCCAGTGTTTTTTCATCCCGCAGCACGATTTCCATCCCGTCCACTTTCGGGCAGTGCGCAATCGACTCGCGCAGATCCAGCACAAACGTTTCCACGTCCAGCGTGGCCAGCAGGGACTTCATATCCGTGTTCTTGATGATCTCACCATGATCGATGATGGCGATATTCCGGCACAGGTTCTCTGCTTCTTCCAGGTAATGCGTGGTCAGAATTACCGTGGTGCCGTTATCGTTAATGTCTTTTACAAATTCCCACATGGAACGCCGGATTTCGATATCGACGCCGGCAGTCGGTTCGTCCAGAATCAACAGGCGGGGTTCGTTGACCATCGCCCGGGCAATCATCAGCCTGCGCTTCATGCCTCCTGACAGCGTTCGGGATATTTTTTCCGCCTTGTCCCACAGGCTGAGCTGCCGCAGGTATTTCTCGGCGCGTTCCAGCGCAAGTTCCCTCGGAATACCGTAATAACCGGCCTGGTTCACGACGATTTCAAGCGGCTTCTCAAACTGGTTGAAATTCAGTTCCTGCGGCACCAGTCCAATGTAAGACATGGCCCTGGAGCGCTCCTTCTGCACGCTGGCGCCGAAGACCCGTGTTTCGCCGCTGGTCGCATTGACCAGCGAGGAAATAATACCGATCAGCGTGGATTTTCCGGCGCCGTTGGGGCCCAGCAGCGCAAAGAAATCGCCTTCTTCCACCTGCAAAGTGATGCCTTTCAGCGCCTGGACCCCGTTTTTGTAGGTCTTTTTCAGATCGTTGACTTCCAGCGCATACATCAGATGTGGTTCACTTGATTGGCGTATATCTTTGCAAATGTGGTGCATCCGGGCCCTAAAATCAATGACCTTTCACCTATGGACACTACCCCGGATTCGTCCTAACCTGTTCGGCTCGCGGATGAACAGAAAATGATCTTTATGTTTTTCAAACGATTGAGTGTTACGGCCCTGCTCAGCAGCAGCCTGTTTCTGGCTGCCCCGGCTGTCTTTGCCCAGGCCGATGAAGACCCGTCGGGCCTGGAACTGGAAACCTGTGAACTGGTCGTGCCTGGAACCCCGTTGACCACCGTAGGGGAATGCGGCTGGATGGATGCTGCCGAGAATCCCGACGATCCCGCCGGACGGCAGATCAGGGTGCGCGTTGCGCGTATTCCCGCGCGCGGACGGACAACCGAACCGGATCCGCTGGTCTTCTTCGCCGGGGGCCCGGGCCAGGCCGCCACGGAGAGCTGGCCCATTATCGCCGGCGCACTGAAAAAGGTGAACGAAACACGGGACATCTTGCTGGTCGATCAGCGCGGTACCGGGCAGTCCAACCCGTTGAAGTGCCCGCAAATAGAACTGGACGAGGCGCTCGCGCTGGATTGGGATGAATTGGGACGCACCACCCGGGAATGCCTGGATTCCCTGGATGGCGATCCCCGGTTTTATACAACCACGATCGCCATGCATGACATCGACGCAGCCCGCGCTGCGCTGGGTTATGAAACGGTCAACCTGTATGGTGGCTCTTACGGCACACGTGCCGCCCAGGTGTATCTGAGGCTGTTCCCGGAACGTGTCCGCACCGTGGTGCTGGACGGAGTTGTGCCGCAAACACTGGCGCTCGGTACGGAGCATGCCGAGAAGCTGGACCAGGCGATTTATCGCGTGCTGAAAAACTGTGACGCCGATGCCCTGTGCAGCGAGGCGTTTCCGGATACTGCCGAAAAACTCGCCACACTGATCCAGGCACTGGAGACGGACCCGGTAACGGTCATTGTAGAGCACCCGACCACGGGCAAGCCGTTCACACTGACGTTCAACCGCGAAGTACTGTCCACCTCACTCCGGTTTCTGACCTATTCCGCCGATACCCAGGCCATGCTGCCCCTGCTTATCAACGAGGCCGCCATGGAGCAGCGCTTCGACCGGCTGGCCAGCCAGATGCTGATCGCAGCGACCGGACTGCAGCAAAGTATTTCCCAGGGAATGGAACTTTCGGTGATGTGTGCGGAGGATTATCCGCTGTTTCCGCAAGAGCCTGCCGCCAACAGCTACCTGATGGGAGACATGATGCACAAGTCGGTCGGGATTCAATGCGAAATCTGGCCGAGGGGGCCGGTTCCGGAGAATTTCCACGAACCTGTCACCGGAGACCTGCCGGTCTTGCTGCTGTCAGGCGAACTGGATCCGGTGACGCCGCCGGAATACGCCGACCAGGTTGCGGTTCATTTTTCGAACAGCCGCCACCTGATTGCGCCCGGGCAGGGCCATATCGCCACCACTCGGGGCTGCATGGGCAAAATCGTATCCGAATTCATCATTGAAGGAAGTGCAGATGACCTGGAGACAGATTGCATTTCCAACATGCAGGCAACACCCTTTTTCATCTCTTTGACAGGGCCAACGCCATGATCGTCGTGAAAAATCTGCATAAGTCCTTCGGCGACGTCAAGGCGGTGAACGGTGTCTCGTTCGAAGCCAGGGACGGGGAAATCACCGGCCTGCTCGGCCCGAACGGCGCAGGCAAGACCACCACGTTGCGGATGCTGTATTCCCTGCTTCCGCCCGATGAAGGCGAAATACGTATTGACGGCCTTGACCCGACCCGCGATGCAATGGAAATAAAACGAACACTCGGCGTCGTGCCGGACAGCAGAGGGCTTTACTCACGGCTGACTGCACGGGAGAACATTACGTACTACGGCGAACTTCATGGCATGAGCCGGGACGCCATCCGGGAACGGATAGCAGAACTCACCACAACCCTGGACATGAGCGACTTCATCGAGCGGCGGACGGAAGGTTTTTCGCAGGGCCAGCGCGTCAAAGTCGCAATCGCCCGGGCCATGGTGCACCAACCGCAAACGGTCCTGATGGACGAGCCCAGCAACGGGCTGGATGTGATGAGCACCCGGGCGCTGCGGCATTATGTCCTTAGTCTGAAAGAGGCCGGCCATTCCGTGGTGCTTTCCACCCACATCATGCAGGAGGTCGCAGCCCTGTGTGACCGTATCGTGATCATCGCCAAGGGGGAAGTCGCTGCTGACGGCACGGCCAGTGAGTTACTGGAGCGATCCGGCTGTGATTCGCTGGAAGACGCATTCGTGGAACTGATCGGTTCAGAAGAGGGGTTGCTGGCATGAGCGGTTTGACCACTGTATTCAGAAAGGAAGTGCGCGAAAATATCCGCGACCGGCGAGCATTGTTCAATTCCCTGTTGCTCGGCCCCCTGCTTTTTCCGCTGCTGTTTGTCGGCATGATGTGGTTCCTGGAGAGTGCCGAAAGAGAACGCGCTGAAAAGACGCTCGAATTGCCGGTGATCGGCGCCCAGTACGCACCCAGCCTGATCCGTTTTCTGGAACAGCAGGGCACAGTGATCCTGCCGGAACCTGAAGACCCGGAAGAACTGGTGCGCAGCCAGGAAGTACCCGTCGTGCTTCGCATCCTGCCGGAATATCCGGAAAAATGGGAAGAAGGTCTGCCAGCCCCGGTTGAAGTGATTTCCGACCCGTCGCGCCAGGAGTCCAATGCTCCGATCCGCAGGGTCAAGAGCCTGCTTTACGGTTACGGACAGCAAATCGGATCTTTGCGCCTGCAATTGCGCGGCGTGTCCCCGCAGCTGGCCTCGCCGATCATGATCAAGGACGTGGACCTCTCAACGCCCAAGAGCCGCGCCATACTCGCCGTCATTTTTCTGCCATACGTGCTGATGATCACGGCATTCACCGGTGCGACCCACCTGGCAATGGACACCACAGCCGGTGAAAAAGAACGGAAGTCGCTTGAGCCGCTGCTGATCAACCCTGTACCCCGTTGGCAGATCATGACCGGGAAAATGATCACGACGATGGTATTCGCAATGGCTTCACTGGCGCTAACACTGGTCTCGTTCCGCATCGTTCTGCCGTACATGCCGGTCGGCGCGTTCGGCATGGATCTTACGCTGGGGTTGGCAACACTGCTGAAAATCCTGCTGATCATTTCTCCGGTGGCTATCCTGGCCGCAGCACTGCTGACTTTGCTGGCATCGTTTGCCAAGAGCTACCGCGAAGCACAAAGCTACATGGGCCTGGTGATCCTGATTCCGATGATTCCCAGCCTCATCTTCATGGCAAACCCGATCAAAGCTGAGACCTGGATGATGGCTGTCCCGCTGTTTTCCCAGAATCTGCTGATCGGCGAAATTATCCGGGGCGAGTCAGTGTCCCTCGCGTGGTATGGTCTATCGATCGCCAGCACCCTGGCGATCGGTCTGGTGCTGGCTGCTCTGGCCGCGAACCTGTATAACCGGCCAAAATTGATTTTCAGCACTTCATGAACCTTTGCCCCGGGAGGCATGCAATGAAAAACCGTGTTCTCATCCTGGTATTTAGCGCACTGAGTTTGGTCGCAACAGCCCTGCAGGCGGGAGAAACCCCCGAAACAGGCAGCAAAGCCCCCGGGTTCAATCTGCAGGACCAGAATGGCGACTGGCACAAGCTGGAAGATTACAGCGGCACCTGGCTGGCGATTTATTTCTACCCGAAAGACGATACCCCCGGCTGCACGACCGAGGCCTGTAATTTCCGTGACAACATTTACGCGTTCAAGGCCATCGGCGCTACCGTAGTCGGCATCAGCGTGGATGACGTAGATTCACACAAGGAGTTTGCCACGAAATACAAGCTGCCTTTCATCCTGCTGGCCGACGAAGAAGGTGAAACTGCCGATGCTTACGGTGTGCTGAGGGACTGGAAACTAGTCCAGATCGCCAGCAGGCAGTCATTCCTGGTCAACCCGCAGGGCGTGATCGTCAAGCACTACGAAGATGTCGATCCCGACACCCACACCCAACAGGTACTGGATGACCTGGAAGCCATGATGGCCGAAACCGGCTGAGTCAATCGGGAACGTTTGGCAGCCGCTTCAACTGCGGACCGGCTCCATCGGCTTTCCTGGCTTCCTGCACCATTTCACGCACGTCGGACAGCAGTTCCCTTGCGTCGTAAACAATGCCGTCCTTGATCGTATAGCGGACACCGCCCACCCGGGCCGGCTGACCGTCATCGTCCAGGCGAAAATGCCCGGTGCCGTAAAGCACCTTGAAATTCTCCAGCGGGTTGTATTCAGTAACCACCAGGTCGGCAAGCTTGCCGGGGCGGATTGAGCCGATGCGGTCATCCATGCCCAGCACTTCGGCGCCCAGGATCGTAGCCGAACGGAGCACCTCCAGCGGGCTGAAGCCTGCTTCCTGCAACAGTTCCATTTCGCGGATGTAACCAAAGCCATAGAGCTTCCAGATATAGCCTGAATCAGAGCCCAGCGTGACTCTGCCGCCGTGATTCTTGTAATCATCCAGGAATTGCATCCACAGCTGGAAATTCTCCTTCCAGGCTATTTCATCGGCCGTGGTCCAGTTGAACCAATAGGAGCCATGTGCTCTACGCGAGGGCTGGAAAAACGCCCACAGGTTAGGATGCGCGTAATCCCACTGCCAGTCGGCATTCATTTCCCTCATCAGGTCGCGGCTGGCTTCGTATATCGTCAGCGTGGGATTGAGCGTGAAGTCCAGCGCAATCATTTCATCCCGAACAGCATTCCATTTTTCGGAGCCGGGCGCCGCCGCCTGCCGCCAGAGCCGGCCGGCCTGTCCGAACCGGTGCTGCTCGTTGCTGTAATTGTAGTCAGGCGGATAATCCTGGATCACCTGGTCCTCGAACATGGCCTCCGGCAGCCCGTACCAGTGCTCCATCGTGGTAAGGCCGGCGCGTGCTGAATCCAGTACGTTCCAGTGCACGACTTCCAGTTGCGCATGGTGCATCGCAGTCCCCAGCTTCTGCTCGCCCGCCTCGTCCAGAGCGGCCGTCATGATGGCTGGCGCGGCGCCGAAGAACTTGATGCCGCTGGCGCCTTGCCTGGCGATGTCGCGAACCCATTTACGGGCATCTTCGGGCTCCTGGAACGGAGCATCTGCGCCCATTCCAAAGCCGACATAGGGCACGATGCGCGGCGCAGTTATCGTATTCTCCGCACTACGGCGCTGATGGTCACGCACCCAGTCCAGGCCGTTGAAGCTGCCTGGTTCGCGAATGGTGGTAATTCCATGGGCCAGCCAAAGCTTGGCGGGATATTCAGCCGGAACACCCTGGTCGTCTCCGCCGAAGTGTGCATGCATGTCCACGAAACCCGGCAGCAGGTAATGTCCTGCCAGTTCCAGGACACGGTCCCCTTCCTTCACTTTCGGCCTTTCCGCCTCATCAATCGGAACACCCGGGAAGCCGACATTGTGAACTGAGGCAATACGATTGCCTTCGATGACGACGTCCATCGGGCCAATCGGAGGGGCGCCCTCACCATTGACCACGATGACTCCCCGCAGTATCAATCGTTGAAAAGGACCCTCGCCACGTTCACGATCCGGGGCTGCCATGGGTGCAGAAAAGCAGGGGTGGCTGCCCAGAAGCAGCAAGGATAAAAACACTAACCTGATCAATATTTTCACAAATGTACTCGCACTTATAAAAAACTGCTGCTACAGTATAAGTGGGAAAAGGAATTTCCTGGAGGATATTGCCATGGATGACATCACCAAGAATGCGGCAACCGCCGCTGCTCGGATCGATCAGGATCCGGAAACACCCAGCCAAAACTCCGGTGAGGCATTCGTTGCTTTCATGGATGATTCAACCGAACAGGTTGGCTCTCAGCATGCCGGGCAACAAAAACGCTCAACCACTGCGAAAGCACTTGACCGGTGGTTCACGGAACGCCAGAAGAACCAGGGCGCCCCGCGACTGCTCGAGGTTCCGAATGAAGCGCTGGTCACCAACGGCGGGCCTTTGCAGCTCACCGGAAATATCACGCTGGTCAACGAAGACGGTTCGGTTCAATACGCCAACCACATGACACTGTGCCGCTGTGGCCATTCCGGTTCCAGGCCCACTTGTGATGGCCAGCACCTGGATAAAGAGTTCCTGAACCCGGGCAAAATTTCGGAGGCCTCGGAAATCGCCGCCTCCCAGCGCCCCAGCAAGATCACCGTTTCCTGCATTAAGGACGGTCCGATTACTTTTCGCGGCCGGCTGCGCCTGCATAACCAGTTTGGCCAGGAATGCGTGAAGATGAGGGGATCGCTTTGCCGTTGCGGGCAGTCCGCCAGCAAACCGTTTTGCGACGGGTCGCACTCACGAACGGGCTTCAAGACCGGCTGAGCTGTTGCGCAGTTAATCCATGAGCGTCACAATTCGCTTATGGATGTTTTTCGCGTTTTTCAAATAGAAGCCGCTCACCGGCTGCCCAACGTTCCCGAAGGGCACAAGTGCGCCCGCCTGCACGGGCATTCCTTCCGAATCGAAATACACATCAGCGGCCCGGTAGGCCAGGAATCGGGCTGGGTGATGGATTTTGCCGACCTGAGACGGGCATTCCAGCCCCTGTTCGACCAACTCGACCACTACTGCCTGAATGACATCGATGGACTTGAAAACCCGACCAGCGAAAACCTCGCACGGTGGATCTGGGACCGGTTGCTGCCCGGCCTGCCCGGATTGGCAAAAGTAGTCGTCCAGGAAACCTGCAACGCCGGATGCATCTACACCGGGCCCTGAATTGATTCCACAAAAAAGAAGGCCGGACAAAAGTCCGGCCTAAATTCTTGAGACTTGGAGAGTCTTCACACAATCGTATTCCTTCGAAAAGCCGATGTTCTGGCTCGTCGACGGAAATAAGTTTACGGGGGTGCAGTTGACCGGTAATTGACCTGAGTCATGTTATACGTGTCCATTTCGCTCAGAATTGTTGCCAATTTTTGAATTAAATACCATAGTGCACAGGTTCAAAGGCTAAGCTGTTGACTCCGGTCAATTTTGTCTCGGCCTTCATCGTTTACGCTTCATCAATCAGATATCAGAAACAGAGACATTTCATGGAACAGCGCGTTAAATTCAATACGGAACTGATCAGAAGGTACGACATAGCAGGACCGCGGTACACGTCTTACCCGACTGCTGTTCAGTTCATGGAAGGGTTCGATGCTGAAGCCTACCGGCGTTTTACAGCATCCAGCAACAATGAGCTGATTCCCAAACCTTTGTCACTCTATGTTCATCTGCCCTTCTGCAAATCACTTTGCTACTACTGCGGATGCATGAAAAAAGTGACCCGGCATACACACCAGGCGGACCAGTACCTGGAACTGCTCGAACGCGAAATAGCCATGCAGGGGCAGTTGTTCGATCATGACCGTGAAGTCATTCAGCTGCACCTGGGCGGAGGCACGCCAACCTTCCATACCGATGAACAACTCAGCCGGTTGATCGCCTGCCTGGGAGAGCATTTTTCACTCAGCGGAGATGACAGCCGGGAATTTTCGGTTGAAGTCGATCCCAGGACCGTGGGTAATGAACGCCTGGCCCACCTGGCGAGCATGGGATTCAACCGGATCAGTCTTGGCATCCAGGATATCGAGCCCCGGGTGCAAAAGGCCGTTAACCGGATCCAGGATCCGGAATCTACGCTGGACATGATTGAAGCTTCCAGGGACCTCGGATTCAACTCGGTATCAGTTGACCTGATTTACGGTCTGCCATTACAGACCGCAGAAAGTTTCAGCAAAACCATCGATACCGTGGTCAGTGCAAAACCCAACCGTTTGGCCGTATATAATTACGCCCACCTGCCGCACATCTTCCGTGCCCAGCGCATGATTGACTCCAAGGACATCCCCTCCCCGGAAACCAAGCTCAAATTGATGGAACTCACCATTGATAAGCTTACTTCTGCCGGGTACGTCTACATCGGCATGGACCACTTCGCCCTGCCCGATGACGAACTGACGATTGCACAGCGCGAAGGCGGATTGCAACGCAACTTCCAGGGGTACTCGACCCGCCGCGAGTGTGACCTCGTCGGCCTCGGCGTCAGCGCAATCGGGAAAGTGGGGGATTGCTATGCACAGAACATCAAGGATATTCCCACATGGCAATCGGTGGTCGCCGAAGGGGAATTACCCATCTGGCGCGGAGTGAAACTGAACACGGAAGACCGTTTGCGCCGCCGCGTGATTGAATCGATCATGTGCCATGGTGAAGTTCAATTTCATGAATTCGAGTCGGATTTCGCCATTGATTTCAACGATCATTTCGCCCTGGAACTGGGCAACCTGAAGCAGCTGGAAACAGATGGCCTGATCGAGATGGGCGATGATGAATTCAAGGCGACACCGGAAGGCCGGTTGTTGCTGAGAGCCATCGCCATGATCTTTGACGAATACATGCAGGCGCCGGAATCCAAGCCCAAATTCTCCCGTGTCATTTAGGCCTTAGCGCCGCATGCCGGGAGCCTTACATACGTATTTCTACGCATGCGTAGAGGTGCGCTCGAGCAATATAATGCATTCAAAAGAACTAATTATATTGGAGAGCGCATCATGGAAAGTTCCTTAAGAGTCGCCAACATCAGAGATTATCGCCGCGAACCCTCCCGAGCCCAGGTTGCATGTAGTCGATGCGCCCTCGGAGAGCTTTGCCTTCCGCGGGGCCTGACGGCGGACGAGACCGAGCGTTTCGAGCAGATCGTACACCGCTCCCGTCCCATTCAGCCGGGTGAGCACCTGTTCCGGGCCGGAGATGAATTCCGTTCTGTCGCCTCGGTTCGTACCGGCTGCTTCAAGAGTTACGTGATTGACCACGAAGGCCAGGAACAGGTCCTGGGTTTCCACCTTCCGGGTGAAATCATCGGGCTCGACGCCATCCACTCCTGCAAACATGTCGCCAACGTCGTTGCGCTGGATACCAGTGCGGTTTGCGGCCTGACGTTCGACACGGTCACCAGCATGGCGCGGCACATGCCCGAACTGCAGTCAGAGCTGTTCCGCGTGATGAGCCATCGAATCAGCGAACTCGAAACCATCGCCGGCGACCTGAGCGCGGACGAACGGATTGCGATGTTCCTGCTGTCCCTGTCCGACCGCTTCTCACGGCGCGGCTATTCCGACAAAGAGTTCATTCTCGCCATGTCGCGGCGCGATATAGCGAGTTACCTGAGACTGGCCACTGAAACCGTCAGCCGTGTCCTGGCACGGTTCCAGAAAGCCGGCGTAGTCAAGGTGGACCGCAAGCAGGTTCGTATCATGAACCTCGAGGAACTGAAGACCATCGCCCGCAAATCCTAGTGGGCGACACCGCCCGGGCCGTGCACGTGCCCGTGTGAGATTTCTTCTTCCGTCGCGTCCCGCACGTCAGTTATTTCTACATCAAATGTCAGAGACTGCCCGGCCAACGGGTGGTTTCTGTCGATGTCGACGTTGAACCGGCCCACTTTTACCACCGTCACTTGCAACGGACCCTGCTTGGTCTGAAGAATCACCGGCTGACCCGGCTCCAGGTGCCCGACGTTCTTGAAGTGCTTGGCCGGAACCCGTTGAATACCGGCTTCGTTGCGCTCTCCGTATGCGTCAGCCGGCTCGACGGTGACTTCGAACTGTTCGCCCGCCGTTTTCCCTGCCATCGCTTTTTCCAATCCGGGAATGATGTTTCCCGACCCGTGCAAATAGCTCATCGGATCACGGTCGCGCGATGATTCGATCTGTTCGCCTTGCGAGTTGCTCAGCGTGTAATGGAATGAAACGACTTTTTTGTCTTCGATATTCATAAGCTGTTTTAACCCTTTGCCTGTTGTTCGTTTATCCAGAGACTGGTTTCCTCACTGAGCACATCCAGCGGAACGGAACCCAGTGAAAGGATGAAATCATGAAAGTCGCGAACGTCGAACGAATCGCCGAGGTCCTGCTCTGCACGCGCCCTTAACTTCCAGATTGTGTACTCACCGAGTTTGTAACTCAGCGCCTGTCCCGGCCAGGAGATATACCGATCAATCTCGGTTGTCACTTCGTGGATCGACAATGCCGTATTGGAGGCCAGGAAATTCTGCGCCTGTTCGCGGGTCCAGCCCATTGAGTGGATACCGGTGTCGATGACCAGCCTGCAGGCGCGCCACATTTCGTAGGTCAGCCGGCCGAAATGCTCATAGGGTGTTTCGTAGATATCCATTTCCAGGCCCAGCTTCTCCGAGTAAAGTCCCCAGCCTTCACCATAGGCGGAAATATAGTCATAACGCCGGAAAGGCGGCTGGTCCTGCTGTTCCATGGCCAGTGCACCCTGGATGTGATGGCCCGGCGCGCCCTCATGCAGGGTCAAAGCGGGAATGGCATACAGGGGCCGGCTTTCCAGCGCATAGGTATTCACCCAGTAGTAACCACCGCGATGCGCCTCCGACGGGGCTGAGACATAACGCCCGGCGGTATAGAACGGCGCGATTTCCTCCGGAACCGGCGCTACACCATACGGCTGTCGCGGAAGATGTCCTATGATCATCGGTAACCGGCCGTCTATTTTCTTGGCATAGTAAGACGCAAAGGCAAGGAGTTCTTTGGGTGTTTTCGCATAGAACTGCGGGTCGGTGCGCAGGAATTGCAGGAATGCCGCGAAGTCTCCGTCAAAGGCGACCTCTTCGATAATGGCGTCCATCTCTCCGCGAATCCTGGAGACCTGTTCCTGCCCGATCCGGTGAATCTCTGCGGCACTCATGTCCAGCGTGACATATTTCTGAATCTGCGCCTGGTAGAAACGTTCACCATCCGGCAGGTCGCTGGCGCCCAGGGTTTTCCGCGCGCCGGGGATATATTCCTGCTGAAAAAAGTCATAAAGGCGCTGAAATGAAGGAATGACTTCGCTGGAGATCACCTGTTCCGCGGTTGCCAGCAATTCGGACTTTTCACCTCCTGCAATGGACTCCGGAATGGACTGGAACGGGCTGAAAAACGGACTCTGGCTGACGTCCTCAACAAGCTGGGCCCTGATCGGCTCATCGCGGCCGTCCAGGATGACCCGGGGCTGCGTCATACCCAGTTCCAG
>Ga0316189_10005562_pt1 | contig 12085 bp, 12 predicted proteins | sample LowCovwburrow_MG_FD_204930 | JGI IMG/M metagenome (GOLD analysis project Ga0316189, IMG submission 204930) | Coastal sediment microbial communities from Maine, United States - Lowes Cove worm burrow | ecosystem: Environmental > Aquatic > Marine > Coastal > Sediment | place: USA: Maine... | reverse complement strand
GTCACCCGCTGAAAGTCCCGCCCTCTTTGCCCGTGAAGTGATGTTTTGTTTCTCGGTCTTAGTCATAAGAACCGGTATTCTTTCTGTGGCCGCCATTGTCAAAAAAACCATGTGCTGAACATGTGCATAGTATAGCACCAACCCTAGCGTCCTGAATCAGAAGTTCGCATCGTTTGAGCGGGATCAGTTTGTCGGGCTGTGCCCGACGACATCCGGCGGGTCGAACCCGCCCTACGAGCTATTGAGTGCAATGGAGCTGAGGCCAGAGGTCTCACTGGAACCAATTGTTCGATGCATATTCCAGCTCTACACTTTGTTTATGCGTATTCCCCATGCGCACTATATCAGCACACTCAAGGTACGCAGCCATGGCCCAAGCTTACGACCATCTTGCTCCAAAGAAGCCAACAAACCTCCGCATTAACAGCAGCTTACTGGAAAAAGCCCGGCTCTTGAAGCTCAACCTCTCCGCAACCCTAGAGATCGCACTCGCTGAGGAAGTACGCAAAGCCGAGCGGACCCGATGGCTGGAAAAGAACCGAAATGCCATTGAGGCGTCAAACAAATTGACCGAAGAAAAAGGCCTGTTTTCCGATTCATATCGGACGATATGATGAGCCAATTCACTCTCTATGAGAACACGAACGAAGAATCACGCGAGGCCTATCCATATTTCGTAGATATCCAAAACGGCCTGCTTGACTCAATAAATACTCGACTCGTTATACCCCTCACTCGTTAGACATATCTCGTTGAACAAATTACCCACCTTTGTCCGACGACAACGGTGGATCAGGAGAAACTTGTTTTACTTACTCATCAAATGACGGATGTGCCCGTGACTGCACTTCAGCGTCCAAAGGGTTCGCTGGAACAACTCCGAGTCGAAATCACTTCAGCACCCGATTTCCTGATTACAGGCATCTAAAAGTTAAGTGGCTGCAGCAAGGGGAGCTTTCAGCTGCTTTTATGGACGACAGACCGGCGGGCAGATTCGATTGATTTCGTAGGGGAGGATTGTCGGGCACAGTCCGGACCTGCCCCATCGCGAATCAATCAAATCTGCCCCCTTTCAAATGTGTTGACAGATCAACACAGTCGCTTGTCAGCCGTTGCCTTCTTGCAGCCTTCCTTCCAGGTACTTGTGAAGTATGCTGGAAATCAGGGTTTGGTAAGGAATGCCTTCGGCCAAAGCTCTTTTCTGCAACCCACGCAAATCTTTAGATGGCAGCCGGATGTTGATTCGTGCATCTTTTCTAAACATCGCTTCCGCGTACTCTTGGTGCCGCTTTTGAGTATCCGCGGCTTTTTCCGACCGCTTTAGCTTGCCCTTCTCAAAAGCCTCCAAGATCTCACGCTCCTCGCCGGTTAGTTTGCTCATTTGCCTTCACCCAGGTAGCTCTTCGTCGCCTTTCGGCTGGGGATAATGGTTCTCAGAAAAACCTCTTCTTCCGATGGATGAAAACTCCACCGGCTAGAGCACGCCCCGCATGAGCGAGGCGCTGAGGGCCAAACGTCCTGGCCCGGGAATAAATAGGATCAAAATCGCTTGATGATCTGCGTATCGAGTATGAGGGCATGATTTCGATCGAACGAGCCTTTAACCCGCCCCGCTGCTCCGCCGTCCTGGTCGAGTTTGTTATCCCCCATGTCGGCATAATTCAGGTTGGAATGAATCTCGAGGCCTTTCCATTGCCACTCGACCCCGGCGCCGACCGCGATAACCCGGTCGAGCGGCAAGGCAACCGATCTCTTGCTCTTGCTGGCCGGTGATGTCAGATATGCAGCCCCCACGGAAAAGGCCAGGTCAGGGCGGTACTCGTGCCTCAGGCCCACCATAAACGCCCAGGAGTCCTTGAACTCAGAGGGAAATGAAACATCATCATCACTCACACTGACATGCTGGATTCCAAACTCGGAGGTGTCGATCCAGACCGCATCCAACGTGAACGACCAGTCGTCCTTGAATTCCTGGAAGTAGCCCACCTGGACCTGCTGCGGGACCTTGAAATCCACATCGATATTCTTTTCCCACAGGCCCTTGGCCTTCAGCGTATTTTCCAGCAGCGGGCCCACGTTGCGGAAATCCGGTTTGCCGGACAGATCGGGGTCTATTTCGGAACGATAAACCGCCGCAACCCGGGCAGTGTCGCTGATGTCGTACATCAGGCCCAGCTGCCAGCCGAACCCGAAACCATCCTCCTCGAGCTCGACCCTGCCATCGGACCCGACGAGGTTGTTGACCCGCGCCTTGGACGTCGAATCCGTGTACATGATGATGGGGCCGCCGCCTACGGACCATTGGTCCGTGAGTTCGTAACCCAAGGTGCCCGTAAGCGCCACAAAAGTGAGCTCCGATTCCTGGACCAGATAACGCCCGGACCAGGTCTTGCCGTAATCATTCCCAAAACCGGATGGAACCGTCACAGAGACGCCTGCAGTCCAGCGCTCATCAAGAGGTTGGGCATAAAACAGCCCCGGCACCGGCAGAAGACTGAAGTCAGAATCCGCATTGCCACCGGAACGATTCGACTCATCCACATTGAATTTCGAATCCATGGCCACCAGCGTTGCCTGCACCACCAGCTCCGGCTGATCGATTCGCGTAATGCCCGCCGGGCTCCAAAACACGGTAGACGCATCGTTGGCCCGCGCGGTAATACCCGACATTGCCGGACCCACGTCTGCCTGTGCCGCAGGCGCCAGGCAACACGCCAGCAACACAATCGGGTTCGGATACACTTTCCGGGCGGTTTGCATAAATCTCATCCTCAATCCGAAGCACTAGCCGGGCTTAAATAATTAAAAATGGGGTCAGAGTCGTCCAATTGGCGACGACGGTAGGTCGGGCTGTGCTCAACATATCTTTCGGCAGGCGTAGGGTGCAATAGGCGCAGCCGTATTGCACCGCAACCCCGGCCCGCAAAACAAATCCCGGACGAGTGAACCCTTTGATGGATCAATTCCCGCCTTAGCCGCGCGCCGACGCCGACCAGGTCCGCTGGACCACCGCGAAAAGAAACGCTGTGGTCCAACCGACCAACAGTATGCCGTTCAGCGCCTCGATCCCGCTCAGCATGCGCCATTCTTGCTCCGGCAGGGTGATATCCCCATAGCCCAGCGTCGTAAAGGTGACCACGGAGAAATACATTGCCTTCTCGAAGGTGTCCAGGCTGCTGATTGGCGTTAATACCCGGTAGGCCACGGCCCATATAACGACCTCGACCACGTGCAACATCAGCAGGGTGATAGCGGTCGAAATGATCGCCGTCAGCACCTTGCCCGGCTTGAAATTGCCATCCGGACCTATCATGTGACGCGCCATGTAACGCATCCAATGATGTGTACCGAGGGCATGAATCACGACCGTGATCGCCACGAGCACGATGGAAATCAACAGCAGTTCAAGCATTTTCGGTCCTCATATCATCGTTGCAACCATCGTGGCCGGCTTGGTTTCGGCTCCCTTGCCTGGGCGGCCGAAACAGCGTCACGGCAGATTGCGATGGGGTACCTTACCCCTCAACCCGACTCACTTCTCTGCAGCTGTCTGCTGCCGGTACGCCTGCAGGACATCATCCAGGGTGTCATAGAAGGCATCGTCACCAAACAGCTCACGCAACTGGTAGCGACTCTCCTCACTGACATCGTCCATCACCTGCGCAACCACCATCCGCACCCCCTTCTCCTTCAATATCCCGTAAAGGGAACGCAGGCTCTCCGCCGCCGAGTAGTCGACGTCATCGACCGCCGAGGCATCGATGCACAACCAGCGCAATGGCGGTTCGGCATTGTTGACCAGCCCGGTGATCTCCTCGGTGAGTTGCTGCGAGTTGGCGTAGTACATGCTGTGGGTAAAGCGGTAAATCAGCAGGCCCGGTGCAGCCTCGGCCTTGCTGGCGACCGGCTGCGGTCGCATGACCCCGGAGTCCGTCGGCACAAGCACGGCATTCTTCGGTTGATAACCGCGCCGCGTGTGATCGATCAGAGACAGCACCACGGCCAGGATGATGCCCTGCTCGACCCCGACCAGCGCGACCACCAGCATGGTGATCACCGCGACCCAGAACTCCGATCGCCGCTGCGCGTAGATCCTGCGCATCCCCTTGATGTCGATCAGTTCGACACCGATCAGGAACACCACCGCCGACAGGACCGCATCCGGCATGTAGGCCAGCGGGCCGGTGAGGAACAGCAGCACCATCAGCACGATCACCGAGGTGACGATCAGCGACATCTGGGTGCGTCCACCGGCGCCGTCGACCATCTGGGTCTTGGTCGGACTGCCGCTGACCACGAAGGTACCGGAAAGACCGGCACCGATATTGGCCATGCCCAGGCCGACCAGGTCGGTATTCGCATTGAACCCTTCGTTGTAGCGTGCGGCATAGGCACGCGAGGTCGCCGCACTCTGCGCCAGTATCACCACGAACATCGCAAACGCGGTGGGGATCAGCTTGAGGACCAGTTCCATGCTCCACTTGACGTCCGGCAGACCGAGGTGAGGCAGACCACTGGGAACCGTACCCAGCACGTGCACGAACTGGCCGAGGTCGATCGCCCAACTGATGACGATGGCGCCTATCACGGCGATCAGTCCCCCCGGTATTTTGTTTGAGATCTTCTTCGAGCCGATCAGTACGACCAGCACCGCGAGCGCGGTGGCCAGGGAATAATAATTGATATCGCCGATCTGCTGGATATCGGTCCAGACCTTGTCCAGGGTGCCGTGGCCACCGCCCTTGAGGCCGAGCATGCCGGAGATCTCGCCAAATGCGACCTGTATGCCGACCCCGGTCAGGAACCCGACCAATACCGTGCGCGACAGAAAGTCCGCCAGGAACCCCAGCCCGATGATGCGCGCCAGTATCAGGAAACCGGCAGCCATGAACGCGAGTACCGCCGCCAGCGCCACGTATTGATCGGACCCGACCGAAGCGATGCCCACCAGGCCGGCGGCGAGTATGGCCGCGGTCGCCGAGTCGGCGCCGACCACCAGGTGCCGCGATGAACAGAATATGGCGTACAGGAAGGACGGGATCAGAATGGTGTACAGGCCGGTAATCACCGGCATGCCCGCGATCTTGGTGTAACCCATCACCTCGGGGATCGCCAGCGCGGCCAGGGTGAGGCCGGCGATGATCTCGGCCGGGAGCTGGCTCCCCTTGATCGGCAGCAGACCCTGGAACATCGGCAGGCGAAAGCCACCGGATTTAGCTGTGCTCATGTCATCCCCCGGCCCTTGGGCAGCTGTCTATCTGTGTGCATCTGAAATTTCAACGAACTTTTACATGAAAACCGGTGGTTCGACTAATCCGCATCGCCGGTTCTGGGGCTGCCGCTGGAGTGCCCCAACATACGGTCCATGATGTTTTCGACGTCGATCCGTTCACCGGTCAGCATGCTGGTCAACAATTCGCCCCCCAGGACCTGGGGCGCGATGATCATATCAGGGTGCACGCGGCGGATCCGGTGGAGGTGTTTGGCATCGTTCACTGCTGCCACGGTCCTGGCTTTAACATCCAACTCCTTGGCAGCGAGAATCACGAACGCGTTCTCGGAATCGTCGTCCAACAGGGCGAGTATCGCTTTCGCCTGCTCGGCCCCCGCTTTACGCAATGTTTCAAGATCGCTGCCGTCGCCAATCACGACATCGAGATCCATGCCCACATCAGGAAACTGGGTGCTTGCCGATTCCTGCCGCAATATCACCGTTACCGGCTTGTTGCGACGCACCAGCTCAAGGTAGGTATTGCTCGACAATGTACTGTAACCGACGATGATGTAATGGTTTTCTCGTGTCAATCTGCTGTGCCTCCCAGAGGTTATTTGCTCAATCTTGTGAATCATGGCCGGCACAAGCGTGGCGCCCACGGCGGCTGAAAAAACGGTGACGCTAAGGAGGATAATCGAGGTTACGAAAAGTCGTGCTTCCGTCGTGGTCGGCGTGAAATCACCGAAACCGACTGTCGACGTGGTAACCACCGCCACATAGAAAGCCTCGCCGAGTTTGTCGATTTCAGGGTGGAACTGTGCCCCCAGATGGTAGGTGCCCAATACTGCATAGCTGAAAAGCACCACCACCGCCGATAGCGCGATCAAAGTCCCAATCCGATAATTGCTGCGATCGAAGTGCCGATAGCTCGCCAGCATCATTCCAAACAGGGCGAGATCGTAACCCAGCAGCCAGGCCGAGACCGGCACAGCCGACAGGGTGTAAAGGCCGACCAGGCCGACCAGCGCGGCAAATACGGATAGCAACCAGGCAATCCTTGACCGAAACCACAGGCCGATCGACATGGCCAGCAGGAATACGCCGAGCAAAAGTTCGGAAATACCCAACAGGTCGACACCAATCAGATCCGCCCGAACCGCTCCCGGTGTTCGGAAATGAAGGTGCAGCCCGATCGCCTGATCGAAAACCGGAATCAGGTGCAGCAGACCGAGCAGGGCCATTCCGAGCGAAACGGGCACCTGAGGAAACCAGGCTTTGCCGGTCAGGCCGGCGCGGATGTTACTGAAACGGGTTGTCGCGGAAGTAGACATGATTCTGTCGGGCTCTGTAGCCAATAACGACTGGCGCCTTATATTTCATTTACCGCATCTTCGTTGCGTTTTCGATGCCAGTTGACTACTCATCGGCCAGTGCAAATCGCCGGCATTGGACGTCTGGTGATCCGCCCGAAAAAGTGTGCTCGATACGGATCAGTCGAGGGGGACGACGTCGGACCCCGTATCGCCCTTGAACGTGACCTTGAAGCTACCCGAGTTGCAGCGCACCTTCCAGACCGTGAACCCCTCGGGAGACCCCTCCTCGGAGCGCTCGCTCTCTGTCACGTGCGCACAGGGATGGCCGGCCTCGCGAATGGCCGCCGCCAACGAACCTGCCGCAATCTCCTCATCGCTTGCCCATGCAATTGAGCTGAACATCAGACCGGCGAGCAGCGTTACGCACAGAGTGCCACAGCACATACTCGATAACCGTTCGGAAGCTGCAGACATCATGACTACTCCATGCACCAGTGGGCTGCTTGGTAAGTTTGGTAACACTCAGCCGATCCGCAAGCGGCATCGGCAAGGCTCGCAAGCGCCGGACTAGCCGTTGCTAATTCAAGCGAGCGAAACACAGGCGATGGCGCTTGTGGACCGGCCCGAAGGGAGCCCCGCCACTTACCAAGCAGCCCACTAGCGATTACCGATATAACCGGGCAGACCATGGGCTTCCGCACTGCGCACCAGATTCATAGCGTCTTCAAAGACCTCCTCACCGTCACCCGTCAGCTCCAGGCGGCCCTGTTCATCCACGATAAACGCGAAGTCGTCGAAACTGCTCTTGCCGGCAAGCACATCCTTGTCCACCAGAACACGCTTGCGGAAGAAATCGGCCCATCTGAATTCGGAAAAAGGCGCATCGTTCTTTATGTAGCCCTGTTTCGAACGGACGATCCAGGCCAGGCTGCGATAGGCATCGAACTCCAGGTCCTTGATCCCCTTCGGCAGGTTCTTGGGCGGTTGCGGCCCCCCGCCGTCCCGTCCGTAGAGATAAACCCAATTGCGTTCATACATGGTTTTCCAGAAATACACATCGTCCAGCACCGCCGTCGCATTCCATACCACCTCTACGAGCACGCATATCTTGTCGCCCATTTCGTCATGCAGGGCGTCGTGCAGGGCGCGCACCAGATGATGGTGGTCCACGAGATAGAACTTGTCGCCTCGAATCACCACGGGAACGGGACGCACCACAAGGTAGTCATGCAACTTCTGCGGGTTGTGCTTGTGCTTGTGCTTCATTCGTTTGCTCTTGATCTCCACCTCCGCCTTACCCACCGCAAACTGGGTCGGAGACAGATGGCTGATCGGTAATTGGTGAATCCCCCCAGGCTGGGCGTCTTTGGGACACATGGGGTGATTGCTTTTACAGATGAGCTTGCTCATGAAACATCTCCTCCTGAAGATGGCAGCGCCTGTGGCACGAGCGCGTGGATAATCGTCTTGTTACAACACTTTTGGCACCGTGACAACGCACGGATCGGGGCGAGAACAGGCAATACAAAACAATGTGTGAAGGCGAAGCCTCCTGACTGATTACCAGTCACCGAAGTTCGGAACGCCTTGTCCTGGCCGCGAGCGCCGCCACCAGTGGGTTCGCACTCAGACCATGCAGAATGACGCTCAGCAGAATGGTGCAAACCACGGTCATCGCAATGGTATCGCCGCCCGGCAGCTTCGCATTCAGCACGATCACCGCAAACACGATACTGGCCAGGCCACGCGGCCCGAACCAGCCCATGAACAGCTTTTCATCGCTGCGCAGACCCTTACCCGCGAGCACCAGAAACACCGGCAGCATACGTATCACGGTCAGACTGAGTACCGCATACAGCACCACCTGCCAGCTGATGGCGTCGTATGACTGACCGACCACTGCCGCGCCGAACACCACCCAGGTGATCAACGCCAGGGTGTCGCCCGTTCCCTCCGCGGCGAGCAGAAACTTCGGCTTGCGCTCTTTGGCGATAGCGCCGAACAGCAGGCCACCGGCAAACGCGGCAATGAATCCACTGCCGCCGAGGGTCTGCGCCAGTGCAAAACACGTCACCGCCAGCGCGGGGACCGGCAGCTGACGCCAGGTCTCGGTGATCCAGCCACGTCCGGCGGCATGCCTCAGCACCCAGGCTGCCAGCAACGTCAGCCCGATACCGACAGCGGCACCCACACCGATCTCCTCGACCACCAGCATCAGCGGCCTCACCTCACCACCTTCTTGCCCGGTGGCAGCGACGGCCAGGCCGAGAAACACGAACAGGATGGGTACACAGATACCGTCGTTGAGGCCGCTCTCGACATTCAGCCCCTGGCGGATGTTGGCCGGGACACGCTCATCCGAGACCACCGCCTTGCCCAGCGCCGCATCGGTCGGCGCCAGCATGGTCGCGAGGATCGCGATCTCGAACAGGGTCAGACCACCGAACAGAACCACGCCGGCTCCAAAACCCAACACAATGGTCAGCGGCAGCCCGATCAGCAGCAGGCGCCGGGGGATATACAGACTTTTCTTCAGCACCCCGAGATCGGAATTCGAGGCATCGGTGAACAGCACCATTGCCAGCGTCAGTTCGGCCAGGGTACGCAGGCCCTCGGCATCGACATCGAGGCCAAGCAGATCCAGCCCCAGCGGGCCGAACACCAGGCCGAACGCGGTAAAGACCAGGGCACCATTGATGGGTGTGCGTTCCAGTCCACCGCCAACAGTGCTGTAGAAAAACACGAACGCCGCCAGGATCGCCAGGGTTTCGTACATCGCCTTACCGCCTCAATCGCATGGGCCCGATGCCCGCCTTGTGTTCTGACCGCCCCATCTACTGCAACGCTGTCGGTGCCGCCGTGGCAGGCACCTTGGCATCGCCAGCCGTAGCCCCGGCCCTCACCAGCACCGAGGCAGTGGTCCCGACACGCAGATCGATGCCTTCGGGAATCGAATCCAGATGGATGCGCACCGGCACCCGCTGGGCCAGACGAATCCACTCGTAGGTCGGATTCACGGTCGGCAGTAGGTCGGCCCCGGTACTGCCATCCTGCTGTGCGATGCCCCAACCCATGCTGTCCACCCGGGCCGCAATCGGGGTATCCGGGTAGGTCAGCAGGGTAACGACGGCCGCGTCCCCCGGGCGGAAACTGCCGACGAAGGTCTCACGGAAATAGGCATCCACCCAATAGCTGTTGACATCCACCAGGGCCAGGGCCGGCTGGTTGGCCACCGCCTGGCTGCCCAGGCGCAATTGCAGATTGGTCACGTAACCATCCACCGAGGCCTTGACCCGGGTGAACTCGAGATTCAGTTCCGCCTGCTTCACCGCGGCCTTGGCCGCCCGCAACTGCGCATTGTCTTCACCGGCCGCCCCAAGATTGGCCTGCGCCTGGGCCAGGCTGGCCACGGATTGCAGCGATTCACTCTCCGCCTCCAGCAGGGCCGCCTGGGCCTGTTCCTCGTTGGCAATCGCGACCAGGTAATTTGCCTTCAGGTCATCGAAACGCTGCCTTGAGATCGTTCCCTCCGAGACCAGCTTTTCATTGCGTTTGAAGGTGACGGTGGCATCCTCGAGCTGGGCCTTGGCCGCCTTGACTGCCGCCTCCGCCTCGGTGATCGCGGATTTGAACTGATCGACGGCTGCCTTGGCCGCCTCGACCTGTTTCTCCAGCGCAGAGAGACTGTCACGCGTCTCATCCAGCTGCGCATGCGCCTGGTCCAGGCTGGCCTGATAGGTGCGCGGGTCGATCTCGAACAGGGCATCACCCGCCTTGACGAACTGATTGTCCCTGATCGGCAGCTTGACGATCGGACCCGACACCCGGGTCGCGACCTGGATGACGTTGGCCCTGACCTGCCCGGCCCGGGTCCAGGGATTGCTGAGGTAATCCCAGTACTTGACGGCGAAGGCCCCGACAGCGATCAGGACCACGGCGCCGCTGAAAAGATATTTCGTTAGTCCATGCACAGTATTCACGCTGGTATCAGAAAGGTTCCAAAAAAGACCGTGTAGATCACCACCATCGCCAGAAGCACCACCGGCGGATAGGCGAAGAAGCGTGACAGCCGATAGCGGTTGAGCAGTTGGGCGGTCAGCCAGGCCGCCACGACTCCGAACGCGGCGGCTATCAGAAGGGGTGGGAAGTACACGCCACCGATGACGAATTCGCTTGGAATGAGTTGCATTGAGCTATCCCTCCCCCTCAGAAACGCGCTTCGCGCCAACGGTCCCAGTCGATGCGGCCAGCCGTTCCGGCATAGTGGACCATCGCCTCGGACACGCCGCGGTAGGCGCCCAGCAGGCGATAGAAACTTTCTCCGTCTTCGTCACTCATCTGTCCCTCAGTGGCCTTGTCCAGGGTCTGTTCGATGCGCTGTTCCATATGATCCATGATCTCGCTAAGCCGGTCACGGAAGGCGGTGGACTCCGCCTCTCCGGCGACAGGATCAGAGGACAGGCCTTGAAAAGCCCCCTGTACCCGCAGTCGCCATGCCCTGAAATCTTCAAGCAGTTCCTGCACCAGGAACTCGGCCTGCGGCTGCTCGCCCGCCTCGACCAGGCCTTGCATACGATAGCTGAGCGCCTGCAGGCTGGTGACCAGCGCCTGTATGTCTGCGGGCGAATTATCGCGCAAGCGCTTGGTGTCGATATGCCCTGCCCAGGCCGCAAGCTTTCCTGGCGTCGCGACCAGCTGACGTTCGTGATACTTCTTTCGCCAGAGATCGAAGGGTGTGGGCGTGTAGCCATAACCCCAGCGCATGGTGGACGTCATGTACTCGGCGCTGCGGAAAAATCGCCCGCGCAGGCGAAGATACACGCTCTCGGGGCGAGTGGAAAAAGGAATATAGGCGGTGATTGCGAAGATCAGGAAAATAAGGGGAAACATCATCGCAGTGTCGGCGACCGTGAGAAAATTGTACGTCTGCTGGTTCGAGATCGAAGCGACGGTGACGAACATCGCCAGCCCAAATGCCCTGCTCAGGCCCTGCCTCGGGGCAGCGAACAGATAGCAGATCCCGAAGGTCACCGCGAAGATCAGCGCGCCGAGGCCGGTGAAGCTCGACAACTGCGGCATCACAAAAATATACAGCACGCTGGTAAACAGTATGCTGGTGAGCGATGGCACAATCACCATCGTGAACGGCACTTGGGGCATGGTCGCCAAGGCTATCCCCAAGGAGCCGGCCATGCTCACGAACCCGACCCCACCGGGCATGGCCGGCACATAGATCAACGCAAGATAGGCCAACCACATGATCGCCAAAAGGCGGACGGCGTTCGCCAGGTGATCGGGATCCGGCAGAAACAAGGTCGACGGGGTATGTTCCACGCCGGTCGAGGCAACTGCTTCGCCTACTCCCTTGAGGTCGCAGACCACCTCGAACAGTGACAGGGTCATCTGCTCCAGGCGTTGCAGGCGCGACCGCGTGACTGCAACCGCGGCCTTGTGGAAATGCGACAGCCGGTTGATGGCGTCGCGGTCGAATGCCAGGTCCAGGGCCTGCGGTGCCGACTGCGGGGCATCCCCGGCCAGCATGCGATCGACCTGTGCC
>Ga0316189_10005561_pt1 | contig 12085 bp, 10 predicted proteins | sample LowCovwburrow_MG_FD_204930 | JGI IMG/M metagenome (GOLD analysis project Ga0316189, IMG submission 204930) | Coastal sediment microbial communities from Maine, United States - Lowes Cove worm burrow | ecosystem: Environmental > Aquatic > Marine > Coastal > Sediment | place: USA: Maine... | reverse complement strand
CCACACGGTGTCCGACTTCCAGTTTCTTGACCAGGCGGTGTGCCAGAATTCAAATCCGTAGACCACCATCAGCGCGACAATGATGATCGACACTGACAGGGTGAACAGGGCCAGCGCCTTGCGGGCCGTTGGTCTCATCATCAGTGGTATCAGGTCCACGTTTACATGGCCGCGCAGTTTCTGGACGTACGGCAGGCCGATCAGCGTTGCTGCAACCATCAGGAAGGTGACCGCCTCGGTTTGCCAGATGGTTGACTGGTTCAGCACGAAACGCACGAAGATCATCTGGCAGGTGATGGCGACGGAAACCAGGATCATGGCCGCCGAGACCCATCCGCACAGGGTCGAGATCGCGTCAACGGCTTTCAGCCAGCCGGTCCGTTCACCGGGGCCAGACAAGGTGGAATTTGCGTCAACCGCCATGGTGTGGGCGCCTCAATACTGTAGGGGGAAATGATCGGTTTGAGTATGTGACCGGAGGCGGCGAGCCGCCTCCGGTCAGGAGTGCGGTTTCCGGTTACTCGACGGCAAGAGCCATGTCGATGAGCGCCTGGCCACCCGGGACATTTTCCGCGAAGTTCTTGTAGGAAGATCCCTTGGCAATCTCGCGCCACTGGTTGAACTCTTCCGGCGTCATGTTCTTGATTTCAACGCCGGCCTTCTTGAAGACCTCGACCGAGGCGGCATCTTCTTTCTTGGCCTCTTCCAGATAGAAGGCTTCGGCCTTGGCGGCCGCCGCATCAAGAGCAGCCCTCTGCTTGTCGTCCAGGGCCTCATAAGCAGACTTGTTCATCAGCAGCGGCTGATACATGAACCACAAGGCTACATCGCCGGCCGGCGTATAGCATTTTACCTGCTCGTAGATGCGGTAGGAAACGAACGATGACGAGGACGTATTGGCAGCCGTCAGTACGCCGGACTGCAGGGCAGGATAAATTTCCGATGATGCCATGGAGGTGATCGATGCACCGGCTGCTGCAAGCATCTGTTCAAAAGCCTTGCCGGCAGCGCGTGTCTGCTGGCCCTTCACATCGGCAGGAGAGGTGATGCATTTGTCCTTGCCGACAAACCCGCCGGCCAGATAACCGTGCACCACGACGCGCACATCATCTTCTGCCATGATGGATTCGATTTTCTTCATGAAGTCCGACTTGTTCAGCCGTGCAGCATGGTCATGATTCTTCACCATGCCGGGCATCAGCGTCAGATTGTATTCTGCGCGCTGGCCACCGGCGTATGACAATGGAAACACGGTCATGTCGAGCTGGCCGGCTGACAGTGGCCTGTACTGCTCACGCGGCTTGAACAGCGACTTGGACGGGAAAATCTTGATGTTGAGATCAACATTGGCGGCAGCGACTTCGTCGGCCACGATCTGGGCCACCTTGTGGCGCACATCCTTGGTCGACCATTGATGCGACAGGCGCAGTTCTTTCGAATAGGCAGCGCCTGACAGGGCTGTCGCCATTGCCAGACCGGCTATCAGTGATGTCAGTTTGAGTTTCATGTAGTCCTCCCGATCCGGCTTGTAGGTTGGCCGGACGTTTTTTCGTGTTGAATTCGTTGGCTGACGAAACTGGTCAGTGACTGCAGACTAGGGCTTTGGGTGCAGGAGTCAATCGGATTGTATACAAGAATTGCCTTGTTGGATGCACGATAATATGGCTATGCTCGCCCTCACCATGAGCGAAAGAACGGCAGACCGCATCCGCGAAACGCTCGAACAAGCCATCCTGACCGGCGAGTTCGATGACGGCGCGCGTCTTGACGAGGTGCGGTTGTGCACCCGTTTCGGGGTCTCGCGCACGCCGGTCCGTGAAGCCCTGCATCAGCTTGCTGCGTCAGGCCTGCTGGAGATGAAGCCGCGTCGCGGCGCCTTCGTGCGCATGCCGGGCTTCGTCGAGGTGGTCGAAATGTTCGAGGTGATGGGCGAACTGGAGAGCATGTGCGGCAGGCTTGCCGCCAAGCGCATAAGCGATGCCCAGCTCGAGGCGTTTTCTGCCGCCTGCCGTAAATGCGAACAGGCCGAGGAAACCGGCGACCGCGATGCCTATTATCGCGAGAATGAGACTTTTCACCAGGTCCTGTATGAGGCCAGCGGCAACGGGTTTCTGCAATCGCAGGCCCTGCAACTGCAAAAACGGCTGCAGCCGTTCCGGCGGTTGCAATTGGGGGTGCGTGGCCGTATCCGGCAGTCACTCGATGAACACCGGCGCATACTGCAGGCGGTCGAATCCGGCGATGAACAGGCCGCCGGAACCCTGCTGCGCCTGCATGTGACAGTGCAGGGTGAAAAGTTCTTCGACCTGATGCGCGGTCTCGACAAGACCTCGGTGCGCCGGACCGGTTAGGCTCGCTTATTTTATGCCGGCGGACTCCGCCACCGGTGTGAGCGCACCCTTGCCGTCAAGGAAACTCAACAGATTGCTGGCCACCAGGTCGCCCATGGCGCGCCGGGTTTCAATGGTCGCGGAGCCCTGGTGAGGTTGCAGGGTGACATTGTCGAGATTGCGCAGGCGTTCGGGAATCTTCGGTTCAGATTCAAATACGTCCAGGCCTGCATATCCCAGCTTGCCACTTTCAAGGGCTTCAATCAGCGCGTCTTCATCATGCACCGAGCCGCGCGCGATATTGATGAAGGTGCCTTCGGGCCCGAGTGCTTCCAGCACAGCCTTGTTGACGATGCCCCTGGTGGCGTCACCGCCGGGACATATGGCGATCAGGAAATCACAATCGCGCGCCATGTCCTCCAGGTCGCCATAAAACCGATAGGCCTGGTCGGTCTGCTCAGCTCGGCCATGATAGCCGATCACGCACCCGAACACTTCAAGCTTGCGGGCAATGTCCTTGCCGATCCGGCCAAGCCCCAGGATGCCGACCTTGCGATCCCTGATGGCACGCGCCAGCGGCGGATCGCCCTCGTTCTGCCAGCGTCCTGCACGGGCATATCTCTCCCACTCGCAAAATCGGCGCGAACAGGTCAGGACCAGTGTGACGGCCAGGTTGGAGACGTCATCATTGAGCACGTCCGGCGTATTGGTAACGATGACATTGCGCGACGCTGCATGGGCCGCATTGACGCCGTCATAGCCGACACCGAAACTTGCAATGATCCTGAGACCCGGCAGCGCGTCGATCAGGCCGGCATCGGCCTTGCCCATCGTGGCAACGCCTTCAACCCGGTCTGCAACAGAGGCGAGGAACGCCTGCTTGTCATCTGCCTCGTAGAGCCGGTGCAGCGTATGGTGAGCCGCCAGGGCCTCCTGGATATGCGGCTTCATGTTGGAGACCAGAAGTATATCGCTCATCTGTTGTGTCCTTGGACCTGTTCTTGTTCAGCAATAGCGCTCGGCACCGGGCCACTGCGCTTGTGTATACCTGTCGCCATGGGCAAAACCGGGTGGCAGGCATCTGGCGATTTCGGCGAGGTCAGCCGGGCTCAGTTCAAGGGACGCGCCTGCTGCCAGTTGCTCCAGGTGCTTTCGTGAGCGGGTGCCGGGAATGGGCAACAGGTGCGGTCCTTGCGCCAGGCACCAGGCAATCGCCACAGTAGCCGGAGACAGCTGCCTTTGCCTGCAGAATTCGCGAAACGCCTGCAGCGCTTTCACATTGTGGGAGAAGTTCGGCTCGACGAAACGCGGATTTCCTTTCCGGAAATCGCCATCTCCGAAAGTTGCAGGGTCGGGCAGCGTGTCAGCGAACATGCCGCGGCCCAGTGGCGAGAACGGCACGAACGCGACGCCCAGTTGTTCACACGCCTGAATGACACCCAGCTCGGGACTGCGTGACCACAAGGAGTATTCACTTTGTACCGCCATCACCGGATGCACCGCATGGGCGCGGCGCAGCGATGACGGTGCGATTTCCGAAAACCCGATGCCGCCGATCTTGCCTTCGTCCTTGAAGCGCACCAGCGTTTCCATGACGTCTTCTATGGGCCGGTCCGCTTCGCGGCGATGAATATAGTAAAGTGCGACATGGTCCAGGCCAAGATTGCGCAGGGATTTTTCCAGTGCGTCGCGCAGGTGCTCGGGAGAATTGTTGAAACTGCGCACATTGGTGTCGGGATCACGGTAAATTCCAGCCTTGGTGGCGATGGTGAACTTGTTCGGGTGATCCTTGATGAACGAGCCGATAGCCCTTTCCGACACACCGGCGCCGTAGACATTTGCCGTATCGAGAAAATCAATACCGAGTTCGATCGCTGCGGCCAGCGTGTCATGGCTTTCGGCTTCGGTTGTCGGCCCGTAGGCACCTGCGAAACTCCAGCAACCGACACCGATGGCTGAAACTTCCGGGCCGCCTGTGCCCAGTTGACGTTTGTGCATGAGTTAGTCCTTGTTGTTTTTTACCTGTGCATAGGCCTTGAGCGACTCTTCCATGGAGCGATTTGTGTCAATGGTTTCGCGGGTTTCGCTGGCAAACGGGGTTTGCGCCAGCACCCGGAAAATGTCTGCCGCGCCGGTGTGGAAACCGGATGTAACCCCGGCATCTGCAAACGTTGCCGCAATTTCCTCCATCTCGCCAATCCAGCGTTCGGAGTCAGCCGGCAACCTGGGAATGCGCGCGCGCATGGCGTCCAGCGCCGGTTTCTGGCTGAAGGCGAATTCCGCTGTCAGTTCTTCCGTCAGCCCGAGCTTTTCTGCCGCCAGCATGACCGCGGTCTGCAATGTCCAGGTGCCCTTGGTGAGAGCCGCATAGACCATCTTCATGGCCGAGGCACGCCCGACCTCCTGGCCAAGGCTGATGACCTCGAAGCCCTTGCCGTCAAGCGACTGCATGGCGGACACATCCTCTCCGGATACATAAAACCGGGGGCCGCCGCCCTTGCCGGGTGCAAGGCCGATAATGCCTGCGTCGATAAACACGGCACCGGCTGCGGAAATCAGCCCGCCTGCTTCACGCGCGGTTGCCGGAGAGATGGCGTTGCAGTCCACGTAGACCGGTGTCTTGCCGGCCTCCCCCATGGCTGTTGCAATGTCACGGGCGAGCGAAACCGCGGCAGACGGGGGCAAAATCGACAGGATGATATCTGCGCGTTCAACCAGCTTCACCAGGCTTTGCACATCCTGCATGCCGGCTTTTGCTGCCAGCGCGCGGCTTGCATCGCTGCGCCCGGTCAGACAGGTCACGACTTCATGGCCAGCGCCGCTCAGTGCGGCTCCGACGCCGCTGCCCATGTCACCGGGCATCAGGATCGCAATAACGGGCAGGCTCATCGAGGAGTTCCTCCGGCAGCAGGTTGAAACCCGGCGGCCTTGTTGTGAGCTTGATACAGTGCATACAGGCCGCCAATCAGCATCACAATGCCGATACCGGGACGAATGAAGCCTTCCATCATGAACATGGCCGGGGTCAGTGCCAGCACCATCAATGGCGTGTAATACAGCGTCCAGCGCTTTTTGCCGCGATCGCGCTGATACATGCCGAAGCCCATGGAAAACAGGCTCAGGGTCAGGAAGAATACCGACCAGGGATGCGTGATGAAATTGCTCATGTCGGTCGAGATGGCCACGGCGCGGGCCAGCCAGCGCTCGGCAATCGGTCCCAGCACGACCCCCAGGATCATCGGTGCCAGCGGAAAGCCCAGATTGCGCATGGCATATCCGACCACGCCGAAAATCAGCAATGTCCACATGTCATTGACGATATTGTGCAGCGCGAAGACACCGATGCCGCAATAGGCCAGGATAATGCCGGCCAGAACGTACATCTTCACCTTGGTCACCAGCACGAACAGCCGCAATGCAATCGACTGGAAGAACAGCACCAGGAAGTTGGCGAAAAAGAAGGCAATGAAGATCGAGTAGGCCAGCACGGGTGCTTCGGTGATGAAGCTGGGGCTGGGCACCACGTCATGTATCAGCAGCGCGCCCAGCATGACGGCGGTGACGATGTCGCCGGGAATTCCGAGCGCCATCATGGTGATAAGCGAGCCGCCGGCGGTGGCGTTGTTGGCAGCCTCGGGTGCGATGATACCGTCTTCAAAGCCGGTGCCGAATTTTTCCGGCGTCGCGGAGGCTTTCTTGGCCTGGTCATAGGCCAGGATATTGGAAATCGATGACCCTGCAGCAGGCAGGATGCCGGTAAATATGCCGATAAGCGAGGAACGCACCAGGTTCTTCCATTTCGACAGGACGATCCTGGCGGCCTTCAGGTGCTCGATACGAATGTCGATGTCGCCGGTCTGTGCAAGCGAACGCCTGGCCTCGGCCGGGTCGCGTATGTCACTCATCAGCTGGCTGAAGGCGAACAGGCCGATCAGAACCGGCAGAAAGGCAAAGCCTTCCTGCAGATAGTCCGAGCCGAAGTCGAAGCGCGAGACACCATTGATGTCCTCTTCGCCGACGGTTGCAATGAGCAGACCGAGAGCGCCGGAAATCAGGCCCTTGATCAGGCTTTTGCCGGCCAGGCTTGCCGTGATGGTGAGGGCGAAGAACACCAGTGCAAAATAGTCCCACGGCTGAAACTCAAGCCCGATGCGGGCGAGCTGCGGGGCAATGGCGATCAGGCAGACGGCGGCGATGGTGCCGCCGAAAAATGACGACCATACGCCCAGGCCAAGCGCCAGGCCGGGGCGGCCCTGGCGGGCCATCGGAAAACCGTCAAACGTGGTTGCAACCGATGACGGTGTGCCGGGAATGCCGATCAGGATGCCCGACATCAGCCCGCCTGACAGGCCGCCGACATATACCCCGATCATGGTGGCGATACCCTGCGAGGCCGTCATCGAGAAGGTGAACGGCAGGGCCAGGACCACGGCCATGGCGATGGTGAAGCCGGGAATGGCGCCTGCCAGCAGGCCGGCAATGGCACCGGCGCTCATCAGGAGCAGCGTGTGCAGCGTGGCGATTTCGGCGAGAGCTGCGAGGATGTGTTCCATGAGGGTGCTGCCTTGCCGCTATCGGATCGAGAAGATTTCGCCCTCGGGCAAAATCACCCGGAGACCGAAGGTGAACAGGGTCCACATGAAACCCATGGAGACAACAGCATAAATTGCATGGCGGACCAGGTCGCGGGCACCCCAGCCGCCAAGCACGGTGAGCAGGGCGAATACCAGCGCTATTCCGCCGATCAGTGCGCCGGTCCAGGGCAGGGTCGCCAGGAACACGAAATAAATTGCAAAACAGATGATCGGATTGCGGAAATACTCAAGAAACCCGCTCACTCCGGGCTTTCGACCATCCTCTTTGCTGCTGGCATCCCTGGCATAACCGAGTGACTGAACAAAATAGATGGCGCTGAACAGGGTCAGAACCGCGACCATGATCTGAGGCCATGTGGACGGTTTCAAGGTGCCGTATCCCGGCAGCCTGATGTGCAGCGATGACCATGCCAGCAGTCCGCAGAAGGCCAGCAGCAGGATTGCGACAATGGTGTCTTTATTGAGTGCGCGCATGGATGCCGGTGCCAGACTGGTAGTGAGGTGAAACTGGATAAAGCGGACCGGACACCGCAACGGTATCCGGTCCCATTCGGTTTTTACACCCGGTTACTTCTTGAACATACCGACCTTGATGGCGACCTTTTCATGAGCATCGTACTCGGCCTTGAACCAGTCCGCGTACTCCTCGGCATTGCGATACTTGATCTGGGTGCCCTTGGATTCAAGCGATGACTTGAATTCAGGGTTTTCGGCGGCTTGCTTGATTACACCCGCCCAGTAGTCGATGATCTCTTTCGGGGTGCCCTTCGGCGCAACGATGCCGCGGTCGAGCGAATAGGTCATGTCGACACCGAGTTCTTTCAGCGTCGGCAGGTCAGGCAGCAACGGAGAGCGCGCGTCAGAGGCAATCGCAAACGCTTTCAGATCGCCGGTTGCCAGGTGCTTCCTCGCCGTGGGTATGTTGATGGTGGCAAGTTTGATGGTATTGGCCAGCAGGGCGGTGATGCGCTCCTTTGTGCCATCGAACGGAACATATCTGAACTTGGTGCCGGTGAGGTCTTCAAACAGCAGCCACATGAACTGGCTGGTCGACCCGAACGTCGCGCCGAGCTCGATGGTGTCGGGTGCGGCTTTTGCCGCGGCTACCAGTTCCTCAATCGAATTGAACGGTACACTGCCGGCAGCGCCCATGATTTCCGGCGTCGAGGTGACCTGCGCCACCATGTCGAAACCGTCCCAGGTAAAGTCAACGCGGCCGTTCAGGAAGCCGACAATGGCGCTCTGGTGAATGGCGAACAGGGTGCAGCCGTCAGGCTTGGCCTTGCGGACTTCCTTGGCGCCCTTGTTGCCGCCCTGGCCCGGTATTGTCACGACCTGCAGCTTTACCGGCACGTCCATTTCCTGGATGGTCTTTTCCATCTGTGAAAAGATGATGTGGGTGCCGCCGCCGGCCTTCCACGGCACGATCAGCTTGGCTGTCGTGCAATTCATATCAAGTGCCTGCGCGGGCGCAGACATTGCAATGGCGGCTGCTGCAATGGCAATGCCGCCCATAAGTGATTTGGCGAAACGCATGTACTTCTCCCTGGTGGTAATCTTTTATTGTTCGCGGAGCATTTGCCCCGGACGAATGAAAAAGACTAAGGGTATCCACGGGTGAGTCAATTGCGCGGATCTTCATTCGGTCCCGCAGGGCGGGAGAAGTACATGAACGGACAACCGAAACAGGCTGGCAGACTGCGCCTCGGCATTGCCGGGCTCGGCACTATCGGACTGGCGGTGGCCAGACGCGTTGATGCCGGTGACGCGGGCGACATGGTGGTATCTGCCGTTTCTGCACGTGATACGCAAAGGGCAGCGGACAATGTTGCAGGCTTTGCGCACAGACCTGAGGTCGTGCCGATTGGAGAGATTGGCGAGCATTGCGACGTGGTGCTGGAATGTGCCCCAAGGGCAGTGTTTGACGATCTCGCCGCGTCGGCCATCTCAAACGGCTGCGTTTTCATTCCGTTGTCGGTGGGGGCGTTGCTCGACCGGCCCGACCTGGTGGACCAGGCGCGCGCCACGGGGGCGAAAATCGTGGTGCCGACCGGTGCGCTGATCGGGCTCGATGCGGTCAAGGCGATTGCCCAGGGAAATGTGTCTTTCATCACCATGGTCACCCGCAAGCCGCCACGCGGACTGAAGGGGGCTCCGCATATTGCAGCCACCGGTGTTGATCTGGACGCGGTCACGCAGCCGTTGAAAGTGTTCTCGGGGACCGCACGCGAGGCCGCAAAGGGGTTTCCTGCCAATGTGAACGTGGCAGCAGCCCTTGGCCTGGCCGGCATCGGACCGGACCGCACCATGGTGGAAATCTGGGCCGATCCCACCGTGCAGCACAACACGCACACCATCACGGCGAAGTCGGACTCATCCGATTTCACCATGACCATCCAGAACATTCCAACGGAAGAAAACCCGCCCACCGGAAAAATCACCGCGCTGAGCGCCCTGGCGACACTGCAAAGGTTGACATCACCACTCGTGGTCGGCACCTGATCGTTTCCATAAGTGTCAGAGCAAGTTTCACGCGCGAAAGGGCATTGCTGCCATGAGAGATCTCGAACAACCGGGCCGGTCGCCGGTGCTGGCGACCCACGGCATGGCGGCAACGTCGCACCCGCTGTCGACGCAGGCCGCGGTACGGGTGCTGCAGGATGGCGGCAATGCAATGGATGCAGCCGTTGCCGCGTGTGCCGTGCAGTGCGTGGTCGAGCCTGAATCAACCGGCATCGGCGGCGACTGCTTCTGCCTGTATGCGCCGAAGGGCTCCACCGACATTGTTGCCTTCAACGGGTCGGGCCGCGCACCGGGTGCTGCCACGGCGCAATGGTATGCCGACAACGGCATTACCGAGATTGAACAGCAAAGTCCGCATTCGGTGACGGTTCCAGGTGCCATAGATGCCTGGGATACGCTGGTGCGTGATCACGGCACCAGGCCATTGGCCGATCTCCTGGCGCCAGCCATCGACTTTGCGCGCGACGGGTATCCGATTTCGTCACGCGTCAGCGTGGATTTCGCCAGCCAGCGCCTGCATCTGCGCCATGATGAAAACGCAGCCAAAGTTTTCCTGCGTGAAGACGGGGAGCCCTATGCCCTTGGCCAGGTGCACAGGCAGCCGGCCCTGGCCGACACACTGCAGCTTATCGGCGAGATGGGGCGAGACGGGTTTTATACCGGGGCGGTGGCGCAGGACATTGTCAGCCACCTGCAATCAAGGGGCGGGCTGCACACGCTGGATGATTTTGCCGGCATGAAGGGCGAGTACGTCACCCCGATCAGCACGGAATTTCGCGGCCACACTGTCTATCAGTGTCCACCCAACGGGCAGGGCGTGATTGCGCTGATGCTGCTCAACATCATGAGTGGTTTCGAGGCAGGCGACGGCGGCCCCATCACCCTCGAGCGGGTGCATCGCGAGATCGAGGCAGGCAGGCTTGCCTATCGTGATCGCAATCTGTACCTGGCTGATCCCGGCCAGGTCGATGTACCGGTGGACTGGTTCCTGTCGCAGGCGCACGCGGCTGAAACCCGCGCGGTGATCAATGATGCCCATGCGCTTGATCCGTTGCCGGCGTTCTCCGGCCCGCAGCACAAGTCGACAGTCTACATCTCGGTCATCGACAAGGACCGCAATGCGTGCAGTTTCATCAATACGCTGTTTCATAATTTCGGATCCGGGATCATGGCGCCGAAATCGGGCGTCATGCTGCACAATCGCGGCCAGGGTTTCGTGCTTGATCCGGCGCACCCCAATTGCATCGCGCCGGGCAAGCGGCCCTTGCACACCATCATCCCCGGCATGGTCACCAAGGGTGATCGCGTGGTGATGCCGTACGGTGTCATGGGCGGCGAGTACCAGGCCTTCGGCCACATGCAGTTTCTCACCCGGATGTTCGACTACGGGCTCGATGTCCAGGAAGCCCAGGATGCCCCGCGGTTCTTCCCGGACCCGTTCACCGGCGAGGTCGAGGTCGAAGGCACCATTCCGGCAGATATCCTGGCCGGCCTGGAAATAAAGGGTCACAAGCTGGTGCGCCCGGCCAAACCGATCGGCGGATCGCAGGCCATCCGCATCGACTGGGACGAAGGCGTGCTCACCGGCGGCTCCGACCCGCGCAAGGACGGCTGCGCGATGGGGTACTAGGTTCGGCAACCGATATGTCTGCAGTGGCGCGAAACTGGCATCACACACAGGATTGCAGGTCTGAGGAATGCCAGAAGCGGTCAGTGGTTCATCTGGCAATTGAAAGTCACGGTGTATTCACTGCCGCGAGCGAACGTAGAGCCATTGTTCCGAATTGATGCTCCCGGCCCACACCTGTCATCGGTGCTCATCGAACTTCACTGCACTGCAGCACCCAGGAGCGGACTTTCAATGATGTTTCAGTAATTCCGCGAATCCTTTGCGTCACCTGACGATAGCGTATCAGGATTCACCAGGACTGAACATCTAACCAAATCGTTTGGTTCGGCAAAGACCGTTATGTATTTGTGTTTGAAGGCGACTGATTACTTTCTAGGCTGTTAAACGCATCATGTAATGGAAAGATGCTGCAACGCTCAGTGAAAAGCGACTCTTGAACAGGTGTAGCCATCGCTGAATGGGCTGGGCGTCGGCGAGTGGCTTGTGCGTACCTTGCTGTTGACGCGAGTTGTAAAGCCGCGGTACAAAATGCTAATGTTCTTAAATTAATATTCAGTTGCCTGCAAAATGAGTAACCGTAAGATTTGCAGGCACATCTACGTTATTCTAAAGACCTGAATTATTCTAAAGACCTGAATTTTGACCTAATTCCAACAGATTCTGATTAAAACTAAATGATTGCCGATAAAATTGGATTTGAGATATAAGGGTGCCTCTAAAAATACCCGCACCCGAGCCTTGATCGGGTAGAATCACGACATCGACGCAGTGATTTGGGTGATCAGATATGGGACAGATGGGTTTTTTTGACATCGCTAACCGATATGCGGGTCTGGACGCCAAGAACGACCCGTTGGTGAAGATCGATGCGGTTGTTCCATGGGAAGGCTTCCGGGTCCGCCTGGAAGCGGCCTGGCGCAAGCCGCCCGAGGAGCGCAAGTCGAATGCGGGGTGCAAGCCCTGGGACGCTGTTGTGATGTTCAAGGCGATTGTTCTTTGTGCTCTTT
>Ga0316189_10005560_pt1 | contig 12085 bp, 13 predicted proteins | sample LowCovwburrow_MG_FD_204930 | JGI IMG/M metagenome (GOLD analysis project Ga0316189, IMG submission 204930) | Coastal sediment microbial communities from Maine, United States - Lowes Cove worm burrow | ecosystem: Environmental > Aquatic > Marine > Coastal > Sediment | place: USA: Maine... | reverse complement strand
TGGGTATAGTCTGGCGCGGCCGGGGCCTGACTTTAATCTTGTCATAGTGGAAAAACTCCCCATGGTGATCAACCCAGTCAGCACCCCATAATTTATGCAGCACCTCGATTATCTCATCGGTGCGCCGCCCGCGAGACCTGAAGTCGATACCATAGTTGTCGAACTCTTCCTTCATCCAGCCCACACCGGCACTGAGAATAAATCGCTCATTCGTCATGATCGATAGCGTACTGGCCGCCCGGGCGATTTCGATGGGGTTGCGCAGCGGCAAAATATAAATGGAAGTGGAAAACTTCAACGTGGAAGTAACAGCGGCCATGGCAGCGGTACTCACCCACGGGTCGGGAAACTCAGATTCGCCATTGATAAATATTTTGCCGTCGCTTGAATAGGGGTACGGTGTTTCCATGTTTTGCGGATACAGCACGTGATCCGATCCCATCACACCTTCGAAACCAACCTCCTCCGCGATCCTGGCAACCTCTACCAATTGATCCACTTCCATGTAGGAAACCATTTGCCAAAATTTCATGACATAACTCCTTGAGGGCCGGGACTGTATTTACAATACGGCCTGCAGTACACCGTAAAACAATACCAGGAAACCGCCAATCTCGGCGACGATCAGTGTCCACATATAGCCGACGATAAACAATGTCGGCAACGGCATTTTCCCCAGGTGAAACGGTGCCTTGAGTTGATTTTCAGTATCGCGCAGTGCACCGTGCAGCATGTACATGACTATCGCGCTGGCAAAATACAACACCGGCAACAGCACCGCCCAGAACTCTGTGGTTTCCGGCAGTTGGCTGATTTCTGCAAACCTGGCCAACAAAATAGCCGCGAAACTGTACATCAGGGATGTGCGGTGTGCGATATCCACATAAGGGTGCGCAGTAGCATTTTCGCTGGCCCGAATCTGCAGGTATTTCCATACCCCGGTCAGCAGCGCGTTCAGGAAAAACACCCCGGCGGCAATAATGGCAACTTTCTGTGATGGCTCCATGCGTGGCTCTCTTATCGGATATTATTGGTATTCTTGTGCTGGTCGCTGCAGCTGAAGAGCATATACTGATTGTGTAGCCATTGGAAAGATCTGCACGGTATCGGTATAGGCAGCGCTAGTGCCTGAACTCTGAGCGCGAGAACAATCGAACTCGAACCGCCTCCTCCTGCTCCAGTTCCGCCAGTTCTTCTTCAGTAGATTTCTCCTGCTCTCGAATTTCGGGCATCACTACATTTTCCAGCGCGCGCACGCTGCGCTCGGTGCGCTTATACTCAGCTTCCAGCCGCATCAGGGAGGTAATCATCGCAGCACTTTCTGCGGCAATTTCAACCACGCGTGCATAATGATCAGCCACGCTTACCGCCAGGGGCCGCGGTAAGGCGGCCAGTTCGCGTGTCCCGCGCAATACAATCGACAGGGATGCGTCAGGCAAACCCAGGCCCAGGAAATTTACCTCCCCGACTGACCAGTCCACAGAAGACGCGGTAGCGGCAGGGTAAGTCGCCAGGTCCGCCACTCCATGCGCCGTCACCGCCTCGACCAACACTTCCCTGGCCTTCGACTCCGCAAGCCCCAATTTTTCCACCACAGCCTCCCAGCTCGCCAGCCTGTGTAACATTTCCCGCGCGAGCTGCATACGCTTCTCGTCAAGGAAGCGATAGCCCTGTTCGATCAACTCCCGTTCCCGCCGCAGTTCCAGTAATGCGGCGCGGGAAACACTAACTTCGTTATGTTGGCTCATCGGATCTGATATGCCTTTGAATCTGTTCGTCGCTCAGGCGGCTAAGCTCGTCATTAGGCAGGCTTTTCAGCAGCCTCCAGCCGATGTCCATGCTCTCCTCCAACTGACGTGGCGCGTCCTGGTGAACCAATTCCTGTTCGAATCGAGTGCCAAATGAGAGGAATATCCTGTCTTCGGGTGATACGGATTCCTCTCCCACCACACTTGCCAGCATCCTCACCTGCTGGGTTTTTGCATAGGCGGCATAAAGCTGTGCAGACAACGCAGGATGATCGATATCGGTATAGTCGCCACCGGTCCCCTGCTTGGATAAGCGCGACAAACTCGGCAGCACCGCCACCGGGGGATAGACATCCTTGCGATGCAGATCCCTTTCCAGGACAATCTGTCCCTCCGTGATGTAACCGGTCAGATCCGGGATGGGGTGGCTGATATCATAGCCGGGCATGGTCAATAGCGGCAGCAAGGTCAATGTGCCACCCCGACCCGCCAGGGTGCCTGCCCGCTCGTAGATACTGGCCAGGTCTGAATACATATAGCCGGGATAGCCCTTGCGCGCAGGTATCTCACCGTGACTGGCGGAGACTTCCCGTAAAGCCTCACAGTAGCTGGTCATGTCCGTCATGATAACCAGCACATGGCGCCCCTCCCGAAAAGCCAGATACTCCGCCGCGGTCAAGGCGAAACGCGGCGCCAGCAGGCGTTGCGTGCTCGACTGGTCGGCGAGGCTGAGGAACATCACAGTGCGCTCCAGCGCGCCCGTGTCCTGCATTACCGAACGAAACATTTCGGCGGTCCTGTTGGAGACACCAATGCCGGCAAAAATCAGTACAAACTCGCCTTGTGCCTCCCCCAGCAGACGGGCATGACTGGCGATATCCAGCGCCACCCTATTGTGCGGCAGGCCACCGCCGGAAAAAATCGGCAACTTCTGTCCCCGGACCAGACTGTTCATCAGATCGATGGTGGTAATACCGGTCTCGATAAAATCCGTGGGTAAGGCCCGCGCCACCGGGTTCATCGGCAATCCATGAATCGGCAGCTCTTCTGCGATCGCCAGCGGTGGCCCCCCGTCCAGCGGTCTGCCCACACCATCCAGAATACGACCGAGCATGCCCGGCCCCAATCCAAACGTCTGGCTGCGGCCAAAGAACCTTGCCCGGGTACCCTTGATGGCCAGATTGCTGGTCGACTCGTGCAATTCGACCACGATCGATTCGCGATCCAGGGAAGCGACGCGACCCAACCTGGGCCGACCATCATCACCGATTATTTCAACGGCATCGTGCAGGCCGCAATTAACGGACCTTTGCAGAAAAACCAGGGGGCCATCAATGCGTTCCGTGGCCTTTTCAAGCAGGATTTCGCCGATCATTGTCACTTCACCTCAAGCTGCCCGAAGGCGTCGTCGAGCTCATTTTTCAAGCCGTCGAATTTCTCTATTTCGTCATCGCCGATATCCTCTCCAAGACGCTTCAGCTTGCGCAAAATTGTCAATGAAGCAATGTCCTTAACCTTTACACCGCGTGCCAGTGCTGTCTGCGCAGCGTCGACAAACCGACTCATCAACTGCAGCATGATGGCCTGGCGCTGCGGTGAAGAGTAAGCATCGTTTGCCGATAATGCGTTCTGCCGCAGGAACCCCTCGTCAACCAACTCCGCGCAAATCAGGACAAGCTGCTGTTCTGGCGGCAAGGCGTCTTTGCCAACAATTCTGGCCATGCGTTGCAGCCGCGCCTGGTCCTGCAGCAGCGTGATCAATTTGCGCCGGTCGCTAACATAATCGGGATAGTGTTCGCTGCTCCACCAGACAGCGAGGTCCGCGACATCATCAGAATACGCCTGCAAGGGATTGATTGCGGGATAAAACCTGGCCCGTGCGCGATCTCGGTCCAGTGGCCAGTAGCAACTGACGTTGCGTTCTGTATACAAGGTGACAGGCTCAGAGAAGTCGCCACCGGGAGGACTGACAGCCCCTATGAGTGTCACCGAGCCCTGCTCTCCATTTAAGGTCTTGACGTGGCCAGCTCTCTCATAGAACTCGGCCTGGCGGCTGCCGAGATAGGCTGGATAACCGGCCTCAGCGGGCAATTCTCCCAATCGACCGGAAATCTCCCGCAGGGCCTCCGCCCAACGACTGGTGGAATCGGCCATCATCGCCACATCGAAGCCCTGGTCACGGAAGTACTCAGCAACGGTAACGCCCGTGTAAATACTGGCCTCCCTGGCCGCAACCGGCATATCAGACGTGTTGGCGATAACGACAGAGCGCTCCATGAGCTTGCGCCCTGTGCGGGGATCGATCAGCTCCGGAAATTCCTTGAGAACCTCGGTCATTTCATTACCGCGCTCACCGCAACCGACATAGATGATCACGTCCGCATCACAACACTTGGCTATACTTTGCTGCAGAATAGTCTTACCGGTGCCGAACCCCCCCGGCATCCCGGCCCTGCCGCCACGGGCGACCGGAAAGAAGGTATCAATAATTCTCTGTCCGGTAATCAGCGGAGTTGATGGCTCCAACCGTTGCCTGATCGGGCGCGGCGCCCTCACCGGCCAACGATGCGTCATCTTGATATCATGCACACGGCCATCGGCGGCACGCAAACGGCAAATGCATTCGTCGTCAGCATAAATGGCACCTTCGACAATTGATTCCACCTTGCCAGCCAGCTCCGGTGGTATGAGGATAAACTGATCGGGCCGGTGCTCGACGACAATCCTGCCCAATCGCTCCCCACCCTCAACCTCGCTCCCGGACTTCAGCAGGGGCTCGAAGTAAAACTTCTGCGACGGGGGCTTGCGGGTACCGCGCCGAATGAACAATTTGTCCGGGGTGAGTGGTCGCAACAGGCCGTCGAAGACGCCTCCCAGCAGCCCGGGCCCGAGTTGTGCCGACAAAGGCCCCCCGGTGCCCAGCAGCCAGTCCCCGGGGCGCAGGCCGGACGTGTCCTCATAGACCTGTACCACCAGTTCACTGCCATTGAGTTTGACAATTTCTCCCAGCAGGAAATCCGGGCCAACCCTGACCGCCTCATTCAGTCTCATGGGCATATTCGTACGTGCAAAGACCACCGGTCCACCCGCACCGGTTATCAGTGCCACTGCTTCGGAATCTGTATGATCACTCATCGCTGACCGCCTTCGATGCCGGCAGTGTCAGCACATCTTTACGGTGCAACACGGCAAGCCATAGTCCCTCGATTCTCGCCTTGCGGGCAAACAGCCCGTCGACGGTGGTAGACACGCTGACGTCACCGCAGGACACGCGAAAGCCCGCAAGATGTGCCTCTGGTTCACAGTGGATCTGCAAGGCATCGTGTTGATCTTTAAACACCTTGAACACAGGAGCACCCTCCAGCATCTGCCAGTCTTGCGGGTGTTCTACTCGCCACAGTCCCGGGCCCAGCGAGTGGGCCGCGACTTCCAGGGTTGAGTGCAACCACGCCAGGCGGTTGTCCGGCGAGGCATACCAATGCGCAATGACCGCCTCTCTTAAATCGGGCCAGGCCTGGTCCAGCTCCCGAATGACAAGACGAAACCAGGCCCTGCGCATGCGCATTTGCACATCAGCCTGTATTTTTTGCTGCGCTTTTGCCCACCGTAATCGCTCAGCGGCTACGACCCGGTGAACAAGCTGGCGCGCTCGAACACGGGCATCGCGCAACACCGAATTTGCAGCCGCTTCAGCTTCTTCTATGATAAGACGACAGCGTTCTTCGCGCTCATCGTCTATATATTCCAGAAGGCGCTGCAGGGCCTGCTGGTCCATGTCACTCATGTGGCAACCCCCAGGCGACGCCGCAACAGGGTCGAGAAATCCGGAATTGATACGGTGCCCGCCGGGTCGCTAACGACCATCAGGGGCGGAGTGGCCAGTCGCATCCTGCGCGCCAATTCTTCAATACCCAGAACCTCTGCATGAGGCGACGCGATCAGTACCAGCCGTAAGTCCTCACGCTCAGCCAGAGAATCCAGCGCCGCGACAATACCGCCAGGTTCAACCGCCAGTGCTGCTATGCCGGCAAGTCCGTAGGCAATCGAGCCTAACTCATCTCCGATGAAGAGAATATCGTCCATTGACGCTGCCCTGTTCGGTTATCCCAGACGATTCAATATCAGGATGGAGATAATGAGGCCATAAATTGCTATACCCTCCGCGAGGCCTACCATGACCAGAATGCGGCCAAACAGCTCCGGTTTTTCCGCCAATGCACCCACTCCGGCGCTACCTACCTGCGCCACAGAGTAGCCGGCGGACAATGACGAAAGACCTGTCGCAGCGGCTGCCGCCGCGAAGCCCCATTTGATCACCTCGCTCGAAAGCTCGCTTTGCGGCGCCTCGGCTGCAAATAGTTGTGGCGCCCACAACAACAGGGCCGGGAATATCAATAATACGAGCGGTAACATAGCGCCGCCTACAAGCAGCCAGCGACCGCTTTTGCTATTTGAAAATTTCATAAATGCTCCTGTGAAAAAGTCAATTCGCCTTACCAAGATCAGGTGGCAGCATCGGCCGAAACGGACGCCCACCACCCTTCAAAAATCTGATGAAAAACTCAAACAACAACAGACGTGTCGTCTGCACGCCAACTACCAATCCTTCCAGCGCTATAATGACAATGTTGCCGACCAGCAATATCACTGCCACTAAGACCGTACTATCTGACGAATCAGCGAGGCTGAACACGGTCGCTCCAAGTCCGGCATGTGCAAGTGCAAAAGCACCGACCCGGACAAACGAGATCGTATTGACACTTAGCTGCAAGGCGTATTCCAGCAGGTCGCCGATGATGCCCGCAAGTGCCGACCAGCCGCTGACTCGCCTCACCCAAAGATTACCAAGCAGGTACCAGCCCAGGCCGATGACAGCCCAAATCAGCTCGCCGCGGTCTAACAGCCACAGGGCGAGAGCGGCGTAGGCGACCATTATTCCCGCCTCTGATCGCAGCCAGTACCCAAAGCGGTTTTCCCAGAAGTGCTCCAGTCCATTGAGCCCCATCCCCAGCAGGATCAGGCCGCCGCCACACAGCAGCGGCGTAAAAAGAATGACCAGCGGGGCCGCGAGGGGCTGTGTCCATAGCGCTGGAATCAGGTGTTCAAAGGTGAAGACACTGCCGTAGAGGAAACCGAAGACCATTGAAACGGCGCCACCGGAAATCAGCATTCCCGCCGGCGGGAACCGCGATCTGAGGAATAAACCGGCGAGCAGGATCACCAGGCCTTGACCTACATCGCCAAACATATAGCCAAACAACAGCGGCGCGATAATCGCCACCAGTGGACTCGGGTCCGCTGCGGCATGGGTTGGTGTTCCCATCAATCCGGCGAAAAACTCGAAGGGGCGAATCCAGGGGTGGTTTCGAATCAATGTGGGCGGGACCAGATTAGCCGGCGGGATGTCAGTCAGGGACAGTACTGCGGGTAAACTCGCATCTTCCAGCGCCATACGCAGCCTGTCCCCCCGGGTGTCACTGGTCCAGCCGGTCAAATGTGCAAAATAGTCGCCTGTCGGAACCCCTTCCAGCCTGGCCACCAGCCACTGCAGTCGACGCAATTCACCCAGCACCAGGGGCAATCCAAGCCGATCTTCTATTGCCGCCAGCTCCTTGTGCTTACCCGCGATGGCTGCCGCCAGCTCATCCGCCTGCGCCTTTAATCTTGCCCGCACGGCTGATACCGGACCGTCTTTCATGTCATCAGGGAAGCTCAGGCCTCTCCCGTCTTTGCCGCTCAAGATCCTTTCAGCCTCTTCACAGGCAGCGCCTGAACCCAGCGTCACCAGGTACACTGCCCCGGGACTGTCGACGCGCAAATTCAGGACGCGTTCCACTGCTGCCGGGGTCTCAGTCCCTGCGGGCAGCACAAACAAACGCGTCTCAAGTAGCGGCGCCGCATCAAGCAAGGCTGGCAAATTCAGGTCCTCGTCGCGCAACAGAGCAAGGAAATCGGCTATTTCAGTTAACTGGCCCTGCCTTTGGTAAAGGTCTTCAAGCTCAATAACCATGGGACCGGCGAGTGCCAGCCACTGCTGTAGCCGATCCATATTCCTGGCGATAGCATCCGCCAATAACTCGGCCCCGACACTGTCTGGCACCACTGGCACAGGCAGGTAATCCCTGAATTTCCTGGCCACCTCACGATAGGGGGCCAAAGTCGCTTCCAGATCCGATAATTCCAGACCCGGATCGCCCGTGTCGGTAAACTCAAATTCGACCTCGCCGGTTTCTGCAAGCACTTCCACCGCCCTTGCCAACATCGGCTTTGCGATCAGCTCCTCAAACCACTGCGCGGGCGCGGTACGAAACATCAGCTGCTCATCCTTGAGAACTCGAACCGCTTAAGCAATTCACCGCGCAGCCTGAGCAGATCAGAAAGAACGAGGCCCAGAAAGCTGAATACGGCAATGGGTCCACCGGAGAAATTGCGGAAGCAGCGGTCAAGTTTGGCTACCACATGCTTATCGTAAGCGACAACAGGTAGCAGCGCATTCAAGGCCGCAAGTCCTCGATTCTCCCGGGCTGTCATGCCCGGACACTGTTGTCTCCAGATCGTGCGCCAGCGAGTACCCAGCGCATTAACGTTACCATCAACCGGGGCCAGCTCAGTCAGCGGCCAGGTCGCGGGTTCACTGGCCAGCGTTCCAAGGAAGGGGTCGTCCTGAAACCAGTCAGGCGAAGGTTCTCCGCTTACCATTATCCGTATTGGCTCCAGATCGATGAGCAGTCCGCACCATCGTGTCGCCGAGCACCACTGGCCCGGCATCCAGCCACTGATTTCGCGCACGAGTTGGCGAAAACTTTCCCTGACGGAGATCTCCACTGCATGAGAGCTACTGTTGACGCCAAGCTTTTCCAGCCAGGGACCCAATCCGGCGGCATCGGCCTGTTGCAGATAGCGACTGACCCCTTCAGTCTGGCCGAGGCTTGCCCAGACTGACGCATCGGGTCGCTGGGCATATCTTGCCTGAATGCGAGCCTGGACATATGCCAGCCGGGGTGATGAACTCAATCGCCCTCCCCCCGCTCCCCGATCTCATCCTCGAACAGGAGAAAATGCACCAGACTGTCGATGGTGCTGGTCATGACGTCACTGTCGATCGCCTCAACGCGCAACTGACGCAGGGTTGCCGCGCCATTGGCCTCGGTGGATTTACGATGTGCCTCGATTTGAGCGTCCACCGACTGCTGGATGGCCGCTATGCGTGCCTGCGCGCTGGAGTCTATTTGCCTGGCTCGGTCACGGGCTCCCTTGCGGATCGCCGTGGCCACTCTGCTTGCCTCGTCTACAGCTCGAGTGGCCAACTGTTCCGCATCCAGTGCAGATTGAATTGCCGTTTTCTCATTCATAGCAAACTTCGCCTGAAACAGGAAACACAGGTTGAAGTCTATCGTTCCCCGGCAAAGCAAAACCTGCGTTAGATCAATTTTAGTAGCCTCTTGTCTCTTACAGTTACCCCTGAGTTAAAACCCGTTTTTCACCCTGGCAAATACCCGGTAACTGTTCGCCGTGCAAGCAGTCGCCGACGTATTCGCCGCCGATGCCGGTGACAATGCATCTCATAGGTACCAGATGATTCCTACAGTGCAGCAATCATGAGAGAATTCACCAGAATCAACGGAAAGCCAATACATGTCGAAGTCATCAGCAACCACCCGGTCACATGGCCCGGGACCCTTCATTACACAGCGGATTCAGTCCCGACCCGAAGGCGGCTTGCTGGTAGCGAATTCGCGCCTTCACCGCAAGGGGCACTCTGCGATGGAGGCCGCCAGCTACGATGAGATCCAGCGCATCCCGGCAAGCCACGCGCGGGCGTTTCGCCATCTTCTTTTCCCGCGGAAGCTGGGCGCATGGATCGCCCTGCTGTTCGCTATCGGCTCTACTCACTTCCTTGTCGGCGCACTGGCGGCGAACTGGCCTGGGGCTTTCCCGGCAATGCTGCGGGATGGGGCTGTCGTGGCGCCAGGGGGACGCCTTGATCTGGTTACCCAACATGATCGGCAGTATCTGCTTTCTCGTCGCCAGCTACCTGGCCTATATCGAGGTCTCACACGGGATGTTTTCCTTCGCCCCGCGCAGCGTCAGCTGGTGGATCACCATAGTCAACCTGGCCGGTTCGGTTGCCTTCCAGCTTTCGGCACTGGAAAGCGTGGTTGGCCCCGCGGGCATCTCAGCTCATATGCTATTTTGGTCGACCTTGTGGACCGCCGTGGGTGCGCTCTGTTTCCTGGTCGGGGCTTACCTGCTGATTCCCGAGCTGGCGGAAGCTGACGCAAGCGATGGCTAGCTGTGATCTCGCAATAGGCTGCCCAAGCGAAACATGATCTGAGGATTCACGTAAATCCCAGGATTCGTTCCCGCTATAAGCTGTAGTCTGCTCTCTAACTGCAATCAGCCAGGGTATTCAATCATGATTCCACCAGGCCGTATCTGAATACGCGCGCAGGTCCAGCTCATGGGTCCACACAGATCGATGCTGCTGGGCAATATGGAAATAGGTCTCGGCAATTTTTTCAGGCAACATCAATCCGTCATGCTCGCCGCCCCTTGCTTCCCTCAGTTCCTTAAAGAGTTCCTCGCCGAGCATCTTGCCGAGAGTGTCGGGTGCATCAACGGCGCCGTCGATGAGGATATGCGCGACGTGGATTCCCTTCGACGAGAATTCGGCATTAAGCGTCTGGCACAGCATCCTCCGTCCACCCATGGCGGCGGCATGAGAATGCTGGCCTTTGTTGCCCCTCATTGCCGATGTGGCGGATGTCACCAGGATGGTGCCGTGGCCCCGCTTTTCCATTAACGGCGTGAGCGCAAACGCGAGGCGGTATAAACCGAATGTTCCCAAACGCCAACCCATCTCAAAGGCCTTATGGGAAGTGCTCGCCAACGGGCGGTCACCTATCTGCGCACCGAGATTGTAAACGGCTACATCGATTGGACCGATCTTTTCTTCAGTCTCGCTGACGACATTTTCAATGGCCTCGTCGTCGATCGCGTTGAGCAATTGACCTGTTGCACTGCCACCGGCCTGAGTTATCTGATTGACCAGGTCATTCAGGCCAGCTTCATCACTGCGCCGACACAGGTGGGCATGATAGCCTTCGAGTGCGAACTTCTTGGCAACATTGCCGCCAATACCGGCTCCGGCACCGATCACGAGACAAACGGGTTTGGTCATGCTGGTTTCCCTTCATTAATACTATTTTCAGTGCCATATAGTGTAGACCCTACCGAGGTACCGCGGGTTTATATATTTCACAGTACTGCCCTCCTTATGCTACCTAACAGCCCGACAGAACGCGCTTTTTTCTGGTATCAAAAAAGCCCTGTTGATAGCATACTCGCCACATCACTTACCGGAGTTCACCTTATGTCACCTCTCAAACGCTCTATCGCTTCGCTGCTAAGCATCTCAATACTGGTCCTGGGCTTGCAAGGCAGCCTGGCCCAGGCGGGCATGATAGGCACGGGCAGCGCACTGGAGATCCCTTCCCTGCAACTCAACCGCGATCAGGTGGCTGATCTGCTGCAGCGTGAGGACGTGCAAATGCAAATGCAGGCCCTTGGCATTGATGCGGCAACCGCCCAGGAACGGGTTGCGCATCTATCCAATGAGGAACTGGCGCAACTGAATACCAGCATCGATAGCTTGCCGGCCGGTTCCAGTGTTGTGGGAATCGCGGTAATTGTATTGCTGACGCTGGTGTTTCTCGATATTTTTGGTGTTACTGATATCTTTACCTTTATCAAACCGGCCAAGTGACGGGGAGAGTATCCCGACTACCGAAAAGTTATGGCCGCCTTTTGGCGGCCATTCTTTTGGTCTGCCTTACGGCATTGCTTGGTGCCTGCACCGCGCCCCAAACCCGTAAGTTGCTCGCCAACGCCGACCAGCACAGTACTCAGAAAGTCTCGCTGCAGATTCCCTTCTTTCCACAGACGGCCTATCACTGTGGTCCCGCGGCCCTGGCGGGACTGATGCGCCACAACGGCGTGGATACCAGCCCTGATGAGCTCGCCAGCCAGGTTTATCTGCCGGGCAGAAAAGGCAGCCTGCAGGTCGAGATGACGGCGGCTATCCGGCGCAACGCGCTACTGGCCTATCCGCTGGAGGCAGGTGAGAAGAGCGAAATGGAGCAGCTTTTAATCGCGCTCGATGCGGGCTTTCCCGTGCTGGTACTGCAAAACCTGGGGGTACAGTGGTTACCGCAATGGCACTACGCCACGGTTACCGGTTACAACCTCGATACCGAGGAACTGGTTTTGAACAGCGGCACAAAGCAGAACTACCGGATATCATTCTCTACTTTCGAACACACCTGGAAGCGCGGTGA
>Ga0316189_10005559_pt1 | contig 12088 bp, 10 predicted proteins | sample LowCovwburrow_MG_FD_204930 | JGI IMG/M metagenome (GOLD analysis project Ga0316189, IMG submission 204930) | Coastal sediment microbial communities from Maine, United States - Lowes Cove worm burrow | ecosystem: Environmental > Aquatic > Marine > Coastal > Sediment | place: USA: Maine... | reverse complement strand
GCGACCCTGGTAGAGACTCAGGAATCGGCCATTGTATTTACCACGAACCTGGGTGATCGCCTGGTAGTGGACGCTGAACATCCTGTGCGCGTAGAAATCGATCCTCAAACCCAAACCCCTCGCCCTTATGTGCATTATCGTGATGGCCTCGATGCATTGATCAGCCGCAGCGCGTTTTTCGATTTAATCAACCTCGCCTGCGAAAGCGAACGCGACGGCAAACACTATTTAACCATAAGCAGCATGGGGCAAACTTTTGACCTTGGTTGTGTAGAGGAAGACATATGACCTTGCGCATCGCTATGTGGTCGGGGCCGCGTAATATTTCCACGGCAATGATGCGCGCCTGGGAAAATCGAGCCGATTGTGCAGTTTGGGACGAACCGCTCTATGGCCATTACCTGCATAAAACTGGCATTGCGCATCCGGGTGCTGATGAGGTGATTGCCGATCAGGGCACGGACTGGCAAGCCATTGTTAAACGCTGCGCGGGCGCGGCACCCGATCAGAAATCATTTTTTTACCAGAAGCACATGACGCTGCATCTTTTACCCGAAATGAGCCGAGACTGGATGGCAGCTTTGACAAATTGTTTTTTAATCCGCGAGCCTGAACGCGTCATTGCCTCCTACGCGGCGGTGCGCAGCGAGGTCACGCTGGATGACATCGGCTTTGTACAACAGGCTGAGTTATTTGACTTTGTCGCCGACTTAACTGGCGAAACGCCTGTTGTCATCGACAGCCGCGAATTCCTCCTGCAACCCGAAGCGATGCTGCGGGCACTTTGCACGCGACTCGGCATCGACTTCGATAACAACATGCTCAGCTGGCCAAAAGGTGCACGCGAAACCGACGGCGTCTGGGCAAAATACTGGTATGACTCGGTATGGAATTCGAACGGATTTGCCAGGCCGGTAGAAAAGCCGCTATTACTCAATGCTCGTGAACAAACTATCGCCGAACAGGCGCGACCTTATTACGAAGCGCTTTATCAACATCGACTACGGGTTTAAACATATCTAATTAGTTCGAAATGCAAACTATGTAACAGTTTTACCGTTCAAGCTAACGATAAACTTTACTATGCTCAAATGCGCACCCAAGTTGACGAACTCAAATGAATGAACCACAGATACTGACGCCTGCCCCGGGTAGTCGAATCGTCACCGATTCGAATGCTGTGATTCTATTCGGACAACCGCCCGAAGTACTCAAGGGCATGTTACGCGAAGGCATCCTCAGCTTCGATACACTGGTACTGACCGACATACGCGAAAAAAACGGTTCATTGATGAATAATCTTGAGTTCCCGTTTTACTTTTTTCTGTTCTTTGCCAAAGGTCTGGTCGAAAAACGCCGGATCAACCTGGTTGGCGATTCCGACAGCATTAGCCAGGCCTTGCGACTATTGCGTTTCACCCTGTTTGGCCCAACCCGTGCAGAATTAACCGAGTGGCAAACCGAAAGCGGTCTGCGCGAAGAGTGGTTGTCAATCTCTCACCACCTGGCTTTGAAAGATGACAACAATGAAGTTATCCCGATAGAAGACTTTTTTAATATCATTGCCTTTGATAACAGTAAGGCCAGGGTTGGTGATTTGTGCATCACCCGTAAAGCACAGGACGTTTATCAGGTCACCAATAAATTCGGCGAGATTGAAGTCGATCTCAACGAAGACCAGTACATCCACCCGCCATACGCGGTGCCCATCGACCATGTCACCGGTGGCCTCGCCAAACTCAGCATCGAAGTCCTTGGTGGCGCCTCGGGTTTCGCAACCGATGAGCCTTGCACCGGGCTGGCTTTATGCCATAACGGCGACTATATTTTGATCGATTCGATACCTTTTCTGGAATGGCATTTACACGCCAGAGGCATTGCCCGCAACCAGATCACCTCGGTATTTCTGACACATCTGCACGATGACCACTGCTCACTTTTTCCACTCATGGAAATGCCGCACCGTGTTGAAATGATTACCACTCGCGAAATCTACAACATGGCGATGGAAAAGCTCAGTTGCGGACTGGGCTGGTCGACTTCGGTCATTGAAGAACACTTCAAATTCTTCGAAGTGAATCCCGGCGACACCATCAATTATTATGGCCTGACTATCGAATTTCATGCCACCGTACACAGCATCCCGACTATCGGCGCGACCTTTTCCACGGTGCATCGCGGCCAGCATCGTGATGTCTGCATTGTTGGTGACAATCAGAATATGAAAGCCGTACACGAAATGCGCGATGCCGGTATTGCGCGCAAATCGACCGTCGATAACCTGGATCGCCTGTATACGCAAAAATTCCATATCCTCATTGCCGACGGTGGTGCCGGTGAAATCCACGGTGATCCATTCGATGCACTCGAATCCAAAGCCGAGCGCGTGGTTTTTGTGCACGTTGAAAAACTGCCCGAAGTTTTAAACACGCGTTTCACGCTCGCCAGCTCCGGTAAGCGATACACCCTGTTTGAAGGCAACGACACGATTTACAACTCGCAGATTAACCACTACCTGAACCGCTGGCTGGGGGAACCTTTCCCAAATCGCTGGTTAAGCTCGCTACTCACCGAGCACGAAATCTACCGCTACAACACGGGTGATGTCATCGTTATGCAGGACGCGGATATTTCTCACCATGTATCGTTAATATTGACCGGTTATTGCGAGGTTGTTCGCACTGAAAACGACAGCTTAAAAGCCATTGCGCTGCTACAGGCCGGTGATGTTATTGGCGAAATGACTACTTTGACTGGCGCCAGCGCCAACGATGTCAGTGTTGTCGCCCGCACCCCGGTGACAGTCTGCGTATTTAACGAAGACAATTTCCGCAACTTCATACTACACAGCGGCCTTCAGGAAACGCTTGAGCTGCGCTGGCGGATGCGCCCCTTTATCAAATCGCTGGCGCAGTTTGCCAATCTCTCATCAACCATCATCGATAAAATATGCCGCATTGCGCAATGGCAACAAGTGCCAGCCGGAGATAAAACCACATTGGATGCAGGCCATGTTTATATTCTCGGCGAAGGCAGCGGATCGGCAAATGGCGTCACCGCCAGTATCGGCGATGAATTTGGCTGGTGCGCTTATACCGGAGATCATACTGCGGAATTCCAGGCCGACAGTCAGTGCAGCTTCATAAAGATTGCCGCCGAGAAATATCAACAACTGCTCGATTGCACCCCCCAGCTAAATTATCAAATGCGCAAACGCCGCGTTCAGCAAAGCACCACGCCTGTTGCATGGCTGCTATCAACGGTAGCCATTAACTAATCCCGAATTAGCCGGTCCACCGTGGTTCTCGGCAGAAACTGTGGGTTGCCATACTTTTTTAAATAGGCGTATAGTATGCGCAGACCAACCGTGGGCAAAATTGATCGATAGAAAAATCGACCTACTAGAATTAAAAACGGTGGAGTTAAATGTGGTACAACATTAAAAACACGATAATCACTTAAGCTATACGCTAATTTGGAGAATGTACTATGAAAGCTAGATTTATGGTGGCAACCGCTGCCGTTCTACTTGCGGGCAGTGTGCAGGCAAAAACACTTGTCTTCTGTTCCGAGGGGTCACCCGAAGGATTTACCCCGGCACTTTACACGGCGGGTACGACATTCGACGCATCCTCGCGTCAGATTTTTAACAAACTGGTCGAGTTCGAAACCGGCACGACCAAAATTGTTCCCGGCCTCGCCAAAAGCTGGTCAGTTTCCGATGACGGTCTCGAATATACTTTCAACCTGCTCAAAGGCGTCAAGTTTCATAGCATCAAGGGTTTTACCCCGAGTCGTAACTTTAATGCCGATGACGTCCTGTTTTCCTTCAACCGTCAGTTTTCCAAGGCTAATCCATTCCATATGGTTTCGGGCGGTAACTACGAGTACTTCAACGGCATGTCGATGCCTGATCTGCTCAAAGAGGTCGTAAAGGTCGATGACCATACGGTTAAATTTGTTTTAAACCGTCCAGAAGCACCGATGATCGCTAACCTGGCGATGGATTTTGCTTCGATTCACTCGGCCGAATATGCCGACAAGATGGCTGCTGAAGGTACGTTAGACAAATTCGACCAGAACCCAGTCGGCACCGGCCCATTCCAGATGGTGGCTTACCAGAAAGATGCGTTCATTCGCTACAAAGCCCACCCTTATTATTTTCGTGGTAAAGCCGCGATTGATGATCTGGTATTTGCAATCACGCCAGATGCGTCGGTTCGCTATCAAAAGCTGAAGGCGGGTGAGTGTCACGTAATGCCTTATCCAAATCCAGCCGATGTCGCCGCGATGAAGAAGGACCCCGCAATTAACCTGCTGAGTCAGGAAGGCCTCAACGTCGGTTATCTGGCATACAACACCAAAGTTGCACCGTTTGATAATGCCAATGTACGTATCGCACTGAACAAGGCTATCAACAAGCAGGCTATCATCGACGCGGTATTCCAGGGCGCGGGCAAAATTGCCAAGAACCCAATTCCACCGACTATCTGGTCTTATAACAATGCTACCAAAGACGATACTTACGATGCTGCGGCAGCCAAAAAAATGCTCGATGCAGAAGGTGTTAGTGGCCTGAAAATGAAAGTCTGGGCCATGCCGGTACAGCGCCCTTATAACCCGAATGCCCGTCGTATGGCTGAGCTGATCCAGGCCGATTTTGGCAAGGTCGGCGTTGAAGTCGAAATCGTATCCTACGAATGGGGCGAATACCTCAAGCGTTCGAAAGATGAAGACCGCGATGGTGCTGTACTCCTCGGCTGGACTGGTGATAACGGCGATCCAGATAACTTCCTGGCTGTTTTGCTTGGTTGTGATGGTGTCGGTGGATCTAACCGGGCGCAGTGGTGTCACAAGCCATTTGAAGATCTGATCCAGAAGGCAAAAGTGGTTTCTGATCCGGCTGAACGGACTGCCCTGTACGAGCAGGCTCAAATCGAATTCAAAAAGCAGGCGCCCTGGGCGACTATAGCGCATTCGGTTGTATTCAAACCCATCCGTAAGGAAGTCACTGGATTCAAGATTGATCCATTTGGCGGACACGTTTTTTATGGCGTAGACCTGAAATAGAGATCTGCATGCTAACGGCCCCACAAGCGATTGTTGGGGCCGTTTTTTACGGGTAAAAAAAATGAGCCAGGCGTTTTTGAATGTTTAAATTTTTGCTCAATAAGCTTGCCATGCTGGTGCCAACCTTTTTTGGCGTTACTATCGCGGCATTTTCCTTTATCCGCCTGTTACCTGGCGATCCTATTTTATTGTTAGCCGGTGAACGTGGTGTAACCCCAGAACGCCGTGCCGAGCTCGAAAAGATCATGGGCTTTGATCGGCCGCTGTGGGAACAGTATTTTGGCTTCCTCGGCGATTTATTGCAGGGTGACCTCGGTGTTTCCATTGTCACCAAAACCCCGGTTCTGGAAGAATTCCTGGCAAGATTTCCGGCCACCATCGAACTCTCGGTAATCGCCATCATAATCGCGATCGCGATTGGATTGCCTGCTGGTATTATTGCGGCAGTTAGGCGCGGCTCTGTCTTCGATCATACCGTCATGGGCATCTCGCTAACCGGCTATTCGATGCCGATATTCTGGTGGGGACTGTTACTCATCATATTTTTTTCCGGGATACTGGGCTGGACGCCGGTCTCCGGGCGCATGTCGTTTTTATTCTATTTCGAACCGGTGACAGGCTTCATGTTAATCGATTCACTACTTTCCGATCAGACGGGTGCTTTTAAGTCTGCGGTAATGCATTTGATCCTACCGTCAATCGTGCTAGGCACCATTCCGCTTGCCGTTATCGCACGGCAGACTCGTTCATCAATGCTCGAAGTCCTAAGCGAAGACTACGTCCGCACTGCCAGGGCAAAAGGGCTGTCGCCGATGCGTGTGGTTGGCGTACATGCGTTGCGTAATGCGCTCATTACCGTCATTACCGTCATCGGCTTACAGGTTGGTGTGCTGCTCGCGGGTGCGATTTTGACCGAAACTATTTTCGCCTGGCCCGGCATCGGCAAGTGGATGATTGATTCGATATTCCGTCGTGATTATCCGGCCGTGCAGGGTGGTCTTTTGATGATCGCCTCGATAGTCATGATCGTTAATTTAATTGTTGATCTAACCTACGGGCTGGTCAATCCAAGTATTCGGCACGAGCGTTAAGACATGGCGACATCACAATCATCGGCACAATCTTCTATGCCTGCAGTCGGTACTTTCAAACACAGCCTGTACGAATTCTGGAGTTACTTTAGAGAGAATCCCGGCGCCGTGGCAGGGCTGTATTTTGTCGGGCTGATACTCTTGCTGGCGCTAGGTGCCGACATCATCGCACCTTACGACCCGACCGAACAAAATCGCGATGCATTTTTGCAACCACCCGTCTGGCAGGAAGGTGGCAGCTGGGATTACATTCTTGGCTCCGACGCCGTGGGCCGTGACCTGTTTTCGCGCATTATTCACGGTGCACGCTTCTCGTTATTTATTGGCGCCATGGTAGTCACTTTATCGATGAGCGCTGGCATCATGCTGGGACTGCTCGCAGGTTATTTTCGCGGCCATGTCGAAACTGTGATCATGCGAATCATGGACGTCATCCTGGCTTTTCCGAGCTTGTTACTGGCGCTTGGTCTGGTCGCTATTCTCGGGCCGGCGCTAATCAATGCCATGATTGCGATTGCAATCGTATTGCTGCCGCATTTCGTGCGCCTGACCCGCTCTAGTGTCATGAGCGAAAAAAATAAGGAATATGTCATCGCCAGTAGACTCGCAGGCGCCAGTCACTTACGGCTGATGGTAAATACTATTTTGCCGAATTGTATGGCACCGCTGATCGTGCAGGCGACGCTATCTTTTTCTACCGCGATTCTGGACGCCGCAGCGCTGGGCTTCCTGGGCATGGGTGCGCAACCACCGACACCCGAATGGGGCGCGATGCTGGCAGAGGCTCGTGAATTTATTCTGCGCGCCTGGTGGGTGGTGACTTTTCCGGGGCTTGCCATATTACTCACGGTGTTGTCGATCAATTTGATGGGCGATGGTTTGCGCGACGCGCTCGACCCTAAAATGAAGCGTTCGTAATGTCATTATTATCGATTAAAAATTTAACCGTCCGCTTCAAAACTGGTAGCGGCATGTTCACCGCGGTAGAGAATGTCTCGCTGAATGTCGAACTGGGTGAAGTGGTAGCCGTTGTCGGCGAGTCCGGTTGCGGCAAGTCGGTATCGATGCTGGCGGTCATGGGCCTGCTACCCTGGACCGCGGAAATCACCGCTGACTCACTTAGTTTCGACGGCGTCGAACTCAATTCATTAGCACCCAAACAACGCCGCGAATTAAACGGCGGTGCGATGTCGATGATTTTCCAGGAGCCGATGAGCAGTCTCAACCCCTGTTTTACGGTCGGTGCGCAAATCGACGAAATGATCCGAACCCATCTCGGTGGCAGTCGTGCGGAGCGCAAGGAACATGCCCTCGAATTACTCGAACAGGTTGGCATCCCTGATCCTAAAAAACGTTATAACGATTATCCGCACCAGATGTCCGGCGGTATGAGCCAGCGCGTTATGATCGCCATGGCAATTGCCTGTTCGCCTCGTTTGTTAATTGCCGACGAGCCGACCACGGCGCTCGACGTTACCATCCAGGCACAGATTCTAGACCTCTTGCTAGAACTACAGTCGAAGCATGATATGGGCCTGGTTTTAATCACCCACGATATGGGTGTAGTCGCGGAAACAGCGCATCGCGTGGCGGTGCAATACGCCGGACAGCAGGTTGAAATGCAACCGGTTATCGACCTGTTCGATACGCCGCGTCATCCTTATACGTCGGCGCTTTTATCCGCCTTACCCGAAAGAGCCGGTAACGCGGCACGCCTGCCAACCATACCGGGCGTAGTACCGGGTCAATTCGATAGACCGCAGGGTTGCCTCTTCAATCCGCGCTGTGAATTTGCAGACGATCTGTGTCGAAGTACCAGCCCCGTTGCGCGGAAAGACGACCCGACGCTGACTTTATGCCACTACCCGCTGGCTTACCAAACCGATGCAGGATCCAGCTCATGAGTAGTGAAGCCAAAAAAGGAGAGGTCATACTGCGGGCGCGCAATCTAACGCGCTACTACTCGACCAAACACAGCATGTTCGAAGCCAGTGCCACGGTAAAAGCACTCAACGGCGCTTCCTTTGATTTGCGAGCAGGGGAAACCCTGGCCGTGGTCGGCGAAAGCGGCTGCGGAAAATCAACCCTGGCGCGCGTCATTACCATGATCGAACCACCAACCAGTGGCACACTCGAAATTGAAGGCAACCAGATCACTCTGGTCGATGGCAAAGCGCCTGCTCTGTTGCGCAAACATGTACAAATAATATTCCAGAATCCATACGGCTCGCTCAATCCGCGCAAAACCGTCGCCACCATGCTCGAAGAACCGTTGCTGCTGAATACAGACCTTGATGCGGCACAAAGACGTGCGGCGGCCGAAGAAATGATTACTAAAGTAGGATTGCGTCCCGAGCATGCCGACCGCTATCCACATATGTTTTCTGGTGGGCAAAGGCAACGTATCGCGGTGGCACGCGCGTTAATGCTGCGCCCAAAGATATTAATACTCGACGAACCCGTCTCTGCGCTCGATCTTTCGATTCAGGCACAGATACTGAATTTGCTCAGTGATTTACAGGAAGAGTTCGGATTGGCCTACATATTTATATCACATGACCTGTCAGTTGTGCGTCGAATCGCCAACGATATCATCGTCATGTACTTCGGTAAGCCGGTCGAGGCCGGGCCATCGGAAGACATTTTTGCAAGCCCCAGACACCCCTATACACAGGCGCTGTTTTCGGCAACTCCCATCGCCGATCCTAAAAGGCGTAAGGAGCGAATTCGCCTGAGCGGAGAACCACCCTCACCGTTAGCACCACCGCCAGGTTGTGCCTTCGCGCCACGTTGCCCGCAGGCCCAGGGTGACTGTACGCAGACCGAACCCACACTGAAAAAGATAAACAACGTCGAAGTGGCCTGTTTTCATCCGGTTTCTTAAATTATGACATCATCCAGTTACCCGGTAACACCGGTCAAACAAAGCCGCCTGTCTCAGGTTGATTTTAACAACCTCGGCTTCGGCAGTATTTTTTCCGACCATATGTTCAGCATGGTTTACGAAGACGGCACCTGGAAAAACCCGGAAATTCTGCCCTATCAGGCAATTGCCATTGAACCCGGCGTCGCCATGTTGCATTACGGGCAAACCGTATTCGACGGCTATAAAGTTTTTCGTGGTGAAGATGGCCAGGCAAGAATTTTTCGACCCGAACGCAACGCCCAACGCCTGCATGATTCCTGCGAACGCCTGTGTATTCCGATCATGCCAGCCGAAGAGTTGAACGAAATTATGATCCAGGCGACCCGGCAATTGATCGAACTCGATCACCAATGGATACCCTCACAATGGGGCCAGTCGCTTTATATTCGACCGCTGATTATCGGCACCGAGTCCACGCTCGAAGTCCGCGCCGCCAATCGCTATCGTTTTATTATTATGACTTCACCCGTGGGTAGTTATTTTAGCAATCTGCAAAAGGGCGTTTCACTGAAAGTTGAAGATCAGTTTACCCGCGCCGCCAGCGTCGGCGGACTCGGCGCGGCCAAAACCGCAGCCAACTATGCCGCAAGCCTGCTACCGGGTAGCCAAAGCAGAAACCAGGGTTTTGATCAGGTTTTATGGCTGGATAGCAATGAACATCGATACGTCGAAGAAGTCGGTGCCATGAACATTTTTTTCAAAATTGCAGACAAGGTCATCACGCCACCGTTAGGCGGTTCTATCCTGCCCGGTGTCGTGCGCGACAGCACCTTAACGCTGCTTCGCGATTGGGGTCTTGACGTTGAAGAACGGCGTATCGCCATCGACGAAGTCATCGAAGCCTTTGGCTCCGGCGAGCTGGAAGAGATATTCGGCGCCGGTACCGCCGCGGTGATTTGCCCGGTTGCCAGCATTGGCTACAAAGGCGAGGTTTACTCGGTTAAAAATACGCCACCGGGTGCGCTGACGTTACGCCTTTATGAAGAACTTACTGGCATTCAGTACGGTAAAATAGAAGACCGTCACGGCTGGAATGTGCGGGTTGCGCTGCCGTCAGTCTAAACGCTAAGGCGCTACACTAACCGAATTCATACGTATACCCAACGGCCCGCGAGCAAGATAAAACTCAAGAATTTCTCCATCCCTTTCGACTTCTACGCGCACGGAATCACTGGCATTGCCGCCGGTAGTTGCCTGACGCAGTTCGAAGCCGCTGTAAATGCGTTGATTGTCATAACGCAGGATATGATCGCCCGATTGAATACCTGCCGCACCCGCCGGTGCGGTGGCGAGCACACTACTAACCGCGACTCGATTGGGCTGCCCCGAGGCGTACAAATAGGCGTCGTAAGCAGATTCGCCGAGCCGGTCTTTCAATGCATCCTCTTCATCATTGAGCGACTGTATTTCGTCCCGGTATTTTTGCCGATCCCAGCCTTCTCGAACCGCCTGATCGCGCAGGTACAATTGCTGTAATTCCTGTTGTTCGAAGAATGTTTTCAACTCTGCGGCCTGACCAGGATTCATACCGCTATCAACCAGCGCCTGCTCATTAAACCAGTCGCTACCAGACTCGGCATCCGCGGGCTGTTCATTTTCTATTTGCGTGGTTATATCTTCACTTTGATATTGAGCACTAGACTTGAACTCGGCCACTTGAAGGCTTAGCGCATCCAGTTTTTTCTCCAGCGACTTTCGTGCGTTGATTTCCGCTTGCAGCAGACGATTAAGTTGCGTGATATCCACAGCCGACGAATCGATCGGAAGCGATTTGGTGGATGTATCGACAGTATTTTTGACCTCTGGCAATTCTGTCGTATCAGAATCACTATGCATGAACACACCTATGGCTATGCCGATCGCAAGGCTTAGTGATATCAGGATAATTGGTGATTTCATGGTATTAACATCGACTTTTTAAGTGTTTAGAATTATACGTGTTTGCGGCACAGGCAGATCATTATTGCAATCTCCCATCTGATTTTTCTCATTTCTGGCGAATTTTTAAAATTGGAACTATACTCAGATTTCGTGGTTATTCATCTCTTCGATAGCCTAAACCACCTTTAAAAAAACAACCTGCCATATGAAACACGAGGCAACTGTATTAATCGTTGACGATGAGATTCTAAACCTGGAAATTCTCAGCGAACACCTGCATGAAGCAAACTATCAAACCGTCCGCGCCGAGAATGGTCAGCAGGCATTAGATCTGCTTTTTGAGAACAAAACCCGATTTCACGCAGTACTACTCGACCGCATGATGCCGGATATCGATGGTATTGAAGTATTGCTCAAAATCAAACAGGATCCGCAGCTGGCCATGTTGCCAGTGATATTGCAGTCGGCGAAAGCGATAAAAAGGGATATTTCCGATGGCCTCGAGGCTGGTGCCAGTTATTATCTAACCAAACCCTTTGACGGCTCTTTGTTATTGGCAATCGTCGGAACCGCGATAGACGATTACAAAAAGTTTCTTGAGATGAAAGCCAACTCGTTATATTTTCCGGAATGGCAGGATCACGAAGAATTCGACTTTCGGACACCCGCAGAGGCCCAGGATCTGGCCCGGTTAGTGGCAACTCACTGCGAGAATGGAGAAGTCATCGCAATTGGATTATTAAAATTAATGACCAGGGCTATCGAACAGGGCAACCTCGAAATTGACTTCGATCAGAAATCTAAACTTATGGTGGCAGGACAGCTTTGGAAGGAAATTCAGCATCGCCTCAAAGATCCTGTTCAAGGTGATCGTTCCGCACATCTGATTTTCGATAGAAGCCCGAATGAATATCGTTTTCAGGTCATCCATGAGGGGCCAGTATTAAATTCTATCCCATCATCCGAAAACATCAGCCCGGGAAAGTCACGGAATATCGTATTCAAGAGGCCGGAACAGTCTGAAATTGACCATTATATTCGCGCATAATAAAGTTTTCCCTGGGATTCTATTCAATAAAAAGGTCGATGGAATTTTGAATAAACTAATCACATTACTTGC
>Ga0316189_10005558_pt1 | contig 12089 bp, 9 predicted proteins | sample LowCovwburrow_MG_FD_204930 | JGI IMG/M metagenome (GOLD analysis project Ga0316189, IMG submission 204930) | Coastal sediment microbial communities from Maine, United States - Lowes Cove worm burrow | ecosystem: Environmental > Aquatic > Marine > Coastal > Sediment | place: USA: Maine... | reverse complement strand
ACGCCATTACCGAAGATTTTAAGATCAATCCCACCAGATTCTGTTTTAAATGGCGCAAAGCCTATTTGTGCATAAAGGTTAAAGGAGATGAGACCCACGATAGAAAATACGCCAAGCTTTGTTATCAACCTAGCTGAAAACCGTGGCAAACAGTTGTTGAACAAGTGTTTATTAAACAGCCTAATTTTCCTTTTTATAAGTCGAGCAAAAAACGCACTGTGGTCTTTAGTTCTAGTCACTCGATACCATCAAACTCGCCGATCAAGTTAGCATCGTATACCTCGCCAAAATTGGACATCAGGACATAAACTGTTTTTTCTTCTTTTTTATTTAGCACAGAAATGACGTAATACCCTTTGCCTTGCTTGTGCATAGACACATCTTTGCTAGGAATCTCAGACCAGCTTTCGTTCAACTGACCAAAACCTAGCCCAGAATCCTTTTTGGACATGCTCGTTGTAGCGCGCTGTGCAATTATGAGTGCCACCGATTCTGAGATCTCGCGAGGCGGCTCATAACCGTGATCGCCGTGAGCGGCTACATTCTGCGCGACAAATAATAGGCTAGCAATCAAGGCGGCTATTAATATTTTCATGATGTTTATCTCTGTTAAATGGTGTGGCTATTTAGTGTTTGTGGGAACCTTCGCCATCATGCGAGTGTTCGGTTGGTTGATCAGGAGTAAGCGGCGCAAGGTTATTGATGTTCAGATCAAGCTTCAGTTTTTTTGGATAGCTAGATAAAGGTGATAATTGAGTGCGCATGTCTTCATGAGCATGTTGATGGTCGTCTCGGTTTAGCGGGTAATCATCAGGCTGCTGGGTATGTTGATATCCATGCAGCTGCGAAAGCAGCAGTAAGCCACCGGCAAACATTAAAGCAACATTGCAGGCTCGGCTAAACATGATAAACGACTGACGTTTCCGCCATGCAGCGAGAATAATCAACATAATACTCAATGCGACAATCTGCCCTACTTCAACACCTACATTAAATGACAGTATTTTTAGTACTAGGCCAGAGTCACCGAGCGGTAGTTGCTGGAGTCTTGTTGACAAACCGAAGCCATGTATCAAGCCAAATATAAATATCATCGCTAGCAAATTCGGCGATGATATTTGCAAATATTTTTTAAAACCATCGAGATTATCAAAAGCTTTATAGCAAACCGTTAACGCAATTACCGCGTCAATCAAGTAGTAGTTTGCCTTTATTGCATAGAGCGTAGCAAATACCAAGGTGATGGAATGGCCAAGCGTGAAGGCGGTAATAAATTTGAGCACATCGGTAAATCGGCTGAGAAAGAAAACCACACCGAATAGAAACAGAAGATGGTCGTACCCAGAAAGCATATGGCTTGCACCCAGCCGCATATATTCAAGGTAACCGGCGTTGAGAATCCGCGCTTGGTCCTCGGCTGACATGCCATGTGCAAATGCCATAGAGCTAAATGCAAATAACGATACGATTGAGAGTAGTTTGTTCATTGATACACTTTTCTAGTTTTATAATTAGTGATGAAGCGCCGCTGTATATTAGTTAATTTTTCTCTCGCGTATCACCGTGAAGCAGACGAAACAACACCGGCAAGACGAAAAGTGTTAGCAGGGTGGATGAAATAACACCACCGATGACTACCGTTGCTAATGGGCGCTGCACTTCGGAACCAATACCGGTGTTAAGCGCCATCGGCACAAAACCCAAGGATGCAACTAATGCCGTTGTCAGAACCGGTCGCAAGCGAATCAAGGCGCCATCAATAATGGCTTTCTCAACACTTAGCCCATCCTCTATGAGGTCGCGAATAAACGACACCATGACCAGCCCATTGAGAATTGCAATGCCCGATAACGCGATAAACCCAACAGCGGCTGAAATCGAAAATGGAATCCCTCTTAATGTGAGAAACAGTATACCCCCGGTTAGAGCGAATGGGACACCGGTAAATATAATCATAGAATCTTTGAACGAGCGCAAGGCCAGAAACAGTAGCCCAACGATGATGACCAGCGTTAACGGTACCACTAACATTAAACGTTTTGCCGCTGACTGTAACTTTTCATAGGTGCCACCGTACTCGACCCAATAGCCTGCCGGGATATCCACAGAATCATTTAGCTCCGTGCGCACGTCAGCGACGAATGAGCCAAGATCTCGGCCGCGCACATTGGCCGTAACCACAACTCGTCGTTTACCATTTTCGCGGTTAATTTGGTTAAACCCTTCGACTAATTCCAGAGAGGCAAACTCTTTAAGTGGCACAGCCTCGGAGCCTGACAGCTGTATTGGCAGATACCGCAGACGGTCGATGTCAATACGACGAGCTTCACCAAGGCGCACCACGATGTCTGAACGTCGGTCTCCTTGATAGAATTGTCCGGCTACTTTACCTCCCATTGCCACTGCTAATTGATCTTGCAAGTCATTGAGAGGCAAGCCATATTGTGCAAGCGCATCTAGTTTTGGCTGTATTGTCATAATCGGCAAGCCAGTAGTCTTTTCGGTCTGAATATCAGCCGCGCCTTCAATGTTATGGACCGCAGTTTGAATTTCTCTTCCAAGAGCTTCTAGAACCTCAAAGTCATCGCCAAAGATCTTAATCGCAAGCTCAGCACGCACACCAGAGAGTAACTCATTAAAACGCATCTGAATCGGCTGTAAAAACTCATAGCGATTACCAGGAATTGGCGCTACCAGTTCAGCCAGTTCATCAATTACATCGCTCTTTGACTTGTTTGGATTAGGCCAATCACTGCGAGGTTTCATGATAATAAAATTATCGGCGACACTCGGCGGCACGGCATCGGTGGCCACATCGGCGGTTCCCATTTTAGCAAACACCAAACTCACTTCTGGCATTTGTTTGATCTGTTCTTCGAGTGTTTTTTGTAGTTCAATGGCCTGCCCCAGCGATGTACCCGGAATTCTAAGCGCGTGCATGGCAATGTCACCTTCGTCTAGGTTTGGCACGAACTCTGTACCCAAATTCGAAGCCTGCCAGCTAGCGCCCAATACCAACACAGAGGCAATTACAATGACCTGCCAGCGGGCTTTAAGCGCAAGCACTAACAACGGTTCATACACAGAGCGTGACACACGAATTATGGCACTGTCTTTCTCCACCACCGCTTTGCGAAACATCAGAGCGATGCAGGCAGGAGCAAATGTGATTGATAAAATCATCGCAGAAGTAAGTGCAATAACCACAGTCATCGCCATTGGGTGGAACATCTTGCCCTCGACCCCGGTGAGTGCGAAGATCGGAAAGTACACAGCGGTGATGATAAACACGCCAAACAAAGCCGGCTTGATAACCTCGCGTGTGGCTGAGAAAACGATCTCAAACCGCTCACGAATATCAATACTTTGTTTAAACGAAGTGGCTTGGCTTAAGCGCCTTAAGCAATTCTCAACAATAATAATCGTACCATCAACCAACAAGCCAAAATCCAAGGCCCCTAGGCTCATCAAATTGGCACTGGTCTTAGTTTGCACCATGCCGGTCACCGTCATCAGCATCGCTATCGGTATCACCGCCGCAGTCAGTATGGCGGCACGCGCATTACCGAGTAAAAAGAACAAAATGACCATGACCAGCAGCGCGCCTTCAATCAAATTAGTCTGTACCGTTGCTAATGTCTTATCAACTAGGGTGGTTCGATCATAAACCGCGTTGGCGGTAATTCCCTCGGGTAAGCCTTTTTGAATTTCTTTAAGCTTACTGGCTACCGCGCTAGCAACCGTTCGACTATTCTCACCGATCAGCATAAACACCGTGCTCATAACCACTTCTCGGCCATTTTGAGTTGCCGCACCCGTACGCAATTCTTTGCCCTCTTCGATATTTGCAACGTCGCCAAGCCGTAAAGGCACGCCATTAGCGCTGCGAATAAGAATATTGCCTAGGTCGCTGACCTGTTCTTTCTGTCCTGGCACTCTTAGCAGCCATTGAGCACCATTACGCTCAACAAATCCAACCCCTCGGTTTTGATTGTTATTGGCAATTGCATTAATAATATCGTCCTGCGTCACATTCATCGAAAGCAGTTTCTCAGGTTCGATCGCAATCAGTATTTCACGCTTATAACCCCCAATTGGGTTAACTTCAACGACACCTGGAACGCGCAATAGTTGTGGGCGGATAATCCAATCATGTACAGAGCGCAAGTCCGTCGGGGTAATCTCGGAGCCATCGGCATTGAGGGCATCAGGCTGCGAGTCGACCGTAAACATGAATATTTCGCCTAGCCCGGTTGCAATAGGCCCCAACTCAGGCTCGAGCCCATCGGGTAAGTTAGCGCGTGCAGCAGAGAGTCGTTCGCCAACCAACTGCCGCGCGAAATAGATGTCCGTATCGTCACTAAAGACAATCGTTACCTGAGATAAACCATATCGAGATATAGAGCGAGTGTATTGCAGATTAGGCAGGCCAGCCATGGCTGTTTCGACTGGAAAGGTCACTCGCTGTTCAACTTCTAAGGGTGTAAACCCAGGCGCTTCAGTATTGATCATCACCTGCACGTTTGTGATATCTGGTACCGCATCAATAGGCAACTTAGTAAAGTTCCAGACTCCCAGACCGCATAATGCGATCACGCCAACCATCACTAGGCCGCGACGTTCAATCGAGAATCGTATTAAATATTCAAGCATCGAAGGCCCCTAATGATCGTGAGATGCGCCGGATTTTTCAATATCGGCTTTTATGATAAAACTATTGTCAGTGACGTATTCTGTGCCCGGCTTGAGACCGCCGAGAACTTCTACCCACTCTCCGGCTTGGCGACCAAGCTCTAACATACGTACCTCATACTCGCTTCCCACTTTCGCGTAGACCACAGTAAAGTCTCTAAATGACTGAAGTCCTGACCGTTTTACCGCTAGAGGTACCTGGTATTGGGCAACATCTATACGTGCGGTAACAAACTGACCTAAGGTAAAGTCAGCATTAGAGTTATCGAAATCGACACGCACCGTACGCGCTTGATTTACGCCTAGTCTAGGCATGATAGAAACGATTTTTGCTGGAATTTGATTTGGTTGCTCAGAATGCGATTGCTCAGAATGCGATTGCTCAGAGCCTTGTAATTCGACAATCGCCCCTACTAAAACCCGTCTCTGATCAGACCCGAATATTGACAGTTCGGCGGTCAAACGATTTGGGTCTATAATTGACAAGAGTGTGCGACCTTGTGTCTGCTCGCCGGGATTAGCAGCCCGAGTTAACACAACGCCGCTTATTGGCGAGGCAATGGTGTATGACTTAAGACTCTCGTTACTCTCAATAGACAGTAATTTATCACCCTTTTCTATCGCTTGGCCTAACTCAACATAGACTTCCTTTATCTGTCCGTCGAAGCGCGCACTAATATCTCGCTGGCCACCTTCTTTGGCTATCACCTTGCCGAATGCTTCAACGGTCTCTGTCAGTATCGCCTCTCCTGCTATCTCGGTATTAATTTTCATAGCCGTGGCTATAGCAGGTTCTATTTTAGTGCGGCCTTCAAAATTTTCATATTGCCAACTGTGATTTATGCCTTTGTAGTCTGCACTAATGCTTACTGCAAAGGAATGTGGTTCATATACCTCCATATCACCACGCAGAAAATCGGCCTGCGGCGTGAACTGAATCTTATCTTCAGCGTTACCAAGTCGAGTTAAGGTTACGACCAATGAGACCTTATCGGGTTCTACGGGCCGACCGTTTTCGGAAATCCAGGCTCTGAACTCAGGAGGTATTCCGGCTTCGAAAATAGCCAATTCGATGACAAAATCACCGTCCTTTAGGAGTCGGCCGTTGTGAGCCCCCTTCTCGGCTTCTACTTCGGTATGGTGCTCTTCAGAGCCGATGCTTGAATTAGAAAAGATAAGCGCGAAGGCAACTAGAAGCCACAACACTTTGTCACCAAAAACTAAATTAATCATTGTTATTGCTCGAGTTCAATAGAGGTTGAAATAGATTGGCCGGTCAAACGCTCAAGCTCGACCGCGTTAGAGTGTGCCGCTAAACGAGTACTTATTAACTCCATTCGAGCTGCCAGAACTTCCTGTTGTACAGATGACCATTCGCGGTATCCGTACCGGCCGACGGTGTAGGCCTTACGTGTTTCTTGCAACGCTTTTTCAAGCCTGGGAATAATCATTTTTTCGAGAGCGTCACTCAAGTGCACATTATGTTTATAACCTTCATAAAGACCGTATATCGTGGCGCTCAGCTTTATTTTCTCAGCGTGCGCATCGGCACGAAAGCCCGCCTGCTCTTCTACTAGCGCGGCAATCCGTGCTTGATTTTGCTTCGCGCCACCAAACGGCATAGAAAGACCAAAGACCATGGCATAATCATCACCTTGACCCACGCTCCGAACACCAGTATTAAATCGAAGTCGATTTTTGGCCTCCTCTTGTGCGAGAGCTGCCTCACTTTGCTTTACTCTTTCTCGAGTTAGAAAAAGCCTAACTCTAGGACTCTCTTGAATTCGCTGTTGCAGTGTTGAAAAATCCGCGACACCCTTGTGTAAATGTAGCGAACCCGAGAGTATCGGAAAGTTGATCGATGTAGCGCCCCACTGGGCAGCCAACTGTCTTCTAGCAACATCAAGTTCATGAGCAATATTCTCGATTTCGAGCCGGCGTCTCTCAAGCTCAATTTCAGCACGTAAAAAATCGGCCATTGGCGTCTTGCCTGATTCAGTGCGCTTACCAATGTCAGCTAAGGCTCTGCTCGCACTTAACTGCGCTTCTACGGCTACCTTCGACTGTTCTTGAAGAGCGAGTGTGTTCAAAAAAGCATGTGCGGTGGAGGCTGCAATGTCGTATTGCTTAATTTCTTGTTCTATATAAATAATATTTTTTTCCGATGTCTTCGCATTAACCCTTTGTGCAAGCAAAGATCGCTCGAGAATCCAACTAATACTAAGTGTTGATTGAGAATTACTGAGTCCGGAAAAAGCATTGCTACCAAATGCGTCTTCAAGCCTTAGGCTTATCTCGGGTTTCTCACCTACTGCCGCTTGCTTGGCGTACAGGTCGGCACTGCGCAAGCGAAACGAAAGGCCTGCTAGTTCCGGGCTTTGTTGCAAACTTTTAGATATTGCTGTTCGCAGATCAAGCGCCGATTTGTCAAACTCATCAGCACTGATTGAGGCTGAAAAGCAAAGGAATGACGCAATTAAAAATCTGAACAAAGTCCCCACATTTGATATATAAAACCGATTACAAGTCGGTTTTTTATGCGTGAAACAACTATTGCTTTTTGTCATTGGAATACCTCAGTGGGAAAAAAGTCTTTCCATCGAATGATGGATGAAATCGACCGAGAGTGTGCAGACCGAAATCATCGCTACTATAAAAACAAGTAGCTTAGCGAGTGGAAATGGCATGACCGGGTCACCGTCTAACAGATAGCGGATCCGCAATTGTAAAGAATTAGATGTAAACCCACAGGCAACGTTAGATAGTTTAGTTGAACTGTTGTGTCGCGTATTAAGTCGGGCGACATTCAAGATCGTCTTAGACACGAGTGTCTTGTCGCCCACTAATTTTAAAGCGTACTGGTCCGCGAGTTGTTCGAGTGATAGAGAAAACGCTTGGTTCAATTTTGTTCCAATACTCTTAGGAAAAAACAAAGCCAATAACGAAAACGCATACTTTCGTAACGGATCGCGACGCAGCCGATGAGCCGTTTCATGTTGCCGAACGACGGTAAATGAATCCTCCGAGAGCACATCTCGAAGTCCCTTGGTAATGTACACGCGTGGGTAAAATAAGCCCGCAGTAAATGCCTGCGGCGACTCTATATCGATAAGCTGTATACCGTCATTTAATTCTTCAGATACCGAAAAATATTGCAATTGGCTAAGCCGCGAACTGGTTTTTAATGCGGCTGTAAACTTAGTGATCGACACGGCTAAAAATGTGCCAGAGAAAGTCATTAATAATACGCCATGCCAACTGGCGATTTGAAAAGTGTAAGCGTGATGCCAGTGAACAATAGATCTTAGCCAATCTAGTCGGTATTGAAATATTTCAGGGCCAATTAATAGAAATATTGATGCGACGGCAACACCCCATGGAAGGATAACCACTAACCACAGTAATCGAGCACGAATACCAGCATTGAAAGAATTGAAATAACGAAGCCCGAAAGAAGTTAAAACCGAAATGAGAACGATTGCGACCCAAAGGCTAGTAATGCCAATTGTGATTACATTTAGAGTAAGGCCTAGGGCGTTATAGATCATAATTTGTCATTCCTTGTGGGGTTCTGCCCGACTTTTCTCTATCAATCTTTCAAGCTCATCGAGCTGCTCCCTATCAAGGCTTGAAGACATTGACGCAAATGCAGCCAAAAGAGGGTTTTTACCTCCGATGCTAAAGTCATCGGTAATATCATTTATAAGCCGACCGATAAACTGATCGCGATTGACAGCACAACGATATTGATATGCATGGCTCTGCTTTTCTCGGGCCAGTATGCCCTTCTTAAACAAGCGATCCAACGTGCTTTGAATAGTATTGAGAGAACCGCCTCGAAGCTTCTCAAAATGCGTATGTACTCGCTTTGCATCAGCGGGTCCTTGATCCCAGAGATACTCCAGAACCATCTTTTCAAGCTCACCTAATTGCATAAAAATCGGCTATCGTTACTGTTAGTTGTAACGATAGCATAAAAACCGAGCATTAATCGGTTTTTATATTGCTGGCTTAAAAATCTGGGCCTTAGCGTAATTCAGGGATAATATAAAACTAACTTGAAACTTAATCATTAGAGGTGAAAAGCATAGGAGATAGCTATCTTCGCAGAGATGCAACTTAATAGAGCAGTGCTGGAGCGACCGGCGAGCTATTGGCTAGTTTTTCAATGAAAAGTGAGGGCATTACAAGCACTTTCCTTTTATGTCCCTAAGTTATGCTGAGCTGTCTTGATTCATTGCTATCCGGCATACTGCTTGTCGCACTGAAATGCACATTAAGGAGCCTCTGATTAAGTATAAACGGCCTCTGTAAGACTTAATCAGAGGCTCCTTAAATTAAATCACAAATTTTTCTGTTTCAGCTATGCGTTATTCCAGAGCATGATGATCTATAGTAATGGGAACCCAGCCTACAGAGCCACTTTTAATGCACATTATTTTTGTTCTTATATTATTAGTCTTGCCTGCTGCGTTGCTATGGCTGATTGAAAGGCAGCGCTGGGCGAAAAAGATTGGTGCCATAATTCTGTGTTATATAATGGGGCTAATATTGGGCAATACTGGGCTCCTTCCAGACTCTGCAGCTGCTGTAAAAGTGGCCCTTATAAACGTAAGTATTGCCTTGGCATTACCCATGCTATTGTTCACTTTAAATATTAGAGAGTGGTCTTCGATGGCCGGAAAGGCGATGCTCAGCCTAATTTTTGCGACCACCTCGGTTGTGGCAATAGCATCCTCGTTCTATTTTTTATACGCCGATAGCAATCCACTTCAGAGTAGTCAATTAGCGGCGATGTCAATCGGCGTTTATACCGGCGGTACTGCTAATCTAGCGGCCATAAAGAGCGGTTTGGATATTCCCAACGATCTGTATTTGTTGTTTCACAGTTTCGATACCGTGATAGGCGCGATATACATGCTATTTATGGTGAGCGTTGCGATTCCTTTTTTTCGCTGGTTACTTCCTACAAATTTTAACGTTAATAGCCAAATGATTAAATCGGATAGCGAAAACCTTGAACTTGAATCTCATGATGAGAATTATTCGCCATTATTACGCCTGTCCAACCTAAAACAAATGGCAACGATCTTAGCCCTATCAACGTTGGTATTTGGCTTGTCTCTCGCTAGCGCAGAATTATGTAAGGCACTGTTTAACACAGAATCTACTGCTGCCATTACTATTATTTTACTAAGCAGCTTTGGAATTATATTCTCACTATTTTCCAAAGTACGAGCACTAGACTTAGCCTACAAGATGGGCATGTATCTAATTTTAGTTTTCTGCATTGCGGTAGCCTCAATGGCAAACCTTAGAAAGCTTGCCGATTTTGATGCCATGGTGGTGATTTTTCTATTCGGCACTGTGATCGGCAGCTTGGCTTTACATGCCCTACTCTGCAAGCTCGCCAACGTTGATAGCGATACCTTTATGGTGACATCAGTAAGCGCGATATGTTCACCGCCATTTGTACCAATGATGGTAAAAGCGCTAAAAAATCCTAGTGTATTACTCACCGGCATGACAACTGGCGTCATTGGCTTTGCGGTCGGTAACTTCCTAGGGATTAGCATCGGGCTATTTTTACAAAGCATGAATTAAAAATAGTCATATTACCTAAGGAGCCTCTGATCAAGTCTCAACGAAGAACTATAGAGTCTCAACGAAGAACTATAGAGTCTCAACGAAGAACTATAGAGTCTCAACGAAAACCAAATAGTTACAGACATTTTCATTTGTTCGTCGAGTTATGCCGAGGCGTCACATTATGAAAAGCCACTGAGGGCCACATGACACACCCAATACACAAGGCAATGCCGCAATCAGGGATAGACGAGCAAGAAATACTCGCCCAGTTAGATTCATTTAAATCAGAAGACCCTGTATATAAAAATGGGAAACTTTGGAGCCTTGTCTACTATATTGATGAAGCACACCAACAACTGCTAAAAGAGTCTTATTTCAAATACTCTTCTGAAAATGGCTTAAACCCAACGGCGTTTAAAAGTCTAAAGAAAATGGAAAACGAAATCATCAGCGCAACAGCGAGTATTTTAAATGCTACTGATGAAGTCTGTGGCGTAGTAACGTCTGGCGGCACTGAAAGTTGCTTACTCGCGGTTAAAGCCTATCGTGATATGGCAAGGGAAAAGCGTCGCATTAAAAAACCGGAGATGATTATTCCTGAGACGGCTCATGTGGCTTGGTATAAAGCCAGTGAATACTTTGGCGTTAAGATTCGCCAAGTGCCATTAGATGACAATCTCGCGCCCGACCTTAATAAACTTAAGAAAATGATTAGCCGTAACACCGTTATGATTCTAGGTAGCGCTCCTGAGTACCCTCATGGCACCATCGACCCGATTGAGGAGATGGGCGAAATAGCGCAGAAACATAATATCCCATTGCATGTCGATGCCTGTGTTGGTGGTTTTATTTTACCCTTTATGGAGATGAATGGAGAGGACATTCCGAGGTGGGACTATCGCGTACCTGGTGTCACCTCCATCTCGGCCGATATTCATAAATACGGATACGCTGCAAAAGGAGCCAGTACTATCACTTATCGTAATCTCGATTACTTGCGCTATCAAATGTTCGTACAACCAAACTGGTCTGGAGGCGTGTTTGCATCATCAGCATTGCTCGGTACTCGCCCTGGTGGTGCCTATGCAGGTGCTTGGGCAGCACTACAATATTTCGGTATTGAAGGTTACAAAAAACTAGCTGACGAAACGCTTCAGGCTGTGAATAAATTGAAAAACGGTATTGCCAGTATCCCTGAACTTGAAATTATGGGAAATCCGCAAGGCCCACTTTTCGCGTATAAGTCACGCGATGCCAAGGTTAATATTTTTGCCGTTGGCGATCAAATGGACAACAAAGGGTGGAAGGTCAATAAAAACCAAAAGCCAGACGGCTTACATGCCATGGTAACGGCCCAGCATCTAAAAGCGGCTGATGAATACCTAGCAGACCTAAAAGCAGCAGTAGCAATTGTTAAAGCCAACCCCGAACTTGCAAGTCAAGGTGATGCTGCTACCTATGGAATGATTGCCCACGTACCCTTACGCGGCATGATCAAGAAAAAGGTGTTAGAAATGTATTCCGATCTTTATCGAGCCGGCGGAGCATCAATCGACTTATCAGCATTAGCACAAGCTGATTCCGACGTTAAAGCACAAACACCGAAAAACTATGTTGACCGTGCATTGGCTTGGTATGTGGATAGACAAGCTAAAAAAGCATCCGACTAGAAATCATACTTGTCTTCACGAAATATTGCAGATAAGCACTTGATATTAATGATTTTTAAAGCGTTAGCAAGAGAACTGTTCGAAGGTATACTTATTATTACTTGATCGAATGTTTCTGAGCACTCTAGATTTTCTGAG
>Ga0316189_10005557_pt1 | contig 12090 bp, 13 predicted proteins | sample LowCovwburrow_MG_FD_204930 | JGI IMG/M metagenome (GOLD analysis project Ga0316189, IMG submission 204930) | Coastal sediment microbial communities from Maine, United States - Lowes Cove worm burrow | ecosystem: Environmental > Aquatic > Marine > Coastal > Sediment | place: USA: Maine... | reverse complement strand
CCTAATAGGCGAGTTAAGCGAGCGCTTTCATTCGATCCCAACAGAATACAGTCAGCGCAACACAGTGGAGAACGATGCACCTGAAATTCTTGCTCGCTGTCAACAGGATGAGGTGGACGTGGCCATCCTTGTGCCCTTGTGACCTGTCTGCCATCAGACCGTGAGTCTGTTAGCGCGACACCTTGAAAGCAACGGCATCATAACTCTAATCATTGGGTCTGCTATTGATATCGTAGAGCACTGCGGTGTGCCTCGATACTTGCATAACGATTTTCCACTCGGCAACCCCTGCGGCATCCCCTATGACGAAACTATGCAGCTGGAAATAATGCGGCAGGGATTAACTCTGATCGAGAACGCCGAGCAAGCCCGCAGCAGCCAACGCACTTCGTATCACTGGAATGATGAAGCCTGGCGAAAAGACTACGCGCTAATCGATGATAGCAATCGCGAAGAATTACGTGAGCGCGGCGAACGCCGCCGCCAGCAGCAGATCGATGACAAGGCCGCAGGAAAGTCTCGCGCCGCAATGATCTCAGAAACCTAGACAGCCAAGCCCAGAGCCTACACTCGAAGCACTGAACATTCATCGGGACAAGACCATGAAAGATGCAATAGTAAAAACAATCGACCTAAAGGCCAGCGTAGAACGCGTCTGGCGCGCCATCACTGATTACAATGAATTCGGTGAGTGGTTCCGTGTCGCTCTAGAAAATCCCTTCGCAGTTGGCGAGAAGACCGAAGGCAACATCACCTACCCGGGCTACGAACACATGCGACTAGAGGCAATGGTCAAGACTATGGATACAAATTCCTTATTCGCGTTCAGCTGGTGCCCGGTACCCGATGAAAATGGCAATGCCCCCATTGGTGGCATGGAAACATTGGTGGAATTCAAGCTAGTGGCAATGGAGTCAGGCACGCGGCTTACTATTACAGAATCCGGCTTCGCCGCACTTCCCGAAGACGTGAATAGAGCCGAGGCGCTGCAAAGAAATACCGAAGGCTGGGAAATACAAACAGAAAATATTGCAGCCCATGTTGAGGGCTGAAACCCGCCCAACACAGAAAGCAAGGCAGGGCTATTCGCTGCGCTCATTTGTGGAGGAGTAACATTTAGCCATCTTTTTGCATTGGACACTGGGAAACATTGAATCGATGCTGGCGTCAGCTATATCCATCTGTCCACTGCTGGCTATTGGTGGATCTCTATGAAACAGATCTACACCCATGACAATATTGTTGTTTTGCATTCGGCGAAGAATGTCCTCGCGCTGAATAACATCGAATCCTTCGTGAAGAATGAGCATACGCTTCCCAACGGTGCCCGTCACGGCATAGAAAATACCTTTCTGGAACTCTGGACCACTAATGATCAGGATTTCGAGAAGGCCTCATTAATCGCCGAAGAACAGCTACGCAATCCTACACCTGCAGAGCCTTGGGTCTGTTACAAATGCAATGAGGAAAATGACGGCAGCTTCGATTTTTGCTGGAAATGCCAAGCGGAGAAATAGCAGCTTATAAAAGCTAAATAAGGCAAATTACGCTACCATAGCTCCGGAACAATAATAATAAGAGCAGAGGAAACCTAATGGATAACAAAATAGTCTTAATAGTACTGGCGCTTTTCTTGCCCCCTATTGCTGTGTTTTTGAAATCTGGTGCCAACAAGAACCTAGTCATCAACCTAATACTGTGTCTATTTTTCTACTTTCCCGGCATAGTTCATGCACTCTGGCTTGTCACTAAATCCTGAGCAATAAAATCATTAACAAGCAGATTACCTAGGTCTATGAAGAAGCGACTACTAACCAGCGCGCTCCTATTGTTCGCGACCGCCTCAAACCTATTGCTCGCTCAAGACGAAGCAGAGGACGATGCGACGGTCACCTTCCCCGCAGCCTATTTTTCTGAGTATGGCGTAGTTTCGGTGAACGATATGCTCAGCAGAATTCCTGGCATAGGCCTCGCATTGGAAGGCAACCAGGTTCCAAGCTTTGGCAATAACAACCGAGGCCTGGGTGCCAGCAGCCAAATCCTAATCAACGGCAAGCGCCTTGCCGGCAAGGCGAATGAGGCGAGCAGCCAACTCGACCGCATCGCCGCCGAGCAGGTTGACTACATCGAGATAATTCGTGGCAGCTCAGGCGATTTGGATGTACGCAATTCCGGGCAGCTGGTTAATATCGTCCTATTTGAATCACCGAGCAACTCCAGCACATCGGGAGAGCTTGGCTTCACCCATTTTCATGATGGAACCGTAGAGCCCAACGGCACTTTCTCCTATAGTGCGCAGGCTGGCTCGTTCAACTATCTAATTAGCGCCGATGTCACAAGTGGGTATGAATCCCTAGAAACTAGAGAAGTTAGCTTTCTCTCGGATAATAGCCTAAATGATACGCGCGACTTCGAGCGCATACGCGAACAGACGACCTACAGGCTGAATTCAAACGTCGTCTATCAAGCCTCTCCTGCGGATCGTATTGCATTCAATTTCCTGTATAGCGAGAGCGATCCGCCGGCAAGCCTCAACCGCATCATAACTGACTACCAAACACCGAATGCGGCAATCACCTATGAGCGCGAAGCCCTGCCCTCCAGCCAAGATAACTGGGAGCTCGGTGGCGACTACGAGCACAATTTCGGCAACGGCGGCAAATATAAGTTTCTCTTCATAGTGAATGAAGAGGATCGAGCTACTACGCGCGAGAGCTTTGTCTCTGAAGTTTTGGGTGGCTTGGAGACAAAGGACCTGTTCCTCGATACTTCCAGCCAATATCAAGAGCGCATCGCCCGCACTTCCTACACCTGGCCGGTGGCGGCAGCACAGTCTTTGGAGCTCGGCATCGAGGGCGCACAGACAATTCAAAATTCTGCGCTGCGCCTAGGCCTAAACTTGCCAGGCGAGACCTCCGCAGAATTTGGCGGCCTCAGGCCCATACCTGTACCCAATGCGTTCTCCGAAGTCGAAGAGATTCGCTTCGAGGGATTCGCCATCCACAATTGGCAGATTAATGAGCGCACGTCACTGGAGAGTTCGCTCTTCTATGAGACATCCGAAATAGAACAGAGCGGCGACATCAACAAGAAAAGAGACTTTGATTTTATCAAACCCAAGCTGGATTTCCGTTTCGACATCAACAGCAGCTTCCAACTGCGCGTGTCCGCAGAGAAGGATGTTTCACAGCTTAGCTTCAGAGATTTCTCCGCCGGCGTGAATCAACAAGATGACGATCAGGACACGATTGCAGGAAACCCCGAGCTGGAACAGGAGCAAACCTGGCGCTACAACATCAATCTCGACTATCGCCTGCCGAATGATGGTGGCGTACTCAACTCACGCTTCTTTTACTACGACGTGTCAGATTCGATCGGCAAGGTAGATGTAACTATCGACCCCTCGACGCCGATCAGTGCCAACGGCAATGTCGGCGATGGCAAGGTCTTTGGACTCTATCTGAATGCGAGCATTCGGCTTGGTTTTCTCAACCTTCCACAAGCCGTAGTGACGGCTGCTGTTAATTTCGAAGACGCCTATATCTACGACCCACTTATTGCCAAGGAACGCACAATCATTCCCTTCGATCGAGGTGGCTTTCGTCTGGGCTATCGTCAGGACGTACCCTCACAGAGCCTAAGTTTCGGCATTAATTACCAAGACGGCTTCGGCGATGTCGGTGGAACTGGGGGCAATCGCGTTCGCTACGATATCGACAATGTTGTCTTCTTCGGTGGAGGAAAGCTTCGCCCAGAGCTCAAACTATTTGCTGAAAAAGTCGGCTATCGAAATTTTACCTACAGAATAGAAATCAACAATGCCGAAGACGAGATACGATGCCTAGAGCGAAAGCGTTACAACGGCTATCTTCGTGACGGCAACTTAAGGGAGACGGAGAAGCCCTGCTCGAATACTGGCGCCGAGTTTGTCTTCAAGGTTCGGGCTAATTTTTGATCGCGGGTTTATGCCCCTGCAATTTACAGGGAGTTTCACAACAAGGCTCCACAATACTCAACACGATTACTCTACCCTAGCAGTCAATATCCCCCGAATACATTGTTGTCCTAGATCAGTTATTCCGACGATCTCTGCGGGACAGCCGTCTTCCTCAATGATAAACTGACAGCGTCAGGTAAGGAACAACTTGGCGACCAGTTTAACGACAAGCTATTCACGCTTTTATCAGAGGGAAACACTATGTATAAGACTATTCTTTGTGCGATAGAGGCTTCGCCAGAAGGAAAAAAGGTACTAACTAAGGCAGCCAAGTTAGCCGAGTACTACGGCAGCAAACTAATTGTAATTAATGTTATGCCCTATTCTCTGCTTCCGAAAAATTATCAAAAAATCATGACAGACGAAGTATCTCCGAAAATTGAGAAAATCGCGGCGCCATTTAACATCCCTGCAAAGAACCGCCTTATCAAGGTCGGCAAACCTTACGAAGTCATCTGCAAAGAAGCTGGCAGAAAGAAGGCTGACCTGATTGTTATCGGCACCCATTCGAAGAAGGGTTTGCAGGCGGCAATAGGTTCTACAGCAACCGGTGTATCCAACAATGCCAAGTGCGACGTGACTCTGTTTAGGATATAACCTTTCCAGTACCAATTGAGCCTGCCCAGCCAGGGTAGGCTCAAGCCTCACATTTCGTCTTGTTTTCATAGCGCTTCATACACTCAAACACATACGGCACAAACGACAAGGCCCAGCATTAGCTGGGCCTTGTCGTTTGTATTAGCTTAGTACATCAATGCGCCTGGGGAAGGAAAGCGACGACGTAACTAAACCCTAGAGTGGTACTTAATTGCTTAGAGACCTATATTTTCGAATTCCCGCTGACCCTGTGCGGCTAATCTGTCACGCTGATTTATAGTCATGCAAACGAACTGAGAGATATTGCTGCCCAGCGGCCGCTCTTTCTCGCAGACCAATTTCTCGCCTTCCGAGCTCACCGTTGCATTATACGCATCGACCTGCTTCTGGGATCTGATTCTTGGAATGCCGCCTTCTTCGTACATGCTTTCACAAGCAACTAGTGTTGCGGCTAAGATTAAAACTGCCAAAATATTTTTCATAGTTGTTCCATTTTTTAAAATACTGCGGCTATGCCAGGGCAAGCGCTTGCTCAATGTCCGCGACAATATCATCTATGTGCTCGATACCAACACAAATCCGCATGGTCTCCGGCGTCACACCGGCCGCCAATTGCTCTTCCTCACTTAGCTGCCGGTGAGTAGTCGAAGCTGGGTGGCATGCTAGAGTCTTAGTATCGCCAATATTGACCAGGCGCTTAATCATAGCCAGAGCATCGTAGAAGCGAACGCCTGCGTCGAAGCCACCTTTGATACCGAAAGTAAGAAGAGAGGCGGGAGTGCCACCACAGTATTTCTGTGCCAGCGCATGGTTTGGATCGCTAGCTAGTCCCGCAAATTTCACCCATTGAACCTTATCATGTCCTTGTAGATATTCAGCCACGGCTAGCGCGTTAGCACAATGCCGCTCCATGCGCAGACTTAGCGTTTCCAAGCCTTGCAAGATAAGGAAGGCATTCATAGGCGACAAGGCCGAGCCAGTATTACGCAGCGGAACGGTTCTGGCGCGACCTATATAGGCCGCCTCGCCAAGAGCCTCAGTATAGACCACACCGTGATAAGAAGGCTCCGGCTCGTTCAACTGGGGGTAGCGATCCTTGTGTTCGGCCCAGGGAAACTTACCCGAATCCACGATCACGCCACCGATCGAATTGCCGTGGCCGCCTATGTACTTAGTCAGAGAATGCACGACGATGTCGGCGCCAAAATCGATAGGGTTGCAGATCACCGGCGAAGCCACAGTATTATCGACGATCACCGCGACACCGTGTCTGTGAGCAGCAACGCAGACCGCCTCTAGATCGATGATATTGCCTGCCGGGTTACCGATAGTCTCGCAGTACACCGCCTTGGTCTTGTCGTCGATTAGCTTCTCGATTGCCTCGGCCGAATCGTCTTCGGCGAAGCGCACCTCGATGCCCTGACTAGGCAACATATGGGCGAACAGTGTATAGGTGCCACCATACAATTGCGGCGTCGAGATTATATTGTCCCCCGCCTTGGCGATAGTCAGAATCGAGTAATTGATAGCCGCCATGCCGGAGCCAACAGCCAATCCAGCGATGCCGCCCTCCATGGCCGCTACCCGCTGCTCCAGCACATCGTTGGTAGGATTCATGATGCGGGTGTAGATGTTACCGGGCACCGCCAGATCGAATAGATCGGCACCATGCTGTGCGTTATCGAATTCGTAGGCCACCGTCTGGTAGATGGGCACAGCCACGGACTTGGTAGTAGGGTCGGTTTCGTAGCCGGCGTGCAGGGCTAGGGTTTCTTTTTTCATTATCTGCTATTCCTTAAATGCTGGTGGGTTGTTTATACATGAGGCTCCCCCGCTCTGCAATTGAGAGAATCAATGGTGAAGCATTCTAGTTGGATGGTTAAGCGCTGACCTCTAGGGCCCGATAATCCAATATCAGGAGCGATAAATTTTCCTATTTTTCCTATTTCTCTTGCTGCATAAGCCAGTTGTTAAAGCGCTCAACCATGCAGTCAGCTATCCTAACGATATCCCCTCCAGCTAGCACAGTACACTCATCAAAATGCTGAGCGGAAACAGCTAAGTTGAAGAGATTCGCCAACTGATAATTGCAGGCATGAATGCTCACATATTCACCACCCTGCCAGACTCTTCCGCAGTGATCATTAATCAGCGCGCCCGCCATAGAGAGACTGTAGTCTTCGCCCTGCCAATCTTGCGCTTCGCTAATGTCGGGCATAGCTGCAACGCATAGGCTAAAAGCTAGGTACGCAAACATTCTACTCATGCTATCTCTCCATTTTTTTAAGGGCAGAACTCGCAGGCTCGAGATGAGTAGCGACACAGCACGCCTTAGTGGTTAAGCGTGTGTATTTAAGCAAATAGTTCAGAGCACTAATAGCTTAGGCGGCAAATAATTGAATCAAATTTGCTGAGGTACGCGGCGGATTTTACTTAAGTCATAGCCTTCTTCAGCGATGATTCTAATCAGCCGATCATAGTCTGTGGCTTGGACATCAGCATCTCTAGCCATTAGCCAGACATAGTCTCTCTTGCTTCTGCCAATTATTGTAAATTGATAGTCTGGGTCGATATAGACTATTCGATACTCTGCCTTTATGGGCCAGACAAACTGCATCCCCCACACCGCATTACCAGTGCATTCTTGAATAAAGGCCTTTGGACGATATATCTTCTTCTTGCCATCAAAGCCGCCCTTATTGAAGGAGAACGTGGTCGCGACTTTACCGTCAACCGGTGCGCTATAGGTTTCGATGGCGTTAAACGCCTGAGTTTCAATAAAAGTGGGGATATTCGCTATGACATACCAGTCACCTGAGAACCTGCTCAAATCAACTGACTCGACGGTTCTAAGCGGCGGTAGATTTGAAGCTGATCTACAGCCTGAGATCAGCACAAGGCTGAGCAATAGCAACGCTTTCATTAGGCTCATGGCTTTGCCTTTTCGCCTACTTATTCGCCAGAGGCCTGAGACGCAGCTACCGAATCCGGTAAATTTATCGGCTTGTAGCGAAGTACTCTGCCGCCGCTTACAACAGACTCTAGAGCCAGCCAGCGGTGACCGGCAACTGCATACCAAAGAGTAATCGGCGCAGCAGCACCATTGACAGAATATCGTATCGCCTGAATATCTTGCCCATTTAACTGCAACTCCTCCTCACCCTCCTTAGCGATGGTGACCTCCTCATAGTCGCCAGATTGACTATTGAGCAGTCTGTCGGCTTTCAGAAATTCCGGATTCCAATAGGCGAACGACATGATGCAAGGCGGCAGTTGCTTTCTTGAGGATTCGGTTTGAATCTGGAATTCTCGTTCTGTAGCTTGTCCGCGCACCATAAGCTCCTTGCCATTGGCAGCGGTTTCAGAGCTAATCGAGAGAAGACAATTATCGCGCCAGATCTCTTTGTTCTGATGACGATAGCTAAATACATTCACGAACAATAGTTTCACATTGAAGCTAGCCTCGGTGCTGACCGTCAGCTCGCCATCTTCCTCATTGACAATAAAATCGTGATAACCAATTTCCTTATCATCCAGCAATACCTCGAACTGCCAGCGATCCTGATCAGACAGATTGGCGCTGACACTACTGGCGTAGAAAATAAACAGGATGGCTGCTAGCCTTTCCATTTTGTTAACTCCTGATATTTAATGTGCATTGCTGCCGAAACAGTCAATGGCGATTCTTGACAGTAGATACGCGTAAGCGAAGTTGCTGGATCACTAAGCGGGGTAGATTGTTCTGTGTCTGGGCTGCTACTGAAATTCAGCTACGCAGGAAACTCAGCATTGGACACAGCGCGGCAGTTGTTCGTTATGGGGGAAGACAATCAAAGCGATAAGGAGTTGCTAGGAGAATAGCGCGACGATCAGCGACCGACGATATCCAGGAAGGCAGTCACCTCTTCATATCTGCGGCTTCTGGCAAAATCCCTCGCCGCCAGCCCTGCCGCGTTTTGAATATTGGAATCTACGCCGGCTGCAACTGCTATCTCAGCGGCTTCAAGTATTCGTGCCTCGCGGTCATTGCCCTCTATCCCGGCGCGACGTTCTGTGCTTCCCCAACTCATTCTCAGGCGTCGGTAGCCCATGCCCACTGCCGCCATGAGAACAGAAACATCTCCCTCTCTGGCAATCACCGGTTCCAGGCCGCTGAGGGTTGGGTAGGTCACGTCCTTTACGAATAGCGGATCCGCGCCGCGCTGCAGTAGCAAGGTCATTATCTTCGGCTCAGTAAACCGAGCCGCCAACCACAGCGGTGTCGCTCCGATCAGTGAGTCATGGAAGCTGTAGTCGGTTGACTGTCGCCTCGCAGGTGTAGGCTTCTCCAAGAGGGCTTCGATGTCTGCGCCATGATCGAGCAATAACTCAACAGCCGCTAGGCTCCCGCGCAAAATGGCAGCGTGTAGTGCCGTATGCCCACTTGCAGAAGACTCAATATCGGCGCCGCTTTCCAGTAGAAAATTCAGCAACTCGATATTGCCGCCGTGCACGGCCATGATGGCCGGGCTGGTGCCAAATGCCGAGAGGCCATTGACATCGCTGCCAGCCGCCACCAATAAGCGCGCGGATTCAAGGCTGCCAGCTCTGGCCGCAAATAGCAGTGCCGTATTGCCGCCCTGTTCAACCCAGACCTTATTAACGGGATGACTATCCTGTTCTTTCTCGCTCTTCACGTACTGACTGCGAACCAGAGATCGAGCATCTACGTCGGCGCCGTAATCGAGAAGAGCCGCAACCACATCGGCATGGCCCTGCCCTGCCGCCCACATCAGCGCGGTCTGATTGCGCGTTACCGCTCCATTAGGGCTCGCACCGGCCGCCAACAGAGAACGCAGCAGCGCGGCGTTGCCAGTATGGGCCGCGGTCATGACAAGGGTTTCTCCGGAGAGAAGATTCAAATGCGGATTTGCTCCTTGCTCCAGGAGGGCATCCACCATCGCCGCGCTGCCGTTGTCCGCAGCCAGCCACAATGGCGTCACACCCAGATCGGTAACGGCATTAACATCGATACCGTGCTCGATCAATTCCACCGCAGCCTGAACATTGTCGTGATAGCTCGCCCAGTGCAGTGCCGATGTTCCATCACCATAGACATCTTGTGCGTTATTTTTGGTGAGTAGCAGTGAGAGCCTATCCCAGTCAGCGTCCTTGGCAGCTTGCACAACTAGCGGCATACCCTGACCGAGTGCGGGCAAGGCGAATAGCAAAATTCCAAGAGCTACTAATTTCTGCGTAATTTTTACAGTGTGATTCATAGACTGAAAGGCATCCACTAAGAAGTAAGCGGCAGAGAGCCTGTACTACCCCCAATTTGATCGATCGGCAAATTGAACTTGTCCATGATTGAAACCAATAGATTCGCCATGGTCGGTTCATCTTGATAGTGACGATGCTGCCCACCCTGCATCCAACCGGCACCACCACCCACTAGCATCAGCGGCAGATCAATACCCGAGTGGATTGTGCTATTGGAAAGACCGGCACCATACAGAATGGTCATATTGTCTAGGAGATTGCCCTCGCCATCGGGGACCGCTGCCAGCTTCTGTAGGTAGTTGGAAAAAAGCTGCGCATGGTAGGTATTAATCTGCGACATCTTCTCTACTAACTGTGCATTGTTATTGTGGTGAGACAGCGGATGGTGAGCATCGGGAACGCCTATCTGCGGATAGGGCCGCGCACTCTGTTCCTTACTCATCATGAAGGTAATGACTCGCGTAAGATCGGTCTGCAGCGCCAGCACCTGTAGGTCTTGCATGATTTCCATATGCTCCTCGTAGTCCACCGGCACGCCAGCGGGTTGAGCGAGTTCTGGCAGGGACAGGTCTATCTGCTCCTCGGCTTTCTGGATGCGCCTTTCGATATTGCGAATCGATTCGGTGTAGCTCTCCATAAGATAACGATCTTCGGCTCCAAGGCTATTCTCCAGACTGGAGAGCCTATCGAGCACCGCATCGAGAATACTGCTCTGTTGTTTCAGGCGCGCCTCGCGCACCCCTTTCACCGTGCTGCCGCTATCGCCAAACATGCGCTCGAATACCGAGCGGGGGTTATGCTCCATCGGCAGGGGCTCGGTAGCGCCACGCCAGGAAAGTGTATGAGTATAGACGCAGCTGAGATTTACCGTGCAGGCTCCAGCGAGTGCCGGTGCATCCATGGACAATTCCAGTGAAGAAAGTTGTGTCTGCCTACCCAGCTCTTTGGCGAGCAATTGATCGAGAGACACCCCCGCTAGAATTTCTACCTCGTTGCGTCCGCCCCTAGTAACACCTGTTAGGAAGGAACCTCCTGCACCAGCGTGGGCGATGTTCCAGTTTGCCTTCAGGCCGGATAACAGCATCATCTGCTCTTTGAACGGAGCTAGGGGCTGCAAGATAGGAGTGAGTTCAAAGTCTCTTCCCGTTTTGGTCGGCGTCCAATAGTCCATGGCCATACCGTTGGGAACATACACGGTCTGGAATCGGTGAATAGCAGCCGGCGCGCCTTGAGCAAAAGCCGGAGTCATCGCATCCAGCATGGGTAGTGCCAAGGCGGCTCCGGTGCCGCGCAGCAAGGCGCGGCGAGAAATGGATTTACCTGTCACTCTCTTCGGCAAGGCCTTGTTGACTGCTTGGGCTTTCTTAGTCATCTCGTTGTACTCATCAGAAACGGTGGGCTCATCACGATCCCGGTTATCAGGGAAGACCAACTATAGTCCTGTTCAGCCGCATCACTTACAATCTTGCGTATCACCGGCTGGTCGTAATATTCAATTCTGCGACCCAATGCGTAGGTCATCAGCTTCTCTGTCAATGTATGGGAAAATTGCTGCGGCCTGTCCAGCATCCAATCCCGCAGGTCCGCGAAGCCGGAAAACTCAACTCCTCCAGGATAGCTCCCGTCTGGGTCAACAACATTCCCCACCTCATCATGTTCACGCCAAGCACCAATCACATCAAAATTTTCCAATGCAAAACCTAGGGGATCGATAACCACATGGCAGGAGGCACAAACCGGGTCTGCACGATGCCTAGCCAGCCTCTCACGAATAGAGGTAGGCACTTCACCTGCTTCTGCGTCCGGAAGAATCGGCACGTTTGCTGGTGGTGGTGGCGGTGGTGTTCCTAACATATTGTCCAGCAGCCACTTGCCACGAAGTACCGGCGATGTGCGCCCCGGGTAAGAAGTCACCGTCAGCAATGCGCCCTGCGCCAGCAAGCCGCCACGCTGATTTCTATTAGGCAATTCGGTCTTCCTAAAACGGCTTCCGTAGATACCTTCAACACCGTAATGATTAGCAAGCCGTTCATTGAGGTAACTGTGATCTGCACCTAGCAATTCCATCACGCTGCTATTGGCTTCAACCGTGTCCGCTATAAACAGTTGCGTCTCCTGACGAAAACCTTCGATCAGGCTGAGATCATAATTTGGAAACACCACGGTATTGATCTGCACCTCATCCAGACGTCTGAGGTTTAACCACTGGGCCGCAAAGTCTTCAACCAAGGTGGTGA
>Ga0316189_10005556_pt1 | contig 12091 bp, 9 predicted proteins | sample LowCovwburrow_MG_FD_204930 | JGI IMG/M metagenome (GOLD analysis project Ga0316189, IMG submission 204930) | Coastal sediment microbial communities from Maine, United States - Lowes Cove worm burrow | ecosystem: Environmental > Aquatic > Marine > Coastal > Sediment | place: USA: Maine... | reverse complement strand
GTCGTGAATATAGGTAACTGGACCCTATAAAGGTAACTGGACCCTATAAAGGTAACTGGACCCTATAAAGGTAACTGGACCCTATAAAGGTAACTGGACCCTTTAATTTCTTGGCATGGCCTCCAGTCGCGGGCCATTGGTGTCCCAGCGAACCACGCTGCCTTGCTCGAACCAGTCACCCAGAACGATACGCGTTGCTTCTGCTCCATCGATATCGAACGTATGCACCGCGGGGCGATGCGTGTGGCCGTGCAGGAGAATAGATACGTCGTGACTCTGCATCATGGCAACTACCGCATCCGTATTCACGTCCGCGATTTCGTCCTCGATTGATTCGCCGCGCTCGATGCTCTCCTGACGTGCCTGGATTGCGAAGGCGATGCGCTCTTCAATCGACTTCGCGAGCATCATTGCCTGCCAGTCCGGGTTACGTGTCATGGTTCTGACCTGCTGGTATTGCACGTCGTCGGTACACAGTACATCGCCGTGGCTCAGTAGAACCCGGTCACCATAGAGGTCTACCGGGGTCGGGTCTGACAGCAACGTGACACCGGTGTCCGCGCCAAATTGTTCGCCGATCGTAAAGTCACGATTGCCGTGCATGAAACTCACCGGCACGCCGGAATCGGTTAACTCGCGGATCGCGGTCTTCATTTCTGCGTAATAGGGATTTGGATCATCGTCGCCCAGCCAGACCTCGAAGAGATCGCCGAGAATGTACAGCGCTTCGGCCGAGCGAGCTTCACCGCGAAGAAAAGCCAGAAACTGGTGGCCGATCTCGGGCCGACTGGCCTCAAGATGCAAGTCGGATATAAAGAGTGTGGTCATCGGCTTACCGCGGTCCGTTCGTTAATCATAGGTGATTCGCGTCATCTTCTTGATCACGACTGGAACGATCGGCGCTGGCGCTCCGCCCGGCCCATTGGGTGCTGTTTTTACGTTGGCGATAGCATCGACGACGTCCATTCCTTCGAACACAAAGCCGAACACTGCGTATCCCCAACGACCTCGCATGGCATGTTTGACGGGGTCAAGATTCGGTGAGGCCGCATCCTGGCCAACGTTATTGGCGACATTAAGGAAAAACTGCGAGTTGGCGGAATGCGGGTCTGATAGTCGCGCCATAGCAATCGTGCCACGAAGATTGCTCAGCCCATTGCCGGATTCATTCGGCACTGTTCCTTCGACATCTTTGAGCTTGAATCCCGGCGTATAGCCACCGCCCTGCACCATGAAGCCGGGCAGGACGCGGTGAAAAACCGTTCCCTCGTAGTAGCCAGAGTCGACGAGTCGGAGAAAATTGGTCACCGTCAGGGGCGCTGCTTTGCCATCCAGCTCAAGCTTGAAGCTGCCTTCTGTCGTAACAACCTCAATGTGCGGGTGCGCGGGGACCTTGTCCGCAGCAACAGCAAACGCACAGGTTAAGGTCAGGATGAGCGCTAGCAGCGTTTTCTTCATCGATACTCCGGGGGGTATTTAGCAAAGTCGGATTGGGCAATATACCTGAGCCCGCCGGGAGCGGCTATGTCGCGGAATTAGCAAGCATTACTGCTTGATTGCAACCTGCAGCGGCCGTATGATCGCAGCCCGCGCATTGTCCGACTTCGGTTGGGGGGCGCGTGGCGGAAAATCTGGCATCGGGGTATGGCGCAGCCTGGTAGCGCATCTGCTTTGGGAGCAGAGGGTCGGGAGTTCGAATCTCTCTGCCCCGACCAGCCGATTTTCCAGTCTGGCGGAACGGCCGTGTCAAATGCGCCCGTAGCTCAACCGGATAGAGCACCGGTTTTCTAAACCGGTTGTTGCAGGTTCGAGTCCTGCCGGGCGCGCCATCAGGCGCAGAATAGGAAATTGAAAGAACAATGGTGGGTGTAGCTCAGTTGGTAGAGCCCCGGCTTGTGATGCCGGTCGTCGCGGGTTCGAGTCCCGTCATCCACCCCAACTTTCACATCGTGTGGGCCTTTAGCTCAGTTGGTAGAGCAGGAGACTCTTAATCTCTTGGTCCGGGGTTCGAGCCCCCGAGGGCCCACCACTTTTTCCGCTCCCCGAGATTTCAACAGGCTGGCCATGGGCAGCCATCAGCGCGCCGATTCGCTAAGTCATTGATAGGCTCTGCGAAAGTTTTCACAATCTGACTTTGCGTTCCATATTGTGATTTTTGGGCTAGCTCGCGCGGATTTTTATCCGGTAATATTCCCAATCAATTCAACCATTAAGACCTGACTGGAATAGCTCTATGTCCCAAGAAGAAAACGACGACATTGTTCTTTCGGAGCTTTCCGATGAAGAACTCGTAGAACAGATGTTCGATGATCTTTACGACGGTCTTGCGGACGAGATTACCGAGGGTACGAACATTCTTCTTGGGCGCGGCTGGAGCGCGAAGAGGGTTCTGGATGAGGCCCTGGTGGGTGGCATGAATATCGTCGGCATCGATTTTCGCGACGGCATCCTGTTTGTGCCCGAAGTTCTGCTGGCCGCCAACGCCATGAAAGCCGGTATGGCTATCTTGCAACCGATCCTGACAGAAACAGGAGCGGAGCCCGTCGGCAAGATGGTGATCGGTACGGTTAAAGGCGATATCCACGATATCGGCAAGAACCTCGTTGGCATGATGATGGAAGGCGCTGGTTTCGAGGTTATCGATCTCGGCATCAATACAGACGCTGATGCCTACATCGCCGCTCTTGCGGAACACAAGCCGAACATCCTCGGCATGTCTGCGCTACTGACGACAACCATGCCGTACATGAAGGTCGTCATCGATACGATGAAAGAGCAGGGCATACGCGACGACTATATCGTGCTGGTCGGCGGTGCGCCGCTTAACGAGGAATTCGGCGCCGCAGTTGGCGCTGATGCTTACTGTCGAGATGCGGCAACGGCTGTTGAAATTGCCAAGAAATTAGTCGCGGAACAGCGCGCTTCCTGACAGCGTCCGATCAAGCGGGAACCATTGCCGCCTATTAAGATTCACCAGGAGCGATTTGTCTGATGGCAAAGTTGATTAGTATCTATTGGCGCGATATTCCCGCGCAGGTCATGGTTCGCGCCGGTCGTAAGAACAGCATCAAGAAGGAACTGCATCCCCGTTTCGCCAAGGCAATCGATCGAGCGGCGATGCGGGCCGGTCGCGGCTCAAGCGATGCGTATATGGCCGACTGGCGACGCGAGTCCGAAGACGTCGATGGTGATTTCGCCGCGATTGTCGAGACGCGTGTTGCCGAACTCGAGGGGCAATGGACCGAAGAGTATCTCGAGGCCGTTGTTAAAGCAGGCGGCCTGATCGAAGAGGCCGATAAACGCGCCGCGGCGAAGCAGTCTTAAGATGACCACTACTCGAGGCGCCGTCATGGCGGTCAACGACGTGCTTGATCGAACGAAATGACGAGCGTTGTCAAAAACGATGCGCTTGTTGTATTCACACCGTCGGGCAAACGTGGCCGGTTTGCATTGGGTACGCCCATCTTGCAGGCAGCTCGCAGCCTGGGCGTCGATATCGATTCCGTCTGTGGCGGCAGAGCGATTTGCGGGCGCTGCCAGATTGAAGTGGCACAGGGTGAGTTCGCCAAACATGGCATTTCTTCGAGCACCAACAGCGTAACGCCGGCGGGCGAAGCGGAAGGTCGATTCGCTACTCGTCGCGGCTTGGATGAAGGCCGCCGATTGAGCTGTCAGGCATTGCTCAATAGCGACGTCGTCATCGATGTGCCCGCCAGTTCCCAAGTGCATCATCAAGTGGTTCGCAAACCCCACGAAGCCTATGACATTGTTATCGATCCTGTGGTGCGCAGTCATTTCGTCGAGGTCAGCGAGCCCGATATGCACGAGGCCATGGGCGACGTTGAGCGCCTCAGGCGAGCCCTCCGTGAACAATGGGAATTGCAGGATGTCACTTGCGACCTGTTTGTTGCGCAAAAGCTGCAGGCGGCATTGAAGGTGGGCAAGCGACAGGTAACGGTCGCTGTTCGCAACGAAAACCAGATCGTTGCGGTCTGGCCGGGTCTTAAAACGCGCTTGTTCGGCATTGCCGTTGATGTTGGTTCGACGACCATCGCAGCGCATCTGTGTGACCTGACCAGCGGTGAAGTCCTGTCGAGCGCTGGCATCATGAACCCGCAAATTCGATTCGGCGAGGATCTGATGAGTCGCGTCTCCTACATCATGATGAATGCGGGCGGAGAAGAAGAGCTGATCAAGTCGATTCGCAAAGCACTCAACGAGCTGGTTGTCAGTGTGGCGGAGCAGGCGGACGTTTCGATAGACGATGTACTCGAGATGACTGTCGTCGGCAATCCGATCATGCAGCATCTCGTGCTCGGCCTGAATCCTGTCGAGCTTGGCACGGCGCCTTTTGCACTGGCGACGGACAATAGCGTCGATGTACTTGCCTCAGAGATAGGCATTCAGATAAACGCTGGTGGTCACGTCTACGCTTTGCCATGCATCGCAGGCCACGTCGGCGCAGATGCCGCGGGTGTCTTGCTGGCCGAAGCCCCGTACAAGCGAGAGGCAGTATCACTCATCGTTGACGTAGGAACCAATGCCGAAATCCTTCTGGGCAACAAGCAACGCATGCTCGCGGCATCGAGCCCAACAGGGCCCGCTTTCGAGGGCGCGCAAATCAGTTCCGGGCAACGTGCGGCGCCTGGCGCTATTGAGCGTGTGCGCATCGACAAGGAGACGCTCGAGCCCAAGTTCAAGGTGATCGGGTCTGATCTCTGGTCGAATGATCCGGACTTTGCGGAGCAGACAAAGGCGAGCGGTATTACGGGCATTTGCGGGTCGGGAATTATCGAGGTCGTCGCCGAGATGTTCCTGGCCGGTGTGTTGGACCCGGATGGAAAGATTCGCCCGCATGACAGTATCGTTTCGGATTGCATCGTTCCGGATGGTCGAACCAGTGCGTTCGTCCTGCATCGTGGCCAGCAGGAAATCCGTGTGACGCAAAACGATGTCCGTGCGATTCAGTTGGCGAAGGCAGCGCTGCACGCTGGTGCGAAACTTCTGATGGAGCACTTCGGTGTCGAGAAAGTGGACCGCATTCGCCTGGCCGGTGCGTTCGGTGCGCATATCGATGTGAAATACGCGATGGTGCTTGGCTTGATTCCGGAGTGCGATCTTGAGCAAGTGTCTTCCGCAGGTAACGCGGCAGGCACGGGCGCCCGAATCACGTTGCTCAATCGCGCGGCGCGTGCGGAAGTTGAGGCACAGGTTCGCAGCGTTGAAAAGATCGAGACGGCCATTGAACCCAAATTTCAGGAGCACTTTGTTGCATCGATGTCGATACCGAATGGCGATTCGTCAACTACGGCCGCACAAAAACGCGGCCGACGAGGGCGTCGCGGTGGAAGAAGAGTTGAGTGAGGGCACGAGATTGTGAGCACTAGATTAAAAACACCAGCATTGCCTGAATACAAGGCAGTAATCGCCGATACGGTTCGCGAAGCCTATATGGAGATTTTCCCGACCGACTCGATTGAGGAGCGCCTGCAGATTTTGCAGCCCGGCTCTTACGTTGCCGTGACCTGTTCGCCATCCAAGGGTGTCACCGAGACGTTGGAGATGTCCAAGCGACTGACCGATCGCGGCTTCAAAGTCATACCGCATGTTGCCGCGAAGATGGTGCGCGACAGAGCGCACCTCAATGAGATCATGGCGCGGCTTGCCGACATGCCGGTGCACAGTCTGTTCGTGCCCGGTGGCGACGCGCCGAAGCCCGCGGGTGTGTACACGAATGCCCTGGCTCTGCTGCGTGATATCGCAGAGTTCGACCACCAGCTGACCGAAATCGGTATTGCATCGCATCCCGAAGGTCATCCAGCGGTTTCAGACGACGTCTTGCTTGAAGAACTCCTAAAGAAACAGGAGTTCGCCAATTACGCGGTCACGCAAATGTGCTTCGACGCGGACCGCATCGGGGCCTGGGTCCGAACGATTCGTGATGCCGGGTTTATGTTGCCAGTGTGGTTGGGCCTGCCGAGTGTTTCCAATCGTGCATCCCTGCTGACGACATCGCTTCGAATCGGCGTCGGCAACTCGCTACGCTACTTGAAAAACCATGGGAAAATAGCTGCTAAGTTACTGAAAGCAAAAGATTATCGGCCTGATGACCTGCTCCTGGAGCTAGGGCCGTATCTGGCGGACAGGGAGCTTAATATCGCCGGTCACCATATCTACTGCTTCAACCAGGTTGCCATAGCGGAGCAGTGGCGGCAGGAATTTCTAGCCGAGTTCGGCTAAAGGGTCTGATATGGCGCGACGGGGACATCGTGAAAAACGGATCGCCAACGAGATTGAGCAATTACCGTGGCGTGATGTCGTCAACCCGTATGGCGCGACAGCGGTGCTGGGTGAAGAACAGCTGCAACGGATCATTGATTGCGCCCTGACCGTTCTCGAGAAGCAGGGAATGCGTTTCCTCGAAGATGACAGTCGACGTCAGCTGGCTGAGGCCGGCGCGGACGTCGATGAAGACAGCATGATGGTTCGGTTCGACCGGGGCCTCGTGAACGAGATGCTGAAGCATGCGCCGGAGCAGTTCGAGCTGCGTGCGCGCAACCCGGCGCACGATCTCTACGTCGGTGGAAACCACATCATCTTCGGCTCTGTTGGCGGTCCGGCTTTTTGTAGCGACCTCGACAAAGGACGGCGTCCCGGCACCTACGCTGAGCTGTGCGACTACATGCGGGTCATTCAAAGCCTGAACATTATTCACCAGGAGGGCGGCGGGGCATTCGAAGCGATGGATCTGCCGGCGCAAACACGGCATCTGGATCTGTATCTCGCTCAGCACCGGTTGACGGACAAGAACTGCCAGTCCTATGCGCTCGGTGGCGAACGCAGTCGCGACTCCATTGAGATGGCTTGCATTGCGCTGCAGCTGGATCGCGAGGCATTGCTTGAGAAACCGGCGCTGCTCGGCATCATCAACACCAATTCACCGATGCAGCTGGACCGTCCGATGACACAGGCGGTTCGAGAATTGGCAAGTGCAGGACAGGTCTGTTGCATAACGCCATTCACGCTGGCGGGCTCTATGAGCCCGGCGACGTTGGCCGGCACACTGGTGCAACAAACCGCTGAGGTGCTGGCCGTCACCACCTTCGCCCAGTTAGTTCGTCGCGGCGCCCCGATTATGTACGGCAGCTTTGCCTCGAATGTCGATATGCGCAGCGGTTCCCCTGCGCTGGGAACACCCGAGTATGCGAAAGCCGCTCAGGCGAGTGGACAAATCGCTCGACGTCTCGGTCTTCCTTATCGATCCAGTAATACAACAGTATCGAACTGTGTGGATGGGCAGGCGATATTTGAAAGTGAAATGTCGCTCTGGGGTTCGATCATGGGCGGCGCCAACCTCGTCAATCATGCAGCTGGCTGGCTTGAGGGTGGTCTCACAGCATCCTTCGAAAAGCTGATTCTCGATGCCGAGATGCTGCAGATGATGGCTGAATACTTGCGGCCAATCGAGGTCAACGAAGACGAGCTGGCGCTCGATGCCATCGCTGAGGTGGGTCCTGGCGGGCATCATTTTGGCACCAGTCACACGCTGGCTCGATATGAGACGGCGTTTTATTCACCGATCATTTCGAATCGGCAGAATTTCGAGTCCTGGCAGGAGGCCGGCAGTATCGATGCCGCCATGCGTGCGAACGCCATCTGGAAACAGCTGCTGAACGAGTATGAACAACCTGAACTGGATCCAGCTATTGATGACGCGTTGGTCGACTATGTTGAGCGACGCAAGCTGGAAATTGGTACGGACGAAACACGAAGCGGGTAAAAACTATGCGACCACAACTGAGCGTGCTTTCAGATGATCTGATTAAGAAGATTCTCGACGAGGCCAAACGCATCATGGCCGAAACAGGTATGGAGATTCGCGGTAAGAAGATGAAGCAGCGGCTTCTCGACCACGGGCTCAAGACCAACGCGGCGGGTGATCGCGTCTTTTTTACACCCGACGTCGTTGACGCCGCTGTTGCGAGCGCACCGAAGTCGTTCACCCTGTTTGATCGAGACGGCGAACCGTATACGGAGATCGGTGGCAATAACGTCCATTTTGTGCCGGGATCCAGCGGTCTGAAGATTCTTGATCACCGCACTGGCAAGACGCGACTCGGCAATTCCACCGACTTTATCGAATACGCTCGACTGTGCGACGGCCTCGAGCATATCGCGTATCTCGCGACGGCTTTTTCAACGAACAAGGATATTGAATCTCAGGTCTCTGATGCCTGGCGTCTCTATATGACGCTGACAACGTCCAAGAAACCGGTCGTTTCCGGTGCATTCAGTGAAGAGGGCGTGCCGCGTATGGCGCAAATGTTGCAGATGTTCCGCGATGATCGTGCCGACCTCATTAAGAAGCCGCTGTCGATATTCACGATCACCGCGACCGGCAATTTTCGATACGGCGAAGACTCTTGCCAAAATTTGCTGGACTGTGCGGATGCCGGTATTCCTGTTGAGATCGTCCCGGTTACGCTGATGGGTTTGATCGCGCCGGTCACACTGGTTGGCGCTCTGGTGTTCCACTGTGTGGATGTCTTGACGGGCATTACCATGGCGCAGATTGCGCGGCCAGGTACACCGGTTCTGTTCGGCGGCGCGCCGGCGACATTCCACATGAAAGCGGCGAGTTCACCGATGGCGGCGATCGAGGCTCAGCACCTGAACGTTGCCTACGTGCAGATTGCCAAATCACTGGGCCTGCCCACGCAGGCCTACATGGCCTTAAGTGACGGCAAGTTGCTCGACGCACAGGCGGGCGGCGAGACGTTCAGCAGTGCCTTGCTGGCCGCGATCGCCGGAGTCAATTCAGTGTCGGGTCCGGGCATGCTGGATTTCGTTTTGACGTTCAGTTTGCCGAAGCTCGTGTTTGACAACGAGGTTTGTGGCCAGGCGCTACATTTCTGCCGCGACATTGAGCCGCTCGACGATTTGCCGACGCAACACCTTGTCGATGAACTAATAGAGAACGATCATTTGATTACTTCGCCGCATACGCTGGCCAAGTGGCCCGATGAGCTGTACCTGACCGGTACTGTCTTTGATCGACTCAATCGCGAGAACTGGCAAGACGGTGGCTCGATGGAGCTCAATGAGCGCGCATGCATGGAAGTTGAACAGCGTCTGGCGCTTTACGAGCCGTTCGCAACCGATCCTGCAATCGATGCTGCGATGCGCGATATTGTGAAAGGTGGTTTTGTCAATCAGACCGAACTGCCCGAGCTTCCACCGGTGCCGGAAAAACCGAAGCCCAAAGCGGTGCCCGGGCGTCGTGGGCGAGCAGGCCGTCGCCGCCAATAAAGCAATAGAAAACAGGTACTCATCGCCAGCACGCTGGTCATATTTGCTGTGCTAGACTTCGTCTCGAAAGAGTCGAGCAACTACAGCATATGATGAAATTTGTCCGTGAACTGCGGCGTCGCGAGGTCCTCCGAACCGCGGGTCTGTACGTCGGTATTTGCTGGATCGTCATCGAGGCGTCCAGCATCGTGCTGCCGACCTTCGGCGCGCCCGAGTGGACGCTTCGCGCAGTCATTATTCTGGCGGTGATCGGTTTCCCGATCATGCTCGTTCTCGCCTGGGTTTATGACGTTACCAGCGAGGGTGTGGTCGTTCAGGATGAGGACGACAATTCGGAGCTGGCGCCGCTCGGCAGTCGCAAGATGGACTTTGTTGTTATCGGCCTTCTCAGCATCGCCCTTGTTTTTTCCGTTTATCTAAATTTCAAATCAGAGCCGGTCCCGCCGGGTGAGATTAAGCCGGTCACAGTGCTCATCGCTGACTTCGACAACCAGACGGGCAACGAGCTGTTCGATGGATCGCTGGAGCAGGCGCTGCACTTGGGTATCGAAGGCGCGACGTTTGTATCGACGTATTCGCGGGGTAATGCCAAGCGACAAGTGGCAAAGTTGGGGTTGGGCGAGAATCTTAACGAAAGCAGTGCCAGGCTGGTCGCCGCTCGACAGGATGTACGAATGGTTCTCAGCGGTTCGATCAAGGCGGATGGCTCCAAGTTCTTGCTGAGTCTTAAAGCGATTGAACCTGTCAACGGTGAGGTCCTCCTGACAACGACTGCGAATGCTGCCAGTGCCATGGATGTCCTTGGCGCGGTCAGTGAGCTTGCGACCGATATTCGTCGCGATCTGGGTGACGATACGGTTGGCATGGAATCGGACGAAACGGTGACAGCGGCGTCGATCGAGGCGCTAAAGTTTTACACCGACGCCCAGGAGCTGGCGCGTGTCGGCGATGACGATGAAGCGATCGTCTTGTATGAACGCGCTGTGACCGAGGACCCGGGAATGGCCCGGGCCTATTCAGGTTGGGGTCTATCGGCGTTCAAATTGGGACGAGAGGCTGAAGCCGATACGCAGTGGCAGAAAGCGCTATCGTTGCTGGACAGAATGACCGAGCGTGAGCGCTATCGAACGCTCGGTCTCTATTACACCACTGTTTCGCTCAGTTACGACAAGGCGATTGATAACTACCAGCAATTGGTCAACAAGTTTCCGGCGGATGGGGCCGGTAATAACAATCTTGCGATTCTCTACACGCTGACGGCGCAGTTCGATGCAGCGTTGGCGCAAAGCGAACAGCTTCTAACGATTTATCCCGGACGTATTCTTTACCATGCGAATCATGCGCAGTATGCGCTTTATGCCGGCGATATTGAGAAAGCGGCGCAAGAGGCGAAATTTGTTATTGGCGAAGATCCCTCCTTTTTCAAGTCCTACATGATCCTGGCGCTTACCGAGCTTTACGTTGACGACATTGACGCGGCGAAGGCGCACTATGCGCGCATGGCAGAAGAAGGCGGCGAACGTGGCATCTCGCTGTCGTTGAGCGGTATGGCCGATATTGCGATTTATCAGGGTCAGGGCGATACCGTTATGGGTATTCTTGAGTCGGGCATCCGAAGTGATGAAGAGGCTGGCAACCAGCGTGGCGTAGCAACCAAGCTTGCCGCGTTGGCGCATGTATATCTGGACGCTGGGGATCCGGCCGCAGCACTCAAGGTGCTTGAGCGGGCGCCAGAGGGCAATACGGATGGTCTGCTTGTGCCGTCAGCGGAGATATTCGCAGCAAACGGCAAGTACGCTGAGGCGGCTCAAATTGCTGACCAGTTTAGAGAACAACTGCGACCAACCGCTCGCGCCTATGCCAGGTTGATTGATGGCATCAATGCACTGGCTCAGGAACAGCCCGTCATAGCAATCGATGCATTAACGGAGGCGCTGACGTACGCCGATCTCTGGATCGTACGATTTTATTTGGCCCAGTCTTACCTGGCCGCAGGTTATCCAACCGAGGCCATGGCCGAATTTGAATCTTGCTACGAGCGACGCAGCGAGGCGGGCGGCCTGTTTTTTGACGACTTCCCGACCTACCGTTACGTGCACGCGCTGAATGATTGGCGCGGCAAAGCCAGCAAAGCGCTCGCCGACAGTTTGTCGGCAAGCGCCCGCTAGATTCCTATCTGAGAACCACACACTTCCAGACGACATCCGATCCGGGCGGAGCCACCGACACGCGGTAGGCGCCCGGTGTACCTGGCGTTTGCCAGTTGTACTGCCATGTGTCTTGAGAGCCTGAATAGCGGAAGCCGCTCGAACCGGAGTCTTCCGCATCCATCCCATCGCCAGAGCCTGTATTGCTGCCACCGCACTGTTTGGTTGCGTAAGGACCCATCCAGACGACCACCGGTGATATCAATGAGCTGTCGACGACGGTCGAAGTGCCCGGCTGCAGGTATCGCCAATCGATCGGGTTGGTGCTGCCGGCGCGAAGATTGCCTTTCGGTACAATCAGGTCGATATCGTAAGCGAACACCACATCCAGACGGTAGCTTGCGTTTGCCGTATTGCCGGCCGCGTCTGTCGCGGCACAGTTGACCGTCGACATTGAGTCCAGGGCGAGGTCTACAATGTTTCCGGCAGGCCCGCCTGCGATTGAGCAGCTCGGCGTCACAGCGCCATCGACCCGATCGCTCGCGCTGACATTGTCTCTAAGATCAACCTGGGTTGTTTGCGCGATGGCATAAACCACCAGCGGATCTTCAGCGACGGTGATGACCGGCGCGGTG
>Ga0316189_10005555_pt1 | contig 12092 bp, 11 predicted proteins | sample LowCovwburrow_MG_FD_204930 | JGI IMG/M metagenome (GOLD analysis project Ga0316189, IMG submission 204930) | Coastal sediment microbial communities from Maine, United States - Lowes Cove worm burrow | ecosystem: Environmental > Aquatic > Marine > Coastal > Sediment | place: USA: Maine... | reverse complement strand
ATCGGCGGTCCGGCGGCGCTCCGCGGTTCGAGACCGGTGACGAAGCCCTCGTCTTCGAGAGCTGCAATCAGTGCCTGGTCACGCGCAATCACATGCACCGGTACATCCCAGGACGCATCCGGTCCGCTGATCCGCGCTGGCGGTTGATGATCGCCGACGACGATCAGGACCATATCGTGGTATGCGCGAAGGCGCAGGTAGCCGGCAACCGTCTTCATCAGGTAAGCCACCGCGGTAACGTAGTGGCCGTCCATGCCGCTTAAGCCGCCTTGCTCCGCGTCTTCAGCAGTGGGCTCGAGCCCGGTGTAGGAGTTCGGGCCCAGCAACACCTGCCAATCCGATTGATAATCAGGCACGGGGTGAAACGGCGCATGGCTGGAGATGGAGTTGATGACGGCGAACAGGGGCGGCCGTGCGGACGGAGCGACTTCCAGTGCATCGAACCTGGCCAGGGCAAACTGATCGGGTATGCGCCACCAGCCGAAGTCCGGCCCACGATAGTCGAGGCTATCGGCGTCGTAGATGGTGTCGTAGGCGTAGTAGGCGCCCTCGGGCCAACGTTTGCGCAATCCGGGCATCACACCGACGGTGCGGTAGCCATGTTCGGCGAAGCGGTGCACCAATGTATCCCGATCTTGGGTCAGCAGCCGCTGGTATTGGGTGTTGTTGCTTACCTCTATACCTGAAAGAAGGGTGGAATGGGCAAGCCAGGAAGCTCCGCCGAAGGTCGGCGAGCGAACCCGTGCAGAGACTGCTTGACGTCCTGTCTGCGCCACCGCGTCGGCCAATGCCTGGCGCGGCTTCGACAGCGCGTCGTCAAAATCCGGGCGATCCAGCGTCGTTGCACCGTAAGACTCGCAGAACAGGATCACCACGTCGGAGCCGGACAAATCCGCCAAGCTGGTTCGTGGAAAAGGCGTCGCGGTGCTCGTTGGTTCGTCTTCGTCGGCAATTACCTCGTAAACGAAACCGAGCTGTTGGGCATAGGTCGCGCTGACCGGAAGAGAGTACCAGTGCAAGGTGCCGATCGCCGGGTGCAACCGGCCGGCCGCGTAGAGTAAGACCAGGATGCCGGCCAACGCCATTGTAAAACGCCGTGGAACAGCGTAAGACAAGCCGTTGCCCAGCAGCGTCAGCAGGCCCAGGCCGGCCCAGTAGAGCAGTGGAATCAACATGACCAGAGCGCCGGCCAGCAGCCAGGCCTGCCACGAAGGCATCGCTTCGATCAACATGGCCGCCACATTGGGTAGTTGCTGCACATCCCAGTACAGGTTGATTCTCCGTCCATAGAGCGCCGGTGCAGTCACTTCGAGGTAACGACCCACCGCGAAGACGAGGACCAGCGCAGCCAGCAAGCCCAGGACCCGCCGCGACGGTGGCCGGCCCAGTTCGCTGGCCAATGCCAAGCATAGGACCAACAGGCCGAACTCCACCGACAACTCGTGCCGCGTGGTGATCCAGGGTGTTGGCCAGAGGTTATGGAAGCTCAGTGCAAAATTGAGTACGACCAGTGCCACGGCCAGTCCGAGCCAGGCGCGCCAGCCCGCCACCATCCGGCCAGAGGAAGCGGGTCGGCGTGCCATCACCGGTTAATCGCGCCGTGCTTCGAACTCGATGATCAACTCGACCTCGTCGCCAACCCAGCCGTTGTCGACAGAATAGTCCATACCGTAAGCACTTCGTTTAAAGCTGCCGCGGGCCGAGACACCCATCACGTATGGCTTGCCGCCGAGAAGGCCGCCGCCGAACGGATACTCGCCGCTTTTGTTCCAGGTGGCGTCGAGCGTGATACTGTGGCTTTGCCCCAACAGCTCGAGCTCGCCTGATATGCGATAAAGACGCCCGTCTACCGGGCTTGCGCTGGCAGAGCGAAACACCATCTGTGGAAATTCGGCGCTGTTTAGAAAATCAGCACTACGCAGGTGCTCGTCTCGTTTGCGATGGTTGCTGAAAACGCTTTCACTGTCGATGGTAACCACGACGTCGGTCAGCGCGCCGGTGGTTTCGTCAAAGGTGTAGGATCCGCTTGCCTTGCGAAACATACCGAGCACCTTACTGTAGCCAATGTGATCCACCAGGAAACCGACGCTGAGGTGATCCGGGTCGATGGTGTACCGAGCCGGCTCCGCCATCGCGGTAGCGGTGCCCAACAGACAGGCCAGACAGACGAGAGGCTGCAGGGCCTTTCGGGGAAACGCAGCTGAATCAGCGGTGCAGGTCATCGTTTTCATCGACAAGGATCTCCTCGTTAAGCGGCGTTCGCTGGCGCCATAGCCAGACCGTGTCGACCGCGAACGAGTAGATTAGCATGGCCAGTCCGGTCGCGGCGATAGCATCGCTCCACGGCGTCGACACCCACGGCGTCAGCACCAGCAACAACACCAGGGCCTGCACAACGCAGACGACCTTACGCCGTCGACTATCCCGCAGCGGCCGGGCGAGCCGAGGCAGCGCGACCCCGGCGGCGATGAACAAGTAACGCAGAGCACCGGACAACAATACCCAAGGGCCCGCTTTTTCGAGTTGCCAGGCCAATACCGTCATCACCAGTATCGCCAGTGCGTCTGTCTCCATATCGAAGCGTGCGCCGAAGGCGCTCGTCCAACCGCCGCGCCGCGCAAGCCAGCCGTCGACACCGTCCAGCAACAGCACCAGCCCGGCGATAAGCGGAGACGCCAGGGAGACAGCGGCGGGTGCCTCGCCGATCAGCCCGCCGAGCAGTGCGGTCAGCGCCAACCGCGCCAGCGTAACGCGATTGGCCGGCCCGAATCTGATATGCGGCCGGTGTGCCGGCATATAGCAACCGAGCCAGATGGCGACGGCGAGGTACAACAGCAGGGCCTTCCCAGCGAAAATCGGAGAAAGGTCCAGGGCAACAATCAGCATCCAGGCCGCGGCAAGGAGCACCACCGCCGTCACCGTCATGGTGACAACTGCGTCGCGCAAGAGGACTGCTGGTATCGAGCGTGGTGTGACGGAGAAGAGCATAGTCTAGAATATCACTATGAAACGAAGTCTTGTCCAATCGACGGTCAGCATCAACGCAACCCTATACTCAGCAACCATACGCACGACAGGGTGACAGGGATTCAAGCAACAGCTTTCTGGATTAACGCCCCGGGCGAGGGAGAACTGCGTGGTGAGACCGTGCCCGAGCCAGGATCGGACGAGGTCCTGGTGCACTCGTGTTACGGTGCGATCAGCCGCGGCACCGAAGCGATGGTGTTTCTGGGTCGTGTGCCGCCGAGTGAGTATTCGCGCATGCGCGCTCCCTTTCAGCAAGGGGCTTTCCCCGGCCCGGTGAAATACGGCTACATCAGTGTCGGCGAGGTCGAACGCGGCCCCGAAGCGCTGCGTGGACAGATGGTGTTTTGTCTTCATCCGCACCAGACCCGCTACACCGTTCCCGTCGATGCCGTGGTCCCCATTCCGCCCGGCGTGCCGCCAGAGCGCGCGGTGCTGGCTGCCAACCTCGAGACCGCGGTTAACGGGATGTGGGACCTGGCGCCCAAGGTCGGCGAGCGAATCAGCGTGATCGGCGCCGGTGTCGTCGGCTGTCTGTGCGCTTGGCTCGCTGCAAGCATTCCCGGCAGTTGCGTCGAGTTGATTGACACCAACCCGGAACGTGCCGCGGTCGCAAGCCGACTCGGTGCCGTCTTTGCGTTGCCGGCCGACGCATCGCACGATGTCGACGGCGTGATCCACTGCAGTGGGCATCAAGCCGGACTGGCCACTGCGCTGCGTATCGCGGGCTTCGAGGCGACCGTACTGGAAATGAGCTGGTACGGGACGTCAGCGGTCGAACTCCCACTCGGTGAGGCCTTTCACGCGCGCCGACTGGTCCTGCGCTCCTCCCAGGTGGGCACCGTCGCGGCGCCGCAACGCGCGCGCTGGAATAACCGCCGGCGTCTTGGCCTTGCCCTTGACCTGCTGACCGATCCGAGACTCGACAGCCTGATCACGGGCGAGAGCCCGTTCGACGAATTGCCGATAGTGATGGCTCGGATGGCCACAGCACCGGCTGGCACGATCTGCCACCGTATTCGTTATTCGTGAGGAGAAACCATGTACAGCGTTACCGTTCGCGACCACATGATGATAGCGCACAGCTTTCACGGCGACGTCTTCGGGCCGGCGCAGCGCCTTCACGGCGCGACCTACGTCCTCGACCTCGAGCTGCGTGCCCGGGAGCTCGACGACGATGGGCTGGTGGTTGATATTGGCCTCGCCAGTCAGGCCCTGGGCGAAGTGTTGAACGAGTTAAACTATCGCAACCTGGACGACGAGCCCGAGTTTGTCGGAAACAACACGACTACCGAATATCTGGCCCGGGTGATCTTCGACCGGATTGGCGCGCGTATACGCGCCGGCCAGCTCGGGGCTTCTGCGGCCGGCATCCATGCGATGCGCGTGACCCTGCATGAATCCCATGTGGCTGCGGCCAGCTATGAGAGCGAGCTGGCGGATTGACTGCTGAGCGATTGTTCGACCTGGTGATTCCGCGCGGGTTCACGACCCTCACCGGCGGCTTCATCTATGACCAGCGGATCGTCGAACAGCTGCGGGACGCCGGCTGGCGAATCGATGTGCACGAGCTCGACCCCCAGTTTCCACACCCGTCGGCGGCGGCACTGCGCAGAGCCGCTGCGGTTCTTTCCGGCATTCCCGACGGACGCCAAGTGGTCATCGACGGTCTCGCCCTCGGCGGTATGCCCGGGATCGTCGAACAGGAATCGACGCGTTTGCGCCTGATAGCTCTGATCCATCATCCGCTGGCCCTCGAAACCGGCCTTGCGCAGGAGGTCGCCGCTGCACTCTACACCGCGGAGCGTCGGGCGCTGTCCGCCGTCGATGGCATCATTGTCACCAGCGGGACGACGGCACGGGAGCTGTCCGACTATGACGTACCGGCAGGCCTGGTAATGGTCGTTCCGCCAGGCACCGATATGGCGCCTTTGGCCGAAGGGTCGGGTCGCGGAACGTTCGAGCTGGCGTGCGTGGGAACGCTGACGCCACGCAAGGGTCATGCGGTTCTGTTGGAGGCGCTGGCCGGCCTGCTGGACCGCGATTGGCACCTGTGCTGTGTCGGCAGCGCCGACCGCGACTCCCGCACCGCGGCGGCGGTGCGCAAGCAGATTGCCAAGTCCGGGCTGACTGACCGGGTGACCCTGCGCGGCGAGTTGGCCGGCGACGCATTGGACGCTGTCTATGCGGGTGCCGACGCCTTCGTGCTCGCCTCGTATTACGAGGGTTACGGCATGGTATTCGCCGAGGCCCTCGCCCGCGGCCTGCCGATCGTCGCCACCGCGGGCGGCGCCGTTGCCGAGACCGTACCCGCGTCGGCCGGGCTACTGGTCAAACCTGGCGACAGCACCGGACTGCGTATGGCGCTAGCGCGGTTGCTGGATGAACCGGGGTTGCGCGGGCGGCTGCGGGCCGGCGCCCGAAAGGCGCGTAACAACCTGCCGACCTGGCGTGAGACCGGTCACCGCTTCGCCCTTGCTCTCGCGCGGAGCTCTGCTGGATGAGCGGCTTCCAAACCGATTGGCTCGAACTGCGCGAAGCCGCGGATGGGAACGCCCGTTCTGCGTACCTGTGTGCGCAACTGGCGGCTGCACTGACGCCCGGCCGTGAACGCAGGGTTGTCGATCTGGGCAGCGGTACCGGGGCCAACCTGCGCTACCTGGCGCCGCGCCTCGGCGGTGACCAACACTGGTTGTTGGTCGACCACGATCAAGCGCTGCTGGACTACGCGCGGCTCGCAACGAAGGCCTGGATAGACACACAGGGCTTGAAGGTGTCTACCGACGGCGGGGAGTTTTTGGTCGGCGGCGACCGATTCTCCCTGGGGCTGCGCTGGCGCAAGGCCGACATCAACCTGTTGCTCGACCGACTCATCACACCCGATGTCGACCTGGTAACCGCATCGGCTCTGCTCGACTTGGTCTCGACTGAATGGATCGAGCGGCTCGTACAGCAGTGTCGCGCCGCCCGCTGCGCCCTGATGCTGGCACTCAGCTACGATGGGCGCATGACCTGGCAGCCGGCGCTGGACGCCGATGAGGCGATCCGTGGGTTGTTCAATCGGCACCAGCGCACCGACAAGGGGTTCGGCCGCGCTGTGGGACCGGACGGTGCGACCGAAGCCACCCGCCAGCTTCGTGGTGCCGCGTTTGAGGTCCTCAGCGACCGCAGCGATTGGCGACTGACCGGCGCCGACGCCCGGCTGCAGCGAGCCTTGCTGAGCGGCTGCGCGCAGGCCGCGACTGCGATGAATCAGGCCCTGGCGGGTCGGATCGATGGATGGCTGGGTCAACGGCTGGCGCTGATCGCCCACCCCGAAGGCGAGGTAACAGTCGGCCATGTGGATCTGCTCGGCTTGCCGTGAGCGAACCGTTCAGCGGACTCTCTGTGGCGCAAGGGCTGCCTCGTCGACTGGCGTCGCTGGTGCGGCATCGGCCCGCAGATCGAAATCCCACAGCAGGTCCTCGCCGAGGCGAAAGACGCGCGATGGCGGGCGCAGGCAATTGGCCATCGTCGGAGATGGCGGCAACTGCAGCGCCGGCCGGCCGGCGCCGATGAATACTGGCGCAATCGTGATCTGCAGGCGATCGAGGAGCCCGGCTGTCGCCCAGCGTGAAACTGTAACCCCTCCGCCTTCAATGAAGAGGGCGAACAGACCGCGTTCGCGCAGTGCGGCGACCAGTGCGGGCAAAGCCAATCCGGCGTCCTCGTCGCGCGGCAAGCCGATCACGGTGTCCTCCGAATCGCCCGCGACCAGCCTGTCTGCCGCGCAGACAAGCAGGGTTGGGGCAGCACTGTCATTGTAAATGCGCAGATGACGCGAGACCCGACGCTCAGGGTCGATCAGCACCCTGACCGGATTGGGGCCCTCAACCAGACGCGTCGTCAAACGGGGATCATCCGCTTGAGCGGTACCTGCGCCAACGAGAATGGCATCGCTCAGCGCCCTCATCCGATGCAGGTGGATGATATTGGCTTGTCCGGTAACAAAGCATGAGTCACCGGTTTCGGTCGCGATGTTGGCGTCGATGCTTTGGCCGAGGTGCGCAATTACCAAGCTTCTATCGCGATCGGCGTAGAAAAGAGGTGCATAGAGTGACGCAAAGTCGTGCGCGGCCGGTGGTTGTCCCGCCGCCGCGGCAAGCGTTGCGCCGCTCCAGGAAACGACCGCTGTCGGATCAGCGAGCGCGGTCTGGTGCAGGTCACCGTCGGCGGACAGGGAGAAGCCTTCTGTATCGTCGCGCAGCTTCCCTTCACGCCGCCGCTGCCTAAGCTGCATCAGTACACTCCACAGAGAGACCAAGCAGTCGTTGTCACCGGCATTGGCCGGCTCATTGTGTCGCAATACGTCTGGCATCGGCGCGTCAGTTGCACTCGGGGGGAATTCCAGCACTCGGCGTCTGGATAACAAAATCATCGCATAGTATATCATACGCTAAAATACTGGAATTCTGCGGAAGTTCGTGACACTGAACCTCGAACGACAAAACCATACCGGTGGGGCCCTGCGCGTCGAGCGCGCAATTGTAGAATTGCGCCGCGGCCGCTCCGTCGAGATCCGTGACGCAAGGGGTGCGTCGATTGTAGCGGCGGTCGATCAGCTCGGACCCGAAGTCGTCGAGGCTTTTCGGGCTGCCGGCCCCAATCTCGATCTCTTGCTTACACGGGAGCGGACAAACGTCCTCGGGCTCGGCGAAAGCCCGTCGGAGGTGGTAAAGCTCACCCTCCCGGGCACGATACCGGTGGCCGAGCTGCTGGCGATGGCGATGGAACTGGGCGATCAGCATCCGCCGGTAACGGGTCCTGTCAAGACGGCTCAGGCGGATGCGCGCGAGGCCGCCGCCGTCGCCTTGGCGCGTAACGCACAGTTGGTCCCGGCGCTGCTGAGTCGCCGCGAATTGCAGCCCGGATCAGATCCCGAGCTTCTGCAGGTCGGTGTTGATGACATTGCGGCCTACCCGGCCATGCGCGGCCGGCACCTGCGGCAACTCAGCCGCGCCCGGGTGCCGCTGGCGGAAGCTGAGGATTGCGAGTTCGTCGTTTTTCGCGAGCGGTTCGGGGATGCCGATCATGTGGCAGTGATCATTGGGCAGCCGGATTTCTTGGAACCGGTATGCGTCCGGCTGCACTCAGCCTGTCTGACCGGTGACTTGCTGGCCAGTCTGCGCTGCGATTGTGGCGACCAGCTGCGCGGTGGCGTAACGCAGCTCAGGGAGGCCGGCGGAGGTATCCTGCTCTACCTGGCGCAAGAAGGCCGGGGTATCGGCCTGGTGAATAAGCTGCGGGCATATACGCTGCAGGAAAAAGGCCTGGACACCCTGCAGGCCGATCAACACCTCGGATTCCGTGCTGATGAACGCGATTACAGGGTAGCTTGCGCAATGCTAGAGGCACTCAGTGTTCATCGCGTGCGGGTGTTGACCAACAATCCGGAAAAGCTCGCCGGACTCGGGGCGTGTGACATTGAGGTGGTAGAGAGGGTACCGCTACCGGCGCCAGTCAATGCACACAACTCGGCCTATCTGCGCACCAAGCGCGAGCGTGCCGGGCATCTCTGCACCGGCATCCAGCCTGCCGGTGAGGGCTGATCGACGCCGTATTCTCGCGTCTTATGCCGAGAGGATAGTATCACCCGGCCTATCAAGGTCCGGCTATGAGCCGACTGCCGGCCTGGTGCAGTGGCATCGCAGCGGTCTCGTCGAGCAGCGCGGCCAGGCGGGCCCCGAGGTAATCGAGCAAGCGCTCGCCGCGCGCGGCGTCGGCACGGGCAGCATTGCCGAACGCACCAGCGGGATTCAAGTCCTGACTCATCCAGGCGTAACCGACCGGTTTCTCCGGTCCGAGCACAGCGCCAGGCGCGGGGGCGGCCGTCGCAAAATCGCGCAGCGCCTCCCGTCGTACCAGGTCGGGTCGCAAATGCAGCATCAAGGCGGTCTCGACCTCCCCCCCGTGCAGGCCGTTGGCGGCCTCGTCTCGGTCGAACAGCCCGTCGGGTAACCCGAATCGGAAATAGTTGGCGCGGATCACGAACATCCGGAACTCGACACGCAGCTGCAACGCCACCTGGTCGACCAACCCGATCTGGCCGCCGTGACTATTGAATATTACCAGCTTGCGCAGACCCGCTTTGGCGACGCAGCGACCGATCGCGCTCCACTGCGTCAAGAGCTGCGCGGTCGGAATAGTCAGTGTTCCGGGAAACGCGCTGTGCTCGAGACTATCGCCGATCATCTGCTCTGGCAGGACCAGAACCCGGGTAGCAGACGCCAGTCGTTCGGCTGCCTTTTTCAGGATGCCCCGGTTGATGATGAGGTCGGTGCCGAGAGGCAGATGAGGGCCGTGCTGCTCTATCGCCGCGACCGGCAGCAGCGCGACCGTCGTCGCCGGATCAAGGCCAGCGAAATCGGTGGTTGTCAGTGTCTGCCACTCGTCAAGCATCACTCGATACTAGCGGTAGTAAAGATCGTCGACGGGGGCTGCGGCCGGCTGCGCCAACAGTATCACTGCGACTGCCGGAATCAGGGCAATGGCGAAGACAAAAACCGGCTCGAACGCGACCCGTGCAAAACGTCGCGGCACCGGAAGACGTCGGCCGACCAGCCCGGCCGTGAAGACGAGCGGTAACGGTAGCAATGCCGCAGGCGGAATCCGTGTCAGCAACAGTAACAGCAGTGCCAGCGCGAAACCGCCGAGACCACCGACGGCAAGACCGCTCAGACCCAGCGGGACCCGCGGTGTTGGCCAGTTGAGCAGGGCAAAGCCGCCGATTGCTGCCGCCAGCGCCAGCGCGTTCTGCATCAGAAAAAGCGAACCGGCTTGGAAGCTCGCACCGGCGATAGCCAAGCAGGCCGCTATCAACATGGCAGGCTTTGTTGCCGTCTCCTCCGGGACCGCGATAAGCCCGGCAAGGCCTGCCATTGCCAATAACCCTGTCAGGCCCAACAGACCGTACTTGGTCAATCCGGCGCCGTCGAGCTGGGGCCACGCAAGCCACAGTATGATTGCCGCGATGGCCGCCGCCGTTGCCGCAATCATGAGCCACCGCGGCTGCCTCCAGATATCTGCCAGAATTCCGCCGGCGAAGAGTATCGCAACCAGAAACGGTAGTTTGTCCACCCCTGACCGCGCCGGCCAGTTCGGCATTCCGAAGGCCAGCAGGTATGCGGTGAGCAACCCGACGCCGATGCCCGCACTCGCTAGCCGTTGTCCCACCCTGACGCCCGACAGACTGCGGATCAGCGCCGTCGACGCCAGGGCAATGCTCAGCGGTACGATAAAGCTGGCAAAAAGGGGATGGGTCGGGTCCAAGGTGTGGCGGTCCATATGGGTTGCGAGTGGAGGTTTGGGCCAGCGGACTGTTCCGTTGAGGCTACATCATCCACGGTTTCACTCAGTAATTCACCTTCATTTTGTACAAATTGTAAAGTATATAGTCAGGTTGTCCCCGAAAATCCTCAACCGCTGCCTCTGGCACCCATTTGTCCAGTGCCTGTCTGTAAGCTCGTACCCCGAGCCAAACTGCCTCGAGAACCCACCTCACGATGACGTCCGTGTTCTGCGATACCCTGCACCTGCGCCAGCTTGGGGAGAGGTGTGGGACCCGTCCCCGAAATCACCTGATCCGGCTACCGTCCAGCCCGGGTTACCGCGTGCCGGTGAGGTGCATTCCACTTGAAAAGAGTCCCAAGATGAGGGAATCTCGCTCGAGGCGACATTTTTTCGCAACAAAAGGAGGCGTGGTGGCCCGTGCGAATTACAGGGTTATCTCGACCGCGCAATGGCGGGCTTGTTGGCCTGTTGACGACGCCCTCCACTGCGCTCGCCAATAGCTTGCATTCGTAAAGCCATGAGGTCTGGTTTGCCAGTGAGAAGAGGCGCAGGGGCCTTGCTTCTGTTAGTGGCATCACTGACGGGTTGTTCAACGAGCATTGAGCCGTCGCCCGAACCGGCCGCAGAGGTCGTCACGCAGGCTCAGCAGCTCTTTCATACACTCGATGCAGTTGTGGCGCAGGCGGGGGTCCGCGACGGCGGGTACGCGAGGATCGATGGTTTTCCGTATCTCAGGTCGAATCGCTTCCTAGCAAGTTACAAGTTATCGGAATGATTCACTGAGCGAAGCACAGGCGGTCTGGTGGATCGGACTGATGAAGGACCTGGTTGTCCAGGGGTGGATGACCGAGTATGCGAATCTGCCGACTCTTTATCGCGATCGTGTGGATCTCCACCTACTGAGTGGTGAAGACCTTTCTGTCAGCCTTCAGCGGTGCGGCGAGGAACTGTTGCGGCGATATCTTTCCAATGGCGACGTGGCGGCGATCAGAGATGTTATCAAGGTCCCGGACGAGTACCAAAACTGGAAACGTGTCGTCGGGCTGTATCCGCTGACGGCACAAGCCTTTTTACAGGGTGTGTCGGCCTACCAGTCCGACACCCGGGCAGTCTTCGAAACCCCCCTCGGCGCGCTGCCGGTCGACGGTAGGCTCGTGCGCTACGTGCCACCGTCAGCACCAGTGGAGGAAATTGAAGATCTCGGCACCATGCTTGAGGGTGCTCGCCAGAATCCCCTCCAGATACCTTTCCCGAGTGCTTCAGATGCGTCTCGGTTATTTATGACCTATGCGCCTGTCCTGGAGGTTGATGAGCTAAGCAAAGCTGATCGTATCGGGATGCCTTTTTGGAACAGGGAAAACGAACCAGACGTCGATGTCGCCAAGCCAGCCGTCTTCGTCAGGACCGCGCACACTCGCTTCTCAGGCGAGACACTGTTGCAAATCGTCTACAGTTTCTGGTTTCCCGAGCGACCCCGCGCGAGTCTATTCGACCTGCTGGGTGGAACTCTGGATGGAATCACCTGGCGGGTGACGCTCGACCGAAATGGTAAGCCAATACTCTTCGACAGCATGCATAATTGTGGCTGCTACCACGTGTTTTTCCCGACGAACGAACTGCGATTGCGCGCCAGATCGTCGACACTTGAGGAACCCGTGTTGATCGGCGCTAAACTAGGATCGCTACAGGCTGCCGAACGTGTGGTGCTGCGAATCGCGTCCGGTACTCACTACATACAA
>Ga0316189_10005553_pt1 | contig 12092 bp, 13 predicted proteins | sample LowCovwburrow_MG_FD_204930 | JGI IMG/M metagenome (GOLD analysis project Ga0316189, IMG submission 204930) | Coastal sediment microbial communities from Maine, United States - Lowes Cove worm burrow | ecosystem: Environmental > Aquatic > Marine > Coastal > Sediment | place: USA: Maine... | reverse complement strand
GACTACCTGGCGACCCTCGCCCGCATCGGCGAATCGTATCTTTTCCGCTCCAATCTGGCTGACCACGATAGCAGGGCGATACAGGCCCAGCTCGATGATATGGCCCGTCGCCAGGGGTTCGTTTATTTACGCATGGTGGACCTCGACGGCCTGAACCCGAGCGCTCCGGAACAGACTTTTGCCGGCGGGTTTCGTCTACCCGGTGAGCTTGCGCGCGCCCTTGCAGGTGAGGCGGTCAGCGGCGTTCAGGTGTTAGGGCCCGATGAATTGGCTGGCATCGCGCCGGAACTCCCGGCAATCATTCGTCTTCCCCTGGTGGAAACGCCAAGAGCCCTGCCTACACAGCGAACGTTCGAGGATCGGGCCATGGCCATGCGCATGGTGTATCCGGTCGCTGACATTGGCGGGCGCGTCGTGGCGCTGCTGGACGGCGCGGTGCTGCTGAACGGCAACTTCCCTTTTGTCGACACGATCCGAGATCTGGTCTACGGACCGGGCAGTTTGCCTGAGGACAGCATCGGCACCGTAACCGTGTTTCTGGACGACGTGCGCATCAGCACCAACGTGCCGGTCCGACCTGGGGAACGGGCCTTGGGCACCCGTGTCTCCGCGGAAGTGCGAGCCCAGGTTCTGGAGCAGGGGGATCGTTGGGTCAACCGTGCTTTTGTGGTGAATGACTGGTACGTGTCGGGTTATGAGCCAATCTATGACGTGGTCGGCAAACGCGTCGGCATGCTGTACGCCGGATTCCTGGAGGCGCCGTTTCGGGCCAGCCTGGTGCGAACCATTCAATTGATATCGTTGCTTTTTCTAGCCTTTATGGGATTCTCCGCCACCCTCGCTTTCTACGGCGCCAAGTCTATTTTTCGCCCCATAGAGAAAATGAGCGCCGTGGTTCGGGCCACCCGCGTGGGAGAGGACAGACGCATCGGCAGTCTCGCATCCCGCGACGAGATTGGGGAATTGGCGCGGGAGTTCGATGTCGTGCTGGACCTGCTGCAGGAGCGCAATCGGCAGATTCAGCGTGCTGCAGGCGAGTTGGAACTCAAGGTGGATCAGCGCACCCGCGAACTGCGTGAGAAGAACGCCGATCTTGAAACAACCGTGGCCCTTTTGCAGCAGACCCGGCAGCAATTGCTCGTGGCGGCAAAACTTGCCGCCGTCGGTGAATTGACCGCCGGCGTAGCCCACGAGATCAACAATCCTACGGCCGTGATTCTGGGTAATCTCGATTTGCTGGTGTCGGAGCTGGGGCCGGCCATCGAACCGGTTTCCGAAGAGGTGGAGTTGATCGTAGCCCAGGTCTATCGCATCCGTGAGATCATTAATAATCTGCTGCAATACGCCCGTCCCGCAGAGTACGCGGGCTACATCAACGACGTATCCATCGATGAGGTGATCACAGACACCTTGGGGCTGGTGGCCCATGCCATAAAGCATGGATCGGTCGAAGTAACCACCTCGATCCGGACCGAGCGCGGAATTGCCATCAATCGGCAGGAGTTGCAGCAGGTGCTGGTGAACCTGATGGTGAACGCCTGTCACGCGGTCTCGGACAAAAGGGGCAGGATTGAAATCCGTGCCGAGGACTGGGACGAGCGAGGCGTCGTGATTTCGGTGCGCGACAACGGCCCCGGCATCCCGAGTCATGTGTGTTTACGCTTGTTCGATCCGTTCTTCACCACCAAGCCGGAAGGGCAGGGGACCGGCCTCGGCCTGTCCATCAGTTACGGCCTGATCAGACGGTATGGGGGAAACATCACCGTGAGCTCCAGACTGGGTGCCGGCGCTGAGTTCAAGGTCTGGTTGCTGTCAGATCCGATTCTGGATGAAGACGAGCAGGCCATCATGGACCGGGTTCGAACGACCGGGTCGGCCTAGCAGCCTGTTGAAAACGCCCTCAAGATGCTCATTTACGGGGTGTAAACTGCGTTTTGGCCCTCGTTTCCGCCTTGCCTCGTACTCAACCGAGACTGTTTAGGCAAGCGCAGGTGTTGAGTCATTCAGGAGACAGCGCAGTAGGGCCGTGAGGCCTGGTAGCATTGGTTGAGGAAACCCCTCTATTCGCACGGTCGCATTGGGGCGGTCGCACGCTTGGACCCGGTTGGCGTCTTGCGCCAAAGATCGTCACGGGGCCGGTCCTACAATGACAATTCTGCTGAATTGTCTGGGTTCAGATGACGTGCCCGGCCGTATGCTAATGTTTCCTTTGCGCGTCAGCGACTATATTCTGGCTATACAGGCGTCTAAACGCCCTGCCGACGGTGGCGGCGGCGCAGCCGATTTGAAACTGCATAGAGTCATATCTTGGCCGATCCAGCGCACAGGGAATCCGCCAGAACGTTGCCGAAAACCGGCCGGCGGCTGGACGGCGCTTTGTTCATCTTGACGATTCTGGTCCTGTTTCTTGCGACCGGTATGCTCCTGTATGCGCTGGTTTGGCCGCAGGTGTACGGGGAAAACCCCGTTGGCACCGTTCGCCTTGGGCCGTGGTGGGTTATTGGGCTGGTGGTGGTGCTGGTCTTATTCGCGATCGCCATGGTTCGCTTGAGACAGGCGAGGCATCGCGCATGGCGCTTGCAGGACGCGCACAGCGATTTGTTGGACAGTCAGCGTCGATTCCATGCCACATTCGATTCAGCATTCCAGCATATGGCCCTGCTGGCGCCGGACGGGCACTTGATTGAGGTCAATCAGACCATGCTCGATTTCGCCGGCCTGGAGCAGGACGACGTCGTCGGCAGACCTTTCTGGCGCACCCACTGGTGGTTCGGCTCTGACCGCACGCAGCACCAGCTGCAAACGGCCCTACGCGCCGCAGTGAACGGCCAAGTGACTCGGTTTGCCGCGGAACTCCGTGGGCGGGATGGGCAGCTTGCCCACGTGGACCTGTCGCTGAAACCGATTCGCGACAAGGACGATGAGGTTGTGTTGGTCCTGTTTGAAGCTCGGGATATGACAACGCGTCTGCGGGGCGACGATTTGTCCCGACAACAGGCGCAGATCATCGACCAGATTCACAGCGCCGTCATCGTTTGCGATCTGGAGGAGCGGGTGGTGAGTTGGAATCAAGGGGCGCAAAGGCTGTTCGGTCTGCCTGCCCAGGCCGCTGTCGGCCAACACCTGTCCATGATTTACCCCAGCGACCTGAATGTCCGCGCGCGTCTTGGGGAGGTGTATCGCGACCTCTGGAAACAGGGTTGGTACGAAGCGACTTTGCCTATGGTCGATCACTCAAGGCAGCGATTCAGTGGGCATTTGTCACTATCCCTGCTTCGTGATGCCAAGCGCCGGGTGATCGGCACGGTGGCCATCGTATCGGATTTGACGCTATGGGAAGGCCAGGTTCGAGCCGGTGAGGAATTGGCAAGGTTGATGGCGGAGACCGACCTGGAAACCATGATTTTCGAGGCCGAGGGGCTGGCGCTGGTCTACGCCAATCCCAGAGCCTGCCAGGCGGTGGGTCGATCTCTACGCGAACTGGTTGGAACCCGTCTGACCGATTATACCGAGGACTACTCAACAACCCTGGTCGAGCGCTTGAGCGGGCACATCGATCCCGGTAGTGGAATCGAGATCCTGGCTGGGCGACAGATCTGCACCGATGGTTCGGTGCGCCTGGTGGAAATGCGTGTAGAGGCAATCAACTGCGGGGCCGAGCGGTTCTATGGGACCCGATTATTCCCTGTGTCCGAGGAGATCGAGCGGATTCGCCGGGAAGGCGAGGCTGCGGCTGGCAAGATCATACACTGACATAGCGCGGGTGAGACCAACCCACCCGTTTGCAAGCGTATCATCAAGCCTTAACATGGGGCCAAACCGGGTCTGAAGATGGGGCGCAACACCTTGGACGATGCAGAGAAAAAGCGCAGTCGCAAGACTGAACGGGCGCTGGAGTTACTTGCCCGATTGTGTGAGGCATACCCGCAGGCGTTCGTCGCCCGGGGCGGTGGTCGCTATCCGGTGCCCCTGAGCATCGGCGTACACGAGGCGATACGGGCGTGCTACCCGGATGAGGCTCGTCACGTCATAGCCGGCGCTATGCGTATCTATACCTCAGGCATAGCCTATCAAAGGGCCCTGTCCGGTGGGGGTGTGCGGGTGGGTCTAGACGGGCAACCCAACGGCGAAGTCACTGCAGAGCAGGCGGAACTCGCCAGGCAAACCGTGGCCAAGATGGCTGACGCCCGCAGTAAATCCAGCAAACGTCCTCGGCGGGAGGCGGTCATCGACGCCAAGCTGGAACGTCTCAAGCAGCATTTCACCCGCTGAGCCATGGGTTTGGTTGACCCGGACGTCTTAAGGAGTCTCTGATCTATTCTGGACGAAGCAGATTGGAGGCTGAAATGCACAGATTCAAGGGGCGGATCGCGGGGCAGATCGCAGGTAATAGTTGTTCTATTGCCAAGATCTGCAACGATGAAGCTGTACATTTCGGTCCCAAGATGCAGGTTTACGAGTAGATCAAAGGCTCCCTTAAGGGCTTGTGGACGTTTGGTTCGAGTCAGCTGGGCATTCGGGACGTTCTCTTCGGGAAAGGCGATAAGCGCACAGCCGCGTTGTTGTGCGCGCTTGAATGAGCGCAGGCAAGCAGCGTGTTGAAAAAGCGTCACTCGGCACGATACGGCGTTGAAAACGCCCTCAGAATGTTCATTTACTGGGTCTAATCTGCGCCTTCTCCGTCGTCTTCGCCTTGCCTCCCGCATGGCCCTCTAGGGCAGCAGCACGGTGGAGCCCACCGTTTTACGGGCCTCGAGATCCCGGTGCGCGTCGGCGGCGTTGGCAAGTGGGTAGGTCTGTTTGATGTTGATGCTTACAGCACCTGCCTGCACCACCTCGAACAGATCAGTCGCGGCGCGCTCCGTCTCCGCCCGGGTGACGGTGTAGTCCATTAACGAGGGTCGGGTCAGGAACAGGGATCCTCGCTTCCCCAGTTCCGCCGGTGTGATCGCGGGTGCCTGGCCGGAGGCGTTTCCAAAACTCACCATCATGCCGCGCCGGGTCAGGCAGTCCAGTGAACCAAAAAAGGTGTCTTTGCCGATCCCGTCGTATACGACCTGCACGCCGTTGCCGTCAGTCAGTTCCCTTACCCGCACGCCGAAGTCCTCCCGGGTGTACACAATGGTGTGGTCGCATCCATGGTCCAGCGCCAAAGCCGCTTTTTCGTCGTTTCCCACCGTGCCGATGACAGTCGCCCCCAAGTGTTTGGCCCATTGGCACAGCACCAGGCCGACACCGCCTGCGGCGGCATGCATCAACACCGTGTCGCCGGCCTTCACCCGATAAGTCTGGCGCAGCAGATACTGCGCGGTCATGCCTTGCAGCATCATGGCAGCGGCGGTCTGATCATCGATGTCGTCGGGCAGTTTCACCAGACGGTCCGCAGCGATGCATCGCACTTCGGAGTAAGCACCCAGGGGTGGGCTGGCATAGGCCACCCGATCGCCCACCGCCAGCCCGGTAGCATCCGCTCCCAGTGCCTCCACAACGCCGGCGGCTTCCAGGCCGATGCCGCTGGGCAGCGCCGCCACCGGATACACTCCGCTGCGGTGATACACGTCGATAAAATTCAGGCCGACCGCTGTGTGGCGCACCTGTGCCTCATGGGCCGCTGGCGGGGCGACCGGCACCTCCTCCCAACTCAGAACCTCGGCGCCGCCGCTCGTGTGGAATCGAATTGCCTTTGACATGAAACGTTTCTCGTGTGGGGCCGGGAAGGGCGGTGCGCCCCCGGGATGCCTCCTATTGTACGTTACTGTCCGCTGCGCATCCTCATGTCGTCGCGTCGCCCAGGAATGGGCGCTCCTCGTCCCGCCCGAGTTGACAATTCCTTCAAACGCCCACCACTTGACCAAATGCTCCGAACATATCGCGCCGCGCGATTGCACACGGCGGCGCACAAATGAAAACCGTTGCGTTGGCCGTCCAAAGCCCATGTGACCCCAAATTCGTGTGGCCGGATCAGCTAATCGTCCTGATTCGAGTCTTTATGGATCATCCCCCAGTCCGTTGCGAACGAGGGTGAGACTCATCGGTCGGGTCTGAGGGCACAAGGGTAGGCAAGATAGGATGAATCAAGAGCCGCGAGAGAATTTTCTCTATCTGTTGGCCGCGTTGTTCCTGCTGACGTTTGTCGGACCGGTGATGGAGGTGTCGTTCGGGACCGTCGGCGGATTGTTCGCCGAGCTGTCATTGTCCCTGACACTGGTCATCGCGTTATGGAGCCTGCGCTCGACCCGCACCGAATTCTTCACCGGGGTTGCAATGATCGGGGTGAACATAGCGTGCACCGTGGCCTGGTTGTGGTTCGATCGCCCGGTCGCGGGCATTGTGGCCCACCTTAGTGGCTTGGTGTTCCTTTCCCTCACCGCCCTGGTGGGCATTCACGCGATCCTGCGCCCGGGTCCTGTGAGTCGGAACAAGGTCATGGGTGCCCTGTGCGTATATGTCTTCATCGGCGTTCCCTGGGCGGAGTTTTGCCACTTGCTGCATGCGTACCGACCCGGATCTTTGTCAGGTATACAACCGCAATCCGGGCAGGCTCTATCCGGGCGCTTTTTGTACTTCAGTTTTGTCACATTGACGACCCTGGGCTATGGCGATGTACTCTCGCTGACTCTGTATGCGCAGACCCTCACCGTCATTGAGATGGTGATTGGGTAACGCTGTCTGGCTGTTCTTGTAGCCGCGCTGGAACCAGATCCCCATGGTCTTGACAAGACCAACACTGCTGTTGTCGGTGGCAGGTATGCTGCCGATCATGGGATGCGGTGGACGCGCGCTGATCGAGGCCCCACGCGTTTACCAGGCCGCCGACCTGCCGCTGTTTGTCGATTTGGCGCCGGAACCTCAGGCTGCGACCATCCAGATACTGTATGCGACCGATCGAGCACTGGAAAAGATGGAAAGCCCCCAGAGGTTCTTACACGTCTTTAGTTCAGCCCAATTTTTCTGCGCACATCCTCGTCCCTGAGTGATAAATCGGTGCCGGCGTACTCGGCAGCCGCTGCGGTGCGCAGCCAGGCCACCGCCCGTGCTGCCCAGTCGGCTGATATGTGAGCCGAAGCATCAAGTTGGCTGACCGGGTTGATGCCGGATTCCTTGATGGCGACCTGCATGTCGGTTGCGATGGTACCGGGACTGAGTCCGAGCACCCGGCTGTCGTGGGCCCGGTATTCCTTGTCGGCGCAGCGGGTGAGTGAGAGTGCCGCCGCTTTGCTCGAGCAGTAGTGACTCCAGCCTTCCAGCGCACCGGTGGCGGCGCCAGAGCTGATGTTGACGATAACGCCCGAGCCTTGTGCCAGCATGACCGGTATGGCCGCTCTAAGCCCGTGGTAGACGCCCTTGTAATTCACATCCGCGACACGTCCCCATTGTTCCGGATCGGAGTCCGCAAGATGCCTGATGGGCTCTATGAGGCCGGCGTTGTTGACCAGAAGCCTGAGCTTGGCCGAGACCGATGCGCGTTACCTGCGTAGAATCGAGGCGGTTGTCGAGGAACTCGACGACGCAGGGACCGAGGCGCATGCCGGCAGCGCCACCGCGGTCGGAATCCTTCGAATCACGGCGTCCGTAGCCTTTGATCAGGTCTTTTGAGACTGCGGCGTGGCTCGTGTATCCGACTCGACGACTGCTCCCAAAAAGGGTTCAGGTGATGCTGGCGTTTCTGAGCCAACAGCTTGGAAGCCTTGATCTGTGCAAACGGATCGCGTTGCTGATGTGCTGATTCAAGGCACCCGTTATGGGCGACCGCAGTTGCATCCGAGTGTTCGCGAGCATGAAGCGATTTTAGAGGGGCGGAGAGTGGGTAATGAACGCCATGAGTGGAAAACATTCGACCTGGCAGGACGTGGCAGCAGGCTGCTGTTGGCCAGGTCGTTGGCAAACTGGGTGGTGTGTTTGGCCGCCGTTTTGAGCACGGCTTGCAGCACCTTGCCAACAGTGGTCGAACGAGAACCTTCCACGGCCTTCTCGGCCGGCAAGGAAACCGCTCTGGGCCGGATGTTCGAGAACCAGGTTCAACAGCATCCGGGTTCGTCAGGCGTGCAACTGCTGAATACAGGTAGAGAAGCACTCAAGGTCCGCGTGGCTCTGCTTGAAGTGGCTGAGCGGGCCGTGGACTTGCAGTACTACATCTGGAACAGCGATTACTCGGGGCGTCTGTTGGCCGAGCGCGTGCTGGAGGCGGCCGAGCGGGGTGTGTACGTGCGCTTGTTGCTGGACGATTTCAACATCGGCGACCGCGATCCCATGCTGTTTTCCATGGATGCGCACCCGAATGTGGAAGTTCGTATCTACAACCCCAATGTCAACCGTCAGGGATTGGCAAAGTGGCTGACTTTCGTGGGCGAGTTCGGGCGTCTCAATCAACGTATGCACAACAAGCTGCTTGTGGTGGACGGGAGCGCAGCCATTGTGGGCGGCCGGAATGTGGGTGACGAGTATTTCGACCTAAGCGAGACGTTCAATTTTCGTGACCGTGAATTGTTGACGGTGGGGCCTGTGGTGGGCGAGATATCGGCGGGATTCGACGCCTACTGGAACAGCGAACGAAGCTATCCCATCGATATCATCGACCCGAACGGGGCCGACCCGGTTGAAGTTCAGAACATGCGCAGCACTCTAAGGGATTATCTGCGTACTCATCCCCATCCCGATCACCCGATGCCGGTGGGACGAACTGCTGCCTCAGCGACCCTGGCGCCTTGGTGGGCGGACTTGATATGGGCGCCTGCCACGGCGGTGTTTGATGAGGTCAGGGCGCCGGACGACATTGATGGCAATAGCGAAAAGCGCGTCGCACGTACGCTGGAGAAGCTCGCAGAGCAGGTCGAAAGCGAATTCATGATTGAGTCAGCCTACCTCATTCTGGGAGATCCCGGCTTGGTCGTGGTCGAGGCGCTGACGGGACGCGGTGTTTCAGTCCGGGCGTTGACCAATTCATTGGCTTCCAATGACCTCACCACCAATCATGCCGGCTACGCCAGACGTCGTCGAAAGATGCTCGAGAGCGGCATGGAACTGTTTGAGTTCCGACCCGATGCCGCGGCCTGCCTGCGGCTCATCGGAGATCCATCGCGCTGCGACCAGGACACGCTCATTGGTCTGCATGCGAAGTCGATGGTGTTTGATAGGGAGGTCGTATTTGTTGGGTCGTTCAATCTCAATCTTCGCTCCGTTTTCCTGAATTCCGAGACCGGTTTGATCGTCTACAGTCCGGAACTGGCGGACCGGATCGCCAGTGACATTGAGCAAGACATGCAGCCGCAGAACAGCTGGAGAGTCGCCTTGGACAGCAATAATCGTCTCACCTGGGTTGGCCTGGATGACGGTGTGGAGGTGCGTTACACGGTAGAGCCGGAAACCGGATTCTGGCGGCGCTTCAAGTCCGGGCTTTTTTCCCTGCTGCCCGTGGAAAAGTATCTTTAAGGAGCCTCTGATTTATTCCGGACGAAACAGGTTGGAGGGTGAAATGTGCAGATTCAAGGGGCGGAACGCGGGGCAGATCGCGGGTAATAGATGTTCTATTGCCAAGATCTGCAACGAAGAAGCTGTGCATTTCAGTCCCAAGATGCACGTTCATGAGTAGATCGGAGGCTCCTCAAGAAGCCTCCGAGGGTGAGATGCGTCTGCAGTTGGGTGTGGCGATCTATGCAATCATCACCATCTCGATACCTCCATAAAGTATGAGTTGACCATCAAACCGCATTGGCAATCGCTCAGGGAACGGCCGTGGACCGGCCTTTCCCGGCGCATCGGCTGATCTCCGCCGTGTGCCCTAAACGGCTCTGATGTATTCTCGCCCGCAGACCCGAGCGGATTGCGGTTCGGGTGTGCGCAGATGGTTTAAGCTCAACGGGGTAGCGTGGTGTGAGTCTGTATCGCAGGGTGGTGATGCCCGCCGTACTGGATCGGGTGTGCGCTTTGCCCGTGTTGGACGCGTACCGGCGTACTGTCGTGCCCCTGGCCGCGGGACGGGTCCTGGAAGTTGGGTTTGGCACCGGCCTCAATCTGCCGTATTACGCTGTGGATCGGGTCGAGCGTCTGTGGGGACTGGACCCCGGAGTGGAGATGCAGGGCAGGGCGCTGGCGCGGATCGCAGAATCGGGTCTGGACGTGGAACTCATCGGATGTTCTGGGGAAGAGATTCCCATGGAGACCGACAGTATCGATACCGTTCTGGTGACGTATACCTTGTGCAGCATTCCGGATGTTACCCAGGCGCTGGGCGAGATGCGCCGCGTGATCAAACCCGGCGGCCGGCTTTTGTTCAGTGAACACGGACTGGCACCGGAGCCCGGTGTGCAGGGTTGGCAGCACCGGCTGACGCCCCCATGGCGGGCTGTTGCCGGGGGCTGCCATTTGAACCGGGATGTGCCGAAGATGTTGCGGGGAAGCGGTTTTCGGATCGATCGGTTGGAGCAGGGTTACTTCCCCGGAATGGCCGGCTGGTTCAAACCCCTCGCGTTTAACTCCTGGGGCGTGGCGACGCCGCAATGAAGCTGACTGCAAAAGCAGTTGAAGTCGTCGATCCGGGTCAGCCCCTGGTGCTCGAAACAGCCTATCTGGATCTATCGGCCCTGGCCTGGGGCGCGCCAAGCCAGACCCCGGTGCTGGCGCTGCACGGGTGGTTGGACAATGCTGCCAGCTTTGTCCCGCTGGCCCCGTTTTTCCAGGGCCGCCGACTCATTGCCATGGATCTGGCCGGGCATGGACAGTCCGCACACCGCCCCCCCGGCACCCACTACCATTTCCTGGATCATGTTCAGGACGTGTTGGCCGCCGCGGATGCTCTGGGATGGGGCAGCTTCCATGTACTGGGTCATTCCCTGGGTGCATCGGTGGCGCTGTTTGTCGCTGCGGTAATGCCTGAACGGGTACTCAGCCTGGGGTTGATTGACGGCTACGGCCCGCTGACCGCCACGCCCGAAGACGGCCCGGCTCAGGCGGCGGAATCGGTCACCCGTATGCTGGCTTTACCGGGTCGGGTATCCCATCAATACCCGGATATCGAAACCGCTGCATTGGCGCGGAGCCGGGCGGGTGATCTGCGGCTAGAGGATGCGAGATTGCTGGTGGCAAGGAGCCTGCGGCCGAACCGAGGCGGCTTCGTCTGGCGCAGTGATCCCAAGTTGCGGGTTCGTTCGCCATTCTATTTCAGCGAGGATCAGGTTGCCGCCTATCTCAAGCGGGTGATATGCCCGGTGCGGCTGGTTCTGGCGCGCGGTGGGTATCTGGTCGATCGTCCGCAGATGGTCGCCCGCTACGCCTGCACACCGTCTCTACAAATCCACCATGTGGATGGGGGGCACCATGTACATATGGAGCGACCTGAAGGCGTTGCCCAGGCACTGGCCGACGGCTTTCCGGTTAGTGAGGCGAGGACGGCATGAACGGGTCGCAACCAGTCTCCCCAGCCGATGAAATGGTGCAGATCGTTGATGGCGACAATCGCCTCATCGGCACCGTTCCGCGTCGTGAAATGCGCGCCGGCGGCCACGCCTACCGGGCAAGTTACATCCTTGTGTTCAACCAACGGGATGAACTGTTCCTGCAACAGCGTACCCTGAGCAAGGACATGTATCCGGGCTACTACGACGCCGCTGCGGGGGGCGTATTGGTGGCCGATGAGAGTTATGAGCAGTCGGCCGACCGTGAACTCGGCGAGGAACTCGGCATACAGGCCCAGTTGCAACCACTGTTTGACATATACTTCCAGGACCCGTCGAACCGGATTTTTGGGCGGGTTTACCTGTGCCGGCACGACGGCCCATTCGAGTTGCAAGCGGAGGAAGTTGCGGCCGGTTTCTTCTGTTCGCCGGACGCGGTGCTGGACGGCGAATTTCAACCCCTGACACCGGACAGCCGCCAGGTTCTGGATCGCTACTGGCGTGCCGTACGGGGTCGATGCTAAAGAGGACTGTGATCTCCATGAGCCACCACGTCGCATTCATTGGTTTGGGTGTAATGGGCTACCCCATGGCGGGCCATCTGGCGCGTGCCGGGCATTCCGTGACCGTCTACAATCGAACTGCGGCCAAAGCCGAGCGCTGGGTTAAGCAGTACGGTGGACGGTTGGCGCCCACCCCGGC
>Ga0316189_10005552_pt1 | contig 12093 bp, 11 predicted proteins | sample LowCovwburrow_MG_FD_204930 | JGI IMG/M metagenome (GOLD analysis project Ga0316189, IMG submission 204930) | Coastal sediment microbial communities from Maine, United States - Lowes Cove worm burrow | ecosystem: Environmental > Aquatic > Marine > Coastal > Sediment | place: USA: Maine... | reverse complement strand
CGCCTCGTTGACCAAATTCCAGAAATTCTGCACCGGATCACCAAAATCGCGGGGGATGTACATGTGGTTATAAACAGAAAACCCCTTGGCACCCCAACGCAGGGCCGCGTCGGAGTAAGGAGATTTTCGCACCTGTGTTCCGAAACTGAATTGGGCAAAGTTATGTTCTTGAGGCATGATGTGTATCCAGTCAATTGTGTTGGGGGTCAGCTTTTTTGGCGGACCAGATCTCTAAGCTCGTTCTTGCGGACTTTTCCAGTAGTGGTCTTTGGGAGTTCGCCAAAGATCACTTTCTTTGGTCGTTGGTACCCAGCAAGACCTGCCTTCGCGTGGGTCAACAATTCTTCTTCGGTGGCTTCGCCTGATAGTTCAACAAAGGCGCACGGCACTTCGCCCCATTTCTCATCCGGCATTGCCACTACCGCGACCAGGCTGACAGCGGGATGCGAATAGAGCGCCTTTTCCACCTCAATGGACGAGATGTTTTCACCACCTGAGATGATGATATCTTTGGACCTGTCACGAATCTCGATATAGCCATCGGCGTGTTGTACCGCGATGTCTCCAGACCAGAACCAACCATCCTTGAAGGCCTTTGCAGTCTCCTCTGGAGCTTTCAGATACCCTTTCATGACGATGTTACCGCGAAACACGATTTCGCCTAGTGTCTCGCCATCCCACGGGACAGGCTTACCTGTATCGGAATTTAAGACTAAAACATCTTCTTCCAACTCATAAGCCACACCCTGGCGTGCCTTTAGAATGGCTTGTTCTTCAGGAAGTAGCTCAGCCCAACTGGGTTTCTCTGCACAGACAACCGCGGGGCCGTAAACTTCGGTTAAGCCGTAAACATGGGTGATTGCGATGCCCATGGCCTCCATTTTCTCGATCACACTGGCAGGAGGTGGGGCTGCGGCGGTCATCATTTTGATTTTTTGTGGAAAATCGCGTTTTTCTTTCGCGCCTGAGATCATCGACATGATGATAGGTGCGCCGCAAAGATGCGTGACCCCATGATCCGCAAAAGCGCCATAGATCGCATCGGCCCTTGGCGCGCGCAGGAACACATGGCAACCGGCAAGCATGGTGATTGTCCAAGGAAAGCACCAGCCATTGCAATGAAACAGCGGTAGCGTCCAAAGGTAAACGGGATGATGTGGCATTTCCCAAGTTACCACGTTGTTGACCGCATTGGTCCACGCACCACGATGTGAATACACAACTCCCTTGGGCCACCCTGTGGTGCCCGAGGTATAGTTCAACGCAAGCGCGTCCCATTCGTCATCCGGCAGGGAGTAGGCGAAATTCGGATGGCCCTCAGCCAGCAGTGCATCATAGGTCAAATTGCCGATCTTTTCTCCACCCGGGCCTTCGCTGTCCTCGATATCCACAATCAACAGGTCCAGACCGGATTGCGCGACGGCTTTCGCAGCCATAGCTGAAAATTCGGTATCGACCAGCAAAACCTTGGCTTCGCCATGCTCAAGAATATAGGTGATCGTATCAGCATCAAGCCGCGTGTTATTCGCGTTCAGAACCGCACCCAGCATGGGCACAGCCAATGCGCATTCAAGCGCTTCGGGGATATTAGGCGCTATCAGGGAAACAGTATCACCCTTGCCGATACCACGTTTGGCCAACGCGGAAGCAAGCCGTTTGCAACGCGCCGCGACCTCGCCCCAATTGCGCTGAATACGACCATGGATTTGCGCGGGCAGCTCTGGATGTACGCGTTCGACACGTTTGAGGATAGAAACGGGTGATAGGGCAGTGTGATTTGCTGCGTTACGTACAAGCTCCGGACCTTCGTAAATCATTCCCCTGTCCAATCTGGCATTGGCTCTTTGCGGGTGAAGGCCCCTATTCCAGCGTTTGCATCAAGCGTCATCATGTTTTCCGCCATCGTGTGACCAGCAAAAGCATAAGCTTCATCTAATGGCATTTCTAGCTGTTCATAGAAGGCGCGTTTGCCAATCTTAACGGCAGCCGGCGATTTATCAGCAATGATACGGGCCATTTCCATGGATGTGTCTTCCAGCTCCGCCAAGGGCACAACGCGGTTTACCAACCCTATTTCGGCGACACGGGCTGCAGGTAAGAACTCTCCCAACAACAGCATTTCCATGGCCAATTTGCGCGGCACATTGCGGCTAAGTGCGACCATCGGTGTTGAGCAAAACAGCCCAATGTTTACGCCTGATGTGGCAAATGTTGCATCATCGGCAGCTACTGCAAGATCGCATGAGGCCACAAGCTGGCATCCAGCCGCTGTGGCAATCCCTTTCACTTCGGCGATCACTGGCTGGGGCAAACGCACGACACGAAGCATCATCGCAGAACACTTGGCAAAGAGATCTTGGAAATACTGCAAACCACCGTCGGCGTCAGTACGGCGCTCCGTCATCTCTTTGAGGTTATGGCCCGCGCAAAAATGATTTCCGCCGCTGCGAAGGATCACCGCTTCGATACTGCGATCATCTGCAATCTTTTCGAATGTGTTGGACAGTGCGAGCAACATCGCTTCTGACAAGGCGTTGATAGACTTGGGCGCATTCAACGTAAGAACGGCAACACCGTTCTTGTCGGTTCGTAAAATTAAGTCATCGTTTTCCATTTTACTCTCATAGGCCATTGAGTGGAACCTTCAGCATAGGTGCGCCGCTTTCGTCGCACGGAATTTCGCCCGCCCGCATGTTCACTTGCAGGGACGGAATAATTAGTTTCGGCATCGCCAATTGAGCGTCCCGTTCTGTGCGGAACTTGATGAAGGCATCGCGCGATTCCCCAGCACCGACGTGGATGTTGTCGGCACGTTGCTGCGCGATAGTTGTTTCCCACGCTATGGCGCGCCCACTGGGACCATAATCATGGCAGATGAATAGGCGCATCTCATCGGGAAGGGACAACACGGTTTGGATGGAATCGTACAATTGCCCCGCATCACCACCCGGAAAATCGGCGCGGGCTGAGCCACCATCGGGCATAAACAGCGTATCACCAGCAAACGCCGCATCGCCAATCACATGTACCATGCAAGCGGGTGTGTGACCAGGTGTGGCAATTGCGAAAGCGGTCATCTTTCCAATGGTGTAGGTGTCGCCATCCTCAAAAAGGGCATCAAACTGCGACCCATCGCGTTGAAATTCCGTACCTTCGTTAAAGATCTTGCCGAAGGTATTCTGAATTTCCTTGATTCCGACACCAACGCCGATTTTGCCACCTAGCATGTCTTGAATGTAGGGCGCGGCGGAAAGGTGATCGGCATGAACATGGGTCTCGATTATCCACTCTAGTGACATCCCCTGAGTTTGGATGGTGTCAATCAGGCGATCTGCACTGTCATAAGTGATCCGTCCTGCCGCATAATCCATGTCCAAAACGCTGTCGATGATCGCGCAAGCGTTTGATGCGGGGTCTTTCACGATGTAGGAAATCGTATTGCTCGCTGGATCAAAGAACCCTTTGACATCGGGCAGCACTGACATGTTCAAATCTAGAAAGTTCATTGCACGCTCCATGGTTTATGCCAACGTGCCCCCGGCCTTTTTCCAGGCACCAACACCTCCGGCCAAGTTCACAACAGGCGAGAGCCCCATATCCATAGCCACCATCGCGGCCATTGCCGACCGCCCGCCTGATGCGCAGTAGAACACGTAGGTCTTATCTTGATTGAACTCGGGTTTATGTGCTGGGCTTTCTGGGTCGAGATGAAATTCCATCATGCCGCGTGACGACGCAACAGCGCCAGAAATAGTGCCAGTTTTTGCCTGTTCTGTTCCATCGCGTAGATCGACAAACACGTGATCGGGCGAGCCAACCAAAGCTATTGCTTCTTCTGCACTGATCGCAGGCACTGCGGACATAGCCGTTCTGACGATGTCTTTCGCGCTTTTTGTAATTATCTGGGCCATGATTGATTTCTTTCTTTGGTCGGGATTGAGCCAGCCTAGCACTGCGGTGAGCGGCCAGTTTATGGGCCCGCTATATCCGCAACTAAACAAGGGCGGCACGTAAATTTCTGTATCGCCCTGTGTCAAATTTCAAGGTCAAGACGAGGTTTCCAGAATGGGCGGAAAAGTTCGATTTTTGGGCAACGGTTCATAACCACTTTTAAGCCCGCCTCTTCGGCTAACTTCGCCGCACGATCGTCATAGACGTCAATCTGACCCCATAGAACCGACGCACCAATGGCAATCGCCTTCTCGGTGATAGCGTAGAGTTCTTCCTTGGGACGAAACACTTCGACCATATCAACAGGACGGTTGATTTCTTCCAGCGAATGAAAAACGGGGATGCCGCGAATTTCCGTCAAATTCGGGTTGGGGTTCACTGGGATCATATCATATCCAGTTTCGTGCAGCACACGCAGTACGCCGTAACTGAATTTGGTCTTGTCGCCACTGGCACCAACCATAGCGATCGTTTTAACCGTGCGCAGAATTTCGGCCAAATACTCTGGGGTATAACTGTACAATTGATCAAGATCAGTCTCAGGCATCTAAGCCTCCTTAGGTGTCGCGATATCCGCCTTCAGTTCATGTGGCTCAAGCGGATCAAGGAAGGGGTTGCGGTAAAGTTTGTCATGGCTTTCGACGCCAATCTCCAAGGTGCAATCGGAGACAGCGCGGGCGACACAAAGCAAAATGTAACCATTGTTGATCTGACGATTGTTCAACGCTACTTGCCGACGCTGATCCACCTCACCAGCCGTCAGTTTGGCCGCGCAGGTAATGCAGCCGCCGTATTTGCAGCCATAGGGTAAATCGACGCCTTGTTCGCGCAGAGTATCCAACAAAGGGCGGCGTGCGTCGACTTGGTACGTCGCATCGTCGCGGTTGGCGATTGTGATGGTGCGGGTCTTATTCACAGCCAGATATCGCTTGTGCAATCGCCACCTGGATAGCGGGTTTCATGGCAACGACTTGGTCCGTTCGGTTCCTTCCCGAAATCAACAATGAAGTCTTCGTTGATTTTCATGCCGCCATTCTCGACATCGCAATCGATCATCAGCATGACGCCTCCTTGAGTGCGGATCTCGGGGTAGAACTGGTTGTCCCAAGTTGAGAACAACGAGGTCGTGACATAGAGCCGCTTGCCGTCAAGTGAGAGTTGGTACATCTGCGGTCCACCCGCAACTTTGACGCCATTGACCTCAGGCGCGCGGCCCAACAGCCCTCCCATCCAGACCTGTCCCGTTAATACGGGGTTATGGGGATCGCTAATGTCGTATTGGCGCATGTCGCCGTGCAGCCAGTTGTTGAGGTAGAGGTATTTATCGTCCATCGAGACCAGAATGGCCGACATCACACCGGGAATAGGAATGGGCCATTCGGGGTGCGGTTCGTTCTCAACGTCGATGATCTTTTCCCATTCCCATTTACCCGCGTCTGTCTTCCAAAAGTGGATGACATTTGAGCTGAGCGCAGCACCACAAAAGCCGTGGCTGCTGTCGGGATCATGTAGGAATTTCACTTCCAATGGGATCAGCCCATCTTCACCAAGATACATCGTCTCGATGGGCTCTTTCTTTTCAAAATCCCAAATATGAAGACGACGGCCGTATTTCAGATGCCCCACTTCTTCAAGGTCAAAGCCCGGCATAAAAGTGTTAGGCGCAGCCCATTCGGAGCTGACCATCACGTTGTGACGCGGCTGATACCAGAAGTCATAACTGAAGGGGATGTCACCCATAGAGTTTTCCCAACGCCCAACAATCTCAAATTCTTTGTTGAGGTGCAGGTACCCACCAGGCGCTTCTCCCTGCGCGTCACCAAGGAACGAAATGATGATCTCGGACCCAAGACAATGCACCGTGTGCGGGCCAGACAGATTGGTTTTTGATTTGATCTCTGCCCCATCAATCACCTTATGCAAGCGCGGTGCAAATGGATCCGTTGCCGTGTCGATGACGTGAATATTGTTAGATCGCACACCGGGCACCAGCAGGTATTTGCGTGCCATTCCTGCGTCGTCGTGGCACGAAGAACACGCATTCCAACCCATGTGATGCAGCTCATCGCCGATGCCTGGCATTTCAAGCCGGTGAATAACTTGTGAATATGTCGGGCTGTCGGGATCTGCATCAACTGTCGCCAAATAGTCCGGCTTTTGAATACCCGTCCCCGTGTAGATAGCAATTGTATATAGCAGTTTCTCGCGCGGCGACTTGATCGCCTCGGCAGGGCTTGCATACCCCGGGCCACAACATGCTTTGTCCATCATCACATTTCTCCCTTGCTACCACTTGTTTATTCTCATATATTGATAATGAAATTATCGCAAGGTAAAAACATGCATCTGGAACGCCTGACTTTCATTCTTGAAGTTGTTGGACAAAAGGGAGAGGCAACGGTGGCTGACATTTGCGCCCACTCGGACCTCCCCAAGCCCTCTGCGTATAGATTGGTTCAGGACCTCGTCGGTGTAGGTCTTTTGGAATCCGTTGCGCGTGGGCAATTTACGATTGGATCCCGATTGAAGCGAATCGCGCAGAATGACCACTCTGATCGCGCATTGCTCGAAACGATTGCGCCTGCGCTAAAAAAAGCGGCGACACAATATGGCACCGCGTTTTTTCTGTCGCGACTGCGTGGAAAATCCGTTGAAATTATTCATGTTGAGACGCCAGATACTGGTGTCTCCTATCTCCATCCCGGTTTGGGAAAACGCCCTTTGCATGCATGTTCTTGCTCAAAGGCCGTTGCTGCATTCTCGCCCAACTTGTTTTCATCGGGAGATATGGAGGGGCGGCTACGCGCCTACACTGAGTTTACTCTCACATCGGTGGAAGACCTCGAAGCGGAGTTCGAAACTATACGCAAGCGCGGCTTTGCAGAATGCGTGGAAGAGATCGAGCGCGGCATGTGTTCGGTCGCCGCCCCGCTGGCGACAAGCGGGCCGGGGGCCACGATGTCCATTGGTGCGACGGGATCAATGCGAGTTTTTACGCCCACGTTCCGCAAAAAATTTGGCCCCCAAATCACCCAAATTGCGCGCGACGTGCTGGTAAGCTTGGGCTGGGATGCGGCAATGGATGCCAAAATATCAGGCTAATTAGAAATGTCTTCAACCACATCACTCAACCACCGGTTAGGTGGTGCTGTCGGCCCCGCAGCTGCGTGGGTACTGATGGCTCTCAGGCTTTTCGTCTGATCGACATGAACGGCCGAGGCTGTGTGAAAAGTCGGAAATTTCGACAAAATGATGCTGCTCACCATCAACGTTCACGAGAATTTTGGCTCAGCTCGATCAGAGGCCCCGAAATTTCAACGATATTGGCCATTATCGTATAGCTCACAGAGTTTTCACACAGCCTCGGCCCATAGCTGCCATATGCGGTCATGTAGTTTTTTGAAGCTCATATTCCACAAAGCGGCCATTCGTCAGACTACAGTTATCTCGAATGTTAAAACGGCAACTTTTGTGGAGGCAGCACATAATATTGGCCGCTCTTCCGCAACTGGCATTTATATAGATCACATTTCCATATTGATAGGTCTGCGTACTTTCAGCTCCTGATAATCCTCCAGACCAAATAGACCACCTTCACGGCCGTTGCCTGATTGTTTATAGCCCCCGAATGGTGAGCCGTAGTTGGTCGCTTGGCCGTTGATTGTCACTGTGCCAGCACGCAATTGATCAGATACGCGTTCCGCGCGCGCATTATCCCCTGTTTGAAGATAGGCAGCCAGACCAAATTCACTGTCGTTGGCCATCGCAATACCTTCTTCTTCGGTATCAAACGGGATGATAACCAGCACTGGGCCAAAGATCTCTTCGCGGGCAATGCGCATATTACTGTTAACATCCGCAAAGATGGTTGGTTTCACATACCAACCATTTTCCAAACCATCTGGTTTTCCCAATCCACCGACCAAAAGCTTAGCTCTTTCATCAATACCTATCTGGATCATCGCCTGAACACGGTCATGTTGCATCTGATCAAACAATGGACCGATATGATCGCCTTCGTGTTTTGGGTCGCCAACCTGTTGTGCTTCACCTGCGCGTTTAGCTATATCTAATACCTGTTCGTAGCATGAGCTTTCCACAAGCATCCGAGTAGGGGCATTACAGGATTGGCCAGTATTATAAAAACATTCCATGACTGAAGCTGTGACGCGGTTGTCTAAATCCGCATCCGCAAAAATCAAATTAGGAGACTTTCCACCCAACTCTAATGTGACGCGTTTAACCGTATCGGCTGCGTCCTTAGAAACCATAATGCCAGCACGTGTTGAACCCGTAAATGACATCATAGCGATATCCGGGTGCCGTGACATCGCGGATCCCACATTAGGACCATCGCCATAGATGAGATTAAATACGCCCGCAGGATAGCCTGCTTCATGTACAAATTCGGCGAACAACTTGGCAGAAAGTGGTGTGTATTCGGATGGCTTAAGTATGCAAGTCGCACCTATAGCTAAGGCTGGGACAACCTTTTGAACAATCTGGTTGATTGGCCAGTTCCACGGGGTGATTAACCCGCAAACTCCAATTGGCTCGCGGATTAAAAGATCACTGTTGGGTAAAATTTCGCGCTCTGGCTGCTCTTTAAGTGCGGTTATGAACGCTTTAATATGTTCAATACCACAATCCGCTTGGGCATTGCGGGCCATTGTGATCGGCGCACCCATTTCGGTTGAGATGGCCTGGGCCATTTCTTCGAGGCGGGCAGTGAAGATACGTTCCAATCGTTCCAGTAGAACTAGGCGCTCTTCTTTGCCTGTCTTTGAAAAGCTTTCAAAGGCGCGTTTAGCAGCTACCGTCGCGATATCCACATCATCGGCAGACCCTAGTGTAACTTCTCCCATCTGGCTGTTTGTAGCAGGGTTCATAATCGCAAATGGTGTGGCAGATACTGGGGAAACCCACTCTCCATCAATGTAAAATTTATCAAGTTTTTGCATGGTGTTGTCTCTTTTTAAAGTAAGCATAATTTATTGTGCGAGTGGCTCAGCAACCAGATTAAGATGTAGTTCTGTCCCAGTGTACGGGTTGGCGGCGATAAATTCGTCATTCAGCTCGATCCCCAAGCCTGGGGCGGTTGGTGGGATAACATAACCGTCTTCCCAAACAATCGGTGTTTTCAAAAAGTTCATATACGAACCGTCAAATCGACCAATAGATTCAAGGATCAGAAAGTTAGGACTACACGTTGCGATCTGAATGTTTGCAGCTGCAACCACCGGACCACAATATAGATGTGGCGCAATTTGCGCAGACCGTGTTTCAGCCATAGAAGCGATCTTTTTGGCCTCCAACAACCCACCAACGCGACCTAAGTTCATTTGCAAAATCGAAGCCGCGCCCGTTTCCAGTAGCCGTGCAAATTCATGTTTGGTGCATAGGCGTTCACCTGTCGCGATTGGGATGGATGTATAACGTGCAACTTCGGCCATATCAGAAGGGTTCTCTGGTGGGACCGGCTCTTCGAACCATAATGGGTCATAAGCTTCGAGGCGGCGCGCCATACGTTTGGCACCAGACACAGTGAACTGTCCATGAGTACCAAACAACATATCTGCTTTATCACCCACAGCCTCGCGTATGCGTTTGCAGAAAGCTTCACTGAGGTTTAGATCAGACATACGTGGTTGATGTCCGTCATAGATGGTGTATGGGCCTGCTGGGTCAAACTTGACGGCCGTAAATCCCTGTTCCACTGCTTTCTGTGCCGCCTCGGCGGCTATGTCAGGATCATTATAGACATTTGGAGCTTTTGGATCGGGATAGACATCACCTTCTGGCGGATAAAGATAGGTATAACTGCGCAGCTTTTCATGCACCTTGCCACCCAGTAACTGATACGTAGGTTGACCCGCGGCCTTGCCGATAATATCCCAACAAGCCATTTCCAATCCGCTAAGGACACCCATCACGGTCACATCTGGGCGCATTGTAAAACCAGCACCGTATGTTTTGCGCCAAAGTTGTTCAATGTGATGGGGATCACTGCCTTCAAACTGACGTTCAAAAACATCAATGGCCATCGCGGCACACAGATTTGGTCCAAAAGTAGCGTTGTAAATCTCGCCAACACCAGTGGTGCCGCAAGCGGTCGTTAGCCGTATAAAGATGAAATACCTGCCGCCATGACGAGGGGGAGGATTACCAACCACAAAGGTTTCGATCTTTTCTAGTTTCATAATACTTTCCTTACCTCAGGCATCTTGTAAGATAATATCAGCGGCCCGCGCCGCGAGCATGATTGTGGGAGCATTGGTGTTACCAGACGTTACATTTGGAAAAGCGGATGCATCCACCACCCGTAATTTCCTCACGCCATGCACCTTAAGATGTGCATCAAGAACAGAATCTGTTGCATCATTTCCCATGCGGCAAGTGCAACTCGGATGGAAGACTGTTCCTGCACGATTGCGGAAGTTTTCCAACATCTCAGCATCATCCATTTCAGTAATATCTGGTGAAAGGCGTTCTTTTGTGACAACTTGAATTGCAGGCGTCTGTGCCAGTGCTTGTAGGGTTTTGCTGGCTTGAACAGCCATTACACGGTCTTGATTTGTGGACAGAGAATTAGGCTGAATTATTGGAGCGCAAGTGGGATCATCCGATGCAATATTAACCGAACCGCGGCTGGTTGGGCGTGATAATTGGGCACAAACTAAGAAACCTGGTTCGGATTCAACGCCAGGCTGGCCCGATTTGGCGGTCATATAGGACATCGGATTGCAATAAATTTGAACATCAGGTGCTGCTACGCTGGCATTTGATCGCACATAACCACTGACCTGATTAACTGGAACGCTTAAGGGCCCAGTTCGCGTTAACAGGTAACGGGCACCAGCGATCATTTGCCCAAAAACATTGCCAAGCTTATTGTTCAGTGTTGGCTCTGTTGCTCGAAAATAATGCGAGATCGCTAAGTGGTCCTGCAATCCTTGCCCCACCTGCCGTAAGTCTTGATATACAGCAATCCCATGCTTCTTTAACAAATCAGCAGGCCCAATGCCTGATAACTGTAATAATTGTGGTGAGTTTATTGCTCCAGCACTTAGTATTACTTCTTTGCCTGCATTTGCCAAATGAATCTGATCACTAATGCGGTACGTTACACCCGTTGCGCGGCCCTGATGCAAAACTACGCGTTCAACCAATGCTCCTGTCATAATATGCAGGTTCGGCCGCTTGCGAGCAGGACGTAAATACGCATCGGCTGTTGACCAACGACGGCCGTGCCGCACAGTACTGCGTACCATCGATAGACCTTCATTCTCTGCGCCGTTAATATTGTCCGAAACTGGCCACCCCATATCCACAGCAGCCTTCAGAAAGTGCTTTGAGAAGGGATGCATCTGATCACTTAAATCACTGACCAATAACGGGCCATCGCCACGCGTGTGCCGTTTGCCGTTCGGGAGAATTTCACTATTGGATTCAATCGCATCATAAGTTTTCTTGACGGCACTCCAGCCCCAACCAGTCGCACCAGCCTGTTCCCAATCATCAAAATCATGAGGGAGACCTCGGAGGTAGGCCATCGCATTAATCGATCCTGATCCACCTATAACACGACCCCGTGGCCAATAAGTCTCGCGCCCATTTAACCCATTGTCAGGAGCAGTGGAATATCGCCAATTCACCTTTGGATCCATAAAAGTCTTGGCATAACCAAGTGGCGTTTTAATCCAAAACTTGGCGTCACTTCCACCTGCCTCGAGCAATAAAACCTTGTGGCGCGTGTTTTCGCTTAACCGATTGGCCAACACACAGCCCGCCGAACCAGCTCCAACAATAATATAATCGTAATGCTCTTTAGTCATATTGTCCCGCCTCCGCAGCTATAGCCTATTCGGCAGTCTGTGCACGCTTGGTCATAGGAATAACCTCATAACCACTTTCTTCTGGTTCATCGTCGAACAATTCGTCTGGAAAGCCTTCAGCCACGATGGATAACCCAGTCGCATCTTCAAGACGGCGAATGATATTTGGTGAAAGTTCGCGTTCACCGTATCGGGCAATGCCATCATCAAAGATATCAACCATCAGTGGGCTAATCTCCAAAGGTACATTGTTGTCTTCTGCAATTTTTTGAAACAGTCCGATATCTTTCTTAACCAAATCCATCGT
>Ga0316189_10005551_pt1 | contig 12093 bp, 17 predicted proteins | sample LowCovwburrow_MG_FD_204930 | JGI IMG/M metagenome (GOLD analysis project Ga0316189, IMG submission 204930) | Coastal sediment microbial communities from Maine, United States - Lowes Cove worm burrow | ecosystem: Environmental > Aquatic > Marine > Coastal > Sediment | place: USA: Maine... | reverse complement strand
TAGTGTTACGAACGTGTTACGGAAATGATGCCCCGCCTATACCCCTAATACTATAAGTAAGTAATATACTTACTTACCAAGTAGGGTATAGGGTAGTCCTATCAAGCGCGCAACACAAATGTAACACTTGTAACACGTTTCTTACTATTGCGCAGGCGTGGGCCAGCGTAACAGATACCCCGTTAGTAAACGATATAACTAATGTAAGACGCACAAAAAATTTCGGGAGGAAAAATGGCAAAGGTGACATACAGCGAGGTAGTACCGTTTATTGGTTGGCCCCTAGACGGCAACTTTGATTTGGGAGGCAGGGCCAATATTGAGGCTTTGCGGGACGCGCTTAACGATGCTATCGGCATGGCGGACTTGGCGCAGGCTAAGGCGGCCAAGCTTGGCTTTGACGGCCCGGGGGAAATGGCCCTACACGTTGGAGACGACGGCGCTAGCGTTACGGTTGTTGTGGAGCAGGAAGCGGCTACGTACGGGGCAGGGCCACGGACGGTATTTGCAGCGGCGTTGGGATCGTTGGAAGAGTTTGCTAGTGCGGAGGATTGGCGCGGGGACGTTGCGCAGGCGGTCATAGATATGGGCGCGGACAGGGACGCGTTTACGCCCAACCACATTGCAGCGGTTGCGGACGTTTCGGAATACAAGGCAGAAGTGCAATTGGAAGCTTTGGTAGACGCAGGCGTGTTGGAGCAGGCGGCGTTTAACCGTTACCGGATTGCGGGCGCGTAATGAGCGGGGTAGACGAAGCCGAATATGCGCGTATCCTTGGGATAGTGGCAGCGATACTACAGACCACAGGCCCGGTTAGGGTACCGGTTAGCTTGTTGCTTAAGAGCAGCGGGGCAGTTACCACAGTGGACGAGGCTAGCCACATTGTGTTTAGCGGGAGGGTATCGGAATGAGCGGGGACGAGTTGGCCCAGGAATTACGGGCAGCGGTTACGGAGCTTGACAAGATGCGGTTGCATGTGTTAGATTTGCGTGTAGTATCGGAGCTTAACGCAGACACAGCGCGAGCGCAGTTGCCGGATAGGGAAGCGGCGCTTGATTTGGCGGCGTGGGTAGAATGCATGCAGCAGGCGGATTTGTTGCTTTTGCGTATGGCGAGAATGCAGAAAGAGTACGACGACAAAGGAGAAATGGAATGAAAGGTATTACAGCTTACTTTACGGATGCGGAAGTGGCAGCGTTGCGCGCGTACGATGCGCAGGACGTTAGCCCAGAGTGGTGGCAGGTAGTTTGGGAGGCGTGCAGAGAGGCGCTTCCAAAGCCATTGGAGGTTGGCGCTTATGTGCAGCCGATAGGCACTAGGGATAGCTACTACCCAGCAGAAGTTATCCTTGTGCGGGAGGACAGGGTTTACGCTATCGACAAGGACGGGGACAGTTGCGATTTTGGTTTGGACGAAGTGGAGGTAGTGGCGTGAAGGTTACTATTGAAGTTTCGGAGGGTATGCTAGACATGGCTAAGCTTATTGCGGCGCAGGAAAAGACGGACGCGGTACCGGCAGTGCCAATGGTTTGCGATTACACGACCAGTTTTCACACGCTTGCGCAGCGGATTGTGGCAGCGGCTTGGCGGCAAGGGGACTTTGTGGAGGTGCGCAACGACGCAGGCGATTGGGAGACGGGCGTAGTTGCGTACGTGGACACGACAGGGCGACGAGACGAGACGGAGCTACTTGTTTGGGTTGCCAACGAGGACCTAGACGTTACGGACGCATACTACGCAGCTAGTGAAGTGCGGCGTGCGGAGCGGCCAGAGTGGTGGCCGACATGGTAGACCGTATGGAGTGGGACGACGCGCCAGAGATTTTGGAGCTTCCTAAAGATGACCCACGAGAGGACCCAGAGTATTGGGCGGCGTTGTTGAGTAGCGAGGGCTTGGGCGAGTTGGCGGAGGACGGGCGCGTGGTACCTATTGACACGGTACCGGCAGAGGAATTGGAAGAGGCCCTAGGGCGGGCAGCAGGGACGGAGGCAGAATGAACTACGGACATAAGCTTAAGGTTACGTTGGCGAACAGCGGCAAGACGCAAGCATGGTTGGCGCGGGAGCTTGGCGTTAGCACGGGCGCGGTTAACCATTGGGTTAGCGGTTATGCGGAAGTTCCGCCAGCACGGCAGGCGGAGATATTGGGCTTGTTGGGCTTGGAGTCCGTGGCGCAGGATTACGAGGACTTGGCGGACCTTATCGCCAACGGTACAACGCCGTTGGCTTTCTTGTTGCGTGAGGTGCCGGTAGATGCGGGGGGACCTTTGGCGTTGGGCGTTGGTACGCAGGCGCATGCGGAAGCTAGCCTTAAGGCGTGGGCCAAGTGCATTGGCGTTACGCAGCAGCGGCTTTACAACGTTGCGTACGGCGTGGAGTTTTTGACGATGCGCGAGATTGGCGCAGTGTTCGGTACGGGCGTTAAGCTTACGTACCTTGGCGAGCATTTGGGGCAGAGCAGAGAAGAGCGAGATATCGTTATCGAGTGGGCCAAGAGTTTGGCAGGCGACTTGCACGCAGGCAGAGTGGAGGGTACTTGGTCCGCGGTACGGGAAGCGTTGCGACTTGTGGACACAACGGGCGGTATGCTTGTTGGCATGGACAAGCAGGCAGGCGTGCATTTGGTGCGCGACGAGTTTACCGAGGGGGAGCGTACGGGCGCCGACGACTTGTACGAGCTAACGAAGGAGTTTGCATAATGGACGACATAGACACACGCATGGCAGAAGTGGTTAAGTTTTGTTGCGGGGACGACAAGTGGCGCGGGCATTTCTGCCCGTATCACAGCGGGTACGACGATGGGCTAGCCGAGGCAGCCGACGAGATCGAACGGCTACGGGCAGACCAAGAAACGTTGCTCGGAATCTTGGAAGTGTACGAGATCACCGATTCTATCGACATTGCCGACATAGAACGTATTGCAGCGGGTGGTATGCCATGAGCACCGACCTACCAGAAGAATGCGAGATGTGTGATCCGTCTAACGAGATTGAATTGTGGCGAGACTACGGCGACGGCCCAGAACCATCGGGAGAGTATGTGCAGTGTCCTGAGTGCAAGGGAACGGGAATCATGGCGGGTGGTATGGCACTTATGGCGGAAGAGATCGAACGGTTGCGGGCAAGGCTCGACGAGGTGACAGCGACATTGTTGTTGCAGGTCGATGACACGTTGGCGAAGTGCGACGAGATCGAACGGTTGCAGGCGGAGGTATGGAAGCTTAAGGCGGACGTAGCGTATTACAAGGGTTGGAAGGACGAGGTAGAAAAGCGGTTAGCGGAGCGTGAGGCGTGACATATTGCAGCGTAGACATTGCGGCAGGCGTAGGGGAAGTGGGCGGCTTGGAAGTGCCGGTATGCGTACCGGTTGTTATCCACGAGGCCACAGGGCTTATCGTATGGCGTGCGCGGGTTGTTGTGCCACAGGCTATGCCCGATTGGTTGGAGCTTTGCGCAGGGGAGCACAGGAAGCTACGCATGGCAGTGCAGGCGCGGCTACCGGAGTACGAGCACGAGATAGATTGGTGGCTATTGGAGCCAGGCAAATTGGACGAGTACCCAGAGGGGCTACGGGCGTGACGCCAGTATACTAGAAGTACGGACAAGGGACGCGGAGGTAGGACAAATGGAAGTAGACCCAACAGCGCCAGACGAGGAAGGCGGGCCATATTGTGGGGCCAAGCGGCAGCGAGGGTACGAGGGATTTTGTAAGCAACCGGCAGGGTTGGGCACGCACCACGTTGGCGAGGGACGTTGCTACTTGCATGGCGGGCGCGGGGACGCAGTGCCTACGGGCGCGTTGGAGGCTACGCCATTCTTGGCGCAGCGGACGAGGCGACTTAGCCTAGAGGACGCGGAAGCGCTTATGACCATGGGCACGGTTGCTATGGTGCTTGCGCGGGCGGAGCTAATGGGCAGGCTTATTAGTGGTGGCATTACGACCAAGGAAGCCAACGACATTACGCTTAGTGTCACGAGGCTAGACGCCCTACTTGGGAAGCATCCCGAGCTAACGGACCCAGAGCAGGCCAAGGTAGACGGGCAGGCTATTGGCGGCGTGAACTTGGACGACGAGCTTAAGCGGCTTTTGGAATTGGAGCAAGGCAACTAAGCAACCGGCCATATGGCCCAGGGACAGGGAGGGCCAGAGTATGGGAAGCTTAGAAATGGTAGACGACGCGCTTGCGTTATTCGGCAACCGCAGTCTAGTGGAGTCACGAGAAGTCGTGGACGCCCTACTAGACTTGCGGTTGCAGTTGACGGCGGAGCAGGCTTGGCTAGCACACAACGACAGGGAAAAGGGAGAACAATAAAATGCAGCAAACACTTTTGGCAGTACCGGACTACGCAGCGTTGGAGGCAGACGAGGCAACGCATCCACTTAAGCAAAGCTACAGCGGCTTGGGCTACGTTGTGTATAAGCGGACGTACGCGCGCAACGTGGAGGGAGAGAACCGGACAGAGGAATGGCACGAGACGGTAGCACGGATGATTAGGGGAGCGCGGGAGATTGACGCGGGACTTACGGAGGACGAGGAAGCGCGCTTGTTCGACCACATTTGGAACTTGCGCGGTTTTCCGGGCGGGCGGATGCTTTGGCAGCTTGGGACGGACAACGTGCAGCGGCTTGGCGGGGACAGTTTGGTAAATTGTTGGTATACCAACCTAGAAGCGGCGCAGGATTTTGGTTGGCTTATGGACAGGCTTATGCTTGGCGGAGGCGTGGGCTTTTCCGTGAATAATGGCAGATGGATGGGCACGGTTATTGGCGGAGGCGCAGTGCGCAAGGACGGCTTTGACGTAGACCACGTTGTACCGGACAACCGGGAGGGTTGGAGCGAGCTACTTGTTAAGACGATTACGGCATGGTTTGAGGGAGAGGACTTTACGTACAGCGTGGACGCTATACGGCCAGCGGGCACGCCCATTAAGACTTTTGGCGGGAAGGCTAGCGGCAGCAAGGCGCTTGTTGACGGCGTTAACGACATACAGGACATTTTGTACGCAGCGCGAGGCAGGGAGCTTAGCAGCGTGGACATTTTGGACATGGCTAACATCGTTGGCGGCATTGTGGTTAGCGGTAACGTGCGGCGCAGCGCGCAGATTGCGCAAGGAAATGCAACAGACGTTTCATTTATGCAGGCTAAGCGTTGGGACTTGGGCGGTATACCCAATTGGCGGGCCATGAGCAACAACAGCGTGGTAACTACGGACGTTACGGAGCTTCCGCAAAGCTTTTGGGACGGTTACGAGGGCAACGGGGAAGCGTACGGTATGCTTAACGTGAAGAACGCGCGCAAGTACGGGCGTATGGGCGAGGAACGGGACGACCCAAGCGTAGACGGATTTAACCCATGCGCAGAAATTGGGCTTGCGGATAGGGAAAGTTGCAACTTGTCGGAATTGGTGCTACCGCATTTCGAGTCCCAGGGCCAAATGCTCGATTGCGCCACGTTGCTTTACAAGGTACAGAAGGCAATTGCGGCATTGCCCTACTTGGACGCTAGGAGCGCGTCTATCGCGCATACCAACATGCGGCTAGGGTTGGGCGTTACGGGCGTGTTGGAGGCCACAGAGCGGCAGACAGCGTGGCTAGGACCAATTTACGAGGCCCTACGGGAAGTGGACAAGGATTGGAGCGCTAAGAACGGTTGGCCAGAGAGCGTACGGCTTACTACGGTCAAGCCAAGCGGTACGTTGTCACTTTTGGCAGGCGTTCTACCGGGCGGGCATCCCGGTTTTGCAAAGCACCACGTACGGCGCGTGCGGATGGCGGCCAACGACCCAGTACTAGAGTGGTGCAAGGCGCGCGGTTACGGTTGGGAATGGCAGCGCGGGTTTGACGGCGTGGAGGACACACGCACAGCGGTAGTTAGTTTCCCAGTGGAGCTACCGGACACGGCCAAGCTTAGCAAGGACATTACGGCAGTGGATCAACTAGACATTGTGGCATGGTTGCAGCGGCATTGGGCAGACAACGCCGTTAGCGTTTCGGTCTACTACAGCAAGGACGAGCTACCGGCCATACAAGAGTACTTGTACGACAATTGGCGGTATTTCAAAAGCCTTAGTTTCTTGTTGCACAGTGAACATGGATTTGACCAAGCGCCTATGGAGGAAATTACCCAGGCGGAGTACGAAGCCATGGCGGCGCAGATTGACCACGTTCACACGTTCACAGTTACGGGCAACGCCGTGGACATAGAGGACAGCGATTGCGAGGGCGGAGCATGCCCCATACGGTAACGGAGGCGCGGCAATGAAGATTAACAACGACAAGGCAGGCAGGGCAGCTACGCTAGCGAGCGTAAAGGTTAAGCGCATGGAGTACGCAGAACGTGGGCCATACGAAATGGCGCAGGCGTACTTCCCACATTTGCTAATTGCGCAAGATGACGTTTACGACAAGGACCCTAAAGAGTTTGACGACGCTAAGGTAATTATTGAAGCGGGCAGCACGGTACCGGCAAGTACATTCCACCATATGCTTTACGACATTGCCAAGGCGGACAGGCCCAACAAGAACAGGATAGCGTTTGTGGCGCCACGAGGCTTTGCCAAGTCTACGGCCATTACCATTTGCGTTATGTATTGGGCGGCGTTTAAGTTGCGGGAGTTTGTGCTATGGACGAGCGAGACGGCCAGCCAAGTGGAAGAGTTGGTAGCTTCCGTTATTGACGAGCTAGAAAGTAACAGCACGCTTATAGAGGACTTCCCACACATGGGACCCAAGATGGACCCTAACGGGCGGCCAGTAAAGTTTAACGATAGGGACCTAGTACTAGCTTCCGATTTTCGGCTTAGTGCGCGAGGCACGAGGAAGGCTACACGAGGTTTGCGGCGCGGTAGCAAGCGGCCAGACGTTGTAATTTGTGACGACGCAGAGGGCGAGGACAGCGTAGGCAAGGGCTACCCTAAGACGAGGCATTGGCTTACGCGTGTGCTTGGGCCAGCGCTAAGCCCTAGAGGCGATATCATTTGGCTTAACACGCTTGTGGAATGGGAGAGCATTACGGGCGCGCTTATTCAGGGCCAAGAGGATTGGACGCGGGGATGGCAAGTGCACCATTTGGCGGCAGAGTGGTACACGGACCCACAGGGCAGGCGCGTAGACGTGCTAGACCTAACCTTCTTGGACCCAGACAAGGACGCCAGCATAAAGCGCGGAGACATTTACATTAGCGGCGTGGACGGGGAACCACGAGCGAACCTAGAGCACCATTTGCTATGGCCAGAGTATTGGCCACAGGCGCGCATAGACGGATTCAAAGAAGAATTTGGGCTATTGGCCTATAGCTTTGAGTTGCTTAACAAGCCCATGAGCGACGCGCTTAAACCTTTCAAAATGTCCGATATGCAGCCGTGCAAGATTGTTGGGCGGCAAGTCCACAGGGACGGATACGCGGACGACGACTACATTAGCACAGCGGTGCTTACGCATGTTACCGTTATCGACCCAGCATTTGGGGGCAAGGACTACGCAGCGGTTGTTACCGTGGCAGTGTTCGGGCAGGACACATTTTGCCGCGAGGCTTGGTGGTATCGGCTTAGTGACGTACGTACGGAAATGGTTAAGGAAGCGGTACGGCAGGCTAACAAGTTTGGCAGCGCATGCATTGGCGTGGAGGCAGTGGCAGCGCAGATTATGGTTGCAGACGAGACAGTGCAGCACACTAACCTACCGGTTATTCCGATACCGACAAAGAACAAGAGCAAAGTTGACAGGGCGCAGGCGCCTAGCATTAGGAGCGCGCAGGGGCATACGTACTTTGATTTGGACGGGGAAGGCGTACCGGGTTTGCGGCATTTGCTTTCGCGCTTCCCAGGGCCAGACCCAGACGACCCAGTAGACGCCTACGTGTACGCGGTAGAGCTTGCGCACCAACAGCGCAACAAGTCCGTTGTGCAGGCGTAAGAATATTGGCCAGTATACTAGAACACAGACAAGCGGCGGCGCACAAAGACGCATAACGGAGGGACCTAATACATGCCACTAGATGCAATAGATGTTTGGGCAGACTTAGTGGCCATTGTCAAGGACAAGGCGCCAGAGTATAGTTTGCGAGAGGATTTTTATAGAGGCCAGCAGGATTTAGCAATCGACCCTAGCGAGTTGCGCAGCCGGTTTGGGCAAACGTTCGCGGACTTCCGCGACAACCTAGCCAAGCCGATTGTAGAAGCGGCAGAAGGGCGCGTACGTATCCAAGACTTTGGAGACGGGCGCGGCTTGGGCATAGACGCTGGCATTGTTTGGGATAACAACAACATGCTTGTGGAGTCCACTTGGATTCACAGAGAAGCGCTTGTAAAGGGAGACAGTTTCGTTATTGTGCTTCCGCAAGAAGATGATACGCCAGGCATTTGGCCACAGATTAGCGAAAATATGGCGTTGCTTATGAATAGCACTTTCCCACGCCAAAAAGACGCGGCTATTAAATGGTGGATTGAAGTTATCACAGACGACAAAGGGAACGAGCGCAGTTACGTGCGCGCCAATTTGTACTTTGAGGACAGGATAGAGCGATACATAGCGAGGCGCGAGGGCTTGGCGTTGGAGGACGATTTTAGCCTATACATGGAGTACGAGGAACCTACGCGCCACAGCGTTGGAGAAGTACCGGTTTTCGCATTCCAACCTAACTACCTACTTACCGTGCAAGGCGGCGTTTCCGATTTGGAAGATGCAATGTCTATCATCGACATGATTAACAAGACGTTTTTGGACATGGCGGTAGCTAGCGAGTTTACGAGTGCACCACAGCGTTGGGCCACGGGCGTGGAAGTGCCATTAGACCCTAAGACGGGGGAACCTAAGAGCTTGTTTAAGGCAGGCGGGGACACGGTTTGGACGACGAGCAACGACGGCGGCAAGTTTGGGCAATTCCAATCGGGCAGCATTGCAGGGTTTAAAGATGCAATAGATTTGCTTGTGGAGCATTTGGCGGTAGTGTCACGGACGCCATTGTACTACTTGCAGGCGCAGCCTAATTGGCCTAGTGGCGAGACGTTGCGGAGTATTGAAGCGGCGCTACGGCAGCGTGTGCAAGACCACCAAGACGCATTTACGGGCGTATGGACGGATATCATGGCAGCGGCTTTACGGTTGCAGGGTATCACGGTTACAGACCAAGACCTACGGGAGCTTACGCCTACTTGGCTACCGGCCAACGCACCATTTGCTACGCGGGAGCATTTGGAAGAGCTTAAGGTCCATGTGGAGGTACTTGGCATTCCAGAGGAAATGGCTTGGAGGAAGGCAGGCTACACGCAGGGGGAAATAGAGGAAATGCTAGCTATGCGGGAAGAGCAGGCAGCGGTTGGCGTGGACGTGGCAGCGGAGCTACAGGCTAACGCTATCCTAGACGGCGTGGTTGGCAATGGGCCAGCGCAGACGGTTAACGGGCTTGCGCCAGACGTAGCGTTAGGTAACGACAGTGACAACCCACTAGTGGACGGTTAAGCCATGGCAAGTAGTTGGTACACAGCAGAGGAACTTAGACGGCAGGCAGTGGAGGGTATGACCCAACCAGAGTTTGACCCTACGATAGAAGAGGACCCAGAGGACACTAGTTGGCTTAAAATACAGGCAATGATAGATAGGGGAGACGAGATAGCGGCAATTGTGGCTACGATTACCCAGGCGTACCCAGTAAGCGGGGTTAGCGGGGATGTCTAACGTTTGGTACAGCGCAGCAGAATTACGACACGAGGTTAAAAACAGGCGGCGCAGGCAACCAGAGTTTGCACCGCCAGTAAACCCTAACGCGCCGGTTGTTGTGGTACCGGACAGAAACGCAGCTATTCTTACGGAGCTTGGCGGAGTGCTTCTTTTGGAAAATGGCGGCGCACTACTTTTGGAGGATTAGAATATGGCAGTGAACGACAGCAAGATTAGCGCTCTTCCAGAAGTTACTACTTTGGGCCAAGATGACGAGCTTGTGGCCAACGATTCTGGCGCGACGAGCAAAATTACGGTTGCTAACCTTACCACGGTTATTACGGCAGGCGTTAACGGTGCGGATGGAGCGGACGGCAGTAGTGCTTACGAGGTTGCGGTAGCGGAAGGCTTTGTAGGTACGGAGGCAGCTTGGCTAGCGTCTCTAATCGGACCTACGGGACCTACTGGCGCCACAGGACCTACGGGAGCTACCGGACCTACTGGCGCAACCGGGCCACAAGGTATCCAAGGCATTACCGGAGACACGGGCGCCACAGGACCTACCGGCCCACAAGGTGATACGGGCACTACTGGGTCTACCGGACCTACTGGCGCAACAGGACCTAGCGGAGCCGATGGAGCGGACGGAGCAGACGGAGCAGTATGGCGAGACGGTACCGGAGCGCCTAGCAATGCGTTGGGCGTGGACGGGGACTACTACCTAGACAACGCTACGGGCAGCGTGTACGTACGAGCTACGGGCACGTACTCTATTGCTACGAATATCCAAGGCGCCGATGGAGCAACGGGAGCCGATGGAGCGCAAGGGCCAACGGGCGCAACCGGACCTACAGGCAGTACAGGTGCTACCGGTTCTGCCGGTGCGGATGGAACAGACGGCGCAGATGGTAGCGTATGGCGCAATGGTGCGGGCGTACCAAGTAATGCGCTTGGGGTTAACGGCGACTACTACCTAGACGACAACACAGGGGACGTTTACCTACGCTCCACAGGGACTTACAGCAGCGTTGCAAACATTAAAGGGGCAACGGGAGCTACAGGCGCTACGGGAGCTACAGGGCCAGCAGGAGCAGACGGCGCAGACGGCGCCGATGGTAGTTCTATCGTTATCAAGGGCCAAGATACTTACGCCAACATTACGGCGCTACCGTCGCCTACCACTAATGATATGTGGATACAGACGGATACAGCGGGCGGAGGCGTACCGGGAGACGGGCTTGTTTACAACGGCGCTACGTGGGACAACGTGGGACCGATTCAAGGCCCACAAGGTGATACAGGACCTACAGGAGCCACAGGCGCGACAGGCGCTACTGGTGCGGCAGGCGCAGACGGTAGCAACGGTAGCAACGGTGCGGATGGCGCAGTTTGGCGCGACGGCGTAGGAGTACCTTCCAACGGGCTAGGAGTTAACGGGGACTACTACCTAAATACGAGCAACGGAGACGTGTACCTTAGGTCTACGGGAACGTACAGCCAAGTAGCGAACATTACAGGCCCACAAGGGGCCACAGGCGCTACCGGTGCGCAGGGTATCCAAGGCGTTGCGGGAGCAGACGGAGCGGATGGAGCCACAGGCCCACAAGGCGCTACAGGAGATACGGGGGCAGCAGGCGCGGATGGTACGGACGGTAGCGTTTGGAGAGACGGCGCAGGCGCGCCTAGTAACGGGCTTGGCGTGAATGGAGATTACTACCTAAACAGCAGCAACGGAGACGTGTATCTTAAGTCTACGGGGACTTACTCAATTGTTGCGAACGTTACAGGACCTACGGGAGCAACGGGCGCTACTGGTGCGGCAGGCGCAGATGGCGCCACAGGCCCAACGGGCAGCACGGGAGCAACGGGAGCGGCAGGCGCAGATGGAGTGGACGGGAGCGTTTGGCGTAATGGCGTTGGAGTACCGAGCAACGGGCTTGGCGTGGACGGGGACTATTACCTAAACGACACTACAGGGGATGTCTACCTACGTAGCGCGGGGACGTACAGCAGCGTAGCGAATATCAAGGGCGCAACGGGCGCTACGGGAGCTACTGGTGCTACTGGTGCTACTGGCGACACAGGGCCACAGGGTATCCAAGGTATTCAAGGCGTTACCGGAGATACAGGCCCAGCGGGCGCAGATGGGGCAGCGGGCGCTACTGGTGCTACGGGAGCAGACGGTAGCGTTTGGAGAGACGGTACAGGCGTACCCTCTAATGCGTTGGGCGTGGACGGAGACTATTACCTTAACCAAACTAACGGGGACGTTTACCTACGTAGTACCGGGACCTATTCAGTAGTTGCGAATATCCAAGGCCCTACGGGAGCTACTGGTGCAACGGGCGCTACTGGGTCACAGGGTATCCAAGGTGCTACTGGGTCACAGGGTATCCAAGGCGTTGCAGGTGATACTGGCGCTACTGGTGCTACTGGCG
>Ga0316189_10005550_pt1 | contig 12096 bp, 10 predicted proteins | sample LowCovwburrow_MG_FD_204930 | JGI IMG/M metagenome (GOLD analysis project Ga0316189, IMG submission 204930) | Coastal sediment microbial communities from Maine, United States - Lowes Cove worm burrow | ecosystem: Environmental > Aquatic > Marine > Coastal > Sediment | place: USA: Maine... | reverse complement strand
CACCGGCTGCGGGTTCCCACAATCGCAGTGACCTGTATCAGCTGTATCATGTACTCAACCACCTGAACCTGTTCGGGAGCGCTTACCTGGGCCGGGCGCAGGAGTTGATCAACAAGCTTTTGTAGGAACCAGTGATGAACACCCGTTTGATCGTCGTAGCCATCGTGCTTGCGATGTGTGCCGCCTGTCAGCCACCGCCTGTCGACCATAAAGCGCGGGGTGCGGAATTACTCGCGCCGTTCAAGACCAACCTGAAGGCGGCCCTCGTGAAGGGCATGGAGTCGGGCCCGGTCGAGGCGATCAGTGCCTGCAGCGTCGAAGCGCGACAGATCTCGGCCGAGTTATCCGTGGACGGGGTCGTTATGGGACGCAGCAGTCACAAGCTGCGTAACCCGGAAAACGCAACTCCGGAGTGGCTCGCACCTGTTCTTCGCAGCTTCGCGGATGGATCGTCGGATCGCGCGCCTGTCGCCCTGGCCATTGATGATGGCCGCATGGGCTATGTCGAGCCGATCATGGTGCAGCCTATGTGCCTGGTGTGTCATGGCGAAGCGGTGCCACCTGAGGTCGCGTCGAAAATTAGTGAGAGCTATCCGGAAGACCGCGCGACCGGATTCAAGGCCGGTGATTTTCGCGGCGTATTCTGGGTGGAATTCCCGGAGCGTTAGCCGGGGAAGTCGGCTGTATCGCCAGACTCGTCGACTTCGTAGGATTCGCCAAGGAAGTCTTCTTCGAAGACAAACAGTGTGGTGCCTTCGGGCGCCCTGATCGCCACGAAGGCGCCTTCGTAACCCGGGTATTTCTCGTAATCAAAACCACGCTGCTGGATTAACTCCATCAGGCCGTGGCGATCGGGGTTGCGAAAACACAGCGACGGTGCCTTAAGCGCGATGCTTTCGGACAGGCCAAGGGCTACGCCGGTGGCGTCGAAGCGCATATGCATCGTTGGCTCTTCCCGAACCTCCAGCACCGCCGGTGCCACGGGGGCCCAGAACTGCGCCGCGCGAACGGTATCGCGTACAGGCAGCGACAGCTCAAACCAGCTGCCGCAGGCCGAGTCGTTTTCGGCGTCTTCACTCATGTGGAAGGTGCGCGCCTCAACCATCATGACAGCGTGGCCGTCACGGTCCGTGAAGCCGAGTTCGTTAAACGCGTCCTCATGGAGCTGCAGGAAGTCGAAGTCGTACCCGTGATCGGTCATGGAACGTGCGTGGGTTGCAAGATCCTGCTGCACAAAGGTAACGGCGGGCGACTTGAACTCCCTGTCGTGCAGGCCGATGCTCAATTCGCCGTCACTGACCACCGCGTACTTGTGAGGGAAAATATCGGAGCACTCGAGCTCAGTGAAGCCGAGGGTCTTGTAGAAATGCAGCGACTCCAGGATGTTCGGCGTTGCGATCGCGAACTCCAGGAAGCGGCCGATGGTGCTCATTTTGATGCGCCCATAGCGACCGCCCTGCGGCGGCTGTCGGGGTTCTCCTCGGCATTTGTCCATCCTGATGCATGCTGCTCCAGCAGTGTGCTCAGGAACTGAATATGGTCGTCTCGCGCATTGAGTGCTGGTATGTATTGCAGTGACTTCCCGCCGGCCTCTTCGAAGAACTCTGCGTTTTGCATCGCGATCTCTTCCAGGGTCTCAAGGCAATCGGTTGAAAATCCCGGGCAGGCAACGTCGAGCCGCCCAACACCCTTGCGCCCCAACTCGCTTACCGTTTCATCGGTGTACGGGCGCAGCCATTCTTCGCGGCCAACGCGCGACTGGAAAGACAGCGTCCACTCGTCGTCGCCAAGCTCCAGAGCCTCTGCGACGAGACGCCCTGTCTTCTGGCACTGACAGTGATACGGGTCGCCGCCCATGAGCGTGTATTGCGGAACGCCATGAAATGAGAACAACAGGTGTTCGCCCTTGCCGTTCTGCTGCCAGTGTTCCTTGATGCTTGCGGCGAGCGCAGCGATATAGCCTGGCGCGTCGTGATACTGATTTATGAAACGCATTTCCGGAATCCAGCGCATCGAACGAAGCTTGCTGGTCACCCCATCAAAAACGGACGCGGTCGTTGTACCCGAGTACTGCGGGTACAGCGGCAAGACCAGCAGGCGACGTGCGCCCGCTGCCTGGAGCGTGTCGATAGCCGACGCAATCGAAGGATCACCATAGGTCATGGCGAGCTCCACGCGGTACCGGCCCGGTGAGTGGGCCTCAAGCCGGTTGCGGACACCTTCTGTAAGTTTCTGTGAAAAGAGCATCAGCGGGGACCCATCGTCGGTCCAGACCTTGCGGTAAGCCTCGGCGGACCGTGATGGCCGTATCCGCAGGATGATGCCGTTCAGGATTAGCCACCACAGGAGGCGCGGATACTCGACGACTCGCGGGTCGGACAGGAACGGCTTGAGAAAACGCCTGACAGCTCCCGTCGTCGGGGCTTCCGGGGTTCCCAGGTTGACGAGGAGAATCCCCGTGCAGTCGGATGATCCGTGTTCGAATTCGGGCGTGGACTGGTATTTCGGCATTTTTCCGGCGGGCGGTTAGATCGGGGTCAACAGTACTGCAAAGGTCGGCCTCGTTCCAGACAAGCAGCTATAATTGCTTGTCTTAATTGTATTTATCGTGTGAATTGCTATGGATGAACTACCGGGCTCCCCGCAGGAAACAAATGTGCGCTGGAACCTCGTGCGGGATGTCGCAGTATTCCAGGCCAAGCTCATCGTCGATGGGCTGCGCGATCTGCTGCTGCTCCCCGCATCGCTGGTTGCCGGCATTATGAGCCTCGCCTCCGGGTCCGACGGCAAGCCGGGCACGTATTTCTATCGACTACTTGGTGTAGGCAAGCAGAGCGAGCGGTGGATCAACCTGTTTGGCGCATTGCGTAACGCAACGGCCGACTTTGAACACACGCTGCCGTTTCCGGAAGCTGACCTGGACGATATTGTCGGCAAGATCGAAGACTTTGTAGTTGACGAGCAGAAGCGGGGCGGCATGACGGCGCAAGCGCGGGAGCGTTTTGAGAAAGCACTCGACGCTGTGAAGAAGAGAAGGAATCGCGGCTAAAGCCGCTCCCACCTGGCCGTTTTCGCTAAGCTGCTTCGATAATCGCTGAGGTACCCATCCCGCCGGCGGTGCAGACGGAAATCAGGCCGCGCCCCGAGCCTTTTTCGCCGAGCAACTTGGCGAGCCCGCCAATAATGCGCGCACCCGTTGCGGCAAATGGGTGACCCACCGCGATGCTTCCACCCTTGACGTTCAGGCGAGACAGGTCGATCGGTCCCATCGGTTCGTTACGGCCGAGGCGGTCACGGCAGAACTTCTCGGATTGCCAGGCCTTTAGTGTCGCAATGGTTTGCGCTGCGAATGCCTCATGGATTTCGTAAAAATCGAAGTCCTGCAAGCGCAGATTGGCTTGCTTGAGCATGTCTGACACTGCGTACGCCGGTGCCATCAGCAGGCCCTCATCACTAATGAAGTCCACGGCCGCGGTTTTGACGAACGTGAGGTAGCCGAGGATAGGCAGGTTCTTCTTGCGTGCCCAGTCTTCGGATGCGAGTAACACCGCAGCGGCACCGTCGGTTAACGGTGTGCTGTTGCCGGCTGTCATCGTTCCTTCCTCACTGCGGTCGAATGCAGGTTTGAGCGACGACAGTTTTTCGAACGTGGTGTCGCGACGAATATTGTTGTCTTCCTCTACGTCTTCGAACGGGATGACGAGATCGTCGTAGAAACCCTCATCGTAGGCGGCGGCCGCTTTCATGTGGCTGGCCAAAGCGAGCTGGTCCTGATGCTCGCGCTGCACATCCCATTCCTTGGCGGTTATTTCACAGCTCTCACCCATCGACAAACCAGTGCGTGGTTCCCTAACGCCTGGAAACTCGGGCTTCAGGAAGCTCGGACGAAAACGCAATATCGGCTTGATGCGGTCGAGGGTGGAGTGCGCCGCATGCATGTCGAGGAGCATGCGACGGTATGGGTCCGAGTACACGATAGGTGCATCGCTGACCGTGTCGGTACCGCCGGCAATGCCGGACTCAATCTGGCCGAGCGAGATCTTGTTGGCGATCATGATGGCCGCTTCGAGACTGGTGCCACAGGCGCGCTGCAGGTCCACAGCCGGCGTGCGTATCGACAAAGTCGACTCGATAACGCTCTCGCGTGCGAGATTCCAGTCCCTGGAATGTTTAATAATCGCACCCAGTGCGACTTCGCCCAGGGTCTGTCCCTTGAGGTCGAGCTTATTGACGAGGCCGTTTAACGCGGCCGTCATGAGGTCCTTGTTTGTGCAGTGCCGATACGCTGAATGCGACCGACAAAATGGAATTCGCGATCCACCAACAATGGCAACCCGAATTGCCCGTCCGTCATGCAACATACTTAAATCTCCATTCCGTCCGGTTACTTTATATGCGACGCAACTTTACACCATTCAAAGACTTAACCGTAGGTTAAGATACGTCAATGCCAGCCCCCTCTGAACTCTGGCGGCCCCAGGCAAGATCGATTTTGCGTCTTGGTGGACCGCTGATCGTCAACTATCTTGCTGTTGCAGGAATGGGTCTTGCCGACACATTAATGTCTGGCAGGCTCGGCGCGTCGTCATTGGCAGCCGTCGCCGTTGGTAACAGCGTATGGATGCTCAATTTCACTGCGTGCCTGGGAATCCTCATGGCGATCTCCCCAATCATCGCGCGGCTTTATGGCGCAGGGCAGTCGAGGAAGATTGGCCGGTACACGCGACACGGAATGTATCTCGGAATAGTACTGGGTGTTGTCGTGCTGCTGGTCGGCCGGGCATTGATGCAGACCATACTCGACGTGATGAGTATCGATGCCGGGTTCCGGGACCTGACGCTCGATTACACGCGCGCCGTGCTGTTCGGCGCCCCGGGCATTTTTGTTTTTCTCGCGCTGCGGTTTACGACCGAAGGCGTGGGTTATACACGGCCGATCATGTTTACGTCGGTGTTCTCGCTAATCTGTAACGTTTTCCTGAACTATGTGCTCATGTTCGGGCATTTCGGTGCGCCGGCGCTGGGCGTGGAGGGTTGCGGCTATGCGAGCGCTATAACGATGTGGATAGTCGCCATAACACTGGGTCTGTACATGTCGTTGAGTCCGCGTCTGCGCGGACTGAAAATCTTCACGCGCATCGGCCAGTTTCGACCGGCGCTATTCCGCGAGATCATCATTCTCGGTGTGCCGATATCGATAACGATCACAGCTGAAGTCGGATTGTTCTCCGCCGTCTCGATACTTGTCGGTACGCGCGGCGCCGAGATCACGGCGGCACATCAGATCGCACTCAGTTACGCGTCGTCGATGTTCATGATTCCACTCGCGCTGAGCTCAGCGACTACCGTGCAGGTTGGCCACATGCTCGGCGCGGGCAACCCAAAGCAGGCTCGAATCGCCGGAATAACGGGCATCACCATGTGCGCGGCTTTTATGGCGGTGTCGGCGATCGTGCTACTGGTATTCCGTGATGTGATCGTGACGCTGTACACGGATGACCCCGTCGTTACGGGCATCGCATTGAGCCTGATGCTGGTGGCCGCAATCTTCCAGGTCGCGGACGGCATTCAGATCGGGGCCGCGGCGGCGCTGCGTGCCTACAAGGACACGGCGTTTCCGATGGTGATCAACATCTTCTCTTTCTGGGTGGTGGCGTTTCCGCTTGGCTACCTGGCTGCGATTACCTACCGGCTGCCCGCCAACCAGATATGGGTGGCGTTCATCGCGGGTCTGGGCCTGGCAGCGATATTCCTGACCTGGCGCTTCAACCGCCTGTCGCGAGTCTAGCCCTGCCCGAAGTCCGGGCTGTCGCTGGCAAGGTACTCGTCTTCCTCGCTTGTGTTCTCGCGGCCCAGCAGCTTGTTCCGATGCGGAAAGCGGCCAAACTGGTCGATGATGTCCTTATGCAGTTCAGCGAATTGCGCCACCGTCAGGAAGGTCTCCTGGTAAGTCGGTGATACCGATTCGGCGAGGCGGTTGTACAGTTCGACGGCCTTGGCCTGAACCTTGGTGGACTCCACGTGTTGCAACGGCATATAGAAAAACACGCGCTGGATTGGCGTCAGACTCTTGTCCTTCTTCTCCATCGCTCCCTCGACGCACAGCTTAAGCGCCAGCCGGTCTTTGGAAAACGCCTCTGCACTGTTGCGATAGATGTTGCGGCGAAACTGGTCGATGAGAATGATCAGTGCGAGACGTCCGTGCGGCTCGGTAGCCCAGTGGTCGAGCTTGCCCTCACAGGCGCGCTCAACATCATCCGAAAACTCCTGTTCGATTTCGCGGTCGAATACCGGATCCTCGCCAAACCAGATGTCCATGCGCCGGTCAATTTGCGGTGCCGACAGCTCCTGTTCCTTGAACCAGAAGGAGAGGATGGCCTCGATGCGGCTCAGATCTTCGTCGGTGATCGTGGCACCCATGCTTTCGCTTAGCAATTTTACGGACATTGTTGGGTTCTCAGCTGTGGCCTCGCGGGTCAAAGTGCGAACTGAGTCACAATTTGGGCGTCTTTGACCACATAGGCCGTGGTTGTCAGTAGACTTTAGCAGATGATGAATCGACTCACCCGAACGCTGTGCACAGTTAGCGTCGTCCTGATGACTCTGGCCGCCTGCGGCGAACCACCCTCCGAGCCTGAGGAGGAGCTGCGTGCCTGGGTTGCTGCCGGTGTTGAGGCAGCAGAGAATAAGGAACGTCGTAGCCTGGTCGGTATGATTTCGGAGTCGTATGCCGATGGTCGAGGCAATGAACGCAGTGACGTGGAGAACCTGTTACGCGTCTATTTCCTCAGGCAGAACAACATCGCGCTGCTGCCGAACATCGAAGAGATTGTGGTGTACGGCGACACCGCGGCAAAGATTGTCATGACGGTCGGCATGGCCGGCACCAATGACGGGGTCTTGGGGTTCAGCGCTGACGCGTACCGGTTTGAGCTGGAACTCGAAAAGGATGGCGACGACTGGCAGCTGATTGCCGCGCGCTGGGGAGAACTGGGTGATGAAATCAAGTAGACGATTGGCGATCATGGGGCTCATGCTGGCGCTCGCGGGCTGCGCGTCGCTTCCCGAGAACCTCATCAGCACGCCCGAGGTCCAGCTGCGTGATGTGAAGGTGGTCGGCCTGGGCTTTAATAACCAGACATTCCTGCTGTCCTTCGATATCCACAACCCGAATCCGTTTCCACTGCCGGTTAGTCATGTCAGCTACGGTGTGCGGCTCGATGGCCAGCGGTTCGCAAGTGGCAAGACCGCGAGCGAGATATCCGTACCGGCCAGCGGTGACGCCCAGTTCGCAATCAGCGTTGAGCTCGACCTGCTGACGACGGCACCACAGTTACTTTCCATTGTGCGCGATGGCACACGACGTGAGGTCCCATACCAGCTCGATGGCCAGCTCGGCATCGACATTCCGCTGACGCCCCCTGTTGCCTACCGTACGCAGGGCACCATTCGGCTGAACTAAAGCGCGTGTTTGGTTGCGAAAGCAACAGATGCGGGGCACTGGCTCCTAACCTATACTGAGTGGTTCGCGGCGTTCTACGCCAAATCAATACAATACAACCTCTGTCGAGGACCGCCTGCGAGCGATTCTCGTGGTGCGCATGGCGGAAAATTCACGAAAAAACCTGCTGGACCCGGAGCTACATCGCGACAGTTGCGGGTTTGGACTAATTGCGAATCTCGATGACCTGCCGAGTCACTGGGTCATCGATACCGCGATCGAGGCATTGGCGCGCCTGACGCACCGCGGTGCTGTGGCGGCCGACGGCAAGACCGGCGACGGTTGCGGTCTTCTTATCAAGTTCCCCGAGTCCTTCCTGCGCGCGACCGGCGAAGAGCTGGGTTTCAAACTCAATAAGCGATTCGCAGTAGGGGCCGTGTTCCTCAGTCAGGACAAGGCATCGTCGGACGCGGCACGCGCTGCTATCGATGCTGCACTCGGTGATTTTGGTCTCGAGCTGGTCGGCTGGCGTGAGGTGCCTGTCGAGCCGTCCGCGTGTGGCGCCCAGGCCCTGGCGACGCTGCCGCGTATCGAACAGGTGTTCGTCAACGCGCCCGATAGCATGGCGCGAGGCTCCTTAAACCGCCGTCTGTTCCAGGCTCGCCGCCGCGCCGAGAACAGGTTCAACGACCATGAGACCTACATTGCGAGCCTGTCGTCGGTCACGATCAGCTATAAGGGCATGATCATGCCGGCGGCCCTGCCGGAGTTCTACCCGGATCTCAGGGACCCGCGCATGGAGTCGTCGGTGTGTGTTTTCCACCAGCGATTCTCGACCAACACGCTGCCCGAGTGGCGTCTGGCACAGCCATTCCGCTTCCTGGCGCACAACGGCGAGATCAATACGATCCAGGGAAACCGTAACTGGGCGATTGCGCGGTCGAAGAACTTTGTTTCCGACAAACTCGACGACATCAGCGACCTCGATCCGATTATCTCGCTCACTGGCTCCGACTCGTCAAGCCTCGACAACATGCTTGAGGTCATGCGTGCGGGCGGGATGGACGTCCTCCAGGCGATGCGCATCCTGATGCCACCCGCCTGGCAAACGGTCGACAACATCGATCCGGACGTGCGGGCATTCTATGAGTTCTATGATTGCCAGCAGGAGCCGTGGGATGGACCGGCAGGCATTGTCCTGACCGATGGGCGCTACGCTGCCTGCTGTCTCGATCGCAACGGACTGCGCCCGGCGCGTTACGTCATCACCAAGGATCGCCACCTTACCGTTGCGTCGGAGGTTGGCGTCTACAACTACGATGAGAAAGACGTCGTTAGCAAAGGTCGCCTGGGCCCGGGCGAGATGCTCGCGGTCGACCTCGTCAACGGCGAACTGCTGGACACAGACGACATCCACGACATTCTCAAGACGCGCGCGCCGTACAAGAAGTGGCTCAAGAAAGGCGTTCGCTATCTCGACTCCCTGCTTATCGATACACGTATAACCGCCGAGCCTTTCGACGCAGAAACGCTCGCGACCTACCAGAAGATGTTCAATCTCTCGCGTGAAGAGATTATCGAAGTTATTGCCGTGCTGGCGAAGGCCGAAATGGAAGCCGTTGGGTCGATGGGTGACGACACGCCCATGGCTGTGTTGTCGCAGAAGGTCCGTTCGCCATTCGACTACTTTCGTCAGCAGTTTGCCCAGGTCACCAACCCACCGATCGATCCGCTTCGCGAGCGCATCGTCATGTCGCTGCAGACCAATGTAGGCGGTGAATCGAACCTCTTTGACATCGGGCCAGCGCACGCCGAGCAGGTCATCATTAATTCGCCCGTGTTGTCGCAGGCGAAGTTACGGCAGCTGGTGGGTCCCGGCATGTTCAAAGACAGCCATGTCTTCATCGACCTGAACGTCGACGAAGACCTGAGCCTGACCGAGGCACTGGACAAGATTTGCGCAGAGGCCGAACAGGGAGTGCGCGACGGCAACCTGATCGTCATGCTCAGCGACCGTTACCTCGTGAAAGGCAAGCTGCCCGTACATGCGCTGCTCGCAACGGGCGCCGTGCATCACCACCTTGTGCAAACGGGCCTTCGGTGTGACGCTAACATAATCGTGGAGACAGGCGTCGCCCGCGATTCGCACCACATTGCGTGCCTTATCGGCTATGGCGCGACGATGGTGTACCCCTATCTCGTCTACCAGTCGCTGCATGACATCGCGAAGCGCGGCAACATCGACCGGCAACAACAGCTGGGTCGAGCCTACCGGCGCGGTATTCGCAAAGGCCTGTTCAAGATCATGTCGAAGATGGGCATCTCGTCCATCTCGAGTTACCGCGGTGCGCAGCTGTTCGAGATCGTCGGTCTTAACGATGAGATCGTCGAGCGCTGCTTTAGGGGCACGACGTCACGCATCCAGGGATCGAACTTCGACGACCTGCTTTGCGACCAGAAACAACTCGCGCGTGCGGCATGGGAACCGCGCGAACTGATCGAACAGGGCGGTTTATACAAGTATGTGCACGGCGGTGAATATCATTGCTATAACCCGGACGTTGTCACAACCCTGCAGGCAGCGGTACGCACCGGTGATTTCGAACGTTATCGAGAGTATGCGCGGCTCGTTAACGAACGGCCTGTCGCAACATTGCGCGACCTGATGAATATCAAGCCCGCTGGCAAACCCGTGCCGCTTGACGAGGTGGAGTCGATCGAGGAAATCCTGCCGCGCTTCGACAGTGCCGGCATGTCGCTCGGCGCGCTGTCGCCCGAGGCCCATGAGGCGCTCGCGATCGCGATGAACCGGATGGGTGGCCGCTCGAACTCGGGTGAAGGCGGTGAGGATCCGTCGCGCTACGGCAACGAGCGCATGTCGAAGATCAAACAGGTTGCGTCCGGCCGCTTCGGGGTGACCGCCGAGTATCTCGTTAATGCCGAGGTCATCCAGATCAAGGTCGCGCAGGGCGCCAAGCCCGGCGAAGGTGGACAGCTGCCAGGCCACAAGGTCAACGAGATGATTGCGAAGCTGCGTTTTGCGAAGCCTGGCGTGGGTCTTATCTCGCCACCGCCGCATCACGACATTTATTCAATCGAGGATCTGGCCCAGCTGATTTTCGATCTCAAGCAGGTGAACCCGACCGCACTGGTATCGGTGAAGCTGGTTGCCGAGCCCGGTGTGGGCACGATCGCCGCAGGCGTCGTGAAAGCCTACGCCGACCTGATTACGATTTCCGGCTACGACGGCGGTACCGGCGCAAGCCCCTTAAGTTCGGTCAAGTACGCGGGCAGTCCCTGGGAGCTCGGCTTGTCCGAGACCCACCAGGTACTGCGTTCGCAGGACATGCGTCACCAGGTGCGACTGCAGACTGACGGGGGACTCAAGACGGGTCTCGACGTTATCAAGGTCGCGATGCTCGGCGCCGAGAGCTTTGGTTTCGGCACGGGCCCAATGGTTGCCCTGGGCTGCAAATACCTGCGTATCTGTCATCTCAATAATTGCGCTACAGGCGTTGCCACGCAGAACAGTGTGTTGCGCAGTGAATATTTCATCGGGTTGCCGGAGATGGTGATCAACTTCTTCCGCTTCATTGCCGAAGAGGTTCGCCACCTTATGGCAGAACTTGGCGTTCGCAAGTTTGAAGACCTGATCGGTCGCTCGGACCTGCTCGATCTCAAGGAAGGTGAGAGCGTGCGGCAGTCGCGCCTCGACCTGTCGCCGATCATTTCGATGGACGGCCTTGCCAAGGATGCACCGCAGTTCTGCACCGACCTCCGAAATGAGCCGTTCGACAAAGGCGAACTCGCCGAGAAGATGCTTGAAGAAACCCTGCCGGCAATAAAATCGAAGAGCGGCGGGCGATTTGGGTTCGAGGTGCAGAATTTCAATCGGTCGATCGGCGCAAGGCTTGCTGGAGAGATTGCACGACGGCATGGCAATGAAGGAATGGCGGATGCGCCGCTCGAAATCGTTCTGCGTGGTACGGCGGGGCAGAGTTTCGGTGCATGGAGCCTCTCGGGCCTGAACATGACCCTGTCCGGCGATGCGAACGACTACGTTGGCAAAGGTATGGCGGGTGGTCGCATCGTCGTGCGGCCGCCGGAAGAGGCGGGCTACGTGGCGCGTGATACGGCCATTGTCGGCAATACCTGCCTCTACGGAGCAACCGGCGGTGACTTGTATGCCGCGGGTCTTGCCGGCGAACGCTTCGGTGTGAGGAACTCTGGGGCAACCGCCGTAATCGAGGGTGCAGGCGATCACTGCTGTGAATATATGACGGGTGGCGTTGTTGTCGTGCTCGGCAAGAGCGGCCTTAACTTTGGCGCGGGTATGACCGGCGGCTTTGCCTATGTACTCGATATCGATCGCGACTTTGTCGATCGTTACAACCACGATCTAATCGATATTCACCGGATTACTCCGGAGAGCATGGAGGCGCACCTGCATCACTTGCGCGACCTGATTGTGGCTCATGTTGAATACACGGGTAGCGCCTGGGGCACAGCGATCCTTGAGGACTACCGTACTTATCTACCCAAGTTCTGGGTGGTGAAGCCGAAGGCCGATGAGCTTAACTCGCTGATCGAGTCGCTGAGGCAGGCAGCGTAATGGCTAAGCATCCACTACAGTTTCTCGAGGTGCCACGGCGTGA
>Ga0316189_10005549_pt1 | contig 12096 bp, 13 predicted proteins | sample LowCovwburrow_MG_FD_204930 | JGI IMG/M metagenome (GOLD analysis project Ga0316189, IMG submission 204930) | Coastal sediment microbial communities from Maine, United States - Lowes Cove worm burrow | ecosystem: Environmental > Aquatic > Marine > Coastal > Sediment | place: USA: Maine... | reverse complement strand
GGTCCCCAGGAGCCACACGGATCCTGAGGGGTGTGGGTGACCTGTGGGCCAGTCCCAGCCGAAGTCGCCCTGCTTGACCGGGACGACTCCGAAGATAGCAGCGGGCTTGCCCAGGAACTCAACGGTGTAGGCCGGCTCTGACCAGTAGACGCCATGCTGGAGCGATTGAGCCGGCTCGTTGTTTGAGTGGGCCTTGATCTCAGCCAGGTCCGCCTGGCGCAGCCTGGGGGCCATGTCCACCGCATCCGCCATGGTGGCGGGGCGAACTGTGGCCTCTAGCTGCGGGAGCTGGAGCCCCGACGTTCGTGCTCGGTTTCCCATTCGGCGTTGACCATCCTCACTGGTAGGGGGCTATCGGAGACAACCCGGACCTTGACCTCGTTGTTCTTAGCGCCCACTGCGAACCTGTAGATACCTGTTGAGAAGGGCACATCATAGGAAGTGTCAGAGCCCTGAGACACCCGGGTGTGGATGCCCTCAATGGTGCCCCGGAACTCCTGGGTCACCAGGGCTCCATTCTTGGGCTGGACCTGAACATCGAAGTACCCGGAGTCCTCGACCAGGAGAGCCCCGGAGATGATCTGCTCAGGCTCCCGCAAGGACGGCGCGATGGCACCCCTGCTTGTGGGCTGGGGCTTCCAGTATTCGCTGAACTCGTATTCGAAGTCGTAGGTGAATCCGAGGTAGAACTTCTCGAGGCCGGTTAGGTCGCCCTCGAAGGTGACCGTGTGGCTGCCGGGCGTTGTGACTACCCGGCTGCTGTAGGGGTAGATCGTGGCCGGGTTCAAGTTGGTGCCCATCAGCGCCAGAGTAGCGGTGGAGGCTGGGATGTCCCAGGGGAGCCCAGAGATCGTTGTGGTGTCCGGGCCGGCGTTGTAGACCAAAGAGAGCCCGGGGTAGCCCTCATGGATCCTGCGGTCCAAGCGGGCCACGAACGCCATCTCCGTGGAGTCCTCAAGGCCCTCACTAAGGCGCATGGCCTCAATGTAGATGCCGTCGTCCCGCTCGATCAGGATGTACAGCTCGTCCTCGATGAACTGAATGCCCAGGATGTTCGCGGTCTCGGCCATGAGCGGCGTGTTGTTGAACGACCACCGGACCCAGGCACTCTGGAGCTTGGTGTCCTGTCGGTAGAACCAGGTGTAGGCATAGAGCTGGGAGCGGTCGCCGTCAGCCAGAGCCACCAGGGTGTCAGACAGTGTGGAGGCCACAGCCTGGACCACTTTGCCGCTGATGAGCTTGGGGATCTGCTCGGACACCGTGTCCACATCGTAGACATCGGAGGCCCGCTGGGACGGAGTTAGCTCCCGAACCGCGGTGAACTCGCCCTGCTTTGAGAACCACTGCACCGTCTTGCCGGCCTCGACCATAGCAGGGACCGTGAGGCTCTCGAAGCTGTACAGGGACTTGGTGCTGATCGTGGTGGGGCTCAGCACAGGCTCACCGGTCAGCAGGAACTGGCCCCGGTCAGAGTTGAGGAGGAGGTTCCGGTCAAAGGGCAGGCTGTTGTAGAGGGTGCTGACGGAAGTGTGGGTCACCTGGGTGCCCACGGGGTCCGAGTCCAGGAGCGTCTGGGTGGAGGTGCGCCAGAAGTTGAAGTAGTCCCCGGTGCCGCTGAAGGTCACATCCTGTCCTGAGATGAACCCCAGGCGGTTCCTGAAGAACGTCAGGTTGTTCACCGTGGCGCCGACGAAGGCCGGGTCCGGGTTCGAGTTGTCGTCGCCAACCTCACGGTCACTCCAATCGACGGTCTCGAACTCGAAGTAGATTTCGTAGGGCGTGCCCGTCACAGTGCCGGAGGCGTTGTCCTGCTTGCGAACCAGAGCATGCGGCATCGTGGTGGCATCAAGGGTGTTGGCCTGATCATAGGGCGTGCTCTCGACCCAATGGCCGGGGCCAAAGTCGTCCGCTTCGTCTGCAACGAACTCCACCGTGATGTCATCAACCTCGTCATCGGAGCCCTGGCCGATCGTCACACGCACCCCGTCCCGCATAGTCAGTGGGAGGTCCGAGATCGTGTCAACCTTGTGCGCCGTGGAGGCATTCATGAAGGACACGATCGAATCCTGGGAGCGGTCTCCAGTGGCATGGACCAGATCAAAGGCGGTGATGTCTGTGAGTTCAAGCACAGCGCCTGCAACGGTGGTGGTCGGCAAGATCAGGCCTGTGCCGGCGCCAGCGGGCAAGTCTCCGGCTGAGATGTACTGATCGAACCTCCAGATGACGGAAGTGGGGTCTGGGAATGTCCGGTTATCATCGGTCCCGGCTCCAACATAGACACCACCAGAGGTGGTACACTTCGCAGCCGTGGTGGTGTTAGATCCACCGGCGCAAATGCCTTCGGTATGCCCAGAATTCGTTGCTGCTCCGGTGTGCGTTCCCACATAGTAGGTCTCGTCGTTGGCTCCCTGCTTGATGCGCGTGGAGTATGTGGTCATCAACGAGGCGGACTTGCAGAACACATAGGCTTCCCCGGTGTTTGCGGGGCTCGCAGACACCGCGGCGGTCTTGGCCACAGCCACTGAGTTGTTGGTGATGAACGTGTAGTCCTGCACCGTGAGCACCTTGAGACGCTCCTCTTCGTTGACCGTGTAGGGCGCTGCTTTGAGGTCAGCGAAGCGGTTGTCCGCCTCGTACTCAAGGTGCGCGCCCCAGGCTTCCACAGGGAGATCCAGGGTCCCGTGGGTGCTCTTGACGCCCACACGGCAGTCCATGCTGGAGCCGTTGTAGTCACTTGCGGCAGTGACCTGCATGCTGGCCCGATACCAGCCCTGGCCGATGTCCTCGACCCAGGTGTCCAGCTCGCCCAGGGCGGCAGTGCCAGTCACCGCAGTGCCGTTGGCAGCCAGCACGCCAGCGGTGAATGTGAAGGTGCCGGTCCAGGTGCTTACGGTGCCCGTAGCGTCCCTGAGGACCAGCTCGACTTCTTCAGCGGCGGGGCTCGACGAGGAGAACTTGAAGTAGCAGCTGAACACGGTGATGGCGCCGACCCCGCCCCGCCACCGGTTGGTGAGGTACGGTGTAGCAGAGCCAACGAAGCTGTAGTAGCCCGGAGCGCCTCCACCCCCTTCGGTGGCCAGCTCCCAGCCGGTGCCCCAGCCGAGGGGGCCGGTCTCTACGCCAGCTGAGGGGAGCACTGTGAGCAAGGGGTTCACCTCAGTCCACCCGGTTCCGGCTGCGACATCGAAGGTCTCGGGCTCAGCAATCGGGTTCGGGGTGCGCGTGTTGAGGTAGTCCGTGGAGGCGGTCATCTCAACATGCACTTCCGTGCCGTCGGTCTTGTATGCCTTGATGCGGTCAGGGTACAGCGCCAGGAGGTAACGCTCCGTGGGGTCCCGGTTGATCGCATGGAACGCAGGGGTCACGTTGGGCGGCAGGGTGTGCGTGGTGACCTTGGCCACATGGCGGGTGGGCGGGCGCTTTGAGAGGCCCTCTACTGCGGTGCCCCAGCCGTTGTGTACATCAGTGGCTTGGCCGGGCAGGCGCAGGCCCTGGGGCTGTTGGGAGATCCCCTGGAGGAGCGAGGGTACTAGGCCGAGATCAACTAGCGCCATGAGGGGCCCTCCGTTCCCGGGTTGCCCCGGTCGATCGACTGGTAGGCATCGTAGTTGTCGAAGATCGTCAGGCTGTCCTGGAGCCCCTCCTGTTCGAGAAGGTCCCCATGCGCCCGAAGCTCGTCAGCGCGCAGGCTGGCGTCCCGCTGTGCGTTGGGCTTCACGGTTGCCGAGATGCGCCGAAGGGCCTTGAGGTAGATCAGGGTCTTAGCGACCTCAGGGAGATCAGCGAAGTCCAGGGCGCGGCAGACCAGGACGTTCTCCACGGTCTCGCCGGTGTCAAAGGCATAGCTCTGAGTGCCACGCTTGAACAGCTTGCGAGCACGCTCGATGATGTGCTCGTTGCCAACGAAGCTGGTGCCCACCACCAAGCCGTTTGAGCCGCCGCTGGAGACCTTGACCCACAGGGAGTCAGCGGGCACGGGGATCTCGCCGCCAGACTCAGTGAGCGTAACCGGGAAGTCCAGGTTGAAGGCCCAGCCCTGGAGCTGCACCTCGCGGCTCACCTGGGTGAGCACGGCTTGTACGCGATTGCTGAGCACGCTCTGGTTGGAGCCCAGCGCGGTGACCGGGGCTTCGTTTAGGGCGTAGAGGATGTTGTTGACCGCTTCAAGCTCGGTCGTTGCGGTTACAGCCATCGTCGTGGTCCTCTAGTGTTCAGCGGAAAAGTGAAAAAGGGGCCCCTAGACCCCCAACCGAAGTTGAGAAGCCTAGGGGCCCCAGAGCAGCAGCAGTATCTAGTTGACCGACAGCTCGACCGCGGACTCGGGGCGAAGGATACCCGTGCCCAGCGCGTACGAGGCAACCATCAGGTCACCCATGTACTCGAGCTTGCGATCCGTCTCGACGCTCAGGTCCTTGAGCTTGACGGTGCCGATCGCAGAAGTGTGGAACGCCACGCCAGCGTTGTCAGCGAAGCCGGCGGCATCATGGTAGGTGTTGTTCTCACCCAACAGGGGCGAGGTGCCGCCAACGCTCGGGAGGCTGTTGGTCTTGTGGAGCTGGAAGCCCGCACAGACCTTGACCGTCCCATCAGCGAAGTCCCCGTTCGTGCCGGAGGTGATGTCACGGTCGATGACATCCTTCTGCTGCACGATCAGGTAGTACTGCTGGGGCGAGCACAGGAAGTGGCGATCCTCGGTGGGAACGTCACGCTCATCGAAGATCTGCGCAGCCTCGAACAGGGCCGACACAATGGCCGCACCGTCCGTCTTGAGGAGCGAGTCAACGATGGTGTCGCCGCCGGCAGCAGCCGGGTGCCCTTGGTAGCCGTCGCCGCCTTCGAAGTTGCCAGCCGATCGAGCGGCCATAACGAGGGCCCGGATCGAGCGCTTGTCGAACGAGCGCGCCAGAGCGTTGCCGATCTCCTTGGAGTAGATCGAGCGCTCCTCGTAGTGGTTCATCATCCGATCGATATCGGCCATGAACACTGCCGAGATGAGCAGCTCATCAACGGAGATCACGCGCTCAGCGTGCTTGATGCGCGACAGGTAGTTCCCACCACCGGCGATGCCGCCTTGCGCTTGAGTACCACCGGAGCCCGGGGGGTTCTGCGTGGTGAGGTACTCGATGTCCGTGCCACCCGTGGTGGCGCCGTCGTCGAGGATGTTCTCACCAACGGTGTGGTACACCGCAGCGGCGAGACCCGTTGCCGGGAACTGCGCGGACTTGCCAGAGCTGATGGTGCGCATCGTCTGGAGGTCCCGCATGAGGTTGGCGCGGGAGAAGGTCGTGAGGACCTCCCCGGAGAAGACCTTGAGGAACAGGTCCTTCTCGTTGCCCGGGATTGAGGCGTGTTTGGGGTTACCTGTCCGAACGGCACTAATGCCGGGGAAGGTTTCGGGTCCGAAAGCCATGGAATGGCTCCTTTGTGAAGAAAGAAAGGGGGGTGGTTAGCCCACAGCTATTCACAGAGGAACGTGCGGCTCAGAGTTGTCTCCTCGTAAGGAGGCCCAGGGCACGCTGCCTGAAGTTACTCAGTCAGTGGTTGTATGGTCCCTAGGTTCCCCTAGGGTGGCCTGAGTTACTCTGTTGCCAGAGGCGCCTCAGGGGCGCTGGGAAGCTCGAAGGTGATGGTGATGCCGTACTTGGCCTCGAGCATCAGGGTGTCCTCCAGGCGGACCTTGGTGGCCATCCAGTTGGGCCAGGGCTCAGAGATCTCCTGGGTCCGCTCGAACCCAGGGGCCTTGAACCAGGCCTTGTCGCCCGCGGCACCGAGATCAACCGGGGCCTGCACGGCGAGACCGTAGGCCATGAGGTCCAGGTCAACCAGGCCAGAGCCAACGGCGGCGATGTGCTGCCCGTCGGTGTAGACCCAGGCGTCGGCCTCGGCCTGCACATATGCGGAGATGGGGCTGGAGCCATCAGCTTGGCAGCCGCCAAGGAGGGGGAGGATCAACAGAGCTGAGATGAGGTTCTTCATGTGCTACAGGGTTCCGGCGCGGGCAGAGAGGGCCACGCGCTGCTCGACCTCACGACGGTAGGCAGGGTCCTTGACGTACCGGGGGTCGCTCTGGGCTTCCACCAGCTGGGCCATGCTCATGAACGGCTGGCCTCCGGCGGGGGCCTGTCGGGGCGCCTGCGTGGGAGCCAGGCCGCGCCCTTGGGAGTAGCCCTCAGCGGCCTGCCACCGTTGGGCCAGGGACTGCACCGCCATCTGGATGACTCCAACGTCACCCGTTGCGTTGGCGTTGGCGATCAGGCGGTTCACCGCTTGAAATTCCTGGGCCGGAAGCTCTCGCCGCGCCCACTGAGCCATCTGCTCGAACTGCTCCTGGCCGCCCACTGCGCTGTACATCGCCTGCGCTTCGAGCTGGGCCTGGGCCTGTTGGCCCTGGACGAACTGCTCGACCGTCGCCTGCGTCACACCGTGCTCCATCTGGAGCCGCTGGTAGGTCTGCGGGGTCAGCGTGCCCCCGTTGGCGGTCCACTCGTTGTAGAGCGTGGCCATGTCATCCTGGGTCAGCTCGCGGATCTCGCCGGGCTGGGGCGCCTTGGGTGCATCGGAGGACTCGGGGGTCTTGGTGCCCTTGGAGGCCATGTGGGCCCGGAGGTTCTCCAGGCTCAGCGCGACCTCTTGCCAGGTCTTGAAGTCACCCGGGGGCGGCCCGGGGTCGTTGGGGTCCTGGGACTCGTTGGGCTGGAGCGGGGTCTCCAGCTGCTCGTTGTCGGCGGGGTTGCCGCTGTCGTCGAGGCCCGGGGCTGCGTCAGGGGTGGGAACTTGGTACTGCGCCATGGTGTGCTGCTCTACTGCTGGGGTTCAACCGGGGGTTGGTTCTCTGTAGCCTTGGCGACCCCCGCGACTGCGTTGGGGATCCCGGCCTGGACTGCTTGCTGGGCCATCGCGGCCTGCTGCTCTTGTTGCACCTGCTCGTCTGTCTTGAGGAGGCCCTGGGGCTGCACCCCGGCGGCGTTGAAGACACGCTTGGCGCCTTCGCCGGCATTGATGTGCTGGATGACCGCCTGCTCTCCGAAGAACTCACGCAGGGTGGACATGGCAACCTGAAGGCGCCTGAGGTCGTGCCCGCGTCCAAGGCCCTCGAGGCCAGCAATGACCTTGGGCTGGAGCACGCTGCGCTTCAGCAGTTGGAGGTCCTTGTCCTTGCCACTGGCGCGGCGCATGGCCATGAGGCGCGTCACCACTGCCAGCTGGAGGCTGCCGGCCAGCGTGGAGTACACGCCCACCTGGGTGTCCTCTAGCTGCTGGACCATGAAAGCGATCTCTTCAGCAGTCACGCGCTCGGCATCCCGGCGCACTGACTTGCCCACCAAGAAGGCCTCGTCAAGGCGGCTCTCGATGGAGCCCATCAGGTTGGTGGCGAACGCAAAGTCTGCCGACTTGTCGAGCTTGAGCGTGCCCACATCGTCAGGGTCTCCCTCGCGGAAGGCCCCGTTGGGCGCACTCGCCAAGCTGCGGATGCGTGCGGTAGATCCAGGCTTGACCAGGAAGATCACGCGGGCAGCTGCGGCAGCGCCCTGTACCGTCGCTCGGGTCAGGCCCTCCAGGGTCTTGAGGTCACCCATGAACTCCTCGGCTGCGCCTCGGCCATACGATTCCTCGTCGGCGCGGTTGATAGCCAGGGGGATCCACTCGGATTCATCTGCGCGGTACTTGGCCTCAGTGCCAGGCACCTTGGTGTTCTCGATCCACTGGGCTTGCTCGAACATCAGCGTGCCGTCGTCGTTCACGCCTGTGGCCTCGGCCCAGGTGAACAGCGCGACCGGCTCGCCAGCCTCGAACTTCTTACGCAGACCGGGCTCGGCCTGGACCACAGCCATCTGCTCCTCGGTGCGGAGCGTGCGCGGATCAATGGACTCGAACACAAGCAGCTCAACAACGCGCCCCATGCTGTCACGGTTCAGCACATAGCGGGTCAGGGGAATCATGCGCCCCTGGGCGTTGCTGGGTACGTTGATCATGGCGTTGCCGCCGATCACCAGGTGCCGGAAGGCGCGCTGGAGGGCAGGCCGCAGGTGCAGGCGGTCGATGTCCTCAGAGACACGCCGCTCAATGCCAACCAGGGACTGCTCGATCTCGGTCTCGACTTCCCCAGGGTCCTCACCGGACGCCTCGATGGCCTGGGCGATCAGGGCCTCGTCCACAGACAGCGTGAAGAAGGGCGTGTTCGGCGGAAACAGGGTCATCATCAGCTTGCTGGCCAGGTTCGAGACGCCGCGGGAACCAGCAGACTGATAGGGTGTACTCAAGGCTTCCCAGGGAGTGTGCCCCTCGGAGGGGATCTCTGTGGGAATGGTCAGCTTGGAGACAGCGCGGGCTCGGTCAAGGAACGGCTCGCGGAACTTGCAGAGGTGCTCAAACCTGGAGGCAGCGCCGGTGCCCGGCTTGGCCGGGGCAGGGTCGGTGAACGTGTCCACCTTTGTGATGTCGCTCATCCTCAGGAATCCTTGCTGCTTGCTGTGTGGGTATGAAAAAGCCGCCCCAGATCCCTAACGCTGATGTTCGAGCGTAGGGACCTGAGGCGGCTACTGGAGGTGGAGGCTCAGCTGGGCACGTTGATGCCAGGCAGGATGAGCGGGTTCTGGAGGGCCTTGATGCCCTCACCCGCGATCTTCTTGCGCTTCGCTTGGAGAGGCTTCTTGGTCTCCACCAGCTGGGCAGTTTCTTCGGGAGCCGCCAGGGGTGCCTGGATTCTGGCCGGCTTGGGGGCCTTGGGAGCTGATCCGCACATGGGGGCTGTCCTTATTGGAGTGGGTTGCTGGCCGAACGGACGGACACCGGCGCCTGGGAGGCCAGCTGGCGCGGGGCCGCGTTCGTTACCAGAGAGGGTAGGGGTGCCAGCCGCCCCTGCTTGGGGCCCTTTGTGATCTTGCGGGCTTGTCGGCCAAGCGTGTCCGCCAGGGTAAACGGCGCCTTGAGGCCTGTCTCGATGTTGCTGCCAAAGTTCTTCAGGCCGCTATTGGATGCGCACATCGAGGCTCCTTACAGTAGATCGAGGTCGTCAGTGAAGCCCTCACCAGGCCACTCCGGTTCAATTGGGCGCCCTTGGGGATCCTTGGGCTGCATCTGGTAGTCGTGGACTGCCTGGAACCACCGGGTCACCCGGGCGATGCCGGCAGACTGGTGCATCTGAGGCACGGTATCCCACATGTTCGGGGCCCGGTCAGGGAACACCTTGCTCAGGAAGTCAAGCATGGAATCCGTGACCTCGAAGGGGCACGCCTCCAGCAGATCGGGTTGAAGCTGCTCAGTCATAGCGGTTCTAGGCCCCTTCCGTAGGGGTGTTGGTATTCGTAATGGTACCTGGGATGCCATCATAGTAGGGTTCCTCGCTGAAGACCACTAGCGTACGCATGATGAGCACGGTGTCCTCGTTAGCGCTGCGCCCGTTCTTGCGGACTTTGGCCTCGACCTCGACCTCAAAGTTGGGATCGAGGTATGCAGGGCCTTCGAGGAACGTCTCAATCTTCCGCTGGGTGGCCTTGAGTAGCTCCCGGCAGTACACCATGCGCTCCTCCAGCCTTCTCTTGGCAACGTGCTCGGGGTTGTTGCAGTTGCCTCCGCAGCGTGGCCTGTTCATGCCTGCTCTGCCTTCTGGGCCAGGAACCCGCTAAGGATCACCGTGTAGTTGATCAGATCAAGCACGGTGTCGTCCAGCTTCTCGTCCTCGACCTTGAACTCGCCGGCCTCCAGGAACGTGCAGATGCGCTTCACCTTGTCGAGCAGGCGGACCATGATGCCCTGCTCGGTCTTCACCACACCCAGGGCCTCCGAGGTCTCGAAGTTTGCGAAGGGGCTTAGGCCCCTGTGGCCGGCGTAGTCGTGGTTCTTCTTCTCCATCAGCGCGTAGGCAGCTGCGGCCAGGGCCTTGTGGTGGGCCAGGAGATCGAAGGCGTTCCAGGCTCCTGTAGGCTCACCGAAATTGATCTCATCAAGGGCTTGCGGATCGACCATGACAGGCCCAGGCTCATACCGCGCCACAACCTCGGCACCCTGAGGGATACCTCCAGGGAAGATCGCGCCGCCTCCACGCTGCTCGGTCCCAAGGTCCTCAGTGTCCGGGCTGGGCACCTTAGCGTCCTTGCCGGTGTTCCACCACATGGGGTTCTTCTTCATCTCGTCCAGGACCCGGGACCTTTCCTGGGCTGCGTGCTCTTGGTCTTCTGCTTGTCTCGCTAGTTCACTCGGGCTGGGCATCTGAGGCTCCTTTGGTTTCATTGCGTTGTTGTGTAGCTGCCAGGCTTCGGGGCTATCCCAGTAGTTGCTCATCGTACAGGCCCGCCGAGATCGAAACCGATGCTCAAGTCACGGGCGTGAGGTGGGCACCAGAGCGTGACGCCCTCGGTGCGGCTGTAGTCTCCCTTGCGTAGAATGCGCGCCACGCGGGCGGTGTCCAGGGCATCGACCTCCTTGAGGCCCTTGGCCTCGTAGGCTTTGACGCAGGCGTCCCAGAGGGCCTGCTCGTCCGTGATGCCATCCAGGATCTTCTCGGCAGTCTTGATGCCACACTTGGGGATCCCCGGGTAGCCGTCAACGCTGTCGCCCATCAGGACCTGAACGTAGAAGCGGTGCGTGGCCTCAGCCTCGCCCACCACAAAGGTCTTGCCAACGGCCCGGGGCCCCGCGGCCTTGGTGGGCTTCCACTGGTAGTGCTCGCCAGGGATCGTCAGGAGGTCCTTGTCCAGGGAGCAGCACACCTTCCGGCCAGGCAGGGTAGCGGGGCTGGTCATGTACAGCCCAAGGACATCATCCGCCTCCAGGCGTGGCTCGAGAGCACAGGCGTAGGTCTCCTCCATGTACTCACGGAGCCTGAGGAACCCAGCGGACTTCTTCTTGGCCTTCCGGCTCAGCTTGTAGGTGGGCATGAGGTCCTTGCGCCAGTTCTCCCTGAGATCAGAGAGCACCAGGAGCGAGCGCCCGCAGTCAGTGGCGCGTTTGATGCCCTTGATCAGGGAGTCCACCCGCTGGCGTGCGGCGCGCTCGTCCATCACCACCGTCTGCTTGTCCTCCGCACCTGTGTTGCGGCCTGTTGTGCCCCACTCGAACGATCTTGTGGCCGCGTTCGTGAAGGTGTGCAGGAGGATGTCTGCATCGATCAGTGCTGTGCCGCTCATGCGAACACTCCCCGGTCGAGCGTTGAGAGCCCCGCGCACTGATTCTCGTACCGAGCCAGCGCACGCTCAGCGTCAGAGTGCGCGTCGAGGTCCGCTGTGAAAGTCCGCACAGTTTTGGTAAACTGCCTGCGGCCCCGGCCCTTAGCCATCATGTCCAGGGCGTTCTCCCGCACGGTGCCCCACTTGAGGTGGCCCGGGCGAACGCACTCAGGGTTGTCACAGGTGTGCAGGGCCCTCTGGTCCTCGGGGTTGATGCCGGTAGCGATGATCAGCGAGAGCCGTGAGGCGCACACTGCGGAGCCACGGAGCTTGAAGCTCCCGTAGCCTGCTGAGCTTCGCGCTGCGGTCCAGGGCCAGCACCCTTCCTTGATTCCCAGATCGGACCTGAAGTCCGGTACGTCTACCTTCTGCCAGAACCTCTCGAACTCTTGTTTCGTTAGCTTCATCAGTGTGTGTCTTTCCAAGTTGCGCCGACTTTCACATCGGCTGCCATGGGAACCGCAAGGCCGAGAGCTTCCCCGGCTTGGATGATTCCCTGTTCCATGCACCGCTTGGCCCGCTCGACGAACTCAGGGCGCACGGCCCACTGCATCTCGTCGTGGGCCATGATGATCTGAGCGTAGTGCTCGCCCCACTTGAGAGTCGTTGAAGCCATCAGCCGGTTCGCAATCACCACTGCGAGCTTCATCACCACCGCGCCAGCTGCCTGGAACAGGGTGTTGATCGCGCTGTGGGTGGAGCGCACATGGTAGTAGCGCCCCTCGAGCCCGCGCAGGTAGGGCCTGATGATCGGCGTGCGGTACCCCGGGTCCTCGTAGCCCGTCAGGTGAACCATGAGGGCCTTGGTCAGCGCATCGAAGCCGCTCATGCCCTGGCGGAACTTGGTCCGCGTGGCTCGACCCAGCTTCTTGGCCTGGGCCTCAGTGATTGCCCGGATGCCATCGACCTCGACCTGGCCCAGCTTGATGTC
>Ga0316189_10005548_pt1 | contig 12096 bp, 8 predicted proteins | sample LowCovwburrow_MG_FD_204930 | JGI IMG/M metagenome (GOLD analysis project Ga0316189, IMG submission 204930) | Coastal sediment microbial communities from Maine, United States - Lowes Cove worm burrow | ecosystem: Environmental > Aquatic > Marine > Coastal > Sediment | place: USA: Maine... | reverse complement strand
GTTTCCGTCACAAAGATATCCTGCACCACCAAATGCTCCAGCTTCGCCAAAGCATCACGCGCATGCTCCACATCAGGATCGGACATGGCCGGGTTTTCACCCAAGATGTACATGCCCGATATATCTCCGTCATGGATAGCCTCGATAATCTCGACCACAGTCAGGCCTTTTTCAGCCCCGAAATCAACGTCACTGTTCCAAATCTCGTTGAATGCAGAACGCACCCCGTCGTCGGTCACGGTTTGGTAATCAGGCAGGAACATCGGAATTAAACCCGCATCAGACGCACCCTGCACATTGTTTTGCCCACGCAAAGGGTGCAAACCGCTACCGGGGCGGCCCACTTGCCCTGTCATAAGTGCGAGCGAGATTAGACAGCGCGCGTTATCAGTGCCGTGAATATGTTGTGAAACCCCCATACCCCAGAAAATCATTGCCGCATTGGCACCCGCAAACAAGCGCGCAACCTCTTTCAGCTCTTCGGCATCAATCCCGCAAATTGCAGACATTTTTTCCGGGCTAAAATCTTTCAAATGCGCCTTTTGTGCCTCCCAGTTTTCTGTATACGTCTGGATATACTGAACGTCATACAGTTCTTCCTCAACAATCGTGTGCATGATCGCATTGATCATGGAAACATCCGTACCAGGCCGGAATTTCAACCGATGCGTTGCGTGACGACCTAGGCCAACACCGCGCGGATCCATTACGATCAGCTTACCACCGCGTTTGACAAATTGCTTGAAATAGGTCGCCGCAACAGGGTGATTTTCAACCGGATTACACCCGATCATAATCGCCACATCCGCGTTTTCTATTTCGTTGAATGTCGCAGTCACAGCCCCCGAGCCGACATTTTCGATCAAAGCCGCCACAGAGGATGCATGACACAATCGCGTACAGTGATCGACATTGTTATGGCCAAAGCCCTGACGGATCAGCTTTTGGAACAGATAAGCTTCTTCATTCGTGCACTTAGCAGACCCGAACCCGGCAATCGACTTACCGCCCTTAGTATCACGTAACTTCGCAAATCCACCTGCGGCCACGTCCATTGCCTCTTCCCATGTGGCTTCGCGGAAATGCGTCAATGGATTATTCGGATCAACATTCAGCCCTTTTTCCATACCTTCACGACGGATCAACGGTTTGGTCAGACGGTGTTTGTGATCGATATAATCAAAGCCGAACCGCCCCTTTACACACAGGCGATTTTCATTTGCAGGGCCATCAACACCATCTACCCAAGCAACTTTATCGTCTTTGATTTTCAGACTGATTTGACAACCCACACCACAAAACGGACAGATCGATTTCACTTCACGGTCATAATCCTGACTGTCACCCACTTGAGCCGCATCCAGAACCGCCGCAGGCATTAACGCCCCTGTCGGGCAAGCCTGTACACATTCGCCGCAAGCCACACAACTTGATGTTCCCATCGGATCATCCATATCGAACACAATCTTTGCATCCCGACCGCGCCCGGACATGCCGATCACATCGTTGACCTGCACTTCACGGCAAGCCCGGACACACAGATTACAATGGATACAGGCATCCAGATTGATGCTCATCGCCACATGGCTGTCGTCCAACAACGGCACACGGGCCTGCTCGATCTTAGGAAAGCGACTGTCTGAAACACCTTGCTGTGCTGCCATGTCCCAAAGATGTGAAGACTTATCGTGCGCTTCATCATGCTCAGGCTGATCCGCCACCAGTAATTCCATCACCATTTTACGCGCGTTTTCCGCCCGCACACTCTGGCTTTTCACCACCATACCTTCAGACGGTGTGCGCACACAAGATGCAGCCAACACACGTTCGCCATCAATTTCCACCATACAGGCACGACAATTACCGTCAGACCGATAACCTTTTTTACCCGAGTGGCACAAATGCGGAATGGTTGTACCTTCCCGTTTCGCGACCTCCCAGATGGTTTCATCGGCATTTGCCGTTACTGCATTACCATCGAGCGTGAATTTGATTTGATTAGCCATATTTGTTATTCCTTTAGGAGTGTTGCGCGCAGCTTAGACTACGCATCAGGCCCAATCAAATCAGAAATCGACATTCACCACTTGAATAACGCCGCCCATTGGCTATCAATTGAAAAAATCCCCGTATTTAGGCAAAGGAAACACTATGTCCCTGCATTACTGGCTTCGCGCAGAAACCCACTTGAACGAATATCGCAGTCCGATCACACCGAAAGAGGCGGCCGCCCTTATGCAGGCAGGCATTCAGATCACTGTAGAGCGCAATCCGGACCGCGCATGCCCCGATGCAGGCTTTGCCGCCCTTGGGTGCACTATGGTAGATGCGGGAGCATGGGTAGATGCATCATCCGATATAATCATTCTGGGGTTAAAAGACATTCCCGTCGCCGATTTCCCCTTACGCCACAAGCACATCCAATTCGCACATGTTTTTAAAGGACAAGATGCGGCAGAGCAGTATCTGAACCGCTTCAGTCAAGGCGGTGGTGCAATCTACGATCTGGAATTTCTGGTGGATAGAAACGGCAGACGTCACGCTGCTTTTGGTTATTGGGCTGGCTTTGCGGGGGCTGCCGCCGGATTGATGGCATGGATTGCACAAACCCAAGGAAAAACAGCGCCAGCAATTTCCAGTTATGCGGGCAAAGCAACCCTCATTGCTGAATTAAAGGCCGGCATTGCGGCAACAAATGAGCAACCTGATGCCCTTGTCATCGGCGCGTTGGGCCGTGTCGGCACAGGCGCGTGCGATCTGTTTGCGGCTTTAGATTTATCCGTAACCAAATGGGATATAGCCGAGACAGCATCAGGTGGACCGTTCCCTGAAATACGCAATCACACGCTATTTTTAAACTGCATATTGGCCAACCCCAATACTCCTTTGTTTTTTGGTAAGGACGACATTAGTAAAAAGCGCGCCTTGCGTGTCATAACCGATATATCTTGCGACCCTACCAGCAGCTATAACCCTGTCCCCATTTACGATGATGTCACCGACTTTGGCGCCCCTGCGGTGCGTGTTGCTGAAAACCCACCGCTTGATGTTGTCGCCATCGACAATCTGCCATCTATGCTGCCATTGGAAAGCAGTCAGGATTACGCATCGCAATTATTACCACTATTGCTAAACTTCACAAGCGATGAGGACGGCACATGGGCACGCGCAAAAGCAGTATTTGACGAGAAGTCCGCCGCAGCCGTTTAAAGCCCACTTTTGCTCGCCCGACGCTTGATCTGGCGGATCATCAACCAGACCAACAGGATCATTGGCAGGATCAAAACAGCCGAAAGCTGGTATTTCGCAAATCCCAGTTTTTTGGCACCGGGTACCAATAGATAGGTCGCCAGATTAACCGCGTAATAAGTGATCGCCACAACCGACAATCCTTCAACCGTTTCTTGCAAGCGCATCTGCAACTGTGCGCGTTTATCCATCTGATGTAGAACCGCACGGTTCTGTTCATTGGTGCGTACAGTCACACGTGTTGAGAGTAAGTCCGTTGCGCGTGCTGCGCGAGCCGAAATATCGCGTAAACGTTTTTGTGCAGAAACGCATGTCCGCATTGCAGGGTCAAAACGGCGCATCATAAATTCGGAAAAGATCTGGCGCCCCTGCAGCCGCTCTTCGCGCATCACCTCTATGCGCTGGCTTAAAATCGCATTATAAGCTTCTGCCCCACCAAATCGATATGCACTTTGCGATTGCAGGTGCTCGATCTTCGCAGATACGGACAACAGTGCATCAAGCCGTTCCTGCGTGGTGCCTTCACCTTCTGCAATCGCGTGAACCGCACTGGTCAGATCATTATTCAAATGACCCACTTGTGCGAAAATATCACGTGCAACAGGTAGTGTTAACATTGCCAAAGATTTATAAGTTTCAATTTCCAATAACCGCTGCACAATACGGCCCAACCTATTTTCACCAACCTGTCCTATTGCCAAAACGGCTAATTTTATGTGACCATCCGTATCAATCATGAAATCACTGGCTATAGCTGCCTCTTTGCCAAGCACATAATTCACCGCAAGGCTTTCATCCTTAAAGTGTTTGAAAAATTCATGGGTCACAAATTTTTCCGTGTCCTTTATCGTGAATGGCCCAATCACTTCCAAAAAACAGGATGTCAAGATTTGGCCTGTTGTCTTTTGCACCCATGCTTCAGGAAAAAACCTATGTGGGTTATCCACAAACATTTCCGCCCCGTATTTACGTTCTACAAATAATGTATACGTCACAAATTCCGTATGGCGTTCCCACTTAAGTTTGAAATCACCAAAATCACCAAAGTAATGGCTGCCTTTAGGTTTTTGTTCCGAATGCCCTATCGCTTTCAACAGATTTACAAGGATCGCCAGATCTTTTGCAACGGACCCCGCTGACGTTATCGCTAGATAAGCCGCCGAGGTTGGCGCCATAACTTTTGGAAAAGGCCGCGCATGTAATTCGTCTGCAAGCGAGATACGCAAAGGATGGTTCGACAACATTTGGACTGTCCTGTTCAGTAATCAGATGGTTCCGGGAAAGTTTCCCGAATAAATGCAAGCATGGGAATGTTACACGATGACGCTGCCAAAGTTCACCACAAAGGGTTTGATTTGAAGATCGATAACGCCGGAAGTTACGCTCCGCTATTTGGCGTCAATTTCACAATTTCCGCCCCAATATCATCCAATTCTTCAAAATCAAACGCATCCAGACGCCGGGCTCTTGAACCTGCCTTCGTGGCCGAGATCTTGATCTCTTGGATGTCTTTTCCTGCCTGATTAAAATGCCGATCCAGATTTTCAACGCGGGTACCCAGACGATCCACATCCTTGTACAACAACCCCAGTTCCTTGCGGATGGCACCTGCCTGTTCCTGCATCCGCGCGTCTTTCAAAACCGCCCGCATCGTGTTCAGCGTTGCCATGCAGGTGGTCGGTGATACGATCCAGACCCTTGCATCAAAACCTTCGCGCACCACATCGGGAAAATTGGCGTGTAGTTCAGCATAAACTGCCTCGGATGGCAGGAACATCAATGCCCCATCCGCAGTTTCACCTTCAATGATATATTTCTCGCTGATCGCTTTGATATGCGTGCGTAAAGATGACCGCATTGCACGTCCCGCAACCATCAAATGTTCATCCGTTTTCGCCGCACGGATAGCTTCATACGCCTCCAGCGGAAACTTCGCATCTATCACTATAGGCCCGGGCGGGTTGGGCAAATGGATCAGACAATCCGCACGCTTCCCATTGGAAAGCGTCGCTTGCATACTATAAGCGTCCGGTGCCAACGCTTTGGTCACAATATCATTCAGCTGAATTTCCCCAAACGCCCCGCGGGTTTGTTTGTTGGACAGGATATCCTGCAATCCCAGAACATCACCCGACAGTTTTTCAATATTTGTCTGCGCTTTATCAATTGTCGCCAGGCGCTCCTGTAGCTGTGTCAGCGATTGTGTCGTACTTACGGTCGATCCATGCAGACTGTCTTTCATGCCCTTTTGCATTTCATGCAAAGACTGCGCCGATTTCATTGCATTGACGTGCAGCGTTTCATTCATGCCCTGTTGAACCGTTGCCAGTCGTTTTTCCATCGTCTGGATCAAATTTATTTGCGCGTTGGCCTGTGTGTCAGACACGCTTTGCAAATTGCCCGTCAGCTGTTGTTGCCCGGCCCCAAGGGTTTGAACGTCCGCATTCAACCGATTAAGTTGCGTTGCCAGATATTCCATCGCGGTCCCCGAACGCCCCGCGCGGCGCACAACCATTATCAATAAAACGACAACAAGAATAAGAGCCGCTACACCGATTAACGCACCTATGAAAAATGGGTCGTTAAACGCATATGTTTGTTCACCAACTTGTATCATGTTCTACCAAACAATCTTTCTATATCCGCCAATTTCAACTCCACGTAAGTCGGCCGCCCATGATTGCACTGACCTGAATGCGGGGTCGCTTCCATTTTGCGCAAAAGCGCATTCATTTCATCCGCCTGCATTCGTCGCCCGGATCGGATAGACCCATGGCAGGCAACCCGCGAGAGGATTGCTTCAATCTGGTTTTTTACGGCTTGACTATCACGCTGGTCAGTTAGTTCATCACAAATATCACGCACCAGATTTGCCGCATTCACTTCGCCCAATATCGCAGGGGTTTCGCGAACACAAACCGCATTACCACCGAATTCTTCGATCACCAGACCGAATTGTTCCAGCATGGGTAAAACATCCATCAAGCTTAGGCGCTCATTTTCAGACAATTCCACAACTTCCGGCAACAGCAAAGCTTGTGACGCCACACCGTTTTGTGCCATTTGAGTCTTCAGCTTTTCATAAACCAGTCGTTCGTGCGCTGCATGTTGATCCACAATCACCATACCGTCCTTGGTTTGCGCAATAATATAATTCTCGTGCACCTGTGCGCGTGCCGCCCCCAGTGGAGCATCCACTTGAACAACCTCAATCGGCGCTTTTTCAACCCGCCCGGAATAATCTGTTTGCACTTCTGCAAAACCCGATTGCACCGACGTAAATGTAGCAGGACGGGATTGTTGGTCCATTTGATAGACAGGCGTTTCAACGCGAAAGGCGCCCAAGGTGGCACCCGCCACAGTCGTTGATGCGCGATGTCCTGCATTCGCCAAAGCATGGCGCAAACCGGATACGATCAGGCTGCGCGCGGCAGCCGGATCACGAAAGCGCACTTCGGCCTTGGCAGGATGCACATTCACATCAACCAAGGTCGGATCACATTCGATAAATAAAGCTACGACAGGATGCCTGTCACGGCTTAGAAAATCAAAATAGGCCCCGCGCACCGCCCCCAACAGCAAGCGATCTTTTACAGGTCGCCCGTTCACAAATAAATACTGCCCGATTGCAGCACCGCGTGAATAGGTCGGTAAAGACGCGTAGCCATGCAACGATAGACCTTCGCGTTCATAATCCAACGCAACTGCATTTTCGGCAAACTCCACACCCAAAATTGAACGCAATCGCCCCAGAACCGCATCAAACAAGTCGCCTGATTGCGCATCGGCCCGAAACGTCACGCGCCCCTGTCCCCCGCCTGATATATCGCGCAAGGTGAACCCCACGTAGGGTTCCGCCATCGCCAAACGTTTCATCACATCGGTAATCGCCTGCGCCTCGGCACGATCCGTGCGCAAAAACTTCAACCGTGCAGGGGTTGCGTGAAACAAATCATTCAACTCAACCGTTGTACCAACACCCCGCGCTGCAGGCTTCACAGGCAAAATATCCCCGCCATTGACCGAAATTTCAGCAGCACTTTCAGCCCCTTCAATCCGTGATGAAATGGTCAGACGACCAACCGCACCCAAAGACGGTAATGCCTCGCCGCGAAACCCAAAAGTGCTGATATTCAACAGATCAGATCCATCAATTTTGGATGTTGCATGGCGTGACAAAGCAAGTTTCAGCTGATCTGTGGGTATGCCCAAGCCGTCATCGGCCACTCGGATCAGGGTTTTACCGCCATCCGCATAAGCCACGTCAATACGCTTGGCGTCAGCATCCAGTGCATTCTCAACCAGCTCTTTTACAGCAGAACTGGGCCGCTCCACAACTTCACCTGCCGCAATACGATTTGCAGCAGCATCGTCAAGTTGTTTGATTTGCGGGCGGGAACCCATGATATTGGGGCTAAGCTTGTTCATACCACTAGGGATAGCATAAAATCATCCGATTCGACAGCACCAACAGTTAGTCAGTGGAAACCAGCCCCTCAGGCCTACCGACCACAACGAAACGCATCGCGTCAGGCTTCAACAGCCATTTGGCAACCGAATTCACCTCTTCCAGCGTCACTGCATTAATTTTATCATTGCGCGTCTTGGGATAATCAATCGGATAGCCCTGAATTTGCATCCCAACCAACAGGCCTGCAATACGCCCGTTTCCGTCAAACCGTAAAGGATATGCGCCGGTCTGATACTTCTTGGCCGCGATCAGCTCTGCTTCTGTCACGCCATTTTCTACCATCTTTCGCCACTCTTCCCGAATAACCTCAATCGCAGTTTTAATCCGGTCATTCGACGATGAAACACTGCCACCGACGATGCTAACGTAATCATATGGCGCAAGGTAGGAATAAACCCCATATGTCAGCCCGCGCTTTTCACGTACCTCTTGGGTCAGGCGTGCGGTAAAACCGCTACCGCCCAGAATATGGTTCAAAAGGTAAGCTGCGAAAAATTCCGGGTCGTCCCGATCAATCCCGGTGTGCGCCCAAACAGCTACCGCTTGTGGCGTATCAAAATCTACCACTGTCAAACCACCGGATGCCGCAAATTCGGTTTTCTGCGGCAGCGCAGGCCCTGTTGCAGGCAAATCACCCAGTAACCCATCCAATAGCGGGCCAAGCTCGGCTGCCGTTATGTCGCCAACTACACTGACAAACATCCGATCCTTGGCAAACGCGCCCTTATGTGCGGCGCGAATATCATCAACCGTCAGTGATGCAACCGTTTCAGGTGTTCCTTCCAGCGGTTGACTGTAAGGGTGGTTCGGGTAACCCAAGGCACGGATTGTACGCCCTGCAATATCCCCTGGATCCGTTTCACTGGAGCGCACAATAGAAAGTACCTGTTTTTTTACCCGATCAAACGCGACTGCGTCGAAAGAAGGTTCCATCAAAGCCTGCTTCAGCAAAGCCAGCGCCTGATCACGATTTTCCGTCAACACCTGCGCTGAAATGGAAACACTATCGCGCCCAGCATCATAACCAAAGCTTGCAGCCAGCTCTTCTGCAGTCTTGGAAAATGCGGTCGCATCCATGTCCCCTGAACCTTCTTCCAATAACCCTGTCATCAAATAAGTCGATCCGGCCTTTTCAGGCACATCCAAAGATGCCCCGCCCTTAAAACTGACTTCCAATGCGATGAACGGAATACTGTGCTCTTCTACCAGCCAGACCTTTATACCACCCTTGGTGGTGATTTCCTGAATGTCCGTTTCAGCAACTGCGGCGATTGTACAAAATACCCATGTAATCAGGGCCAATAGAATGCGCATGGGTATCAACCTTCCGCTTTGGGCAGCAACCACGACGTCACTGAATTATTCGGGTTTAGAACTTTACGCGCGGCGGCTTTCACATCATCCGCCGTCACGGATTGTAAAACATCCGGCCAAGCTTGAATATCTTCAATAGTCAGACCAGAGGTCAGGCCGGTTCCATAACGGCGTGCCAAACCGGACAAGCTATCACGGGCATAGATCTGCCCCGCCTTTGCCTGTGTCTTCAACCGCGTCAAATGTGCCTGATCTATTTCACTGTCCAAGAAAGTCTGCAACGCCGCATCCAACGCCGCTTCCACCTGTTCCGGCGTAGCGGTCGGAGCAGGTAAAACATACAGACCGAAAGTATCCTGATCCAAAGACACGCCATCATAAAACGCGGAAATATTCAGCGCTACTTTTTGTTTCAGTTGCAGTTCCTGCCCCAGATAGGATGTAATTCCGGAACCACCCAAAAGCTGCGCCAGCATTTCCAATGCAGCTGCTTCTTTCTGGGCACCCGATTTACGATTTTCGGCCAGATATGTCCGTACCAACGTCGGTTGACTCACTCGGGCATCTTTCATTTCAATACGCAAAGGTGCCAGATGCGGCGGCTCTTGTGTGCGTTTTCGTTCAGGCAAGTTCAGCGACGGGGTGCGTTTGCCATAATATTTCTGCGCCAAGGCACGCACTTCATCGGGGGTAGTATCACCCGCGACAATTAAAATAGCATTGTTCGGGGCATAGTATTTCGCATAAAAATCCAATGCATCCTGTTGGGTTAACTGCGCAATCTCGTGTTTCCATCCAATTACGGGAATACCATAACGATGGTTGAAATACTGTAATGCGCTACTTTGTTCACGCAGCAATGCGCTGGGGCTGCTTTCGGTCCGCGAGTTGCGTTCTTCGATCACCACATCACGTTCCGGCAAAACCTCTTCTTCCGATAGAATCAGATTTTGCATCCGGTCCGCTTCGATCTGCATCATCAGTGGCAAACGATCAGCTGATACTTTTTGGTAATAACCTGTATAATCATAGGACGTGAACGCGTTTTCCTGACCACCGTTGGCCGATACAATCTCAGAAAATTCCCCCGGTGCCATCGTTTCCGTTCCTTTGAACATCAAATGTTCCAGAAAATGCGCGATACCCGATTTTCCTGCTTGCTCATCAGCCGAGCCAACGCGATACCAAACCATATGGGTCACAACCGGGGCACGGTGATCTTCGATCACCACAACCTGCATACCGTTTTCCAGATTAAAAGACGTCACAATTTCTGCGGACAGGACCGATGGCAGAATGGATAAAACAAATGTAATCAAGCCAGTGAGCGTTTTCATATTGATGGCAAAGCCTTTAGAAGAAACATAACAACCTTTATCTAAGCTCAAACCATGCGCCAGACAACAAGGTAAACATATTTGTGAAGACCGCTTAACCGGTTTCAAGCGCTGTCTTAGTTTTTCTTCTTGCCTCTACGTGGCGTTACTTTCGTAATTCCGGGCAAAAGCAGTTTTCGTGTACCCTCACTTGAAGGGGCAGTTGGAGTGCGCACACCCATTGCACGTAAACGATTTAGTTCGTCATACGCTTCCAAAGTCTCACCCTTGAAACGTTTCAGATAAGCCTGATCGCTGTAAATCCAACGTTCATAAAATCTTGCACGGTTTTTCTTGCGATATGTTTCATCTTCAGCTGCCAAATTGGTGCGAATATCGGGCGAAACACCAAATCTAGAAACCGCCACGATAAGTGCTTGTTCGCCACTACCGATCAGCGGGCTGTCCAACTGTTCTGACTTACCGCCCAGTGCGGCTACAGCATCATGCTGGGGAATTATATCTGCACGGTTTTTTGCGTCCAAAGTCGGCTCGGGCAGCATTTCATAATCTTCGGGCATGACCAATTCTTTGGTCGGCAATACCGCAAACTCGTCAGGTCCGGCATCTTTCAGTCTAAAATTACCATTCTTACCGAAGACAGGATTTTCATCACATGCAGCCAGTGTGACAACAAGTGTTATCGGTAAGATCAACTTTAATATCCGAACAAACATATAATGCCCACACCTTGACAAACTCTTCGTGTCACTGTTTAGCCTAGAATTAAACCCGCGTCACGCCCTCTTCTTCAGCTTTTCGGAAAAGAATATCAAACCGAATGCGCCAATGAAAACAAAAATGTCAGCCACATTAAAAGCGCTTGGGTTTTCCCAACCGCAACACGACATGTTCAAAAAATCGGCAACCGCGCCATAAACCACGCGATCATAGGCGTTACCAAGGGCACCGCCGATAATGCTGCCAAACAATAATGCAGCACCCCAACTTTTGAAATTTCGTGCATACCACAAAACACCAAGCGAAATCAGAATTGCAAACGCAGTCAACGACCAGCGCATGATGTCTGAATGATTGGCAAACAGTCCAAAGTTTATACCCGTATTCCAACCCATGCGAAAATTAAGCAAGGGCGGCAAGACATCAATTGCAAATCTGGCTTTCAAATCCAGATAAAAAACGACATACCATTTACTGATCTGATCGATCAAAAATACGAATACCGCAATGATAATTGTCTTGCCCATACCCAGCTCCTTAATGCCTGAAATGACGCATGCCGGTGTAAACCATCGCCAGGCCCGCTTCATCCGCTGCTTTGATCACTTCATCGTCACGCATCGAACCGCCTGGCTGTATTACCGCCGTTGCCCCCGCCTCTGCCGCCGTCAGCAACCCGTCAGAAAACGGGAAAAACGCATCCGACGCCACAACAGACCCTTTGGTCAACGGTACCGCCAATCCCATTGCATCCGCCATATCCTGCGATTTACGCGCTGCAATCCGTGTACTGTCAACTCGGCTCATCTGGCCCGCACCCACACCGACAGTCGCTTGATCTTTCACATAGATAATCGCATTTGATTTCACATGTTTCGCCACTTTCCATGCAAACAGCATATCGCGCAGCTCGGCATCCGTAGGCGCGCGTTTGGTGACAACCTTCAGATCATCCAGTGAAATAAATCCGTTATCACGATCTTGGATCAGATAACCACCCGACAC
>Ga0316189_10005547_pt1 | contig 12098 bp, 10 predicted proteins | sample LowCovwburrow_MG_FD_204930 | JGI IMG/M metagenome (GOLD analysis project Ga0316189, IMG submission 204930) | Coastal sediment microbial communities from Maine, United States - Lowes Cove worm burrow | ecosystem: Environmental > Aquatic > Marine > Coastal > Sediment | place: USA: Maine... | reverse complement strand
CATCAATCTCCTCTAAAAGCGCCTCAGCTTCATCAACAGACTCACATTCTTCTACTTCAATGTCATCGCTGAAAAAATTCAAATCATGCGAGACAGCATCCAACACTTCCCTTTGGTCTTCTACGCAAACGATGTATAGTTTTTCCATAATTGAATAGCTAAATTCAGTATTAGGTTGGAATAGTTATTTCAAAAATAGTTTTTCCTGGTTCACTTTTTACATTAATCTGACCACCATAGGCGGTAATAATCTTTTGCACAATTGATAGCCCAAGCCCAAGTCCAAAAGATAGCCCCTTGACTTTAGTGGTAACATTGGCTTCAAATATTCTGGGAAGGAGTTCCTCGGGAATTCCGGGGCCATTGTCTTCAAAATTAATGCTAAGGGATTTTCGGGCCTTTTTTGTCTCGATGCTGATGATGGGGCCTTTAATGTTATGTTCCTTCAATACCTCCACTGCGTTCTTGATCAAATTGACCCAAACCTGCACCAGATCACCTGGATGGCTCATTATAACAGAGAGGTCATTCAGGTTAAGCTTTAGTTCGATATCAATCAACAATCGTTTGGTCAAAGCCAGCGCCTCATGGATGGTTTGATTTATGTCTGTTTCTTTGGGCTCAACTCTCCTGGTGAGACCCAATTCTTTAACTGAAGTAACCACATGTTCGGCCTGTTCAGCTGCGATTTTGATGTCATGGAAAACCACACCGGCATCCATCAAACCACTCAACATTTCAAGGTTATCTGTTTCCAGGCCTTTCAATTTCTCATCACTGAGCGCCATTCGGGCAATCATTTTTGATTCGGATGCATTGTAACCATATTTCTTTTCTAGTTCCTTTTTTCGTGTTCGAATGTCCTTGGTGGAATTGATCAATCCTTCTTCAAAACCCAGGTTGAAGTACTCCAGGTTTTTTGACGGTTCTTTGTTTTCCAGGTAGACATCAAACCATTCTTTCAGCCAATCAATTTTTCTCTGGATCATGCCGATGGAATTGTTCAATTCGTGAGCCAGCCCTGCGGCTATCTGGCCAAGCATCACCATCTTTTCGTTTTGCAGGAGCTTTTTCATAGCCGCCTGCCGCTCAATGCTTACCCTCTGGGCCCAGAGCTGCCTCAGGTAAATCTCATTGACAATCACCGGAAGGAAATGCTCTTCAAACCGGCCATCGTGTAAGTTTTGAATGATTTCAGCCTCGATGTAGGCCAAGGTCGTGTCTTCATGGGCCGTGACTGTTGAGTAGCTTTTATGCTCTTCAGCGAAAAAGCTATAGACCCCGACAAAACTGTCACTGGTGGACCTGAATATTTCGAAAGGCTCGCCTTCTGCGTCCTCAATGGTGCCAACAAGAGTGCCTTTCAGAACTAAATAAAGTCGGTGGTTTTCCTGGCCAGGGTGAAGCAGGATTCCGCCCTGTTTCAACTCGATTTGTTTGTCTGTCTTGGTGAAGTAATTTTCCTTCAACCAGGCAACATCAAAACTATTTTTTAGTGTGGCTGTCTCCATCATCTATAAAAAGTTAACCATTTTCAAAATATAGATCAATCCGAATATCATGAAGATTCCAATCAGCCCGACCAATATGCCAACTCTTGCCATGTCTTTTGTTTCAAACACCCCAGTAGCATGGGCGAGTGCATTTGGCGGTGTGCTAATGGGCAATGTCATGCCCATTGAAGAGGCCAAAGCGACGATCAAAACCAGTGTTTTAGCGCCGCCAACCAGTTCCAGGCTTGCCACAGAAGCGCCCAGGGCAGCCATTATTGGCAAAAGAAGGTTGGCAGTTGCTGTATTGGACATGAAGTTGGCCATGATTGCCGACAAAAAAGCGATGCTCATAATAATGGCAATGGGCGCAAAATTTGAAAACGGGATGCTGGCAACCACATGCCTGGCAAGGCCGCTTTTGTCGAGGGCCAGACCCAAAGCGATACCCCCGGAAACCAACCATAACACGTCCCAACTGATTTTCTTGATGTCCTCTTTAGAGAGCACACGGGTGCTTAAAAATACAGCCACAGGTATCATGGCTACAACGTATGAATTCATTCCGTGGAGAAAATCCGTTAGCCAGAGTAGGATTGTCAACAAGAACGTTACGTAAACAATGTATGCTTTTGGGTTTTTTGAGAACTTGCCCTTGATCTCCAAATTCAGTTCTTTGGTTTTCATAGGGAAGATGGCCATTAGAAGAACCCAACTAATCAGAATTAAGATTATCACATAAGGCAAGCCAAATGCCATCCACTCACTGAAGCTAATGCTATCAGAACCAGTCAGGTATTTTAGCGCAATAGCGTTGGGAGGTGTACCGATTGGGGTACCCATTCCTCCGATATTGGCAGCCAGGGGAATCGCCAGGGCAAACCCTATTTTCCCTTTGTCACCGGGATCAAAGTAGGCTATAATTGGAACCAGGATTGACAGCATCATAGCGGTAGTGGCCGTGTTACTCATGAACATGGAAAATATGGCAGTGATGAACATGATCCCGAGCATGATCATTTTGGGATTAGTGCCAAATGGTTTGAGTAAAATCCTGGCCAGGTTCTGATCCAAATAATATTTTTTGGCTGCGATGGCAAGAAAAAACCCGCCTAAAAACAACATAATGATAGGCGAAGCAAAAGTATACATGATCTCCCTGTAGGGTATGATTTTTCCGTAGTTAGGGGAATTACTAACAAACAGGGTCATACTACTATCTGAGATGGTCAGTAGCTCAAGAACGATGATAAGAATTGAAGTGGCATAGATGGGTATTGGCTCCAATATCCAAAACAGTGCGGCCAGGAAAAAAATGGCGATAACCCGGTGTTCAATAATCGTGATCTCATCAATGGGAATCCATTCTAATGGCAGTAATAATACTATGAGAGGAATGATCAGCGCTAATGCGAGTTTGAGTTTTTTAATGTTCATTGATACTCTCCAAATAAGATATTTTTAATTCTGCTTATCAACATTTTTGGAAAATGGCACCTTCATTCAAGGAATGCAAAAATGGATGACTGGTTTTGTTATTATTCTGATTAATCCTATTGTACTTATATGACCTTAATCATATCTACACAATGATAGTCTGGATAATTTTGTTTTTTACATTAACCTCCTTTTAAGAAAAACAGAACAAATTCATTTAGCTTAAATAACAATTATGAAACAAACGAATTTAAAATCTTTAATGGAAGATTTGATCGCCTTGGGTCTGAGTAATGTCAAAGGCGTATTGTGGAACCTATCATCTGCTGAACTTGTGATGGAAGCAGTGAAAAATAATGAAGGAATCCTGACGGATACCGGAGCTTTAATGTGTGATACCGGAAAATTTACCGGGCGCTCTCCTAAGGATCGTTTTATCGTAAAAGATAAACTTACTGAAGACAAAGTTTGGTGGGGCGATATTAATATCTCTTTTGATGAGGATAAGTTCGATAAGCTTTATGATAAGATGATCAAAAGCCTGGTCTATAAAAGGCTATATGTGAGGGACGCTTTTGCAGGAGCTGATGAAAAATACCGAATGAAGATCAGGGTAATCGACACCCAGGCATGGCACAACCTCTTTTGCTATAATATGTTCATCCGACCAACCAATGAGGAATTGACTGATTTCCACCCTGACTTTACGGTACTGGCAGTTCCTGAATTTTTTGCCGATCCTGAAATTGACGGCACCAGGCAAGAGAACTTTGCCATCATCAACATGACCAAAAGGATCATCATCGTTGGTGGCACTGGCTATACAGGCGAAACCAAAAAAGGGATATTTAGTGTATTGAATTTCTTGTTACCTGATAGGGAGCATGTACTGTCGATGCACTGTAGCGCCAATGTTGGCAAAGACGATGATTCAGCAATTTTCTTCGGATTGTCCGGCACTGGCAAGACCACACTTTCAGCTGATCCTTACAGGAGGCTAATCGGTGATGATGAGCATGGCTGGACTGACACAGGAATTTTCAATTTTGAAGGAGGCTGCTACGCCAAGGTAATTGACCTGTCGAAGGAGAAGGAACCTGAAATTTATGATGCTATTAAATTCGGGGCCATCCTGGAAAATACACGTTTTATACCTGGGACCAGCAAGGTGGATTATGAGAATGGGGAAGTCACTGAAAACACCAGGGTTTCTTACCCGATTGATCATATACAAAATGCCATTGAGCCTTCTGTAGCTGGCGTTCCAAAGAACATTTTCTTCCTTACCTGTGATGCCTACGGCGTACTGCCCCCCATCTCAAAACTAACCGTTGGGCAGGCCATGTACCATTTCATTTCAGGGTATACTGCGAAAGTAGCAGGAACAGAAGCTGGAATTACGGAGCCGGTAAGCGTATTCTCAGCATGCTTCGGGGCGCCTTTCATGCCACTGCACCCCACCAAATATGCTGAGTTACTAGGGGAAAAGATAAGAGATCACAAAGTGAACATTTGGCTGATCAATACTGGCTGGTCCGGTGGAGCTTATGGTGTAGGTAGCAGGATTAAACTGCCCCTCACCAGGAAGATGATTTCTTCGGCCCTGGAAGGCAAACTTGAAAATGCTGAATATGTTCAACATCCAGTTTTTGGCTTGAATATGCCTACCGCTGTTGAAGGTGTGCCTTCCGAAATACTTAACCCAAGAGATACCTGGCAGGACAAAGGAGCTTATGATGAGCAAGCAGAAATGTTGGCGATGAAGTTTTTGAAAAACTTCGAGAAGTTTGAGGAATTCGCCAATGATGAAATCATGAGTGGTGGTCCTATCGGAATGATAGACCACGCCTGATAGTTCGGATTTAAGTTGAATAAACTTTGCATATTGAAATCGCTGCTGATGGTAATTGGCAGCGATTTTTGTTTTTATCTTCTCTTATTAGTCAATAAATAAGCTGAAACCTTCTATTGGCTATATCTCTAAATCCCGAAAGGGATTACATTTCAATAACCATGGGTCAAACCCGTGGCTTAAAGAAAAGTGACGACAGCAGAAGTTTGTGAGGACACAAACTTAAGGGAGATGGCAAGTTGACTTATTCATTTTGAATGCAATTTCTGATTAAATCCATAGAAGGCAATCACTACGAAACAGACCAGGGGAATCATAAATGACATTTTGATGTCTCCTGTCAGATCAGAGACCTGACCCTGAAGGGCGGTGAGAACAGCGCCACCTAGTATTGCCATGATCAGGCCGGAGCCCGCAAGTTTATGATCGTTGCCAGTGCCTTCGGAGGCAAGGCCAAAAATGGTAGGGAACATCAACGACATGCAGCCTGAGATGAGAATAAGGGCCACAACCCCTACAATTCCATTTGCAACGATCACAATTATTAAACACAATATTGCCACCAGTGCACTTGACCCTAACAGTTTGCTAGCTGAGAATTTGGACAACAAACCGGTGAAGACAAACCTGCTCAACGTGAACAAAACAAGGGCTGCCAAGTAGTAGTTTGATGAATCACTTTCGTCAGTTCCTAATTCCTGCATCACATACCGGATGGTAAATGACCAGACACCAATTTGTGCACCCACGTAAAAGAACTGCGCAATCACGCCAAAAATATAATTCTTGTTAGCAAGTAGTCTTTTGAATGATTCGCCTAAGGGAGCGATATCATCATTATCTGATCCTTTGGGCATTTTTCTGGCAGCGATGATCAACCAGATGACCAGGAGTAGAAAGGCGACTCCCACATAAGGCCCCATTACGGCAGTAAGCTCCTGTTCTTGCATAATGTTGAGCTTTTCTGCTGAAAGTGAAGCCCGCTCTACCTCGCTGGCTTTATTCAAACTACTCAGGATAAATAGCTTGCTCAAAACCACGCCGGTGATTGATCCGATGGGATTGAATGACTGGGCCAGGTTCAACCGGCGCACTGCAGTTTCCTCCGATCCCATAACCAGGATGTAGGGATTGGCTGTGGTTTCAAGTATGGATAAACCTCCGGCCAAAATGAATAAAGAAACCAGGAAATGACCGTACAACATAGTTTGACTGGCTGGATAAAAAAGCAGCGATCCCAAAATAAACATCCCCAAACCGAGGAGTATGCCCGTTTTGTATTGAAACTTCCTGATCAACAGGGCTGCAGGTAATGCCAGGCAAAAGTATGATCCGTAAAAAGCGATCTGGATCCAGGAGGTCTGGAAATCGGTCATGCTCATGATCTTCTTGAAAGCCGCCAACAATGTGTCGGTCATGTTGTTGGCCAGGCCCCACATGAAAAACATGATAGTGACAAGGATGAATGGTATGAGGTATTCTTTGGTGAGTAGTTTGTGGTTGGTCATTGTAGTGATAGTTGTTAATTCAAAGCTGTCTAAATATTAAAAATTCATTTTTGACCCTCACACTGGCGCAAGAGTTAGCCTTGCCGCAGGCTGGCGTCTTCTTGTTCTTTATGCATTTTTTTCCATCATTTTTCGCATTCCATTTGTTATTTATTGGGGCACAAGTCTCGCAACCCTTCATTGCCTTTCTGGAAGACCTGCGCCAGTGATATAATAGTCACGCTATGGTATTCTAATCAACCTACTAACATCTCCATCTGATTTCAATACCATGCTATCTTGGGTAACTTGAATGAGAGATTTAGACAGAAATCCATCCAACTCAATTACGAAATAATTTCCTTCAAGATACCAGAGGTATCCCTCTCCCAAATGTCTTATATAATAAACTGAATCACCTTTTATCTCGAATATCGCATCATCTACTAAATTTTTAGCCCAAACTCCTTGAATCAAAGTCGTGTCAATTGGATCTCCAACCAGTTCAATTGTATCAATAAAATCCTCCAGTATTTCTTCAGGATTGACTTCTTCCGAAATATCCTGCAAAGGTTTAATTGTTTTGTTGGTATCTAATGCTATACTATCAACTTTTTTCAATACAAATTCTATTGAATCTTCACTATGAATAACTCCAATTTGGTTATTACTAGTATTAGGACTGCATGCAATTGAAACTAATAAAATAGATATGTAATGGATGGGACTTATAACATTTCTCATAACTATTTATTGGAATAGCCCAAATTAGAATAGTGATCGCTTGAGGAATAGTTTTTGGTGGTCATAATAGCTGATCAATTTTTCAAGAAACCGCCCGATCAAAATGAACATAACCACCATCCACGAAGAGCCACTGGCCGGTGGTATGAGCACTTCGCTCTGATAATAAAAACACAACCATGGCTGCAATCTCTTCAGACTTGGTCATGCGTTGACCTAAGGGAATTTTTGAAATTATTTTATTCAGTTTGTCTTCTGGGTTATCGAAAGTTTTTAACCATTTTTCGTAAAGTGGCGTCATAACTTCGGCAGGGATCACGGCATTTACCCTAATGCCAAAAGGAGCCAATTCCACTGCCCATTCACGGGTGAGAGCTAGTTGGGCGCCTTTGCTGGCGGCATAACCTGAGGTGCCGCCCTGGCCAGTTAATGCTGTTTTCGAACTGATGTTGACAATGGAGCCTTTAGTTGTTTTCAGGTGATCCAAAGCGTAGTGAACCAGGTCATAATAATGGGTAAGATTGGTCAGAACTGATTGCTTGAACTTTTCAGGATTTCCCGAGGCAAGGCCGATGCCATCATTAACCCCGGCATTGTTCACGATGCCATCAATTCGGCCAAAAGCTGAAATGGTTTGGTCAACAATATCTTTGCAGACATCTTCCTTGCCCAGCTCTTTGAGAATATTGAGGCACTTGCTTCCACCTTTTTTGATCTGATTTTCGACCCTCTTTCCTTCCTCAACGGAGCGACCCACAATCACTGGGATTGCGCCTTCTTTTACCAGTTCCAGGGTGATGGCTTCACCAATTCCCTTGGCTCCCCCGGTCACGATATAGACTTTATCTTTAAGTTTTAAATCCATTTTTCTCTTAAGTCAAGTGATAAAAATTGGAAGCAGTCCCACCCATAATCAGATTTTGCTCATCAGCAGATAGTTCATTTATACACTCCAGAAGTGACTGATAAATTCGATCATACGATGCAGCCACCAAACAGACTGGCCAGTCTGAGCCAAACATAAGCCTTTGCGACCCGAAGTGTTCCAGGCAAAAATCAACGTAAGGCTTCAAATCATCAACGGTCCAGGTTTTCCAATCAGCCTCAGTGGCCATGCCGGATAGTTTGACATAAACGTGACTGTGGGCGCTGATTTCTTTCATGCAATGCGCCCAATGATCAAAAGATTGATTTTTGATATCGGGCTTGCTGATATGATCGATCACCAAACGTATCTCCGGTAGCAATTTGATCAACTCACTTACTTCGCTGAGTTGCTCTTCTGTGGTAAGAATGTCATAGGACAGATCATGTTTGTGCAGGGCGCTAACTCCTTCGATGAATCCGGGGTCCAACATAAAGCCATTAGATTCGGCCTGTAAAATGTGCCTTATTCCTTTGAAGGTAGAGCGCTGTTTATAATGTGACAATCGTTCATTCAGATTATCACTCTTAAGGTCAACCCACCCAACTACTCCTTTGATGAAGGGATTTTTATCTGCGAGGCTAAGTAGAAATTCGGTCTCTTTTTCAGACTGATCCGCCTGTACAGCCACGCATCCGTCAATACCATTTTTCTCTAAAATAGGCTTGAGGTCTTCGGGTACAAAATCCTTTCTGATTACACCCATGTCATCAGTGATCCAGGCATCCCTAACCGGGTCAAATTCCCAGAAATGCTGATGAGAATCTATTTTCATGTAGATGAAGTTTTCAATGGTGACATGGAATTCCTCAATAAATATTCATGCTTAATTTGTGTAATTTGAAGATGAATATTTTTATCGTCATTTCACTCTGACCAGTCTTTTACCTCCTGTTTGGAAGTGCCCAACCCATCAATGCCCAATTCTACCACATCGCCATCTTTTAAATAGACCGGTGGTTTAAACCCCAGGCCGACACCTTCAGGGGTGCCTGTGGATATAACGTCGCCAGGCATCAGGCTCATAAATTGAGACAGGTGAGAAACAACAGTCGGTATGTTAAAAATGAAATCATTGGTGTTACCATCTTGCATTTTCTTGCCATTGACAGTCAGCCAAAGCCTTAAATCATGAGGATCTTCAATCTCATCTTTAGTGGCCAGATATGGACCAAGTGGTGCAAACGAATCACAACTTTTTCCTTTCACCCATTGACCACTTCTTTCCAACTGGAATTCCCGCTCACTCACGTCATTGTGCAAAACGTACCCGGCGACGTGATCCATTGCTTCCTCTTCACTCACGTAGTTTGCACGCTTTCCAATGACTACCGCCAACTCTACTTCCCAATCGGTCTTTTGGCTGTTTTTTGGGATTATGATTGGATCATTTGGCCCTGAAATGGAGGATGTTGCTTTGAAAAACACTACTGGCTCTTTAGGGACTTCCATCCCGCCTTCTTCGGCATGTTTTCGATAATTCAGTCCAATGCAAATGATTTTACCAGGTCTACTCACAGGTTCCCCCAAGCGGGTTTCATTGGCCACTTTATCAGCCTTAAGCGGATCGAATAAAGCCCGTAATTTTTCAATTCCGTTTTCAGCAAAAAACTCCTCGTTATAGTCATCCACCAAATGGCTGACATCGTACTTCGTTCCTTCGAATTCTACACCGGGTTGTTCATGTCCCGGACTGCCAAATCTTATTAGTTTCATATTTTCAATTTATTAATTATTCAATGTGATGAATCCTCCGTCAATCGGGAAACAAGTTCCGGTAATGAACGATGCTTCATCAGAACAGAGATAAAGCACCATCGCTCCAATTTCTTCAGGTTTTCCCATTCTCCCGATGGGCTGTGTTTTCGAAAGGGTTTCGAACATTTCTTTTTCCTTGCCGGGGTAATTTTTGGCAATGAATCCATCTACAAAAGGGGTATGGATTCTGGCCGGTGCGATGCTGTTGCACCGGATATTGTTTTCCAGATAATCCCTGGCGACCGATAAGGTCATGGCATGAACTGCGCCTTTGCTCATGGAGTAAGCAAAGCGGTCGGGAACGCCGATCTGCGCCACGATGGAAGAAACATTTATGATTGAACCCCCATTGCTTTTCATTTTTTCAACGCCTTCTCTCAGGCAATGAAAAACCCCTTTGACATTGACGTTAACAATTTTATCAAAATCTTCCGGGGAAGTGTTGCTGGCGTTTCCAACATGGGCGATCCCTGCATTGTTCACCAGGATGTCCAAAGGGTTTCCGTCAGTTGCTTTTTTGAACGCATTCGTCACGCTTTCAAGGCTGGAAACATCGCAACTGATACATTTGGCGTTTCCACCTTTTGATTTGATTTCATCTACCACCCGTTGGCCATTTTCAACATTTACCTCCAGGATCGTAAGGTCAGCGCCATTGCCGGCAAGGGTGTTTGAGATGGCTTCTCCAATGCCGCTACCACCGCCGGTCACGATGGCCGTTTTTCCGGTTAAATCGAATAGTTTGCTCATAGTGATACTCCTCTCTTCCAGGGTATAAAATCGTTTTGTTCTAAATTCATTGCTTTGGTGGGTTCTCCGCTGGACACAGAAATTATCTTCTCAAGAAGCTCTTCACCAACATCTTGTATGCTTTTCTCGCCTCTCGTTATGGGTCCGGCGTCAACATCAATAATATCACTCATTCCGGCAAAAAGCTCTGAATTAGTCGATATCTTGATAACCGGCGTAATCGGGTTGCCGGTTGGGGTTCCCAGGCCTGTGGTGAAGAGGATAATGTTTGCCCCCGAACCAGCCAGGCCGGTGGTGGATTCGACATCGTTTCCCGGCGTACACAGCAGGTTCAAACCGGGCTGGGTAACAGGTTCGGCATAATCAAGCACACCACTTACCGGCGCCGTTCCACCTTTTTTGGCCGCCCCCGCTGATTTGATGGCATCGGTGATCAACCCATCTTTGATATTGCCAGGGGAGGGGTTCATGTCAAAACCGGAGCCAACCGCCTGGGCGCTTTTTTCATAGGCTCGTTGAAGGGTCAGGAATTTTTTAGCCACCTCAACAGATTCGCATCGGTCTACCAGGTTTTGTTCTACGCCATTGAGTTCAGGGAATTCGCTCAGTAGGGTGGAGCCACCAAGGGAAACTACCATATCGGAGACATGGCCTACTGCGGGATTTGCTGAAATGCCGGAAAATCCATCCGATCCACCACACTCTAACCCGATTGTCAGTTTGTCCAAACTAGCTGGCTTTCGCTGGATTTGATTGACCTCTACTAAAGCTTCCAGCGTTTGATCAAGGGCCTCAGTGATCAACTTTTCCTTGGATAATAATTTTTGCTGCTCAAGATAAATCACTGGTTTGTTGCCTGCAGGGTATATTTCTTTCTGGATTTGCTGAAACCAGTCAATCTGCGCATGCTGGCATCCCAGGCTCAAAACAGTCGCTCCAGCAACGTTGGGGTGATTGACATAGCCTGCCAACAATCGAAGAAGCATTTCAGAGTCTTGCCTGGTTCCTCCGCATCCACCCTGATGATAGAGGAACTTAATCCCGTCAATATTTTCGAATACCCTCGGTTGTGAGTGGTGATCTGAAATTTGGGATTGTATTTTCACTTTGTCCCTCACATATTCTTCATATTGGTTAGGTTTATGATATCCTAACCCTTTTGCCAATGCTTCCTCAATCACCCTGAGGTTTCGATTTTCGCAGAAGACCAATGGTACAAAAAGCCAATGATTGGCTGTGCCTACTTTTCCATCTTCACGGTGATAGCCATTAAAAGTCTGGCCCTTCCATTTACTGACATCGGGTGATTTCCAGGTAAAAGGATCTTGTTTTTCAAGCGTGACATTGTCAGCGAAATGGGTGACATTATCTGTTGTGATCATTGAACCAGCAGACAAATCACAGTTGGCCGTTCCGACAGGTACGCCATACATGATCACTTTTCCCCCTTGTTTGAGGCTTTCAGTTAAAAACTTATGCTTCCGGGGGATGGCTTCCTGAAGCTTCATTTTCTCTCCATCAATACTTATCTCACCTTTTATTAAATCTCGTAGCGCCACCAGCACATTGTCGTCGATATCGATTTTGAGAAAGTCCTTAGGTGTCATTTTGCCCTTGTTTCAAGTTTCGAGAATGAAGCCATTCTAACTTCTTTG
>Ga0316189_10005546_pt1 | contig 12099 bp, 14 predicted proteins | sample LowCovwburrow_MG_FD_204930 | JGI IMG/M metagenome (GOLD analysis project Ga0316189, IMG submission 204930) | Coastal sediment microbial communities from Maine, United States - Lowes Cove worm burrow | ecosystem: Environmental > Aquatic > Marine > Coastal > Sediment | place: USA: Maine... | reverse complement strand
CATTACCCACAAAAAGAAAGGCCACAGCCATACCATCCATGTAGGCCTTGCCCGCAGCACCGGTAAAGGTCCACGCTGAAAACTGCGTCATAAACGCGGAAGCACCAACCATCCACCAAAGAACATTACCGCCTCCGCGAAAATAGTCACTGGTATTGGTCGCTAAATTTCTGAATGCCCACCCAATGAGGATTAGGAACGCGAAATAAACGACAACAACAATTGAATTTAAGTCCATAATATTTTCCACAACTAGCTAGGAGATTTTTCTTTTATTGCGTGTTTTTCGATTTAGGGCAACAAGCTGATTAAGATCATCGATGGTCTTAATCAGATCAGGCTGCTCTGAGATGTTTGCTATTTCGTCATCGATCCCGCCAATATGTGCCAGTATGGTTTTCTCGGCTAAATCTGGGGCATTTTTAGTAACCGCATTAACAATTTGAGTGTGCTCAAGCACCACGGATTCACTGCGTCGCACGCCAAACATTCGTTTTAAGTGTCGCACTCGATCAAATTCAGCCTTGGCTGAATTGAGCGTTTGCCAAACACCAGAAAGCCCGGCTAGATCAAATAGAGCGCGGTGAAATTTTTCGTCCAAAGCGAAAAAATTAGAATATTTTTCTTCATTCATCGCCTCTTTTTGCTCTGTTAAAATACCCTGCAAACGCGTTATGCCTTCAAGGCTAATGTTCATAGTAGCTAACCGCCTCACACACCCCACTTCAAGCTGCCCACGTACAAAACAGGCCTGTAAATATCGGTCAATGTTGATTGGCGTAACGTAGCTCCCACTTTTAGGTATTACATCTACTAAGCCTTCTCGGCTCAATCGAATAATGGCCTCACGTACAGGTGTTTTGCTGGCATCTAGAATGTTTGCGACATCCTTTTCGACCAAAGGCATTTCTGGAGGCAATGTGAGATCAATAATGCGCCGTCGCAATAACTTATATATTTGTTCAACAAGGCCGCCAAAGCCGCACAAATCTTCTTTGCGCAATGACTCATTCAGTGGCCGAACTTCAAATTTCAGGATTTCCATATTGCAATTCTAATATATTAGAATTGCAATTGATATACTAGTTATGTATAAAGTACAAACACAAGTTAGAATCAAATCTACGCACTGCTTTAAGAAACCTTAGGGAAGATACGATGTTGAAATCCAATACAAAAGAAACTCTACTTCAAACCAGCACTGCGTCAATCGCAACAATGCTATATAAGCGTGGATTGAGAAACCAATACATTCAGAACGTCTCTCGCTTGAATGCAAGCCCGAAGACAATGGTTGGTCCAGTTTTTACGCTGCGTTATATTCCTGCGAGAGAAGACCTGAACCCCATTACAATATTTAGAGACCCCAATCACCCACAACGACGAGCTGTCGAAGAGATTCCAGCAGGCCATGTATTAGTTATGGATTGCAGGCAAGACGCAACGGCTGCATCGGCAGGGTCAATTCTAGCGACGCGGCTAGAGATTCGCGGTTGCGCTGGACTTGTTACTGATGGAGGCCTACGTGATGCGGAAGAAATTGGCAGCCTTAATATGCCATCGTTTTGCACAAAACCCTCGGCGCCAACTAACCTGACTAAACACCAAGCCCTTGATATCAATGTACCCATTGGTTGTGGAGGTGTCGCCGTTTTCCCTGACGACATCGCGGTTGGAGATGGTGATGGCGTAATTATTATCCCTGCTGAGATAGCAGACGAGATTGCCCAGGAAGCAAAGGGTATGGAACAATTTGAAGCATGGGTAATAGAACAAGTTAACTCAGGCCGCTCTATTATTGGCCTATACCCGGCAGACGATGCGACCCGCGCCGAATTCGAAACGTATATCGCTAGAAAAAAACCATAATCCTAAAACCAATGCGCAGCTGAATTGGCTAATGGGTGACCCTATGATTGCGGATTTGATAATTGGACTTATGGCTTGAATTCGGGAACGGGCGTCAAACTCTTCTTCGAATAATGCCTGTCCTGATTATTATTATCAGGCCCATGCCGCACCCAAGCAGAGCCTATTTAGGCTGCTCAGGCGCAGTAGCAAAGAGTGGGTAGCAGGCAATCGATGCTAAAACATGAGTCACGCAAATATTTTTAGGCCGGGCGGAACTCAGCATGACACATAATGAAGTGCCTCTAGATATCCCGCCAACTCATGCCCTTACCTAGATTAATCGCTGCCTTGTTTCAAGCTAGCGGTCATCGGTATTGCTCCGCGGTTAAGGGCGACTGTGCCAACACTTAATGCCGTAGTGAACGCGGTTTGAGGGTCATTTGGATTTGGAATCACCGTAACTATTGAACTGGTTGCCGCTGGGGTTGCTCCATAAGCATCTCCGTCTAAGTGAGTCGCAACATCAAGGAACATTAAACGAGATCCATCTTCTTGCACATCCATTGGGCAATAGTTCAGTTCACGTTCAAACCGGGCAAAGCCACGCTTATTCGGTACTATCGTGTTTGGTATACCGCCAAATGGCAAGGGAAGTGGAGCCAATTGGGACCTACCTGGAAGCGTCGTTAACCAAATAGCCCATACGGTAAGCACCTCGTTTGGTGAGTAACCACGTAGATGAATCACTGCTTTGGCCGTGCCATCCGCGCGACATTTTAAAGACATATTGCCACCAACACCTCGAAACTCATCCAGTGTCATGGCTTTGCTTGGCTGACTATTAGCGAGAGGGAATGGCGCACTTGAAACGCTTGATGGCGCGAAAAATGTACGTGCGCCATTGGGAGCAAAAATCTTAGCAACTTCGTTGGTTTTGCGATTCTTCATTCTGGAATCCGCATCTGGAAAATTGTTAGCTTGAATAAACCGTTGATTCACGGTGGTGGCAACAAACTCATCTCCGCGCTCATCGCAGTCACCCGCCTGTAACGCTAAAGCGTCACGTTCAGGGCCATCTGCAGGCGCGAATTGATTAAATAGCCCTACAAAATCGAAGCTTAAACCAGCCGGTAGAGGAGCCGGCAAATCAAAAACCGGTTTGGTGCAGTCTGCGTTAAATCCTGTTGTTGCAACTAAGGGTTTTGTCCAGGAGCGTGCCATTTGCTTTGACTGAGCAGACGGGATCGCTGATAGCAAAATAGGCACCATAATTGCAGAGCAAATTACTTTGGAAACATATGTCATGAGTTTTCTCTTTAGATTAAAGGTTATTAAAGTGACGTTAATTCCTTGAGGCTCAACGTCTAGGGTAAGCAGTGATGAGTTAAGCCAATCAGTCACCGATTGGCGATCAGCAATGCCAAGATTACGGACACAGCTCAATGAAAATTTACTTTCTCCAAACGGAGTAACTATGTCCTGTAAACGGTCCTGTAAACGCGCGCCCGAGATGGCCACTTTTAATAAACAGTTTGTCGCCCTCTCTTCAACTTTTTCGGGTTTGGCGGCATCGCTAAATATCATCTCAAAACGTTTATTGATCTTGATTGATTCAATCTATGAGTGCGCTTTTTCCAGTCGAACTGCATCTTTCCCTATCGAGCTATATTTTTTAGTTAACACCCATTCTGACTGAATAACTTTTATTTTTGTGGCAAAAGATTTATACCTTTTTCACAAAAAACGTTTAAGAGAAGATAAAAAACGATTGTAAGTCATTGTATTGAAACAAGGCTTTGCACTCTGCATCGCTGACGAAAAAGCGTTGATCACCCGTTTTCTCTACCTCTAGCACAATGAATTCGCCTAGAAAAAGGATAAAAAAGGATGCCGAAAGCTGAAGGCTGTGTTCGACGAGCCTTTTTGTGTGGCCAAGACCACTACACAGGTAAAGACTTCGAACACCGCCGCCAATGGTTGGAAGACAAGCTTCATTACACTGCCAAAGCATTTGCAATAAAGCTATGCGCGTACGCTGTTATGAGTAACCACTATCATGTTGTATTGCATCTTCGACCAGACCTATCAAATTCTTGGTCTGACCTAGACGTGGTTAAACGTTGGCATTCATTATTCAGAGGCAACCTGCTGTCGCAGCGCTTCCTTGCGAACGATGTTTTGCTCGATGCTCAACGTAAGCGCTTAAACGAAGATATCGCGCTTTGGCGCTTAATCCGCTTGTTCTTTGCTGTTCAATTAATTCGCACCACTCGTTCTTTGTTCTTCGCGTCATCAGTTCGCCCTCTGGAAAAACGCTGATGATAGAGCCCATGCGCTGCTTCGGGTAGGGTGCCGTTAACTAGGCGCTTACGATATTATTATTGCTGTTCTCGTCTTGAGTTTACCAAATACAGGTTTCATTTGGTTTTCTCAGTAAGCTCATCAACGTTTCAACCTAAAAGCGAGCGAGTCAAATACTAGAATAAACTTCGACTATCTGGGCTTTAGTTTTTCTCATAACGTGCCTGTCCTGGTTATGTCTGTTATAAACGTACACCATCAATACGATCTTACCAACGGCTTTTTGGCTGACGAAAACAGTATTCTCGTAAATTAAGAACCCTTTATCACCTCACGGTGAGGGGAAATGCTGCCTAGGAAATTACCAAAGATGAGAATTAATATTTTTCAACCCTAATACATTTGGTAGTAATCAGTAAAAGCGAAAACCAACCAATTAATTTTCAAATTTGTGCATAAACTTGAATCAGAATCTAGAACTCTTTTTTCTTAAAGTGGGTGTCCAATATGTTTTTCCCAGTTATTCTTTTCCTATTATCTCATTTAGGGCTGTCAAAACTTGAGAGTATATTGCAAGCGGTAACTCTATTCTAATATTTCGTAACGCAGATATATCCATCGGCACCATCATATAAGGAGTGTTCAGCCGAGATGCTTCACTGTAAAGCGATATTGATAAATAACTAGTAATTTGAGAAATATTTTTGTAATAAATAACTAATTCATCTGAGCCTTCATTATTCTCAAATACGTACTCAAAACCGTATTCATATAACAACAAATCAAATTCCTCAAAAGTAAGGCATTTGAAGATCAAGAGACCCAAGTCAGGTTTACGAGTTTTGAAATCATTAACCCATTCCGCACGACCAGCTTTGACCATCGGATTTAAACTACTACAGGCAGTAATATCTATCATCGCAAACCTCTAAGAAAAGCTTTCAAACCTTCTTGCGTAGCTGGAAACAAGAAATCTACGGGGACAGGCATCTTAGCATGCCCTACTTGAATACATAGTCTCAAAATGCCATTCTTACTAGACAAGGAATTTGAACTGGAGTTATGGATGACTCAAGCAAGAAGCACACTCGTATCTGCGATTAATACGCCCTACTACCACTGTATCTCAAGATGCGTTCGACGCGCATTTTTATGTGGTTACGACACGCATTCACAAACCGACTACGAGCATCGTCGACAATGGCTAGAAGACAAACTTCACTCGGTTGCAAATGCCTTTTCAATCAAGCTTTGCGCTTGGGCTGTAATGAGCAATCACTATCACGTAGTCGTTCATATAAGGCACGGCGCTGCGTTAAACTGGAGTAAGCGCGAAGTGGTTAGTCGTTGGCACTCATTATTCAAAGGCACTTATTTATCTCAGTGTTTCGAAGCTGGAGATTTACTCTTAGCCGCTCAGCAAGAAGTGCTTGATCAAGATATCGAAATCTGGCGTGAACGTTTGTGCAGCCTATCTTGGTTTATGAAAATCATCAACGAGTCCGTTGCTCGACGAGCGAATCAAGAAGACAATTGCACTGGCCATTTTTGGGAGAGTCGCTTCAAGAGTCAGGCATTACTTGATGAGCGAGCGTTACTAGCATGTATGGCTTATGTTGATCTAAACCCGATTCGAGCTAAGATGGCGAAAATGCCCGAAACGTCGAATTACACGGGAATAAAAAGTAGAATCGAGGCTCTAAAAAGTAACAAACAACCCCCCTCATCGATAGAATCCTTTGCTGGTTCTAAACCCGATAAAATCGGCCTACCGTTTATTTTACGAGACTACCTTGAACTAGTCGAATGGACAGGACGAATTATTCATCCAGAAAAACGCGGCGCTATCATTTCGTCACTACCACCAATCCTCGAACGACTATCCTTAAACCGAGAAGCGTGGATAACGCTTACAACCCAATTCGAGCATCAGTTCGGTCAATGGGTAGGCTCTGAATTCATCGTTCGACAAGTTTATTCCGATAGGCACTACCAGCGAATCCCCGCCACAAACAGCCTGCTTTAGTAAGTCATCATCAAATAGTTCTATTATCTGCCTCCTCAAGGAGCAGGCAGATACTCGCTCGTCCAGAGTTTGACTGATCGAGCAAATTTACTGTTTTCTTAGTAGTTCAGGATTAAAAAAACGGTGAGGACGAATTTAAAACCTTGAACGTTACCCTTCACTAACAAGTGTCAAATTGTTTTCTAAAAATGCCTGTCCTGATTATTCTTCTCTTTACTTCTGCATCTGATAGTCGTGCCATGTTTTCTCCAAACCTCGTCAATAGACATCTTGATTGTTCTTAATATAGACTATATAGTAGAGTTATGGCAAGACTTAAAAATAGAGGCATTACTATGAACACTCATCAACTTTGGATTCGAGTGCTTACTATGTCTGGTTTTTCTGAACGGCTAAAACTATTACGATCATCGCGTAACATGACGCAAACAAGATTAGCTGAGTTATTGGAGGTAGACCCTAGAGTCTATAACCGCTGGGAACGCGGCACGGCCACACCACAGCTTGATACCGTGGTTAAGATCGCAGATATTTTACAGATTAGCTTGGATGAGCTGGCAGGCAGGACTGAGGGTATTTCAGAGCCTAAGATTCACAACAGTGAACTAATGAATCTCTATCACCAAGTAGATCAATTACCCGACAATGAGCAACAAGCGCTCATCCTTGTTATTGATAGCTTTGTCCGTAAAACTCAAGTAAGTAAAGCCATGAGAGGCGCTACTAAGTAAATAATAAAGGCGCTGAGCTAAGGTGCTTCAACACCAAAGCTCAGCTAATCACAACAACCTACGTCAGAGGTTACTATGACTAAAGCTAATACTACGTCAGTTAATGGCGATTCCACAACTAAGCAACATCGGCAGCTAAAGGTGAAGCGCGGTTGGTATGACTACCAAGGCCGTCAAACTCGTCAACAACAATCCACCATCGCGGAGATTAACCTTAAAGGTAAATGGCTTGCTGATGCTGGTTTTGACGTTGATTCCAACGTTGATATTTCTATCGAAGATGGGCGACTTGTGATTACTTCCGTTTAGCAATTAACGGGGCGCAAAAGGCAAAACGCGACCCATTGTTTTCTTTACTAAGACCAACTAGACCTTAGCTTTTCAAGGTCTCGTTGGCCGTTAATATAGGTTAGTTTAAAACTATCAGTCTCGACAGGCCAAGGCTCATCGTACGAATACGCTTCCAGCATTTTTATTGCACCATCTTCTACATACAATAAAAACCCCGCTCCAAAGTCTAGTCCCTCTATCTCTGCATGCACATCGCCAATTTTAAATTCTGAACTAGCGTTGATAATCTTTGTTTTACAAGATTGAGGGACAAGAAAATTAGTAAAAAAACCGGCTCCAGACATTTCACGATCTTCCACACTAACTAAATCTAATTGTGCTTTTAGGTTTATAAGGACATCATCGTCGCCTTCCAGCAGCATTTTTAAAACTTCATTCTCTAACTGAGTAAGATTATTCATTTGAATGCAGTACCTATCTTAACAACACCGTCAATTACATTTCCGCGAACGGTCACATTTTCACCGCCTACTTTTACTGCGGTTTCAAATACCCCTTTAATTCCTTGGTTTTTAACAGCTGCCTGAGTCGCATCTTGTAAGGCACCAAATGCCTTTTCAGGAGAACCGAACGTTTTTACAACTCCATCTAGATTGTGCTTAGACTGCCCGAAAACATGGGCAACTTTATTTGGGTCAAACTTCCCTAGCCCCTTTGTGGCATTACCTAAACGTCAAAATCAAAAAATTGCCTCATCATATTAATTGCTTCTGTTAGATTTATACCTAATTCTTCTAAAAGCTCAAAAAACCAAGATAGATGTTCACCTAGATCGTCTTCACTATCAAATTTTGCAGACAAGAGAAATATAGCTAACCTGGCTTTTATCGCGTCTTCATCCTGTGCATGATCAATAGAGCCTGATTTCTCTAAGTGATTCCACCATACATCCGCAGCGCTCAAATATTCATTTTCATTGACATCGCCATTGATATAACCCTTGGCAGTTGAAACTGGATCAGGTTTAGAGTCTAAGAACTGAATATTCAACTGCTGTATTAGTTGGAGAATGAATCGTAAGTATAGAAGGCTCGCCATTTTAAGATCATTGGGCCATCGTATTTGTCCAATATTCATATCACCTACCTCCTATGCCGAAAAACTCTGCAACATCTGTACATGCAGAACATAGCTTCTTGGCTGTCTTATGACCATTACCTGAAACACCAATATTGACAGCTCGGAGGGTTCCTCCGGTTGGATCTACGCCCGCATTAAGAGCCTTATTTATGCAAACAATTTCAGCACAGGCAAAACCAAATTTATTGCGAGCAGCTCTAGGAGTGCCAGCTAAAATTCCCGTGAGAATTCTACTCTCTGGAACAACCTCCCTACTTATACCTGTGAAAATTCTATTTCCAACAATCAGTTCAGCGGCAGCTCCTGATTGTCTGCCTGCGGCTAATGCAGCATCAGCCGCCGCTTCTGCACTCTTTGCGGCAAGGGGGGACTCCGACGTAAGCATCGTACTAACTTGCTCTAACCCCTGATGCACTAAAGCTCTTAGAACCGTTTGGCTCTGGTGCAGATCACCGCTTAAGTTTTGATGCCCCGACACGGCTTTGGCGTTAACAACGCCATTGGCCGATAGCGCTAACAGCGTTATCAGTAACCAAGTCTGGATGTGCTTCATCATTTTCATGGTTCAAGTCTAGCAGCTTCTTTTATTCAAGGCGACGAACGCGGCTCAGCTTGCTGAATCGTTTTCGTTGTCTAACGACCGCAGGGATGCGGGAGGTATCGTGCAGGGACGCAATAAGCTGAGTTTAGCCGCAACTCCTTTAGCGGCTAAACAAGGTAAAGAGGCGCTAGTGCGCCTCGATGAAGTGAGTATAGTTTTGCTTGATTTGGGTTACATGCTCTTGCCAATCATCGAGCCGTTGCCATGCTTCGGTAACATCTTGATACACCTCTGGCAGTAACTCCATTCGGTTTGATACGAACGCGGCGGCGATGCGCTCTGATGTGCTGGCCGTTGTCTCGCCTGTGCGTTGCAACTGGTTAGCAACCTTGATGATCTTAGTGATTTCCCATGTGATGATTTTCATATTCGACTCCGTTGAGTGACTGTTGTTAGTCATTTCTCAGCGTCATCGCGCGCAGGTCTGTCAAGGTCGCTTGCGCCACGCTCGCGTGGTTTAACCTTGACTGACTGAGCACGGTGGCACACTGAACGACTAACCGCAGACACACCCCACTAACCTTAGACTTGGGGAGCCCCTTTGGGGCGGACGGGTGATGGGCCGCTAAAGCCGGGACGGAAGACAGCTTTGCTGGCTGGAGCCGGCTTTAGTTGACCAGCATGTGGGCGGGCGGGGAGTGAGCGCAGCGATTGTTAAACAGTCTTTGCGGCTTGCCGCCGCTATGAAGCCGCAGCGTGGCGGTTGCGGCCATTTACACATAATGTAAATTATGCGAAGACGGCTTAGTGTGCGAGGCGCTGTTTGCCGACGTGACGCTAAGACGACTGCGCATAATTCCTTTCCATTATGTTACTTGGCCGCTTTAAGCCCCCTTTGTTAAAGGGGGTTTGGGGGATCAGTGGTGCAAGCATGAAGGCGTTGTTTGCCTTGATGCTTGTAGCATTAAAAACATGAGCAGCGTCAGGGGCGTAGCCGCTGTTAGCCGCATTTGTTGAACGGAGCCACTGAGCTAGAATCACATACCGATGTAGCGTGGCGCGACGGTTGCTTGGCTGAGGGATTCTTTGCTCACCCGAAGACACAGCAAGCGGCGTGACACGCGGTCCAAGTGGCACGTCCTCGATCATCGCTCTCGCTCCTCGGCAACTGCTCCCTGCGTTGCTCTACCTCCCGCATCCCTGCGGTCGATCTTCGCGGGATGCGTGGCCGTGTGAATCGCCTTTAACTTCCTAATACTCACCTGCGTGTAGATCTGCGTGGTACTGATGTCGGCGTGTCCAAGCATCGCTTGTATGTATCGTATGTCAGCGCCGTTCTCCAGCATCAAGGTCGCCATCGTGTGTCGGAACAAGTGACAGCTTCCCGTCTTGCCTGTGTCAGCATTGTTCACGTAATCGCGCACCAACTGGCTCATACGGTTTCTGGTAAACGGTAAGCCATAGTTAGTCAGGAACAAGGTCGCATCGTCTTCGGGCATCGCCAGCTCTGGCCGCATCTCATCACGGTATTTAATTATCCAGCGTAAGGCTCGCTCACCGATGGGTATCATTCGATCTTTCTTGCCCTTCCCTTGCCGCACCATCAACGTACCTCGGTCTCCGTCCACGTCATGTAGCTTGAGGTTGATCACCTCCATTCTGCGTATACCTGTGCTGTAGAGCGTTTCGAGTATCGCTCGATCTCTGAGCCCGAACACTGTATTTATATCGGGTTGGTTAATCACTAGCTCGACCTCGGCTTGTGTCAGCACATGCTTTGGTAATCGCTTTTCTAAACGCGGTAAGTCGATCTCACTCGCTGGGTTGTACAGGATGTAGTTCTGGCGAGTCAGCCATTTAAAGTACGCTCGTACTGGCACCGTGTGCGTGTGTTGGCTGCGGATACTTAATGGCTCGCCATTCGCTTTACGGTAGTGGAACAAGTACCGTTGATAACGCTCTAAGATCGGCTTAGTAATATCTTGTGGCCGTGATAGCCCTCGATCTTCACACCACTCAATAAAGTACCTTAGATACAGTTCTCGGTTTTCAATCGTGCGCTCGGCGTAGTTCTGTACTCGCTGCGATTCCAAGAAGCGCAACATATACGCATACAAGTTATCGGGGTCGGCGGCATCACCTATTGGTTTTGGCGCAGTAGTTTGACCTTTCCTTGGCATGATTAAGCAACTAAGGGTGAGTTACTGTTACGGTGTGATGCATTCCCATTTAATACAGGAACAGTGCTTTTAGCCGCTTTTTTAACGCTATTCCCTGTATCCGTTGCTATGTCTAGCGTTACGGCTTTTTTACTGGTGCTACCTTGGGGCTTTTTGGCCGCTCTTTGGGGGCGACTTGGTGGCTCTTTGTTCTCGTTTAGGGGCTTCTTTTCATCATCATAACTATCGTTAGTCAGGCTCTCCATGCTCGATAAACCCAACACGAACGATTCGCCATTATCCCCTTCGCCTTGATACAGCAGTTCATAAACGAACGACTGACCACGGCCACCACGATGGATTAACACGTATTCCATTTCCTGTAATCGGCTCATGTGCTTCTTGATCTGGAAGTCTGTCCAGCCAACGTACTCGCGTACATCACGGCGGCTAAAGCGATATTGGTTTGGTTCAATGCTCTCGACTTTGCATTGTTGATCAACCATTCGATGAACGTGTTTCAGTAGCGTTCGGGTTTGCGGTGGCAGTTCATCGAGTGATCGGCCAAGCACATCATGCGCTAGTCGATTGGCTATCTCGATGTCACTTTTCACTACCTCGATATAGCTCAACACCTCGCCATTATGATTCACTGTTTTCACGTCTCGCTGATACTGGTGTAGCAAGGCTATCGCGCGTATCAACGTCAGATACTTCATGTGGTCACGTCGTGTGCGGGTCTTGTCGTCAATGAAGGTCAGTTGTTCGGCAAACGGATTAGCAACTAAGAGTGGTTTGAGTAATCGTTGTGCGTTGCGGTGCAGCTCGATGACTTGTTTCTTATCTTCGTTTTGCAACAACCCCGCTAAGGTTTGTTGACTGCGTTGCATCGCGTGTATCGCTTGCGTTTGTTCTCTCGATTCGTTCACGGTTAACACCATGCAACGGTTCATCAGTTCTTCGTCTATATCGATGGCCGTAGTAGTTAAGAACAGCATCACTGGGCCTTGTACGTGATATTCCTTGGTGACTAAGTTACCACTCGATTCGTCTTTACCT
>Ga0316189_10005545_pt1 | contig 12100 bp, 12 predicted proteins | sample LowCovwburrow_MG_FD_204930 | JGI IMG/M metagenome (GOLD analysis project Ga0316189, IMG submission 204930) | Coastal sediment microbial communities from Maine, United States - Lowes Cove worm burrow | ecosystem: Environmental > Aquatic > Marine > Coastal > Sediment | place: USA: Maine... | reverse complement strand
GGTCACCGCAGCCATAGTCTTTCTCGATGATCTCATCAGGCAGGATAGCCAGCAGGCCCGCGTCATAGGACACCGGGCAACACAGTGACGGCTGTTGCTGCCTGGCGCCTTCCGAATACCTGTCAAGCACTGTTTCTTTTACATTCATGGATAAATTTACTCCTGATACTCAAGTCATTGAGTATGAATCAAGGGGTTTTCATTTCAAGAGCACCACCACAGCCGGAACCCTGCCCGGCAGTACAACCATAGCAGTGCCCGGCGACCAGGATGTTATTACCCTCCACATCAGAGCCGGACAGGTCTGAAATATGCAGTTTCGGTCGTTTATCAATTTGTAGTGGCATGTCCAGCATCTGGTTAAAATCGCAGTCATAGACATATCCCTGCCAGTCGATACTGATCAGCGAGCGACACATTACAGAGCTTGTATTTTCATGCTTGTGCGCACGCTTTAGCAGTTGCATGTATTCGCCGAATTCACCGCGACTGATCAGCGTACTGCCAAAGCGCTGGATTGGCATGTTGGCAAGTGTTCGCAATGCATTAAACTGAATACCGTATTGCTGCTGCAGGTGTTGCTTGTAGTCCTGCTCCAGCGCCTGCTGCGGGGGCGGAAGACTCGGCCCCTGCGGATTAAATACCAGATCAAGCTGCAGACCGGAATCCGCTCTCGCATAGCCCAGACTATTTAACAAGCGTAATGCCTTCAGGCTGGTTTCAAAGGTTCCATCGCCTCTTTGCCTGTCCACATTGTCTTTCAGGTAACAGGGTAACGAGGCGACCACTATAACCTGATTATCAGCCAGAAATTGAGCGGTATTCTCTTGCCCCGGTTCAAACAGGACGGTCAGGTTACAACGGTCTATTACCTGAATGCCACGCATACGTGCAGCGGTAACAATCGATTTGAACAATGGATTCAGTTCGGGTGCTCCGCCCGTCAGATCAAGCGTTGTGATTGTCGATACAGTATCAATAAATGTAAACAGTGCATCAGCTGTATCCTGGTCCATCAACTCGGTGCGTTTTGGCCCGGCATTGACATGACAATGCAGGCATGACTGGTTGCATAAATACCCCAGGTTAACCTGCAAGGTTTCAAGTGTCCCGCGCTTGATGGCAGGGAAGTCAGTGTTTGTCAGTAGTGGCAGGGTCGCGTGCATGTTGGAATTTCGCTGTCAGTGAATTCAGGGTATCAGGCGGTTTATCAACCAGACCAGTGAGCGTACTTTTCTGGATTGTAGCAAACCGGCATAACTTGTATTGATTGTTCTGCGGTGAATCTGTGCATAAGTCGGGTAGGCATGTACCAGCCTGGAGAGTGTCTTTGCCTTCACGTTGACCTGCATGGCCAGTGCCAGTTCGTGAATCAGTTCGCCTGCATGCGCACCAAGCAGGCTGGCACCCAGCACGCGTCCCTTGCTGATCAGAATTCGAGCAACCCCTGAAGGTGCGTCGTCAGTAATCGCCCGGTCAATATCTGCCATGGGAAATTCGACGAGCCGGTATTTTATTCCCTGCGCCAGCGCCTCGCTCTCTGTGATGCCAACCGAGGCGACTTCCGGATCGGTGTAAACGACTCGTGGAATGACCCGGTAGTCGGTTTTTGCAGGAAAGCGAAACATGATGCTGGCAAGCACAATACCCGCCTGGTACTCGGCGGTATGTGTAAACTGGTAGTGGCCACACACATCACCCACCGCATAGATATGCTTTTGCGTGGTACGCAGACGCCGGTCTACCGTTATACCCTTGCGGGTAAACTCAACGCCGGCTGCTTCCAGCCCCAATCCCTGCACCACTGGCCATCTGCCGGTTGCGACAAGTATCCGGTCACATTCGACAGTAGTGTGATTGGAGAGTTTTAACTGTCTGCTGTCTGCTTCCCGATGTATACCTGCGACCTGGGCCGCAGTAATGATTTCTATGCCTTCGCCTTCAAGTGCTGTCTGCAGCTGCCTCGATATGGCTTCGTCCTCGTTTATCAGTAAACGATCTGCCATTTCAATGAGCGTTACGCGGCTGCCAAAACGTGCGAATGCCTGTGCCAGTTCTACGCCGATGGGGCCACCACCAATAACGGCAAGATGTTCAGGCAGGTTACGATTACTGAAGATGGTTTCATTCGTGTCAAACCCGGCCTGCTCCAGCAGGGGTATCGGCGGAATGGACGGTGTCGAACCGGTTGCGATTACAAAGCGCTTTCCGGTTACAGTCTGGTCGTTCACGGTGATCTCGTGTTTGCCGGTAAATTGTGCTGCTCCAAAGAGAACAGTACAGCCGTAGCCGCGGAAGCGCTCCGGGTCATCGTGTCGTTGAATGGTTTCCCTGACACGATTGACATGCTCTATGGCCTTGCCAAATTCCACGGTCGGCATACCGGACAACAGCCCTTGCGCGACACCCTTGCGCGTAACATGGGCAATGCGCGCCATGTGGATGAGAGCCTTGCTGGGTACGCAACCCGAGTGCAGGCAATCACCGCCGAGGAGCGGTGTTTTTTCTACCAGTGTTACCTTCAGACCTGCCTGCGCTGCCACACTGGCCACCACCAGTCCACCGGGGCCACCACCGATAACAACCAGGTCCTGTCGTTTGCTCATGTTTTCTTTCCGCGCAGTTTAATCAGGATGCGTGATGCAAATGCAACGCTTGCCACGACCGCAAGTCCCAGTAATGCCTTCTTGATGAAGTCTTCACCGCCACTGGCGACCTCCCGGCCGGCATAACCAAGATAGGTATAGGCAGCGCCACCGGGCGCCATGAAAATAAATGAAGTAATGATGTAATGCGACAGGCGCAGCCGGGTAAGTCCGAGTGCGTAATTCAGAAGGTTAAAGGGAAACAACGGTACCAGCCGGGTAAAGGCAACAAAGCGCCAGCCTTCCTCCTCGACGCCTTCCACCAGTTGCCGCAAACGGTTACCGGTGCGTTGTGTCACCCAGTCGTAGGCAATATAGCGCGCCGCAAGGAAGGCCAGAGTGGCCCCTATTGTTGCGCCGGTAAGGTTATAAAGTGTTCCATAGAGCGGGCCAAACAACACCCCGCCTGCAAGGGTAAACAAAATACCCGGCATGAAGAAAACGGTAGCAATCGCATAGCTGGCCATGAACACCAATGGCGCGTACCAGCCAAGCGCACTGACTTTCGCAGACAATGATTCCACGGAAATCTGGTCGCGCATCAGGATAGCAGTAACAATTCCGCACGCAACAAGCAGTAATAAAACAAGACGTCGCCGGGCGTCAGGACTCATTATCACTCCACTTGCGGCGATTTATGGCGTATCCCGTGACCTTTCCCAGAAATGGCATCAGCAACAGTCGATGCAGGGGTATGCATTGTTTACTGTCACGAAACGTATCTATGCCAATCACCATGTTTTCATGTCCGTCAACCGGTTGTGCGCGGTAGGTGCCAAACAGACGGTCCCAGAGCGAAAGGCTGAAACCGAAATTGCTATTGGTCTCGTGATCACGGTGTGAGTGATGTACCCGGTGCATATCCGGCGTGACAATAAACACCCGCAAAAGGCGGTCGAGTCGCAGCGGCAGGCGCACATTGCTATGATTAAACATTGAGCTGGCATTTAACACCACCTCGAAGATTACCACGGCTACCACTGGCGGACCCAGCAGGATAATGGCCGCAAACTTGATGAGCATGGAAAGTAATATTTCCAGGGTGTGGAAACGTGCCCCGGTAGTTACATCAAAATCCATGTCGGCATGGTGTACCCGGTGCAGTCGCCAAAAGGCAGGGATGGCGTGAAACATGACATGCTGAAAATAGATCAGGCCATCAAGCAGAACGACAGAGACAATGATAGCCAGCCATGTCGGCGTGTCCGTGTAATTGAACAGCCCCCAGTGCTGCGTTGTTGCCCAGGCGGCAACACCCACAGCCGCAGCTGGGAATACTATGCGCACCACGACTGTGTTCAGGATGACTAGCGCAATATTATTCAACCAGCGCGCGGGCTTGGACTGCGTCAATACGCGGCGTGGCGCCAGCAACTCCCAGATTGCCATCACTGCAAAGATGCCGAAAAACATGCCCAGGCGGATGGTGGACTCGTGTGTTGTAATAAAATTATCCATGATTCTGATTGTAATGGTTGCTGGATTCGTCTTTGCTGGCCGCTGCCGAGCGCTTTTTCAGTGCCTCGAGAATCACCCCTGTGCCGGCCTCTGAATGCGGTGCATTTTCGCTCAGATGCCGTCGCCAGTGGCGTGCACCCGGTATTCCCTGGTAAAGCCCCAGCATATGCCGGGTGATATGTTTGAGCTGCGTTCCGCGTTTCAGTTCCCTTTCAATATAGGGAATCATGCTTCGAACAATGTCATCCCGGGCGGGTACCGGGTGTGTGTCTTTAAATAGCCGCCTGTCTACCTGCGCGAGCAGGTAAGGGTTATGGTAGGCAGCACGTCCCAGCATGACGCCATCGACCTTCTGCAGATGTGTTTCAGCGCCATCAAGAGATTCGATCCCGCCATTTAAAATAATGACAAGATCAGGGAACATTTGTTTAATGCGATAGGCAAAGTCGTATTTAAGTGGCGGGACGGTACGGTTCTCTTTGGGGCTAAGTCCCTGCAAATAGGCCTTGCGGGCATGAATAATGAATGTTTTGCAGCCTGCTGCGTGAACACATCGAACAAAATGCGCAAGTTCATCAAAAGAATCACGGTCATCAACCCCGATACGTGTCTTTACCGTGACGGGTACTGATACCGCCGTATTCATCGCGTCAATGCAGTCAGCTACCAGTCCGGGTTCTGCCATCAGGCATGCGCCAAAGCGGCCTGACTGCACCCGGTCACTGGGGCAACCTACATTCAGATTGATTTCGTCATAGCCGTAATCTTGCCCAATGCGTGCACATTCAGCGAGTTCCGCCGGGTTGCTGCCACCGAGTTGCAGTGCCAACGGGTGTTCAGAGGCATCATGAGACAGGAAGCGCTGCTTGTCACCCTTCAGCAGGGCACCGGTAGTTACCATTTCGGTATACAGCAAGGCACGCTGCGTCAGCGTGCGCAGCAGGTAACGACAATGTCGGTCTGTCCAGTCCATCATGGGTGCAACGGATAGTCGATGAGCGGGTGAATGGCTGATGTTGTTTGCTCCGATAGCGTCTTAAAATATTGTTATCTCTGCCGATAGCTGTTTAATGGGCAGGTGAAGTGTCGCAGACAAGTGATTGCGGTCACACTATATAAATTACTGCTTTTGTATTTTGTCACCGGGTGCTATAGTCAAAATTGTACGCTTATCACCTGTTTTATTACATATTTACAAGGAGTTAGCCATGAATACTTGCCGTTCCATGTTGCTTTTTCTGACACTGGTTCTCGCTGGCACCGTACAGGCCGCAGGTGACGTGCTGTTGATCGAAAGCATCAAGTCTGCCCCACAAATTGATACGCCTCGAAATGGCCTGACAATGGACCAGGTTCGCCAGCAGTACGGGGAACCGGCAAGTACGGTCGCAGCCGTTGGCGAACCACCGATCTCGCGCTGGGAATATACCGGTTTCTCGGTATTTTTTGAAAACAATCTGGTACTCCACTCAGTCATTCAGCATCCGGTGAACAAGTAAGCCGCATGCCTTCTTTTCCGGTGACCGGTACCTATAGCCGGTGACCGGTTTTATGCCCCACGCCGTACCCTTCCTGCTCTGCTTTTAATCTGCCCTCTGCTTTTTTATCAGCCCCTCTGCTTTGATATGGATTGTGGCCAATCCGCCCGGATTTATGGATAATGGATTGATTATATTTCTCGCAGTTATCGGACAATCCGCATGATTCTCATTCTACAGGCAGGCACTGACAAGTCAGGTGATGACTACCGGCAGTTAATGGACTACCTGTCAAACCTCAGCAACATCCAGACACGTCTGCACGAAGAGACGGGTACCCTGCAAACGCTGACGGAGATTTATCTCGTCGGCGATACTGCAACATTATCTGCTGAGGAGATGGAGAGCTTCACCTGCGTTGAGCGAGTTGTCAGAATTTCCGAGGAGTACCGCATTCTTGGACGGCATCACGACGATAAACGGCCAACACACTTTGACTACAACGGTGTGCGCTTTGGTCAGGACAATCTGAACGTTTTCGCCGGGCTGTGTGCGGTTGATACCCCGGAACATGTTGAGATCATGATGAAGGCGCTGCAGCAGTACGAGCAGCCGTGTACGCGCATGGGCGCCTATAAACCACGTACCAACCCGTATTCCTTCCAGGGACATGGCAAGGACTGCCTCCCCTACGTATTCGAGCTGGCCGGGAAATATGGCATCAAGGTGATAGCCATGGAAGTCACGCACGATAACCATGTGCGGGAAATTCATGAGGCTCTGGAACTAACCGGTCACCCTACCGGCATCATGCTGCAGATTGGAACCCGCAATACCCAGAACTTCGAATTGCTGAAGTCAATCGGGCGTGAACCGGAATTTCCGGTTTTGCTGAAGCGCGGTTTCGGAATAACGCTTGAGGAGTCCCTGAATGCCGCAGAATATCTTGCCAGCGAGGGTAACCGTCGCGTCATATTCGGATTGCGCGGTATGAAAACCAACATGGGCGATCCACACCGTAATTTTATCGATTTTGCTCATGTACCCGTAGTCCACCGGCTGACACGCATGCCCGTCTGCATTGATCCGTCACATTCAGTCGGCACCCGTGAAGCCACGCATGAAGGCATCATGGATGTCTTTCATGTGACCGCGCAGGGCGTTATTGCAGGTGCAAATATGGTGTTGGTGGACTTTCACCCTGCCCCCGGCAAGGCTCTGGTGGACGGGCCACAGGCGCTCCACATGGATGAGTTGGGTTATTTTCTGGAGGATATCCGTATTGCCAGGGATGCCTATGAAAAGCGGGTGGAACTGGCGTGCCGGCAGCATAGCACAGCGGTATCTGCCGCATAGGAGTTGTAACGTTGGTCGGGCTTCTTGATGTCGTGCCGCCGTTATTGAAATACACTCCTGCTATTATTATATTTTCAATACTTACATTGAGTTATAGGAAAGAGAGGACCAAAGTCATGAAGTCGTATTTACCTGCTTTATTATTTCTTTTGGGGCTGGGCGTGCAACCGGCAATGGCCGATATGTCAGCGGCATTGAGTGCAGACAGGATTGCAGCAGACCCTGCACCACCGGCACCGGCGCCGGCGCCGCAACCTGAGGAGGAACCTGACTGTGAGTAAAGATTGCAATGTACAGTTCTATACTCAGAAAAAATTATACATTATTATCTGTATAAACAACCAAGGAGCTTATGAATGAAGACAGTCAAGACACTTGTAGCAACTTCTGTTCTTTCCGCCGCATTGCTGATCTCTGTCAGCACGCAGGCCGCTGACAAGCCGGCCGTTGGCATCACCCCGGATGTGACCTCTGTTTCTGTGAAACATAACGGCAAGGAGACCGCTATCACACGCAACCAGGATCAAAAGAATACCGTGAACCCTGCGTTTGCGAAAACTTCACGCAAGTGCCCGCCGTTCTGTATCCAGCCAGTAGCACTCGCGCCCGGTGTTGAGACGATTGCTGAAGTCGAGATGCTGGACTACCTGAGCAAGATGAGTGCCGGCGATGATTCAATTCTGGTCATTGACTCACGCACACCTGACTGGGTGAAAAAAGGCACCATCCCGGGTTCAGTGAACATCCCGTGGACTGCGCTGAATCCTGCCAAGGGTGCAGACCCGATTTCAATTGGTGAAATCATGGTTGACCGGTTCGGCGTCCAGGAACTTGAAGGGCTTTGGGATTACTCCAATGCAAAAACACTGGTGTTGTTCTGTAATGGTATGTGGTGTGGCCAGTCGCCTAATAACATCAAGAACCTGCTCAAGTTCGGCTACCCGGCTGACAAGATCAAGTGGTATCGTGGTGGTATGCAGGACTGGGAGATCCTTGGCCTGAGTACTGTCAAGGGCGAATAACCCCTTGTAACATGCTATAAAAAGGGCGGCTTCGGCCGCCCTTTTCTATGCGCGCATCATTGCTTTATAAATACATAACTTCCAGTAATGGCTATACTGTAGCCATCATTAAAAAAATACAGCCGGGGATTATCATGTATTTCCAAAAGCTCACAACCATCATCGTGCTGGCCTTTTTCAGTCTGACAGGCTCCGCCTCTGATGATACCGCACGTGTTGTCATGACACCCTATTCAGAACAAAATGTCGTTTACGATTTTTACCTGGATGAGCCTGCCAAGATTAACAGTGCCCTGTACTGGATTCGTTCGCTGATGAATCCGTTAATGGAAGATCCCTACAATCTGGCACCTGAATTCATGAACATCAAGGTAGTGATACACGGCACTGAAATAGTGGCGGTCGCCAGAAAGAACTACGACAAATACAAGGATGCAGTTGAACGGATGCGCTATTACGCAAGTCTCGGTGTGGAGTTCAAGGTCTGCGGGATAGCAGCACATGACTATGGTTATGCAGTTGCAGACTTTCAGGAGTTTATAGAGGTAGTCCCCTCGGCTATTAATGAGCTGGCACACTGGCAACTGGAAGGCTACGCGCTGATCACTCCAACAGTGATGGAAAAGAAATTTACTATCGAGGAAATTCGCTAGTTGTATCCTGACCCGGCTACTTGTCCAGCTTCATCAGTAATGGTGGCAAGAAAAGAAAATCGGCCAGCAAAGCAAGCGCGATAGTGATTGAAGTGAGCAGCCCCATGTCGGAGTTCAGCTTGAAGCTGGATTGCGACAACACCAGGAAGCCGGCTACCAGCACGATCGTTGTTACCAGTAACGCAACACCAACGGTATGAAAGGCATAACGCACCGCATCCTGCGAGTTCATGCCCTGCTCCCGCCTTGCCCGCAGGTACTTGCTGAGAAAATGCACGGTATCATCAACCACGATACCCAGCGTCAGCCCTGCTACGATCGATAATCCCAGTCCAACCTGCCCGTACAAAAGCCCCCACAGACCAAAACCCATGGCCGCAGGTGCAAGGTTTGGTATCAGGCTTATCAGTCCGATCTTCACAGAGCGCAGTGCAAATATGAGGATCAGGGATATCAGCACCAGTGCAATACTGGTTCCTGTCAGCATGCTGATGATGTTGCGTTTTCCAATATAGGCAAACATCATGGCCGGGCTGGCGCCTACCGACAGCAGGTGTGGTGCGTTATCGATCAACCACTGTTGTGCCCGGCCTTCCATGGCCAGCAACTCATTACTCGACAGGCTTTGCAGAAATACGGTGAGCTTTGTTGATGACTTGCTGATATCAATCTGGTTAGTCAGATCGAGCCCGTAAGGCAGCGACATTTCGTACAGCAGCAGGTATTGCGCAGCAAGTTCACGGTCTTCCGGCAGGCGATACCATTCCGGATCATCTGCATGCATATTCTTGTTGAGGCGTTTCATGATGTCGGTCAGTGTAGTGACATGCAAAACATTTTCCTGGACTCTGAACCACTGTGCGAAACGTTCTACATCGCGCAGAAATTCAGGATCGTTGACGCCACCGTTTTCGCCATTACCAAGCGAATAATCTACCGTGTAAAGTCCGGTGAGATTGGTCGTGGTAAATTCGGTAGCAGTGCGAAAATCCACGGTTTCGTCAAAATATTTGATAAATTCGTCATTCAGCTCGTTGCGAGGCACAAAACTTACCAGTGCCACCACCAGTATCCCCATCCCCCAAAACAGGACATGACGGCGCGCAATTACCATCTCTGCAAAACGGTCTACCAGGTGCGTTCTCTGTGCAGATTGCGGCTTTACCCGCACCGGCAGGACCAGCATCAGTGCCGGCAGAAAGGAAACTGAAAATATAAAGGCTGCAGCGACACCCATTGCAACGATATTACCCAGATCCCTGAACGGTGGTGCGTCACTGAAGTTCATGCTGAGGAAGCCAATGACAGTCGTGACGGTTGTCAGGAAAACCGGTTGCAGGTTAACCCGCATGCTCTCAACCATGGCGGCGCGTTTGTCCAGGCCGCGCCGCATGGAGTGCAGAAACGTCACCAGTATATGAACACAGTCCGCAACCGCCAGCGTCATGATAATAGTCGGCGCTGCCGCCGAGGGTGGTGTCAGGCCAATGCCCAGCCAGCCGGCTATCCCCATGGCCGTTGCAATACTGAAAATGATGATCATGAATGTGCCGACCGTGGCCACAAACGAGCGCAACAGTAAAACCAGTGTCAGTATAATGATGCCAAACATCAGCGGCACCAGTGTCTGTTGGTCGTGAATGCTGACTTCCGGGAATGAATTGTTCATCATCACCATGCCGGTGATATAAACATCCAGGTCCGGATTATCCGCTCTTACCCGCTCAGCGAGTTCCCGTGAAAAGGCAGCAATCGACGGAACCTCCTGGCCGGTGGTTTCATCCGGCAGCTGGATGGTGACGTTAACCCCGGTGACATGGCCGCTGGCAGAGATTAAATGATCGACCAGCAAGGGTTCATTTATCGCGATACTGCGAATACGCTGTAATGCCGCGTCATCCAGCGCCACCAGTGCATCATCCGGCACCAGATCGTCAACCAGCAGGTCATCCTCCCGGGCTTCGGTATGCTGGTAGTTGGTAATTGAGTCAACCCGCAGAGAATATGGTATCTGCCAGGCTTCTGCGGTTAACCATGCAACTGTTTTCAGTGTTTCGGGGGTGAATACCTTGCCATTCCCTGGTGCGAGTACAAACAGGACATTGTCTGTCTTTGTATAGGTGTTTTGCAGTTCTTCAAAGGCTTTTAGCTGCGGGTTGTCTTCACTGAAGAAGACACGATAATCGGTATCAAACGTTAAAAATCTAGCGCCACTGCCCGTCACGGCTACCAGTGCAATTACTGCGATCAGGATAAGGTAACGCCAGCGTACCAGCCATTCAGCGTAAGTTTTGCCCATCCGGATTACCTGCCCCCTGAGTATTTCCTGTCGTATTGCTGCTCTGCATTTGTAACCCTGCAGCTTGCAGCCTAGAATGCCCACAGGATCGTAATACAGGTCCGGTATTTTTGGTATGCATCAAGTGCAGTTACTACTGCCCCGGACAAAATTCCGGATGCTGTTTACCGGTTTCTGAGAACTGATAATACAGGAGAACAAACAAATGAGTGCAATTAGAATGCTGTTTTTAATGGTGGCCGCACTAATAATGCTCGGGATCTACCTGACAGGATTTGCTGTCGTACACTGGGTCCTGTATCTGCCGGTAGCTGCGCTGCTGTTTGCCGGCATTACCGGTATTTGTCCCGGCTATATGATATTCAAGAAACTTGGATTCAAGGGACAGATGCCTGGCGACAAGGTCTGACAAGGAACTTCCGGCTAGTCTCGCCCGGGTGCCTTGAGATCAGGACACCTGTTCTGTTTGCCTGTCCGTTAATCGTATGACCAGCACAATCCATCCTTCTGAAAATAACGCGTTTTGCTACAGCATCCTGCAACCCGCTATTCCTGCAGGACAGGATCGGCTGGTCTGGACCGGGCTTGGCGGCGACAGCCTGCCACTTGCTGTTGCCAACCTGGTCGACAGGCATGCAGGCCTGGTGGTGGTGATTACACCTGACATGCAATCGGCAGAATTACTGCAGGATCAGGTAGAGTACTTTGCAGCACACAGCGAGTTAAAAGTAACCACGCTCCCTGACTGGGAAACATTACCTTACGACAAGTTCTCGCCGCACCCGGATATCATTTCCGAACGACTGGCGACGCTATACCAGCTTGGAGAGATGCAGCGTGGCTTATTGATTGTTTCAGTCCCGACCTTGCTGCAGCGTTTGCCGCCCAGAGAATATATTTATCAGAACAGCCTGATCCTGAAAACCGGTGACACACTTAACCTGGATGACATGCGCACACGCCTTGACAGCGCCGGTTACCGGGCTGTGTCCCAGGTGATGGAGCACGGTGAATTCGCCGTGCGCGGATCACTACTTGACATCTACCCGATGGGCAATGATCTGCCCTTTAGAATTGACCTGTTTGACGAAGAAATTGATTCCATCCGGACTTTTGATTGCGACAGCCAGCGATCACTGGACAGCGTTGAATACCTTCGTATGCTGCCTGCTCGCGAATTCCCGATACA
>Ga0316189_10005544_pt1 | contig 12103 bp, 12 predicted proteins | sample LowCovwburrow_MG_FD_204930 | JGI IMG/M metagenome (GOLD analysis project Ga0316189, IMG submission 204930) | Coastal sediment microbial communities from Maine, United States - Lowes Cove worm burrow | ecosystem: Environmental > Aquatic > Marine > Coastal > Sediment | place: USA: Maine... | reverse complement strand
GAACGGGCCAAAGGGACTTTCGGCCTGGTAGTGGACCGGGTCTTCCCGACGCAAGCGCTCAAAGAAAGGCCTCCAGGCATCCTGTTCAAGGAGACGGGGATCGCTGACATCGATATCTTCCAGCGGCATGGTTAACGGATCGGGTAGATCAAGAGCCTGGTTCATTTCGCCTTTCCTTTGTCGGGTTTAGAGCGGGTGTAGACGCACCGGTAGGGTCTTGTATCCGCGCACAAAATTGGACTGCACCCGTTCCGGCTCATCCATCACCTCCACAAAACGAAAGCGTTGCATGATCTCCTCCCAGAGAATGCGCAGCTGCATCTCCGCCAGGCGATTACCCATACAACGGTGGATACCGAAACCGAAGGAGACGTGCTTGCGCGGGTTTTTGCGGTCAATAATAAACTTGTCTGCCTCTTCGATAACCGTATCGTCATAGTTACCCGAGAGATACCACATCACCACTTTGTCACCTTTGCGAATCTGTTTCCCCCGGAACTCCAGGTCACGGGTCGCGGTGCGACGCATATGGGCCAGTGGTGTTTGCCAGCGGATGATCTCTGATACCATCGAGGGTATCAGGCCGGGATTCGCACGTAACTTGTCGTACTCACCAGGATGCTTGTTCAGCGCCAGAACGCCACCACTGGCTGAATTGCGGGTGGTATCGTTGCCACCGACGATTAGCAGGATGAGATTGCCCAGGTACTCCAATGGTCGATCCACCAGGTCGGCGGTCTCCGGGTCGCGTTGCAGCAGGGAGATCAGGTCAAATCCACCCTCGACCTCCTTGCGCTGATGCCACAGCTGGGTGAACTCCGCCAGGCATTCCTGCAGGCCCGCCAGGCGCTCCTCGTGTGTAACCTGGCCGCCCGATATCTCGGGGGTACCCACTGCGATATCTGACCAATAGGTGAGCTTACTGCGCCGCTCAAAGGGAAAGTCGAACAGGGTTGCCAGCATCTGGGTGGTGAGGTTAATGGACACATGTTCAACCCAGTCAAAGGTCTCCCCCGTGGGTAAATTCTCCATTATATCCACGACCCGGCTGCGGATAAGACGCTCCATTACTGCCAGATTCTGAGGCGCCACCACCGGCTGCACGGCACGCCGCTGAACATCGTGCCTGGGGGGATCCATATTAATAAAGCTCTGGAGCTTGGTATCCTCGGTCTGGTCTCCAATGAATATTATCGGTTCTGATGAAAACGCCTCATGGTCACTGTCTACCGCCACGATATCGTCGAAGCGCGTAATAGACCAGAAGGGGCCGAAGTTGCTGGCCGCCTGGAAATGCACTGGATCCTCTTTTCTAAGCCGGGCGAAGAAAGGGCGCCACGCGTCCTGTTCCAGTAACCGGGGATCACTGACATCAATGTCCGACAGGGGCATGGTCAATGCATCGGGTAGGGCTACGGCTTCATTCATTGCTGCTCTCCGTCCAAAAGGCCATTTTGATTGTACACAAGCTACATCTGGAACTCCGGCAGCCGCACGATCAGCCCATCAAGCTCTCCCGTTACGTCAATCTGGCAGCTCAATCGCGAGGCATCGGTGCGATCAGGCCGCATACCCAACATGGCCTCCTCCATCGCATCGACCTCACCCGTAGCGGGCAACCAGTCGGCTTCCACGAAAACATGGCAGGTACCACAGGCACAGGCCCCGCCACAGTCGGCATCAATTCCCGGCACGGAATTATCAATGGCATTCTGCATTAACGATATGCCAGGTTCCGCGTCGATAGTGTGAGACGTCCCGTTGTACTCGATGAGGGTGATTTTCGGCATTCAGTGAATCTCCTTATTTTTTATAGTCGACAGTTAAAACTGGCAGCCCTGTTGCGCAGTGCAACGTTCACCCGCAGTTTCGCTGCAACGGGTGGCGGCAATTCCGCTATATATTCAGGTTCAAGTTGCTGGGACCCGCCGAAGGCTCGGGGGACAACGCGACGGTAGCTCATAAATCGTGATGCGACCCCGGCACAAAGTCAGTTGAAGATAGAGTCGCTACTGAGGCCATTGTTTTCCATAATACTGCGCAGGCGCCGCAGGGCTTCGACCTGTATCTGGCGCACACGCTCCCTGGTCAAGCCGATCTCGCGACCCACTTCCTCCAGGGTACTGCTTTCATAGCCGCGCAAACCAAACCTGCGGGACAGTACTTCGCGCTGCTTTTCGGACAACTCATCCAGCCAGTCAGCGATGCTTTCCCTGATGTCACTGTCCTGCAACAGCTGCGAGGGGTCAGACTCATGGGTATCGGCAATGGTATCCACCACCGAGCGGTCTGACTCCGGGCCCACCGGGGTATCCATGGAGGTGACCCGTTCATTGAGGCCCAACAGGCGTTTCACGTCCGCCGCGGGTCGATCCAGCATGTCTGCTATCTCTTCCGCGCTGGGTTCATGATCGAGCTTCTGGGTCAGTTCGCGGGCCGCCCGCAGGTAAACATTGAGCTCCTTTACCACATGGATAGGCAGGCGAATGGTGCGGGTCTGGTTCATAATGCCACGCTCGATGGTCTGCCGAATCCACCAGGTGGCGTAGGTAGAGAACCGGAAACCGCGCTCGGGGTCAAATTTCTCGACGGCGCGAATCAGGCCCAGATTACCCTCCTCGATCAGATCCAGCAGCGTCAGCCCGCGATTGATATAGCGGCGGGAAATCTTCACCACCAGGCGCAGATTGCTCTCGATCATCCGGCGGCGGGCACTGTCATCACCTTTCAATGCCAGGCGGGAGAAGTACTTCTCCTCATCAGCGGTGAGCAGGGGCGAGTAGCCAATTTCGTTGAGGTATAGCTGGGTGGCATCGAGAGAGGTTTCAACCCGACCGGCGGTGCGGGCCCTGGCCTGGTCAAAGGGGTCGGTTTCCTGCTTTTGCGCAGGCGTCGCTTCGGGGGCAGTTTCCTGCACTGCACCGACCTTGTCGTCGGCTTTACCTTTGGGACCAGTGCGCTTTTTGGCAGCGCTCTCGTCACGGGTTGGTACTGCGCCCGCAACCTTGCCCGATTTTGAATTCCGTTTCGCGCGGGTTACTTCCACTTACGTGACCCTCTTTGTTTTTTTAGTACGAGAAGCGGGGGTATTTCTCGCCGGGCCGATCAGGTTAACCCAGAGGGATTGGCAATTACAAGTCGCCGGGGCGGCTAATTTGGGGTGGGCAATGACCCTTTCGGGGCGGGGGTCGGGGGGGTGTCAGCGACGATGAATCAGCGTCTGGGCAGCAGCTTGAGGGGATCTATGGGCTTGCCCTCCTTGCGGATTTCGAAATGAAGTTTCACAGTATCGGTACCCGTGCTGCCCTTCTCAGCAATGCTCTGCCCGACACCCACGACATCCCCCTCCCGCACCAGCAGGCGGCTGTTATGCCCGTAGGCGCTGATATAGATGTCATTGTGCTTGAGAATAATCAGCTCACCGAAGCCGACAATACCGGTACCCGCGTAGACTACAGTGCCGTCGGCGACCGCGTAGACGGGATCGCCGCGGTTGCCGCCGATATCTATACCCTTGTGTACGCTGGAGGAATAGCGCCGGGTGACACTGCCGCTGGAAGGCCAGCGCCATGAGGTGACCCTGGCCCCCGGGGTGGGTGCGCGGGAAGGCCTGGGAGCCGCAGTCGGTCGGGGAGCCGCAACCGGCGCGGTGGCCACCACAGGCGGAGCGCTGGTCGCTGTCGCCGGTGCTGCCACGGACTTCACCCCGGCGACAGTTCCGCCGGTGACGGGTGCCGATGGCGGGGAGGGCGCGCCGGGCGCAGCATCCGATCCGGCTCCGGGGTTGCCGCCCTGGTATACCGGGGAGGGAGGCATGGCCACCTGGCTCACAGGGGGCGCCGCTATGCCCGGGACCGCGGTCACGATAACCGGGGACGGCGTGTAGGCCGCAGGCAGGCCGGGATTGTCAGATACCACGGGCGCCGGGGTTTGTGGCGGCCCGGACACAATGAGGGGAGAGGAAGCCACCTGCCACAGGTAGAGATGCTGGCCCGGATAGATAATATAGGGGTCGGGTATGCTATTGACCTGGGCCACCTTGCGATAGTCCAGCCCATAGCGGAACGCGATGGAATACAGGGTATCGCCGCGCTGCACCTGGTATACCTTGACCGCAGAGTTGCCCCGGCGGTCCTCCACGGGTGCCCGGCCGCTGCTGCCACAGCCGGCGAGGGTCAACACCAGTAGCATACTTAAAAGCCTGATAAACACTTTCATCTCGAATCGCAGAGCCGGGCCGATACTGCCGGGCCGGTTATCTGCGTGGGTTTCCCCCCCAGCTGTAATCGATTAGCCATACCAGGGCAAAGCCCAGAGCCATCAGAGCGAGACACAGCCCGACAGCAGGCTCCTGACCGGTCAGCGCGAGAAACTCCGCCGGGCTTACCGGTACCTGCTGGGCGGGCTTCAGCTGCCCGTGGCTGCCCTGCACCCAGTCCAGCACATGTTTCCACGGCCAGACAATGGCGAGGGAACCGAACAGAAAGCCTGTCAACAGCGCCATGGTGGCCTGGTGAAAGTGATGCAGAAGCCAGTACAACAAGCGTGAAAAGCACAGCAGGCCAGCGCCGCATCCAAGGATGAAAACCAGCAGGAACAGGAGATCCAACGACTTTACGGCGGCGAGCACCGTACCGTACATGCCCAGGAGAACGAGAATAAAGCTCCCGGAAATGCCCGGCAGGATCATCGCGCATATGGCGAGGAAGCCAGCGAGAAAAACCCCTGCCAGGCCAAAGTCCATGTTGGCCACAGGCGAAAAGGCGATCAGCCCCGCAGTGAGCACTCCCGCCAGCAGGCAAACCGCGCGTCCCGGTGTCCAGCCCTCCACCTGCCGCAGCAGAACCACGGCGGAGGCAAAGATCAGCCCGAAAAAGAACGCCCAAAGCGGTACCGGATGGTTTTCGAGAATCCAGGAAATGAGCCGGGCCAGGGATAAAATACTGGTGCCGATGCCCAGCAGCAGCGCCGACAGAAAACTGCCGTTTACGTGGGTCCAGGCGCCTCGAATATCCCCTCGAAACAGCAGGGACAGGAAAGTCAGGTCAAACGCCCGGATACTGCCCAGCAGCGTATCGTAGATGCCGGTTATGAATGCAATGGTGCCACCGGAAACCCCGGGGACAATATCTGCGGCGCCCATCATCACGCCGCGCAGGAAAACCCCGATAAATTTCATCCGCCCTACCTCACCGTACCGGGGCGCAGCGGCACAAAGTTCACTGCCTCGACGATCTCCGTGTCAAATCCCTCATGGGTACGTGTAACGACCTGCAGGTGCTGGCTCTGGGTGCCAACGGGAATAACCAGGCGACCGCCGGTGGCGAGCTGGTGCAACAGGCTCTCGGGAATTTGCTGCGGGGCCGCGGTAGCGAGAATGCCATCGAAGGGCCCGCGCTCCTCCCAGCCCATGCCGCCATCAGCGTGATTCATATGCACATTGCGCAATTTCAGCTGGCGCATACGCTGGCGGGCTTTTTGCTGCAGCGGCTTGATGCGTTCCACGCTGTAAACTTCAGTCACCAGCTGCGCCAGTATGGCGCTCTGGTAGCCGGAGCCAGTACCGATTTCAAGTACCCTGTGGCGCGGGCCGGCTGCCAGCAACAGTTCTGTCATTCTGGCAACAATATAGGGCTGTGAGAGAGTCTGCTGGAAGCCGATGGGTAGTGCCACGTCTTCATAGGCACGGTGCGCCATGGCCTCGTCCAGGAACAGGTGCCGGGGGGTACTGCGAACCACATCCAACACCTTCTGGTCGCTTATGCCCTGCTCTACCAGTCGCTGGATAAGACGCTCGCGGGTGCGCTGTGAAGTCATCCCAATGCCGTTCACGTCGACCCTGTTCACCGCCCTTATCACCCCTTTATATCCCCTGACGTACCCTGTTCCAACTGCACAACCTCGGCTAATAGCGCAGTGGCGTAACAGCCAGCACCGAGAGCAAAGTCCAGTTGCAGGGCGCCATCATCACAAAACTGCCAGCAAAAGTCATCAGCGAGCAGGCGCGCGGGGCGCCAGGCAAGCTCCAGGCCCTCGCGCTCCAGGAAATCACATAAAGGCAGGTGCTCCGCCAGGGATTCCCGCTGCTGCATTGCGCGCTCAGGGGAGGCAGCCGAGCCACCTCGCCCCCACAGCGGCAGGCCGGGATGGACGTCGCCGCTGCTGGCCCGGGCCCGCAGCTCCTCATCGACAATACCGCAGGTGAATTGGCTGCGCGTGCCCTGCAGAATGCAGACATCGCCATTGCTCAGGCTGTTCCAGTTGCCCGCAACAACCCGCGCTGCCAGCACGGTGTTGAACAAATAACCGCGCAGGGCCGAGAGGTAGAGCCCCCGCTTTGCCCGCGTCAGCCGGCGGCCTCCGCCCAGTGCCCAGCGCCGCGCCTGTTCCAGGGTGGAGCCGTTGCGCCCAAAGCGTTGCGCGCCAAAGTAGTTGGGTGCCCCCTGATCCCGCACCTGTCGCAAACGCTGCTCAAGGGCATCGCGCTCCCCGGTCACTGCTCGCAACACAAGGCGGAATCGATTGGCACGATGCACGCCACGTTTGAGCTTGCGGCTGTGACGGCCCCGCTCCAGCACCTTCACGTCCCCGGCTGCCTCCAGCGCCTGCCAGTCGGGTTCCTGTCGACCGGCCATGCCAATGCTGAACCACTGCCGGGTCACCGCATTTCGATCCTTCAGGCCGCTGACACCGATATCACGTTGCGGCACGCCACTGGCCGCAACCAGCCGTTGCAGCAGCTCCATGGTGTTGAGGTTGCGTTTCTGCAGGTAGAGGAAAACATGCTCACCCTCGCCGGACAGATCAAAGCCCAGTTCTTCACTGACAGTGAAATCCTCGGGTTGGCAACGGATCAGGGCGCGGGAGGGAGGGTCTCCCCAGGCGCAGGGCCAGGACATTGTCATTGCGCGGCTTGCAACAGCACCACAGCGTGAGCGGCTATCCCCTCTTCCCGGCCGGTAAAGCCGAGTTTTTCCGTAGTAGTCGCCTTCACATTAACCTGCCCCGGCGTGGCCGCCAGGTCCGCTGCCAGATTCTCCCGCATCCTGTCGATATGGGGTGCCATGCGCGGCAGCTGGGCAACCACGGTGGCATCGAGGTTGGCCAGGCACCAGCCGGCATCGCGCACCAGAGCCACTACCTGTCGCAGTAAAATGCGGCTATCAATATTGGCATTGGCCGGATCAGTGTCGGGGAAATGCCGGCCTATATCGCCCTGTCCGCTGGCTCCCAGGAGTGCATCGCAGATTGCATGAATCAGTACGTCGCCGTCGGAATGAGCCTCCAGGCCACGGCTGTGGGGTATGTGTACACCACCCAGTACAACTTCGTCACCCGATCCAAAGCGGTGAACATCGTAGCCGTGACCTATGCGCATGACGGCGAGCTCCCAACGACCCGGCGACTCACGAATCAGTCTCTTTGCCCAGATACCAGGCCGCGAGATCCAGATCAGCGGGCAGGGTAACTTTCAGGTTTCGAGGTGAGCCCATGACCAGCTGCACCGGGTGGCCAGCCAGTTCCATTGCCGAGGACTCATCTGTAATCGACAGGCCCTGCTTCCTGGCCCCCTCCAGGGCCGCATAAAGCGGCCCCAGCCGGAACATTTGCGGCGTCTGGGCACGCCAAAGACGGCGGCGATCAAGCGTGCGTAATACCCTGTCATCATCGCCCGACTGCTTGACGGTATCAACCATTGGCTCTGCGAGAATGCCGCCGGTACCAGTGGCGCAAACCCTGTCGATCAGGCGGCGCAGCTCGGCCAATTGCAGGCAGGGGCGGGCCGCGTCGTGCACCAGCACCCAGTCATCCAGTTCACCCTGCACCAACAACATACCCAGTGCTGCCAGTACCGAATCACTGCGTTGCTCGCCGCCGCTGACACGCTGCACCCGCTTGTCGCCAAAGACCGGAAGCTCACTGGCGCGACTGTCATCGGCGTGCAGGGCAACCACAACCCCATGCACACGCTCGCTGGCCAGCAATGCCCGTACGCTGTGTTCAAGTATCGTGACACCCTCTATTTCCAGGTATTGCTTGGGCAGGCCAGAGTCCATGCGGGTGCCCATTCCGGCTGCCGGCACTACCGCCCAGCAGCGTTCCAAAGATCCAGTCATTGCGTTGTATTTCCCGCTGGAAGAGATGATGAAGTGGTGACCGGTGACTCAGCCGCCGACGGTTCTTGCGTAACCGGGGGCGCATCGACAAACTGGTAGAATGTTTCGCCTTCGCGAATCAGTCCCAACTGCTCGCGGGCGCGCTGCTCCAATCCTTTGTTGCCACTTTGCAGGTCCAGCACCTCCCGCTCCAAAGCGGCATTGCGCTCCTGCAATTGTTCGTTGATACGCGCCTGCTCTTCGATCTGGCGCTCCAGTCGATGGCCTTCCGCCAGACTGCCATCGGCAATCCACAATCGATACTGCAATACCAGCAGTATAAAAAGCAGCCCTGCGAGTAACCAGCGCAAACGTCAGCCCTGGCGGGAGAATTCAGCCATACCCCGGTAGGGTGCCCGGCTTCCCAGTTCGGCCTCGATGCGCAGCAGTCGATTGTACTTGGCAACCCTGTCTGAGCGGCACAGGGAGCCGGTCTTGATCTGGCCCGCGGCCGTGGCCACAGCAAGGTCCGCGATGGTCGTGTCCTCGGTTTCGCCAGAGCGATGAGAGATCACCGCAGTGTAGCCGGCCGCCTTGGCCATGGTGATGGCATCCAGTGTTTCCGAAAGGCTGCCGATCTGGTTGAACTTGATCAGGATTGAGTTGGCAACACCTTTGTCAATGCCTTCTTGCAGGATACGGGTATTGGTCACAAACAGGTCGTCCCCCACCAGCTGCACTTTGTCGCCAATCTTGTCGGTAAGTATTTTCCAGCCTGCCCAGTCCGATTCGTCCAGCCCGTCCTCTATTGAGATGATGGGGTGGGCCGCTGCAAGTGCCGCCAGGTAGTCGGCAAACGCTTCACTATTGAACTGTTTGCCCTCGCCAGCGAGATCATACACACCATCGCGATAAAATTCGGAAGCCGCACAGTCCAGGGCAAGGGTGATATCCGTACCCAGCTTGTAGCCTGCCTTGCCCACTGCCTCGGCGATAACTTCCAGGGCTGCCTCGTTGGACGGCAGGTTGGGAGCGAAGCCGCCCTCGTCACCCACGGCCGTGCTCAGGCCGCGCCCCGCCAGCACTTTCTTCAGGTGGTGAAAAATCTCAGCCCCTGCGCGCAGGGCCTCGGTAAAGGTGGGCGCTGCAACCGGCTGGATCATAAACTCCTGTATATCCACATTGTTATCCGCGTGCTCTCCACCATTGAGAATATTCATCATGGGTACCGGCATGCTGAGCGACGAACTGCCGTTGAGTTCGGCAATATGCTGGTACAGGGGGATTCCGCGTGCCTGGGCTGCCGCCTTGGCCGCGGCAAGTGAGACAGCGAGAATCGCATTGGCGCCAAACTCAGCCTTGTTGTCCGTACCATCAGCAGCGATCATTACGGCATCCAGTTCGCGCTGTACCGCGGCATCACGACCCAGCAACAGATCGCGAATAGGACCATTAATATTGCCCACGGCCTGCAGCACACCCTTACCGAGATAGCGCGCGCTATCACCATCGCGCAGCTCCAGCGCCTCCCTGGAACCGGTGGAAGCTCCGGAGGGGGCACAGGCCGCACCCACGTGCCCGGACCCCAGCGTCACTTCCGCCATTACGGTGGGGTTGCCGCGGGAATCCATGACCTCAAAGGCCTGTACGTTCGTAATGTTGCTCATTGCTGTTACTCCGTTTGTATCGGGTGTCTCGGGTAGTTTATCGCGGGCCTCTGCCTAGGCAATGTCCAGCGGGGGCAGGGACTTTACCAGGTCGTCCACAGCCTTTACCTGCTGCAAAAAAGGCTCGAGCTGGGCCAGCGGCAACGCGCTGGGGCCATCACAAAGCGCCTTGTCCGGCTCCGGGTGTGCCTCCAGGAACAGGCCTGCCAGGCCCACCGCCATACCCGAGCGGGCGAGGTCAGCCACCTGCGAGCGGCGGCCACCGGAGGCAGCGCCACCGGGATCCCTGCACTGCAGGGCGTGGGTGACATCGAAAATCAGTGGCGCGTCACCGCAGGATTTCTTCATTACGCCAAAGCCGAGCATATCCACCACCAGGTTATCGTAACCAAAGTTGCTGCCGCGCTCGCATAGAAGAATGCGGTTATTACCACATTCGGCAAATTTCTCCGCCACATTGGCCATCTGCGACGGGCTGAGGAACTGGGGTTTTTTAATATTGATAATGGCACCTGTAGCGGCCATGGCCTGAACCAGGTCCGTCTGACGCGCCAAAAAAGCCGGCAGCTGCAGAATGTCGCAGATTTCCGCAGTGGGCGCAGCCTGCTCCGGCGTGTGCACATCGGTGATCACTGGCACACTGTAGGTTGACTTTACCTCCGCCAGGATCGACAGGCCCTCTTCCATTCCGGGCCCACGGTAGGAGTGGATAGATGAGCGATTGGCCTTATCAAATGAAGCCTTGAACACATAGGGAATACCCAGCCGCGCGCACACCTCGGCGTAGTGCTCGGCAACCCGCAGGGCAAAGTCCCTGCTCTCCAGAACGTTCACCCCTCCCAACAACACGAAGGGCGCACAATTATCGAAGCGAATATCCCCAAGTGTCACGGTCTGGTCAGTCATGGCTTTACCTCAGTATCTGCAGAATCAAAATAGCGAAGCCTATGCGGTGTTTTCTCGCGCATGAGCGATGGCAGCATCGATATAGCTGGTAAACAGGGGGTGACCGCTGCGTGGGTTTGAGGTGAATTCCGGGTGAAACTGGCAGGCAATAAACCAGGGATGCTGCGGTAACTCGATCATCTCGACGAGTGAGCGATCGCCGGACCAGCCGACAATATCCATACCTGCATTGCGCAACTCGTCGAGGTAATTATTGTTCACTTCATAGCGGTGACGATGGCGCTCCATCACCGTGTCATTACCGTATATAGCCCTCACCTTACTGCCTGCATTGAGATGGCAGGGCTGCGCACCCAGGCGCATAGTGCCACCCAGATCAGAGCTCTCGTCGCGGGATTCGGTTTTACCATCCGGGGTCATCCACTCGGTAATAAGTGCGACAACAGGGTGCGGCGTTGAGGCATTCATTTCGGTGGAGTCAGCACCTTCAAGGCCACAGACATTGCGGGCGTACTCCACCAGCGCCACGTGCATACCGAGGCAAATTCCCAGGAATGGAATGCTGTTCTCCCGGGCGTAACGCACGGCGGTGATTTTGCCTTCAACACCGCGGTCCCCGAAGCCGCCGGGAACCAGGATCGCGTCCATTCCCTCTAGCAGGCCGGTACCGTTGCGCTCTATATCCTCGGCGTCGATATACTCTACCTTGACCTCGGTGAGGTTTTGCAAACCCGCGTGTTTCAGTGCCTCATTCAGGGACTTATAGGCATCCAGCAGGTCCACGTACTTGCCCACCATGGCCACCCGCACCTGTCCCCTGCTCTCAGAAAACTCCCTGGCAACGACATCGTCCCAATCTGACAGGTCAGCTTCCGGCTTGCACTCGATGCCGAAACGTTCCACCACAAAATCGTCGAGATCATGGTCTCGCAACATGCCGGGAATACGGTAAATGGAGTCGGCGTCCAGCAGCGGAATGACCGCCCGCTCTTCGACATTGGTGAACAGGGATATTTTCTTGCGGGCGCTCTCCTCGATGTCGACGGCACAACGACACAGCAGGATATCCGGCTGCAGGCCGATGGAGCGCAATTCCTTCACCGAGTGCTGGGTGGGTTTGGTCTTGATTTCTCCGGCAGTGGCAATATAGGGCACCAGGGTAAGGTGCATGAGCAGCGCGCGACTGGATCCCATCTCCACCTTCAGCTGCCGCGCGGCTTCCAGGAAGGGCAGGCCTTCGATGTCACCCACCGTGCCGCCGATTTCCACAATAGCGACTTCCGCATCGCCGGCGCCCCGGATTACCCGGCGCTTGATCTCGTCAGTGATATGGGGAATGACCTGTACGGTACCACCCAGGTAATCACCCCGGCGCTCCTTGCGCAGCACCGTGTTATACACCCTGCCGGTGGTGAAGTTATTGCTGCGCTTCAT